>Ga0116227_10011738_pt1 | contig 14595 bp, 12 predicted proteins | sample S1TSphgellanicum_FD_89693 | JGI IMG/M metagenome (GOLD analysis project Ga0116227, IMG submission 89693) | Host-associated microbial communities from peat moss isolated from Minnesota, USA - S1T2_Fb - Sphagnum magellanicum MG | ecosystem: Host-associated > Plants > Peat moss > Unclassified... | reverse complement strand
GCTTCAAATTTTTAGGTTTTTTGGGGGATGGGTTTGGGGTGAAGGGTAGAGTGGGGGTTTGGGTTGTGGTTCTTTCACCTTCAATTCCATTTAACTATGGTTTGAGTATATATGGGAGTCTTAGGACCATCCAAGTGAAGAAAAAAAAAAAAGCCAGGCACGGGCGGATTGTGTCCGACCGTCATGGGTACCCACTAGTAATCTATAATGACATAAGTTGCTTTTTAGTTTCTGATTTTTCATAAAATTAATATCTTAGACTTGCAATCAGGGTTTGTTTTCAATTTTGTGAGGTAGTGAGGTAGTGGGGATCATCCACAAGAGGAGTTCGCCAAATTTGGGCCATTTTTCCTGAAAAGATCTTTTGCATGAGTGGCAGCCCCTTAGAAGCACTTTAAAGGATGTTTTGGTCACAGCCTCTGTTTTTGGTCACCCAGTTGCAAAAACTTTGCCACAAAACAAAACAAAGACAAACTGCAACTTGCAGTTTGCATGAATAAATGATGAAATTAGTTGAGACTTCAAGGTTTGTGTGAGAATTGGTTGACCAAACCCTGAAATAGATGAAAGCTTGAAGTGTAACTTGGAGGTGAAGGATTTGCCAAAACTGTTGATCACAACCTGGAATTTATAGATCATTCCATTGAATTTAATTGGCCAAATGATACTGGGCTGTTGGCTTTGGTTAAAGGGCATGAATGTGGGCAGCATAATAGGTCAAGGTGTTTTCATATTTGGAGGAAAGTGAATGGAGAAGCCCTGAAGCAAAACCATTTTGGTATTGGTGAGCAGCCTGTATGAGGGTGCAAGGTTGAGATGGGATGTTGATTTGTTATCACTGTGTGGCAGCCCTGGTTTTGAACCAGTGTCGTCTGGTTATCCAGTTGAGTCCGGTTATCAAAACATGTATAAATGGTGGATATGTATAGATACATATCCTGAAGTTGTGATTTATACAAAAAACAAATGTTATAAATTTCCAGCAGATGTCATTCACTGGTATATCTTGATGCATGTTCCCCATCAAGCAGATTTTTTTCCCTAGTAACCTGATACATTTCCATATCCGTCCTAATATGTGCTTGTGCTCCGATATGTATCCTATGAGCTATGCATATCTGGAATTCAGGGTTTCAGGTTTTTTAGGGTTGAACGATATGTATATGTGCCTTCAGCCCTTTTCAAGCTTTCATGTCTGGGTGGCCCAGATACACAAAGTAATGATAGAAAGGTAGGGTGAGTACAAATTCTTTTTGTTTTGTCATCATTGTTGCTCATTGTGCAATGATGAAACTTGACAAAGCTTGGTGTGACAACAAGTTGTTTCACTTTCAACTTTTTACATTTCTCCTTGTGTAGGTGTGAGTTCCTCTTGCTTCTCTTCATCTTGATGTGTTGTGTTAGCCATTGGTGAATGCAAAGGCTTCAATTTTTTATTTTTTTATTAGTGAATGGCTCTAAGGTTTTTTTTTGTTGTGCTTTGAGTTATTTATTGTGCATTATGCTCTTGTAGAATCAAATGTGAAACATCTAAATGGTTTTTGTGCATTGTGCTATTGTCGAATCAAAATTGGAAGTTTAAAATGATTTGTTGTGCATTGTGACCTTGTTAAATTTAAAGCTCTAAGCCAATCTTTAAATCTATCAATTGTTCAACACATGTAGTACATTAAGTGAACACCCTTCTAACTTCTAACCCTTTGCATTCATTTTCAAAGTTTTTTTGTTTTTGTTCCTTGTGCGAAGGATGGGGTTTAAGTTTTTTGTTGTGGGTAAGGCGTAGGGATTTTGTTATGTGAAGTTTAAACAAAAGTTTCATCCTTTTGATGTCGTCCAAAGTGTGGGTGGAGTTGATTTCAACTTCTTTGATTTAACAGTCTTGAATATTATTGGTAGCATGTTAGATGTCAAGGGTGTGTTTGTCAAAGTTGTCAAAGACACAAAAAATAATGAGAACAAAAGTTAAAGGAAAGGTCTAACTCTAATTTTCAAACAAAAAACGAGACAAGGTTATGTGATTAAAAAATAAGAACACAAGAATTAAGAATAAGAACACGAGATGTGCAAAACAAACATGAAAATTGATTTTTATTATATTAACATATGTAAACATGAACATGAAAAGAACATAACAAGGTTATGGTGCAAGATCATGTTTAAAACTAATGTTAAACAAACTGAAAGAAATGAGGGGTCTTATTTTTATACCCTTTTAAGGACTTAGTTCAAGGAAGCTTTCAAAAAAACTTATATGTGTGCATCAAATAAAGAAACTTTTTGAAAACCTTCATAATTAAAAGTTGACTATGAATTATTCGCAACTTAACTAAAAATTAATTAAGATTTAACTCGAAGTTAATTGAAATTGATTAGGAATTAACTATGACTTAATTATGAGTATCTAAAAGGGAACTAGAAATGAATTACAACTTAACTAGAAGTTAATTGAGAAGGAATTGAAACTAAATTGAAAATTAAATACAAATACATTAAAGTAATGGATGAACATTCAAATAAATGAACCTCATGACATTGTCATCTATGAAAAAACCTAATAATGAATAAGAATTCAAGTTTGGGATTCCACATAGGAGATTGATATGGACATAAATCCTCATTCAAGTATAAGATGGAATCATGATGCCTACTAAAATGGGATTCATGTGGATGTGAGAGCCTAACCACATCGAGATTCAACATTATTTGAGACTTGGTTATTTGGTACAAGGCTATTATAAAAACCAATTCATAGGAACACACGTTTAGAAAGGATATTCACATCAACATGAGTTCTCAATTAGAACAAGGATTAAGGTGCAATCACATTGACTTGAATGTAGTTTAAACAATTCTCGCAAAGCTTTGGAGTGTCTTACATAATAAACTGAGCATCACATCCGATTTTCTTATAGCCCTCATCAAGACCTTTCAAATGCCATATGAATGTCATTATTTAGACACAAGTTACTCCTCTGCTCTAAGTAGTTTTGACTTAGTTTGATAGTTTATGTCCCAACTTATCAATCACTCATAACTATTAGGAAATGAATTTTTATGGGGCATGCAAATCATAAGATATAGTTGCTGTATTTGAATGTTTTTGAACAATACAAGTTTACTCAATTCAGACAAGATTTGATTTATGAAATCTGATTACTCACAAAGAAAAGAAGAAAGTTAAAGCCTCTTCCTCATGGTTTTCATTATTTGAGACCAATTTAGCTCAAGGTTGTGAGATCATTATTGTGTGAACCAAAAGGTTAGGAGAATACAGTTGAGATAGAATGGTGTCTGGTGTTGGCATGTGAACTACATGATGTAGCAAGTATCAATGGACTTTTGCATCTGGAAGTAACTTTGTCAATTGATTTTTATTGAAACTCTGCTGCTTCAATGTTTTGAATATGATAAGATCAGAGATCAAATCCAGACCTTTAACATGAATAATCAGAATACAATCAAGGCTATATTGCATTCATTCTGTGATCAGAAAATAAAGCAAGGTAAGTAATAATAGTAGATCCATCCACACCCGGTAGGAACATGAAAACATGGACATTAACATGATTTCTAGTAACATAAACTTTTGAAATTCAAATAGAAAGGAAACTAAGTTCCATGGTTATTCCTACCTGTCTCTCTAGTGTCATATAAACATCATAAAGTTCAAATCACCCCAGATTGGATGCAGATACAATAGTTATGTAGGATGTTGACTACATTTGTGTAAAATACAACATTTTGTTGTACTTAATTAAAGCTTAGAGTGGAATTTTCAACATGTACACTAGGCCAATATTTACCCTAGTCATGCTACAGATGCTCATTAAGTGGTTAAATGCAGAATAGCATCAATTTGATGCAACATTTATTGTGGTTTCATTAAGTAGATTGAGGTTTCAGAACAAAACTACATTATATTTTCCATCAAGGAATGTTGCAACTTCATGTACATTTAGTCAAGAACCAATCTAAAACTCCCATGAATTGCACAGAAGGGTTTTGGGTTTGCATTTACACCAGTGTTGGTCTCATATTGACTTATGCACACACCAGTGTCATCCTGGTACTTGGTATTTTAAAAACTTCCAAAGCAGCCTGGTGCTGATATTGGGTCTAAGACCGATTTCTCACTGGTATGAAGCAGACATACACCTGCCTATTGAAATTGGTATAAAGCAGGAACATACCTAGTTTTACATTTTCTACCTCGGGTCCCTACCAGGCTGGTACCAGTACAGGGCTGGTATTGTCTCAAATCATGCTAGCCTGGTAGAGTACTTCATATAGTACTTCATAAACCTCCGTTCATACCAATATTGGTTTACGCAAAGCTCAAAACAGTGCAATTTCTCCAAAGAATGAAAGCTTGAATGGTGATTGATGTGTCAAAGAAAATATTGTACAAAGGGTTATACTAACTGTGTGGTCAGACAAATACTTAGTACTGTGGAAGAATCCAAATTTTTTGAGAGTTCCAACCATGGAGTCACCTTAAGAAAATTACCCCATTTGTTTGTGCAAATCACAAATACTTGGTACAAGAATGACTCCAGCTCTTTAGGTGAGATCTGGTACCCCAAATGCAACAGCCACCCAAATCAAAAAGCTTCACAAGCACCTCTGGACAATGCATAACTCTCTACATAACTCTCCTGAGAGTTGAGTATAAACACAAATCCTAAACCCTAAAACAACAGTGCTAAACCTGAGAATCAACTAAAAGCGCAAACTCCAAACCCTGACCCCTTCTCTCTATACATGCATTCTATGAAGAAGAGCAGCTGACTGCAAAAGATATTTCGTCTTCTGCAGGCAACCGGATCATTTGGATCCATTGCAGTAAAGTGTGGTCTTAATCACATCCAAGAACTAGAAAAGGTGTTTTCCATGTAGATAGACAGTAGCTGACAAAGTGTATCACCAACTGTAAGCATTATTGGGAGAGCTTTATCAGGATCATCTCAGTTCTCTAACTAACAGAGGAGCCAATGAAGAATGCAGGTGACTTCAAATCTAGTCAATTCTTTTGCAGCTGGTGTCACTCTACAAGTGACATGAATCAGATGTTCAATGATCCAACGGACCGTTGACTGCTACTGAATGGTGCCTCTGCATGAAAGCATTATATACGACTAGGCATGGTATCAAAAGCAAGCCCATTCCAGGGCATTGCAGAAAAAAAAACCTAGAGAAACTAGCTCTCCAGTCTGCTTGTCTCTAGAAATAGAAATAGATGGCTCCTGATTTGAATTTACCTGGCAGACTCTGCCCTAGAACAGCTCCATCAGAGGAGAGAGATAACATTTACTTAATCTGACTTCTACTCAAAACAAACTAGGAGCTTGAGACTAGATGGAATTGCCTTACAACATACTGTGAGCCCCTGTACCTAAACTCTCTAGTTTCACTGGGCAGTGTCTCCACACTACCCCAAAAATGCAGATAGTCACTATTATGGCATACAACAAACCTGTGCATGAACAAGAAGTACTTCATACTAATTATCGCTGAAATGGATTTGAGAGCCACACTTGCCTCAATTCAGAAGAGACTCAATTGCTTCAAAGAAAAGCGGAGCCATCTCTGGTGTTGGTGTCTTGACAGCACACTTGACACTTGGATGTCCCACAACAAATGTAAGTTCCACCAGGAATGGAATATTTGGGGGGACTTTGCCAGAGAGATAAAGTACCTGGAAGGGTATCACAGGCAACACAGCTTTTGCATTAACTGAGAGTCAAGTCAAATAGTACCACATCCAGGACAACATAAAATGCATGGTCAAATTTTGATGATGCATAAAAATTAATGCTCAACATATATCTACTTGGAAGTGCACATGAAATAGTTACAGAGATTGGCTTGCAGACCAAGATAGAGGAGCTGCATGAATATCAGGGGATGTTACAATCTTCTAGTTTCAAGGCAGATAGATTGCTCATGTGGACATTTAGGTTAATTTCCTCTTCCGCAATCAACAAGAGAAACAGCAAGCAGATCCTTGGCTGTAACTGTACTTTAATTGTGCATCCTAGATCAACCGGTTCTTGTTACCAGGATGAATTCATTCCTTGATGACAATCTAGCCCAGCTTGACTTTGACAGTCTAGCACAGCAGCCAGGCTCCCTTATATCTGGACATTGCATTGCAATTCTAGTAACACAGGAAATGCAAAAAGAAAAACTGACCAATACCTCCTGGTTTGTGTCCTTCAGCTGACGGCGGGCAATGAAGAAGAGGTTAGTGGTTGCCAGCTTCTCAAGGGACACATCCACATTAGTGATGGTTGCATTTGGTAAATCTTTTGCAACTTCATGAGAGTCAGGCAGTGACTTCCATGTCTGGAATCAACCAACAGGTTCTGATCAGAGAAAGTTCTTGCAAAATTGACAACTTACATAAGCTACAAATGTCATAGATCAAAACCACACTCTCCGTGGAACATTGATGCAGCCAGGATTACCAAATATTGCAGAAATGTATCTGGCTAGGAAGAATCACAAGCAGACAAGTCTTGAATACCTCTAGGAAGACTCCACGCTCCATGTGGCCATCCTCCATAAAGAGAACTTGCAGTGGTATTTTGTCAACAAAGTACCAAACAGGTTGTTGATTGTTCTTGACTGCCACTTGCAAAACTGAATTTGGAGGGCCTGGTGACACATTCTGGAACAAAACCATGGGAAGAAGTGTACTGACAGAGCCTGCTGGCTGCACAACTGCCACCTGTCCCACATCCCCCAGAAAATTGCAGCTCAACCATCTCTTGACAGCAAGGTTCTTGAGTGAAACCAAGACACAAAGAGAGCATGTTGCTGAAATCTGGTATCAAGAAGAGAGGTTAACTTCAAAGGCTCAGAAACTGGGAAAAACAGACAAAGACATGAGTACAAACCTGGAGTGGCCCAGCTGCAGCCAGACCAAATGTATTCTTGTTGAACTGTATCATGAACCCATCAAGCAATGTCTGTGAGAGGTTATCAAACTTGAGGCTGTAGAACACATGTCCATCTCGCCGTATTAGTTGCCCACTTATTTGCAGGCCCTGGCCACTTGTGGCTGGAAGAAGCACAGGAAGAGATGGCCTGCAAAAGAGAATGAACAAACTGAGAAAGGAAACCTAGAGCAAAATGCTAGGGAGATGACTCTCTAGAAAGTGTTTGAAAGTGACTGTTGCCACAGTAAACCCAATGTTTCAAACAAGGAAATAGCTGATAGCACTGCGCTGAGAATGTGAAAGGAAGATTTTGAATCATTTCTTAGCAACAAAACTGCACCCCAACACTTGGGTGTCCATTCTAGTGTCCTCACTGTGCAGGTGCTGCCGAAGTTGCTGGCCCAACAGGTACAAGAGCAGTCTCAAGTCCCATGAGATCTCCTAACAAATCAGCAACTGGTTGAGTGGGAGGAACTTGTGCTGCTGCTGTTCGTGGAACAGGAGCTGCTGGTGCAACAGGCACTTGTGTTGTTGCTGGAGTAGCAGCAACTTCTGGAACTGGGGCGGATGATTCCGAAGGCCCCATATCCTGGCCCTCGTTGTACTCTTCATCTTCATCCTGCTGGGGAGTTGGACGGGCTCGACTGACAAATGCATCAGGGGGTTTATGGTAAACTGATGCCAGTGTCGCAATATTAGCTAACAACTCATCTAGCAGTGATGAGTCAAGCATGTTGGAGTCATCGCAAATTGTGGGTTTCTCGGCCAAGACTACATCCTTTGCTGCCTGAAATTCAGACAGTACCATGAGAAACTGTCTAGCATCCTATCATTAAAGCTTGTGATTGCAGAACAAAGTTTGAGAAATGGAAGTTCATAGACTTGGAGACTTTACCTCCACTTTGTCTATAATGCATTGTTTTCAAAAGTAGGCTAAGGCAACTCAAAGACACACTCTTGACAGATTATGCAGGTCAATGGCAAATGCATTAGAAAACCACAATGAGAACATGAAACTTCCTAGTTTCAAATGATCATGTGCTACCTTAAAGACCTGTGGTTCACTTCGCTAGGAATTGTGACAAACTACAAGAAGAGTAAAAGGAAATGGAAAATACTATAATATAAGTAATCTGAAAAGAGGTCAAACCTCAGGGTCTGTAGATAATAGACGCCAGTACACATAGGCTCGATCACGCAAATCAGGATTATCAGTCTCTTGTGTGGCATTGTTCAGCACCACCTGCACGGCTCCCGAACACCACGACAATACTGGTAACGGGCATATAGGCTGGTCACTACAATGGACCCATGAGTGAGTAAAACTCAGTCTATTCATGAACAGCACACAGATGGTGAGATACCTGTATCATCTGTTGAGGACCTTCAGTAGGCTTCTTGAGGAAAAGCTTGACAGCAGCTGTCAGTAGCTGCAACTGAACTTGTGCAGGCTCCTCAGGGAATGTCTCAAGGAAACTTTCAAGAAGCTCATCAGCATTGTCAATACGCTCAGCATACTCCCCAATAATCCATATCATTGATGCCTGCATTTCACAATTCACACTGCTTGTCTTCACAAAGGATACAGATTTCAGACAACCTCTGGTAGAAACTTTGTAGCCATAGAACAAGAATGGCACCATCTTTATATAATGACAGTTCAGCAACATTTCTCTGTTGCAGCATTTCAGTCCCAGGACCAATAAGGTGATGAAAGGTTGCTGAAATACCCATGTGATTATTCCACAATTCTTCAGGTTGAAGAAAAGAGAAAAAGTCCTTGATGCGGTCACTAACCAAACAAAAGAGATGAAACCATTCAAATTAAGGACTGTTCTCTTGAATCAATTGACAAAAGCATGTGTCCTTGCTCAGCTTGCTACTGCATACAAACTTAATAAAAGTTGCAAGCAGTCAAGAGTACCTTAGCTTCTGGCTCATCAAGCGTGTCCAAGCTTTCACAGAGAGTTGCAATGATTGACTCGTACCTAATGCAACCAAGAGAATGTCAAATAAGAAATTTTCTCCAGTGTTATAACATGGATGGAAGTGACAAGATGGCAGACACAAATAGGGCTCTGTTTACATACATGTTCGGGTATCTTCGGAAGATGTCTTTGATAACAACAATGGCTTCCTGCACAACATAATTGACCTTGATTTTGATCAGGTCTAGAAGTACATTAATACAGCGCTCAGCAGCCCGCTCCAGTTTGATAGCACACCGCCCTATGGCACGCACTGCCTTCCGCACAAAATCCACATCCACCTCTGTTGCATACTCCTTGAATTCCAGTAGGACCTGGAAGCAAATCCATGGGTAAGAGGAATCAATATCTTCTTCAAAAGTAATGATAATTTCTCAATACTTAGGGTTTAAGAGAACCTGAAAAGAAATAAGAGAATGCCTGACAATAAGGTTATAGATATTTCAGATCTGACAATATAACAGGAACAAACATGAAAAAGAGGAACCCTAAACCTCAAGAAATGACAAAACCAGACCACAAAGGAGAATTGAGGAGTGGTTTGAACAACAGCAACAGTCAAATGTATGTTCAGTGACCTTCAACAGCAACATGGTATTGACCACCTACTGTAATATCCCCCCGCGTGTAAGAGGAAACTAGCCTTGATCAACTTGAAGTGTCTCTTAATGTGATGGTGGGTATGACTTAGAGGACAAATGCAGTGGTAAGACTAGCAAACCTGGTCAATGTTGCGGTCTGAGGCAAGTTTGATCATTATCTCTAGCTTCTCCATCTTCACATAGATGGGATCATTGTACTTGCAGAAAAAAACCTGTGTCAAAGGTATCAGTGTGATTCTTGTGAATAGATCTAAGGACACAGAATGAAGAAAGATGGCAACTGCATACCTTCTCTCTGTACTCTCACTGTTTGCAATTGTGACATTTGTGAGCAAGGCAACTAAGGAAGATAAAGGGAGATGGTCAGAGACACCCAGAACCTTCCAGATTCATGTTCAGATCTCAAATTTCAAAACACCCTTCACATAATTGCCCATCTAAACTAATCCTGTTCATGATGCAGACCTTAATCTCATGGGCAAGAATGCCAGGTCGTCGCTGCACAATGAGGTTGATGTTGCGAAGTGCCACATATTGGATCTCAGGCTCTGCTGATAATAGAGTAACAAGAGGTGGTGCCAACTTTTTAGACAGATTGCGGACAACATCAGTGCTTGTGATCAGCTCCATTTGTTGCAAAATTACCTGCAGGAGGAGACATTCAGGAGAAGACATTACATTTACTGTCCATCTTTGATCCCTATTAACACTCACATTTCCTATGTATTAAACAAGATGGTCTTGCTACCTTCACTGCAGATAGAACAACGGCACAGTTGGCATGCTGGAGGCGGGGTGTAACACGATCCACAATATTCTCTGCATCTCTTCCATCCTTTGACTTGTACTTGGAAAGAGCATCCAAAATAAAAACCTGACCCCACCTGCAGAAAGAGTGTTCCAGCTCATATGCAAAGTCAAATATCCTGCTTTAGGGATAAGGCAACCTCTGGTGTTGCAGAGACTGGACAGAAAACTCCACAAAATTTAGGAGGTAACCATGCTGTCAGATCCAGCAAAATGAAAAAGAATGCAAAAAGAATGAGTGGGTCATAACCTAATGAGTATCACTCACAAAGCTTCAGACCATCACTTTCATCATGAATAGCGTAACAAGGTGCCCTAACTCCCCACTGACTTCATGAGCTCCAACAGTGACTGTAGACAGGTATGTAATAATCCACCCAAAATTTTGGGCGAACCATATACACACATCTGTGTCCTGAGTGCCTGTTGCACTTCTGGAAGCAATAGGAAGACTCAATCATGACGTTAATTTGCATGCAAGAGACATAGCTCATCAAAAAAATCATTAGTATCTGGCAAGCTGCAACAAGCTTGCAAGGGTAAGCTTCATTGCACTTCAGCTTGTTCCTGTACCACCATGAGAAGCCTGCACAGGTACTGGTTGGGCCCCATGTATCCTGAGCACATCTTTGAAGCACTACATATTACTACCTGCTGTAACTCATAAGAATGGCCTGCAAAAGGTCATTTCAAACCATGAAACCTCAACAACTCTCCTCCTGAACGATCTCAGAATTGCTTAGTAATCTCACTGATTCTTGAACAACCTTAAAGACAATAGCTCCAGTTACTAAAAAAACAACAGACTTCGATAGCACAAGTCAAGCAACTATTGGATAGCTGTCCATGAGTACGGCATCACCAACTTACTCTGTGCACTCATTTAGGGCTGCCAAAAGCTTGAAGAGCGTGTGGTTGGTTATCTCAAACACAAGTTTGCTGCTACCTTCCTGGATCTCTGCCAGTGATGCCACTGCATTGGCTACAACCATGGGGTTGCTATCAGATATCATATCCTTCAGGGCCTCCAGAAAACCCCTGTCTTCTACCAATTCAGCATTTATGTCATGTAGCTTAGCAACACACACAGCCGCTGTCTTCCGAACATATGGGTCATCATCCTGATTGGACACAGAAAACAAGTTTCCTTCAAGATCCTGATCTAACACATGAAAACATAAAATTCTCTCACCAGAAAGAGTGTATATAGGATGAAGACTAAACTGCAAAGTCAGGCACAGGATAGTGGATACATGTTGTTTAACAATACCTTCAGGCACCTTTGAAGAGGGTCACAAAGGTACTCAGTGATCTTATCCACTCGGATACACCCCATTGTCCTGACTGCCAAAGCTCGAATGAGCGGGTTTGGATCTTGGGAATCCTGCAGCAGACCAAGTGACACACCACAAAGAACACATGAAGATGAAAGAAGCTGCTGCTTCACCCATGTTGGTGCTGTGATGGAAACAAGTAGCCAACCCCCCAATGTGATATACTTCATATAACTGTATTGGGGCAAGGCATAACATATACTATGGCCCTCCCAAGGACTCAGGCACTGCACAAGAGAATTTGAAGAAATGCAATCAAATAAAAGATGGTGCTAATAGGCGAGGGTGAATACAAAAACAAAGTTACACTCGAGCCCTGCATGATAAGTCATGAAACATGGTGTATTCTTCAACGATATTTTGAGTAAAACAGTTGCTACATCATATGGAATTAATTGGAGCTATACAGAAGACACATGCCACCCTGCACATTGTAGGACATTGTAAGCATGCTGAAGCAAGTAGCATGGTATTAATCATAAGCTAGTGTCTAGGTTAATGCAAGTTCCAGAGCACCCTGTAGATGCATACATACTCCTAAATGGAGACGTATATGAAAGAGGTCCCCTGCCACAAGACAGCCATACCTTGACAAAGGTGTTGACAGCAAGAATGGCAAGATCAGGATGGCTCTTTGCATAATTGATCAGGTACAGATAGACAAGCTTCTTCAGCTCAAGGTTGTCCGTTTGCATGCAGTTTACCACATCAGTGAAAAGCATTGACACATCCTTGCCTACTGTCATTGCAGCTATCACTTTCTTGACAGCATCTTTCTTCTTATCCTGCAGGAGCAATACAGGCCACCACAACTGCATTACAAACATTGTTGCCTTTTCTGAGACCTTACAGATAATCTGACATCTGACATCTGACAGCTGAACAAACTACTCAAACCCTAAAATTTGATACTGTTCTGCTTCGCAGCAATAATAGCTACAACTCCTGCCAAAACCTGAAAACATAGAGAGTTCAGTTTGAGAACACTTGGCTATCAGCCCAGAACTAAGGCATGCCGCTAAAAGATGACAAGTTGCCAAGAGAATGATGGGGCTGTTGGGAACCTTCATGGTCACACTTTGGCAAAGTATCCAGCCAATGAAACCAAGTGAATAAACTGCAGAGTCCACATTCTGACTGGTCCATAGATTGGATCCTAATTACAATCTTGGCATAAGCCTAGAGGGGTTTTTCCCAATCCCTGAATTGTTGGCTCCCAGACCCTGACATCAACTACAGAGTGATTCATCACCTCCCTTAAAAAAGAAGAGACCCAGCCTTCATGTGGCAGCACTCAGGGAGAGCTGCTACAGAAAGCTTTTTCATCAGTGATTGTAAGCAGAGTGCACCTGTTGAACTTCTTCAAATCATGAAAAAAAACCCTCCAATACATACATACAATCTAACATCACCATAACACACTCAATCAAAACACAGCCAACACAATAATGCTTAGGTTGTTATCTCAACAGCCAGATAACGCAATGTATCGATAAACTATCGGACACAAAAATCAACCCTAGATCTCTCACCTAATCCAGACTTGCCTCTGTCGTGAACTCTTTTTCTATTGAAAACCCTAATGGCAAACCAATTGTCTATTGCACTCATCCAGAATAAATCCTCATCTCTCTAAGAAGAATCCAGAGGAAGAAGAAGAAGGGTCCCAAAAAAACACACACACACACAACACAACACAACACAACACAACCCCCAAGTAGAAGATCCTCGCACGCTGTAACATAGAAACGCAAATCCACCATACACCCAAAAAGATCCAGGAACCAAACCGGACAGAAACACAAAAACACAAAAACTGAGTATGAAGGAGTAGAAAAGAAGTCAGAAGGGCTAGTAGAGAAGAAGAGCGTGGTAGTTTTTGGTTGGGTACCTTGTACTGCGAGTTGAGCTCTTCCTTGAGCTCATGAATCTCGCCTTTCTTTGTGGTGGTGAAGTATTTGGCATCGTGACCACTCATGGTGGGTGGGTGGGTGGAAGGCGCCTTCCTGAAGGCAGCAGCACTACTGGTGACGACAGATCTGGAAAACAGATCTGGCTATGGCGCGCGCACCACCCGTCTCCCTCGCTCGCTCGCTCTTTCCTTTCTTCTCCTCCTCTTCTTCTCCTTCTTCTTCTTCTGCCTCTTCGTCTTAGGGTTTGCATTGCATGTCAACGGGGACCGGTTAGATCGTTCGTTCGTTCCAAACAGTCTAACAGGGCCTCACGTAACACAACAACCTGCCATACCCACATAACAACAACCGGACCCGGTAAGAAATTTGGTCCAATTTGTGACAATTGGTAAAACAACCGGGCCCGGTAAGAAAATCTTATATATTAAAGCAAACATGGTGTCTGTCTATGTGGGCAGTGCCTGGAAAATTCTTCCAGTCACTGCCTGTCCCTGTGGTGTGCTTTGTAGGAGGGGGGGGGGCCGGGTCTGTCAGTCTGTGATAATTATTATCCAACTGACAGCTGATGGACTTGGCACGGGAGAGGTTCAGTGATTCGATGGAAATCATGGGATGAAATTAGGATGAAATTGGGATTTCATGGATGGGATGAAACTGCCCCCAGGGGTTGACAGCCGATGGACCTGGCACGGGAGAGGTTCAGTGATCCAATGGAAACCATGGGATGAAACTGGGATTTCATGGATGGGATGAAACTGCCCCCCAGGGGTCAGTTTACTTGATCAGTAGTTTTTTTTTTCCCCCTTGAGCCTTTTTCTTATCATGCTTTTTTTTTTCCTTGCTCTCCCTTTTTTCCCGGGCCTTTTTTTTTCTCTTTTTTTTTTTTTTTTTAAATTTTCCACATTTTCATTATTCACCTGTTTTATTTTGGTTAATAATTATTGACATAGGAAAAATGGGTATTGTCCCATGGATAAATTGTAAAATGGGATGAAATGAGATTTGACCGG
>Ga0116227_10011737_pt1 | contig 14596 bp, 13 predicted proteins | sample S1TSphgellanicum_FD_89693 | JGI IMG/M metagenome (GOLD analysis project Ga0116227, IMG submission 89693) | Host-associated microbial communities from peat moss isolated from Minnesota, USA - S1T2_Fb - Sphagnum magellanicum MG | ecosystem: Host-associated > Plants > Peat moss > Unclassified... | reverse complement strand
CTTGTAAACCGTACGAGCTGCGAACGCGTAAGTTCGAAATCCAGGATAGGTTTTTGATGAAATCTTCTTCGCTGGCATTCCATGCGCCTGACAATGAGTAGATTGGTAAGTATCTGTATTTTGGATCTACGCCAAATAAGTCTGATCCGTCATAACGTACACTACCATAAGCGGTATATTTTCTGTCGTACGTATAGGATAGGGTACCGTAGAAAGAAGCGTAGGCATTTTCAATAAAACTTTTTTTGTAAGGCATTAAATCTGATGCATTTGCATACGAGGTATTTGGATAAATAACACCAATGGAGGTTAACGTACGTTCATTGAAACCAAATCCTCTCGTGTCTATGGCATCATATTTTGTTCTTCTGAGCTCAGAACCGGCAAGAGCCTCAATTTCATGCTTTTCTACAAATACCTTTTTGTATTCCAGGATGGATTTCCAATTGTACTGGAAACTGTTTGCATTTTGATTGTAAATGGTACCGCCTTGTGGAATAAAGGATTCGTACTTTTTTGTAGTAGAATTCCAAAGCTCATATTTTTGTCTGTATTTACGGGTATAGTAAGAATCTTGTCCACCAAATTTCTCCACACCGGTATCTTCAAACTGAAGGCCCAGTTCTGAACGGATATTCAGATTTTTATTGATCTGATAGCCCAGGTCAAGAATCGCTTTTACACTTTTGTTATCCAAAGTATACCTTGTGTTTTCACGTTCTTCAACGGCGTTGAAAGGAATATACGTATCGCCACCACGGTTACCGAAAATATCCGGATCATAGTTGAAGCCACCATTTGAGTTTCTAACCGTTTGGTATGGATTTACATTTCTGCTGTAGAGGGCCAAATTTGTGAATGCATCAACATCAGCTAAGTAATTGGATCTTTTGCTTTTTGAGGCAAAAACTGCTGCACCGGCTTTTAACTTCTGAGAAATGTTAAAATCGGTTTTCAATGTCAGATTATAGCGCTCTAAACCAGTTTGTTTGGTTGTTCCTTTTTCATTATAATAACCACCTGACAGGTAGTAGGTAGCTTGATCTGACCCTCCAGATAAGCCTAAAGTATATTGCTGGTTAATGGCATTTTGATAAATTTCTTTACCCCAGTCTGATCCGGTATTTCTTAAAGCATTGATGGACTCTTGAGTGGAAGCATTTAATGCTGAAAAACCACCTGTTCTGTATTTGCTCAATTCACCGCTTTTTTTCAAAATACGGGCTATTTCACCATTGCCAGTGCGGTAATCTAAGTCTTTACGTGTGGCTAAGCCCAATTCGAAGTCCACTTTTTCAGATGCATTCATCAGGTTCAGTTTACTGAAGTCAGGGCGTTCTGAAATGAAGGTATTGGCAGAGAAGTTAATGGCTACTGGTCCTTTTTTTCCTTTTTTAGTGGTGATGACAATGACGCCATTGGCAGCTCTAGCACCATAAATGGCTGTCGCAGCAGCATCTTTCAGGATGGTGATGTCGGCGATGTCATCTGGATTTAAACCCGCGATCGGTAAGTTACGCAATTGATCAATTTCATCTTTTCCGATGGTATTAGGCAAATTGGTGCCATCTATGGGAAGACCGTCCAGTACCCACAGCGGATCTTGTGAACCGTTTAAGGAAACGGTACCGCGGATTCTGATCTGCGGAGCAGCCCCAGGCCCTCCGGTGATGTTGTTGACGTTTACACCAGCAATCTGACCTGCTAACATCTGATCAATACCAGAAACGCCGGTCTGACGGATTTTGTCGTAGTCAACTTTAGCGATAGCTGTGGTGTTCTTGCGCTTGGCAATGTCGGTATACCCGTTTACAATAACTTCGTTCAGCACTTTTTTATCGCTGCTTAGGTTAACGGTTACCTTAGTGGCATTGTTGATATTTACCGTTGCAGTATTGTAACCTAAGTAACTAACTTTTAAATAAGTGGTTCCTGCAGGAACCTTCAGGCTGAAATGCCCGTTGATATCGGTAACTGCACCGATTACGGTATTGGAGATTACACCTGGACTCGACTGCTCGCCTATCCCTGCTTGATCTATAAATACAGAGGCTCCTGGTATTGGCTTACCATCCTCTTCGCCCAGCACTGTCCCATTTATAACTACTTGTTGCTGACTATAGCCTTGAAAGCCAGCGGTAAGCAGGAACAGGAATATTAGAAATCTATTCATTTTTACAAAATTATTGATAGTTTATGGTTTAATTGACTTTTAAGCTCTGTTTGATCCTCAAAATGAGATCTATATGATGATTCTGGGTTTCCTGGTCTCCTTTTTGTTTGTTGGTTTCCAGGATATTAAGAATTTTAAGTAGTTCGCCACGTTTGGCTGCGGCTACATCTGAAGTTCGGGCCATGCCGTTTACATACACATTCCTGAGTTCATTTTGCTGAATGGCCTGTTCTTGTTTAAAGGCACGCGGAGTGAGGTCGCACAGTTCCGGAAGATTGCTTTTTAAAGCAGGCTGAGGCAATAATGCTTTCTTATTGATTTTTTCCAACAGCTTATCGGTACCCACCAACAGTACATCTACATAGTTTTGTTCGGTCATGCGTGCATCGAGTGACAAGGACTTTCCTTTGACGGTGTATTGAAATGCATTTGCGGTAATTTCCTTGAGTAAACGGGATACGGTGTATACTTTGTCTGAGCCATAGATCGATTCCATTTCCAATAACCGCAATAAGCGCTCATCACTAACAAGGCTGTACATTAAACCATACTGTTGTTCGCGTTTCAGGTTATAGGGACCATATTCAAACGGACCTAGCGGGGTATCTTTAATGGCAAAAGTATTGGACAAGAGCGCTGGATTGAATAACCATTGCGGCAGGTTAAACAATTCCTTTTTTAAGTAGGCCATCGCTTCTTCCTGTATTGCTTTTGGAACCGGGGTATAGGCTTTTTTGCCATCGCCAGCCACCGGATTTTCTAGGTAATAGCCACCGATGTTGGCCATCACATGATCTGCATAGGTGTTCCATTGCCAGACTGCAGCCATATATAACTTACCGGCCTGAAGATAGGAGTCGCCGGGCTCTGCGGCCCAGTCCAGGATTTGCGGAATCAAACGTTGCAGGTTCTTCAATCCATAGGCGCTGGCTTTCATGGCGTTATCGCCAAGGTCTTCTGATTGGGCCCTTGGGTCAACCACATTCAATGTGCTTTGTTGTTCGCCGTAGTGGTATAAAGGGTCATTTTGGTGCTTAGCAATCCAACCTTTCTGTATTTCCAGGTCTTTACGTGGGTCTTCCGTACCCAACCAGCGGTATCCCCAAGCAATAGCATATTTATCATATACGCCAATTTGTGGGGTAATGTTGGTTACATGGTCTTCTGGCTGCGCCACGTAATTGAAACGTGCGTAATCCATGATAGACGGTGCTGTTCCGCCCATACGCGAAGTATAAGCCGGCGAACGTAAGGAATCCACAGGATAAGCAACCGAAGCGCCCATGTTGTGTTTTAAACCTAGGGTGTGTCCGATTTCATGTGAAGAAACGAAACGTATGGCATGCCCCATTTGTGCAGCGCTAAAGTTGTTTTTTCTGGCGCCGGTATCAATTACTCCGGTTTGTACACGCATCCAGTATTGCAGGGAAGTCATGACATTGTGCCACCAGATTACATCTGATTCTAGAATCTCGCCCGACCGTGGGTCTACTACTGCAGGGCCCATTGCATTGGATTTTGGTGATGCTGCATAAGTCACTACTGAATAGCGTACATCATCAGCATCAAAATCAGCGGTGTCGGTCACCAGTTTAGCTTGTATGGCATTTTTGAAACCTGCCGCTTCAAATGCTTTTTGCCAGTCGTGTATCCCGTCGATGATGTAAGGTCTCCATTGTTTTGGGGTAGCAGGGTCGATGTAAAATACGATTGGTTTTGCTGGCTCGACCAGTTCTCCTTTTAAATATTTTGCCTGATCTTCAAGCTTGGGCTCCAGCTTCCATTTGGTGATCAGCTCCCGGGTTTCGAGTTTTTGCTGGGTGTCTGAGAAATACCACCTTGGCGTTGTAAAATACCCAACCCTGTTATCGGCAAAGCGAGGTTTCATCGGTTTTTCTGGAAGTAATAGCAAGTTTGTTGTGACCACTACACTGATTGGAATGGTGCTTTGGCCTTCGGTTACCGAGGTGCTCAACAAAGCACGCACCACCAGGTTCTCCGGGAAACTTTTGATGTGTTCAATTGCCGATAGGGCAGTTTTGGCACTGGTGCCAAGTCCGATACCATTAAATACATCGTTGAAGCTCTTTTCTGTGCCATCAAATACTTTGTTTACCTTAATGACTACAGCTGAGGAATCAGGGGAATATGCTTCGATTTTAAAGGTTTCAATGACAGATCCGACGAAATTGTCTTTGACCGACTGGGTAATGGCATCTGCTGCAGGTGATTCTACCTGGGGTATAATGGTTTTTACCCAAACGGTTTTGGCCAGTTTGTTGGGATAAAAGCGAATGACTTTATTTTCGTAATTCATACCTTTGTTTACGCCCGCTTCATTGATTGCCATGGGCACAGAAGAAATTTTGTTGACTAGTAAAAAGTCTTTCTCCATCAGTCTGAGTGGAATTTCAAAGTAATAATCTGTTTCTACCTGGTGTACCTTAAAAATACCATTGGTGCTTTTGGCCTTCTTTAAAAGAGTTTTATAATCTTTTAATGTGTTTTTTTTTGTAGTATCCTGATTTGCTTTCTTTTTCAGCGAATCTGTACTTAGTTTTTTAGCGCCCGGTTTAGGAAGCGTTTTTGATGGCGTTTTAGGAAGTTGTTTTTTAGGTGTTTGCGCATTTATACCAATCGCGGAGATAAGAATAAATAAAGCTACCAACGAAGTCTTATTTAAAATCATAATCTAAAATGCCTGTATATTTGTTGATTATAAAACGACTGAGAGTGGACTGCTATAATTAGGCAGACGAAGGCGCAGTTTTAGGGAGTGAAGTGAATGAGGGGTAGGTAGCATTTGTAGGTATTGCCCTCCACACCATACCATATTTTCTCTGCCCCGAAATAGGCATAGGTGCTTTGAAGGTAATTCAAACCTTGCTTGCCCGAACCCTTCACATCACTGCGCAACTGGAGGTTGTTGGTTACCACGATAGCACCACCAATGCTTTCAATTTTGATGTTTAGCGGCTTGGTTTTAGATATTGTATTGTGTTTAACCGCATTTTCAATCAGGGTTTGTAAACTCATGAAAGGGATCTTTTCTTGTAGCTGGGCATCAGAGATGTGGATTTTTAAAGGCTGCAAGGCCTCACCAAACCTGATTCTCATCAGGAAAAAATACTCTTTAACAAAGTTGAGCTCTTCGGCAACCGTAGCAAGTCCGTTGGGGTAAGACTCCAATACATACCGGTAAACTTTGGATAACTTCAGCACAAATGATTTGGCTAGCTCTGGATTTTGCGCTATCAGGGCATTTAATGAGCTTAAGGAGTTGAACAGAAAATGTGGATTAACCTTCTCTTTCAAGGTATTCAATTGCAACAGCGCATTCTCTTTTTGCTGCCGCTCTGCAATGATGCTGAGCGCCTGCTTTTCAATTGACACTTCCTGACGTTTCATTTCGGCCTGTTGCCTGAGCATAAATTCCTTTTGCCATTTGGTTTGAGCCCAGGCAATTAACAGCAAAATGAGCACCGCGGCACTGATAAACATGATCGTCACATATTTCTCAATGATTTTTAGGTCTTCATCTACAATTAATATTGGGGTATCTACAACCATGGTCCACTTTATGGAGGCAATGTTTAAGGGGGTATAATACCGGACAACAGGCAGTTGCAAATAAGCTGAATTTGTAATTTCGTAGCTACTGATGCTGTCGGCCAGGAAAGTTCTGGGCTGCGCCAGATTTGTGCTTGCCGGTACTTTGGTGCCAATCAATTCTTCATTTGGGTTGCTGATATAATATCCTTCCTCATCCGTAATGAATGCCGTAGCCCGACCTACCGTATCCACACTCCAGAAATGGCGCTGTAGTTTTTGAAGATTGATGTCGAGGCCAAAGATTAAAACTGAAGCGTCGGCCAGTTGATGTTTGGAGGCAACCAGCCAATGCAGAGAGTCATTTACGGAAACAATCTTAGCGCTTCTTTGCAGCGTATCTTTAGACTTCAGTTGTCCGGCAATCCAGGTTCGCTGAAAATCTAATATCGGCTGATGCTGATAAATAGCGCCGTTTTTCTGAACCATCTGATAAACCGTGTCCCCGCGGCTTGCTATGGCATACCAGCCGTTGTTTATTTTGGAATGATTTAATAAGAGGATTTCCATCGTAGATTTCATCTGACTAAAATCATGCTTAGAATTGACTTTTGCCATCATGGTTTCCGCAGCATTTAAACCTCTGATCAAACCATTGAATTCATTGCGTATGATTGTGGATTTCAACTGGAAGGTTTTTGTAGCCAGTTCAACACTGATTTGCTCTGTCTTTTTACTCAGTTTTTTTGACATGAATAACCCAATACCAGTGAAACACAGGAATATAAATAGACCTATGGTGATAAAATACTTGGAACTGTAAAGGGGAAGTTTCATTGGAGCAAAAATAGTCATTCTCTTCCAAGTCTTGTAAAAATAACCGTTCTCTTTCAAGTCTGGAACCTTTTGCGCTGAATAAGCGTAATAATTCCTAGGACTTGTCTGAGAAGGTAATTTTTAAATAAATAGCGGGGCGGTCGTATTCAAATCAAAGTAATTGTCCATGTTAACTACCCTGATAGGCGTAGGTCATGCTTTTTGATGCATTTTTCTTTTCTTCAATTCGTTTCAAATGATCTTGAATCAAGGTATGGTCAGTTTGACTTGAAGTTGCCAGAGCTGCAGCTCTGTAATGTTCTTTTGCGCTGTCAAATTGGAGTTGTTCTTCCTGATAAATACCTAGACTTTCATAAATGTTGGCTCTACATACGCCAGGGATACTGAGTGCTTTTGCTGCCGTCGTTTCAACGGTTTTGTCCAGTTTCAACAAGATCAGCAGTTTGAGGTAATGCTCATAAACGTCGGGAAACTCCGCTTCGAGTTCAATACATTTGTTATAGTAATAACCTGCGGTTTGGTAATTTTTAAATTGGTAATGGTAAAAGCAGCCGAGTTGGTAATACGCTCTGGCATAATTGGGCTCTGATTCAATGATTTCATTGAAATAGCGCAATGCCTTTGGCAGTTCTCCAAAGTTTAGCTCTTCGATGGCCTGTAAATACTTTTCTTCTACAGTATATAAAATGTCCATTAGGATATATGTTATTTCGCTAAGGGTTGAATAAGCCTTAACAAATGAGTTTTTTAAAATGATTAAATGGCTTGGTCTGTTTTAGACGTAGTCTAGCTAAAAGTGCTTTTGCCGGAGAGGAAACAAATACCCATATCCAGCCGCATTAACCAATAAGAAGGGCTAATGTGATGTTTTTGGATATGTTTAATGAGTTGCATGACAATTAAATTTAGGCAAATATAGGGATAAAGTTTTTACCTTCACCAACTTATGATATTTAATGTTAAAACGATCGCGTATTCAGCAGCGGAAAATTGGAACCAGGCTATCCAGATTGACCTGATTGCTGAAAATGGAAATCATCTTTGTTTGTCTGCCGAGTTGAAGGATTTGGAGATCCGTATCGAATGGCCCCAGCAATCAAGATACCTGACTTGCGGGAAAAAAGATTTGAGTTATTTTCCACTTCCAGAACAGATGGTATTGAAAGTTCGCAATAGTAAAGGAAACAGTGGCATGAATGGCGAACCAATTGTGCTGGAACTCCTGCCGGATTTGGATACCGAACAACTGATTCAGGCTTTGAAGGTGCTTACGCTTCATTAGCCGATTATTGCTATCTTGTTTGAAAATTTTCTATGTCTAGATATCAGTATATATTGCTTCTGCTGCTCTTTCCTTTCTTGGGTAAAGCTCAGGTTAAACTTACGCGCTCTAAAAATGTGTTGGTTATCGATACCGCTTTTAATATGCCCCAGCTCAATAAACAGCGTAGAATATGGATTTATTTACCTCCCGGATATGCAGAGTCTGGTCAAAAGTATCCGGTGCTTTACATGCATGACGGTCAAAATGTATTTGATGCTAAAACTTCCGCCTATGGAGAATGGGGGGTAGATGAAATATTGGACAGTCTGTATCAGACCAAAATTCAACAGGCAATTGTGGTGGGTATTGACCACGGCGGGGAGGATCGGATCAAAGAATACAATCCCTATGACAGTAAGTATGGAAAAGGAGAGGGGAAGCCTTATCTGGATTTCCTGGTGGAAACGTTGAAGCCTTATATTGATGCCAGGTACAGAACTTTGGCCGACCGGAAGCATACCAGTATTGCAGGAAGCTCTATGGGTGGATTGATCTCGATGTATGCATTGGTTAGGTATCCCCAGGTTTTTGGAAATGCAGGGGTATTTTCTCCTTCATTTTGGATTGCTCCGGACCTGTATCAAGAGGTTGCACAGGCGCTGTCAAAGCTTAAAAAGACAAGAATTTATCTAGTTACAGGTGGGGAGGAAGGCGGAAGCATGGTGCCAGACATGCAGAAAATGTACCATCTTTTAAATCCAAAAGGAACATTGAAGCATATTAGGATGCTGAAACCTGCAGATGGAAAACACAGTGAGTGGTTTTGGCACCGGGAATTCCCTGAGTTTTATAAATTCATTCTTCAGTATTGATTTAATACTAAATTGCCTCGCTCATAAGTTATTGTAACATGATGGATCAAGTGAAGATTTTAGAGACTGAGATGATTTCTGATAATTGGTATCATTCAAATACGCGTAGGTAATTTTGCGGATGGAAATGGATTCCAATGGAGAGGTCAAGGATGCCAAGCACATTGTGCCGATCCAATATGTAAGATTGAATCAGATTCTTTAATTTTTAAGAGGAAATGCAATGGCGCCATTGATTTTTCGACCTTACCTTTGTTGGGATTTTTCTAATTTAGCAATTCAATACAGCGGCAAATTGTAATCATATGCAGGAAATTAAATGGGGCATTTTAGGATGCGGAGATGTAACAGAAGTAAAGAGCGGACCAGCATTTAATAAGGTAGCCAATTCTTCATTGGTAGCGGTAATGCGCAGAGATGCAGCGAAGGCCGCAGATTATGCTTCCAGACATGGTGTTCCAAAATGGTATAGCGATGCCAAACAATTGATCGATGACCCTGAAGTCAATGCCATCTATATCGCTACGCCACCATTGCAGCATGAAGCATTTACCCTGCTTGCACTGGCTGCCGGCAAACCTGTTTATGTGGAAAAGCCCATGGCTTTGAATGCAGCTGCAGCAGGTAGAATGAAGGATGCCGCTGAAAAATACAAAACCAAGTTGAGTGTGGCGCATTACAGGCGTGCCCAGCCCATGTTTTTGAAAGTAAAGCAACTGATTGATGCTAAGAGTATTGGTGAGGTTCGGTTTGCCCAGTTGAGCATGCTTCAACCGGCCGATTCCAGTATCATTGCCAATTCTGCAACCAATTGGCGTTTGGACCCTGCAATATCTGGTGGGGGCTTATTCCATGACCTGGCACCGCATCAATTAGACCTGATGGTCTATTTCTTTGGTGAACCACAATCTGCTTCAGGCTTGGGTGTCAATCAAAGACAGGTTACACGGGCAGAAGACTTGGTTATCGGTCATATTCAGTTTAAAAATGGTGTGGTTTTTAATGGGACCTGGTGTTTTACCGTAGCAGAAGCTGATAAGGCCGATCGTTGTGAAATTTTGGGTAGCCATGGCAAAATCAGCTTTCCGATATTTGGAAACAAGGTTGTCTTGAGCAAAGCTGGTATTGAGGAGGAGTTTATCTTTGATCCGATTCCTCATGTTGAGCAGCCTATGATTGAAAAGGTAACACAGTATTTTTTAGGCCGGACCGAAAATCCTTGTACGGCAGACCAGGCCATACTATCGATGGCCCTAATGGATAGCTTTACAGCAAAATCCTAATTTTATCATAAGTATGTTTACACCATCCAACTGGGCGTTCTGGTGCTCATCGCAACGGCTATCCTAGGTTAGCTTATTCATTGTTTGCTTTTGTACTGGAACGCGACAAAATGTATATTTTCATCACATTGATTGTCCTTTGTATCATTATGTTCAGTATTTTCGGGGGCATCAAAGGTTAGGTACATTTTGTAATGTTCACAGATGTTTTTACCTTTCAAATTGTTAATTAAGGAGGTGTATTTTGGAAGATGAGATAAAAGGATTGGTGCCGCATGTACTCAGTTTTATTATTAGTGAGTACTGTAAGTATGGCTTCTTATTGGCCTATGAACGTGATTTGTCTGATTTAAAAGGATTAATCCCTGCCGATTCAATCGCAGCTGAAGACTTTGAACTGTTGAATGCGGTAGACGATCCGGTTGTCCAGTGGTTGTTGAATTCGATAGATAAAGTGATTGATTGTTCAAAAACTTATATGATGATCAATAACCTGGACGAGCTCGAAGTGATGGAAAATGAAAGCTACAATGAGCTGGCCTCTTCCAACTTCTTTGTCTACATCATTGATTGGGAAAATCAGAACTATCGGGATATGCTGATGAATCTGAATGCTGTTTATTTTTCTATTGCAAACCTTTTGTATCATACGGCTACGCAACTTCGGATCATGGAGGTGGACTTGCCCGATGAGTTTTATGAAAATAATGAGTTTCTGGATGTCTACAACGATATTTTAAATCGAAACCTGTATGCTGATGATAAGAACGTTAGCCTGATTTATGATCTTATTGCCGATTTAAACGAGGATCTTTTGGCCATAGACCGATTGTCATAAATGCTTATCGATTTAATTCATATTAATTATATTTGAAAAATTAATCAACATCAAAAATAAATGTCAGATCAAAAAAAAGAAATATTCGACGGAGTAGCACAACGCTTAAAAATTGAAGGATTTAATGTGGTAAACAGAGATGAGACCAGACCCTGGGGTGGCTTCTTTGTAATTGATGAGGCTCAGGCCCAACAATTTGCCAATATCTATTTTGATAAGTTGAATGTGGATGACTTGAAAATCTCAGGTAAGCTGAGTCCGAAAATTTTAATTGTAGCGCCTAGCACCCGTTTATCATGGCAATATCACCACCGTCGTGCGGAAATATGGAGAGTTGTAAACGGTACGGTAGGAGTTATTACCAGCGATACTGATGAGCAGGGCGAAGTACAAAAACTGACTTCAGGTGAGACCATCAAATTGAAACAGGGTGAAAGACATCGGCTGATCGGTTTAGAGGATTGGGGGATTGTTTCTGAAATTTGGCAACATACTGATCCTGAAAATCCTTCAAACGAAGACGATATTGTTAGGGTACAAGATGACTTTGGAAGATAAGAACTAAAACCCTATAAATTTCGTTTTTACCCTATATGGTTATTTTAGTATTCTTTCTTTTACACTGGTTTCTTTCCCTTTTTTCCCAAACATTCTTTTTACACCGTTATGCCTCGCATAAAATGTTTAAAATGAATGTCTTTTGGGAGAAATTCTTTTATATCATTACTTTTCTTTCGCAGGGCTCCTCGTTTTTAAATCCGAGGGCTTATGCAATTTTACACCGCATGCACCATGCATTTAGCGATACCGAAAAAGATCCGCATTCTCCACATTTTGTTAAGGATGTATGGGGTATGATGATTCAAACTAAAAATATTTATTTGAATTACTCCAAATACAATGTGGAACCTGAAGAACAGTTTAGAGATAACTATCCATCCTGGCCGATTGTTGACAAAATCGGTGATTCATGGATTACCCGGATAATTTTCATCAGCTTTTATATTTGGTTCTATGTTACTTTTGCTACCGCCTGGTGGATGTTTTTATTGTTACCAATTCACTTTTTAATGGGTCCGATTCATGGTGCTATCGTCAACTGGTGTGGTCATAAGTACGGCTATTCGAATCATGACAACAATGACCATAGCAAAAATTCATTACCATTAGATTTTTTAATGCTGGGTGAGCTGTTTCAGAACAACCACCATAAAAAACCCAATAATCCAAATTTTGCATCACGTTGGTTCGAGTTTGATCCAACTTATCCATTGATGAAAATGATGCATTGGATGCGCATCATTACGATCAGAAAAACCTAACGCCTATGAACCCGCTACCTCTTGTTCTCCTAAGTTTAGCGGCATGCTGCATCTTGATGACCTTAGTCTGGCTTTTGGGCCACAAGGATTAAAAATGCAGGAGTAGTAGATGTTTTCTGGGCTTTCAATTTTCCATTAATTGCCTACATTCTGTATTTCCTAGCCGATGGCTGGGAAGTATGGAAAACTTTTATTTGTGCTATGGTGATCATAGCCGGACTCAGGTTGATTGCTGTAATCGGTGAGGGGATCGCAGATTGGCAGCTCTCGGCCTTTAAAAAAGATCCGGTCAATAGAGGTAAAATTTGCGATGTGGGTCTTTGGAATTACTCGCGTCATCCCAATTACTTTTTCCAGTCGTTGATGTGGATTGCCTATTTTTTTTGCGGTTACTGCACCCTGGGATTTACTGGCCATCATCAGTCCTCTGATCATTTGTTACCTCCTTTTCAAAGTAACGGGTATTCCTGCTACGGAAGAAAAATCCTTGAGCTCTAAAGGAGATTTATACCGCAATATCAAGAAACTACCAGTGTATTTGTACCCTGGTTCAAAAAATGCTGATTTTTTCGAAATTGTTTTGCTGATAATTAGGATGAAGCCCTGTTTTAGTGTTTTGCTGCATCTATAGGTCTAAGAATAACGTATAGTATCCGAAAGGAATTTTACTAGAAATAGTTTTAGCAATCCAGGCTTTCGTAGGTGTCCCAAAGTTGTTGTTTAATCGGTTCGTTGGTAGTGCGATCGATGTATAAGACGCCGTCTTGTAAAACCATTTCTAGGTGTTTATTTAACCGTTAATTCAGCAGTTTCCACTTTCTTGGGTTTTAAAGCTTTCAGCGTCATCATTAATTTTTGTAGATTCGCTTTTTGAATTTCGCCTTTTAAGCTAATTACGCCATCAGCAACTGTTGTGGTTAGGCTAGGGTACTCTTTAGTTGCATTCTTAACTGCAGCGGTCAATGAATTATCCATGGTTACACCAACAGGTGCTGTATCTGCGATTGTCAGGTTGTTTACTACTGACTTTACACCTGCAACATCAGCAGCCGTTCTTTCAAGGTTATCCCTGCTCTCCTCATCAGGAACTTGTCCGCTTAAAGTGGCAACATCCTGAGCAACAGATACAGTTACATCGTTGGCCGCTGGGCTAGATTGTATGGCGGTTTCCACTCCAGCCTTTACATCGCTATCTTTCGGTTTACTTTTGCAACTGGTAAAAGCAGTACTCACAACAGCAGCAGCCATTATTAATGCCATCATTTTGTTTTTTCTGTTCTTCATAGTTTCTGTTGTTTTTATTTGTATAAGCTACATACAAGATATTAAAATTAAATCACAAAAAAGTGAATTTGATTCCACTACGGCTGTAAAAGCCTCGCTCTTTCAATCCCGCTATTTCCATTGTTGTAGTATCCGATGATAATCTTTAAATTGCAGGCCTAGAATAATAGCATGATGAAAATATACATTTTAATGGCCTTCCTGCTGCTTGGATTTGTTAAACTAAGCAATGCGCAATCCACTCCAAAGATGCCTACTCCACAAGAAATGGCAACTAAGAACGTTGATGAACTGGAAAAACGCTTGAAACTGAACGCTACACAGAAAGCTGTAATCTATAACTACACATTCGATATGTGTAAACACCAGTTAGAGCTGATCAAAAAGCAGCAAGCTGGCAGTTCTAATGAAGATGATGTAACCAAATTCTATAAAATGCAAAACGACACCAACAACAGCATTAAAACTGTACTCAAGGGTGATCAAATTGCCGAATTTGACAAAGTGCTTGAAGAACGTCTAAACGGTGGAGATAGAAAAAAGAAAAAGAAAGGTAAACGTAATAAGGACGAGGCTGAAGAAGTAAGTGTTGGCATTGAAGGATTAAAATCTATTCCACCCGCACAATAAGTCATCACAAGCAAGCAAGTAAGCAAAAAATATCAAGTAACAAAAAAGGAAGCCCTTGTTCAAGGCTTCCTTTTTTGTTCTTTTCCACTAAAAATTCAGTGTCTGGAAGAGGGCATAGGCGTCTTTTGCGCTTCTTCAGCGCAAATTATGCCAGCCCGAAAACAGATCACTTAATTTTTACCCCATCGTCTGTTCCCACTATTTGGCGTCCGCTTCGCTCCGCTCAAATTCGGTTGTCTTTCCGTTTTTTCAGCTCTAGGCCCTTTATCTGTTCTAGCAGGTCTGTCCGGTCTTGCACCTCTTGCAGGTTTCGCTTTCCCTTTTGATTTTGCTGCTGCAGCGCCTGACAATAGGCTCTGCCAGCTCATTGCATAAGGATGATCTTCAGTAACAGGAATTTTAAGGCCGATTAACTTTTCAATATCATCTAAAAACTCTTTCTCTTCCGGATCGCAGAACGAAAATGCGGTACCACTTAAACCTGCGCGACCCGTTCGGCCGATACGGTGTACATAAGTTTCAGGAATATTTGGCAATTCGTAAT
>Ga0116227_10011736_pt1 | contig 14596 bp, 16 predicted proteins | sample S1TSphgellanicum_FD_89693 | JGI IMG/M metagenome (GOLD analysis project Ga0116227, IMG submission 89693) | Host-associated microbial communities from peat moss isolated from Minnesota, USA - S1T2_Fb - Sphagnum magellanicum MG | ecosystem: Host-associated > Plants > Peat moss > Unclassified... | reverse complement strand
TCTTGAGGAAACCATGAGTGCTATCGTAGATATCATCGGTCGAGAGATTCTCGATTCGCGAGGCAACCCCACCGTCGAATGCGACGTGCTGCTCGAGTCGGGCACGATGGGCCGCGCTGCGGTTCCGTCGGGTGCATCGACGGGTTCGCGCGAAGCGATCGAACTGCGCGACGGCGAAGCCGGCCGTTACGGCGGCAAGGGCGTGCTGAAGGCTGTTGAGCACATCAACACCGAAATCTCCGAAGCGATCATGGGCCTCGACGCTTCCGAGCAAGCTTTCCTCGACAAGACCCTGCTCGAACTCGACGGCACCGACAACAAGTCGCGCCTCGGCGCCAATGCGATGCTGGCTGTGTCGATGGCGGTCGCCAAGGCTGCCGCCGAAGAAGCCGGCCTGCCGCTGTACCGCTACTTCGGCGGCTCGGGCGCGATGCAACTGCCGGTGCCGATGATGAACATCGTCAACGGCGGCGCGCACGCCAACAACAGCCTGGACATCCAGGAATTCATGATCGTGCCGGTCAGCCAGCCGACCTTCCGCGAAGCACTGCGCTGCGGCGCCGAAGTGTTCCACGCGCTGAAGAAGATCCTGAGCGACCGCGGCATGAGCACGGCGGTGGGCGACGAAGGCGGTTTCGCACCGAACTTCGGCAGCAACGACGAATGCCTGTCCACGATTCTGCAAGCCATCGAGAAAGCCGGCTACCGCGCCGGTGAAGACGTGCTGCTGGCACTGGACTGCGCCGCGAGCGAGTTCTACCACGACGGCAAGTACCAGTTGGCGGGCGAAGGCCTGCAACTGTCGTCGACGGAATTCGCGGACTATCTGGCGAATCTGGCCGACAAGTTCCCGATCGTCTCGATCGAAGACGGTATGCACGAAAGCGACTGGGCCGGCTGGAAGATCCTGACCGACAAGCTCGGCAAGAAGATCCAACTGGTGGGCGACGACCTGTTCGTCACCAACACCCGCATCCTGAAGGAAGGCATCGACAAGGGCATCGCCAACTCGATCCTGATCAAGATCAACCAGATCGGTACGCTGACGGAGACCTTCGCCGCGATCGAAATGGCCAAGCGCGCCGGCTACACCGCCGTGATCTCGCACCGCTCGGGCGAAACGGAAGATTCGACAATTGCCGATATCGCCGTGGGCCTGAACGCCGGCCAGATCAAGACGGGTTCGCTGTCGCGTAGCGACCGGATCTCGAAGTACAACCAGTTGCTGCGTATTGAAGAGGACCTGGGCGATATCGCCAGCTACCCGGGCAAGTCGGCGTTCTACAATCTGCGTTGAACGCCAAGCTCAGCCATCCAGGCTTGAGCGCGGGTTTTGACCGTTGAGCCGGTTCTCTTTCGTTTCTGATTCAGCACGCCGCCCTGCGTATAGCGCAGGGCGGCGTGTATTTATTGTGCTTACTTCATGCGGCTTGTCACTGCTGTCCTGATCGTACTGCTGGCGCTGATCCAGTACCCGCTCTGGTGGGGGCATGGCGGCTGGCTGCGCGTCCATGAACTGCAAGGCGAACTGGCGCAGCAGGTGCAGAAGAACGCCGACGAGAAGCTGCGCAACGAACGCATCGCGGGCGAAGTGCAGGATCTGCAGAACGGTACCGCGGCGGTGGAAGAGCGCGCGCGCTACGAGATGGGGATGGTGAAGGACGGCGAGGTGTTCGTGCAGTTCGTCTCGCCCAACGCACCTTTGCCGACGCCGAATAACGCCTCGGTGACGACCTCGACGCGTGGCGAGGTCTCGGCCGCGCCGGTGCGCGTGGTGCCGAATCCGGAATCGCGAGCGAAGCCGGATCGCAAGCACGCCGGCAAGGACGCGAAGGACAAGAGTTCGAAAGAGAAGAAGCCGGCGCATTGAGGCGGCAAGCCTCAATGACGCCGACGCCACTTAGTGGCACATCACCAGCCCCAGCCCGGCGCATAGCCGTAGCCCACGCCACCACCCCAGCCGGGGCCCCAGCCGCCGCCGTAGTACCCGCCATAGACCGTCACCGGAGGCGTGTAGTAGCGCGCCCAGGCCTGGGCGGCGTTATCGGCCGCGATGGCCTGGTTCTGGTCGGCCATGACCTGCTTGTCGATGGCGTCGTAGCGCTGGCGTTCTTCTTCAGTCAGCGGACGCGTGCCGTTGGGCAAGCCGGACTGGTCGGCAGGCAGACGGCTGTAGATCGGCGACGGACCCGGCGGGTCCATCACGCAACCGGTCAGCAGCGCCGTACCGGACACCAGAGATAGCGCGACGCACGCACGAAGGGTTTGCAGTAACGGAGTAGGGTTGTTCATTGTTTTTGACCTCCATCGGTCGCACCCCTAAGCAAACCGCGAGCAGAGGGCGCCACCCATGTTCCACGATATCGCGCCGCCTTGCAGTTGTCAGGCGGCGCGATCGACCCGTCTTAATGCCGCTGGTCCGCAGCGGGAGAGACACCTTGTGAGAGCTCGCTGGCGACAAAAAGTTGCGCCACATCGACCGGATCGAACTCATAGCGCTGGTTGCAGAACTCGCAGTGAATCTCGACGTGGCCACGCTCTTCGATCACGCTGTCCACCTCTTCGCGGCCGAGCATTTTCAGCATCGCTCCGACCTTCTCACGCGAGCAGCTACATTCGAAGCGCGCCGGCGCCGGTTCGAAATGCTGAACGTTTTCTTGCCAGAACAGGCGCCGGAAGACGGTCTCCGGCTCTTCCTTGAGCAGTTCGTCCTGCGACAACGTGCCGCCGAGCGTGCAGACGCGCTCCCAGGTGTCGACGTCGAGCTCGCCCGGATGCGGGACGATGCCGCCGTCGCCGGGCAGCTTCTGCAGTAGCATGCCGACGGCGCGTTCGGTATTGGCCGCGAGCCACAGACGCGTGTCGAGCTGCTCGGAGTGGTGCATGTAATGCTCGAGCACCTCCGACATCGACTTGAGCGGACCGTCGAGGCCCGACAGCGGCACGATGCCCTGATAGGGCTGCTGGCCCGGCTGCTTGACTCTCGGGTCGAGCGTGATCACGCAGCGGCCGTGGCCGCTGGCGTTGACCAGTTCGATGAGCGTCGTGTCGTCGCCGATGGTGCTGTCCGCTTCGCCGGAAAACTTGGCGGTGGCGCGCATCGAGAGATCCGAGCTGCATTGCACCACCAGCATCTTGACCGGACCGTCGCCGAAAATCTGCATGATGAGCGTACCGTCGAACTTCAGGTTCGCCGACAGCAGCGCGCACGCGGCCATCATTTCGCCGAGTATCGTGCGCACCGGCGCCGGATAGTCGCGGCGGGTCAGCACTTCTTGCCACGTATTGCGCAGCGAAACGATCTCGCCGCGCACCGGCGCTGCGCTGAACATGAATTTTTGCAACTGGTCGTTCACAACTTTTCCTCGGTCGAATGGCACAGCTCAGTGCTGCGCGTGCGGCATGCCTAGCCGATACGCACGAGCTGCGCCTTGAAAAATGCGCGCCGTTCGGCGTAATTGGCCGCGTTACGGCGCATGCCGGCGATGTCGGCTTCCGTCAGTTCGCGCACAACCTTGGCCGGCGCGCCCAGAATCAGCGAATTGTCAGGAAATACCTTGCCCTCGGTGACGACGGCGCCTGCTCCGACCAGACAGTTGCGGCCGATCACCGCACCATTCAAGACCACCGCCTGAATTCCGACGAGCGCGCCTTCCTTGATGGTGCAGCCGTGCAGCATGGCCTGATGGCCGATCGTCACGTTGGCTTCGATGGTGAGAGGGTAGCCGGGATCGGTATGCAGCACGGCGCCTTCCTGGACGTTGCTGCCCCGGCCGACCGAAATCAGTTCGTTGTCGCCGCGGATCGCCGCGCCGAACCAGATGCTCGAATTTTCCTCGAGCGAGACCTTACCGATGATGGTCGCGGTATCCGCGACGAACACGCTCTCGTGGATGGTGGGGGCTGCATCGCCCAGCTTGTAAATTGCCATAGTGTGTCCTGTCGGTGCGGGCGTGACGGCCGTGCAAAGGCCGCGCCGTAAGCTCGAATGGCGTATTGTAAACGGTTGTGCGGATCGGCCCGCCTGATGCCGCCGGTTGGGCCGCGGCGCTCGGCGAGTCGCCGGGCGTTCTCCGTCCGGTTTCCGTTCCTTTCCCAGCCGCTTTCCTGTCTTGCCACGCTGCCAGTCCGCCACGATGAATTCCGCCGTTTCTGCTGCTTCCGACATGCCTCGCACATCGTCTGAACCTTTGTCTGAACCTTCGTCTGAACCCTTCTGTGCCCGCACCGAGGCGCTGCGCGCGCTGCGTCAGTGCGATCCGCTCGCCAAGGCCGACGCCGTGCGGGCGCTGTACGCCAGCGTGCTGCAGGGCGACGCGGCCTGCTCGCCATCCTCGCCGCTCGATGAGCCGCCCGGCCTGCCCGGACGGCCGGAACGCCCCGAACTGGTCGAGCCGCGCAAGCTCGGCCGGCGCAGCATGCAATCGCCCGAGGGGCGCGCCGTGCTGCTGCATGCGCTGGCGCACATCGAGTTCAACGCCATCAATCTCGCCCTTGACGCCGTCTGGCGCTTCGGCGGCATGCCGGCCGCCTTCTACACCGACTGGCTCAAGGTGGCGGCCGAAGAGGCCCACCATTTCTCGCTGCTGGTCGCCCGGCTTGCCGAATTCGGTCATGCCTACGGCGATTTTCCCGCCCACGATGGCCTGTGGGATATGTGCGAGCGCACACGCGGCGACGTCCTGGCGCGTATGGCGCTGGTGCCGCGCACGCTCGAAGCGCGCGGCCTCGATGCCTCGCCGCCGATTCGCGCGCGGCTGCAGCAGGCGGGCGATCACGAATCGGCGGCGATTCTCGATGTCATCCTGCGCGACGAGATCGGCCACGTGCTGATCGGCAACCGCTGGTTTCGCCACCTGTGCGAACAGGGCGGTCTCGATCCGCACAGCACCTACGTTCAGCTTGCCGACCAGTATCACGCACCGAAATTACGCGGCCCGTTCAATTTTGAGGCGCGCCGCGACGCCGGTTTCGACGAGGCGGAACTGGCCGCCCTGGCAGGGCTCGAGGAGCGGCCGCCGGCCGCGGAGTAAGCGGTCCGCTGACGGGCCGTACCTTCCCCCGTACCTACTTTTGACCACCCGGCGACCACCCGGCGCTTTCCCGCTGACTTGCGCCGCATCTTCCGTTCGCCGTCTATCTCGTTATAATCGAACGATCATTCTTTTTTCTGGCGCAGCCCGCTCATGAACACTCCCGAATCCGACTTCATCTCCGTGCGCGGCGTGCGTCTGCACGTGCGGCGCTGGGGCAATCCCGGCGCCCCGACGCTGTTCATGCTGCACGGCTGGATGGACGTCGCGGCGTCGTTCCAGTTCGTGGTGGACGCGCTCGGCGGCGACTGGCAGGTGATCGCACCGGACGCCCGGGGCTTCGGCCTGTCCGACTGGCCGGTGGCGGAGCGCGGCGGCGGCAGCTACTGGTTTCAGGACTACGTGGCGGATCTCGACGCGCTGCTCGACCACTACGCGCCGTCCGGCGAAGTGAACCTGGTGGGGCACAGCATGGGCGCGAACGTGGTTTGCCTCTATGCCGGGGCGCGCCCGGAGCGGGTCCGGCGGGTGGTGGACCTGGAAGGCTTCGGCCTCGCGGCGGCGAAGGCCAGCCAGTCGCCAAAGCGTTTGCGTAGCTGGCTCGACGAATTGCGCGAGCCGCCGCAATTGAAGCGGTACGCCTCGCTCGACGAGGTCGCGGCGCGTCTGACGAAGACCAACCCGCGCCTCGCGCCGCAGCGCGCACGCTTTCTGGCCGAGCACTGGTCGAAACCGGACGGCGCGGGCGGCTTCATGCTGCAGGCGGATCCGGCGCACAAGCTGCGCAGCCCGCTCCTGTATCGCCTCGACGAAATCATGGCGGTCTGGGCCAACGTTCGTGCCAAGGTGCTGCACGTCGAGGCCGCCGGCTCGCCGACCCTCGCACAGATTGCCGGCGACGTGCCGCTCGACGAGTTCAAGGCGCGTTTCAGCGCGTTTCCCAACTGGCGCGAAAAGATCATCGAGGGCGCGGGTCACATGGTCCACCACGATCAGCCGGAGCAGGTTGCTGCGCTGATCGAGGGATTTTGCGCATAATATTTTTACCTGACCGAATATCCCGCAAAGGATTGCGCGTCATCGAATCGTCTGCTGGGCTTACTGCGTTGCAGTAAAATGAACGCAGAACCTTCTTAAGACACAGATGAACGCCGACCTCCACTGTCACTCCACCGTTTCCGACGGCCAGTTTGCCCCCGCCGACGTCGCGCGCCGCGCGCACGCCGGCGGCGTCACCTTGTGGGCGCTCACCGACCACGACGAAGTGGGCGGCCAGCTGGAAGCGCGCGCAGTCGCCGAGGAACTCGGCATGCGCTATCTGAGCGGGGTGGAGATTTCGGTGACGTGGGCTTCGCGCACGGTGCACATTGTCGGCCTGCATGTCGATCCGACCAACCAGACGCTGATAGACGGCCTTGCGCGCACCCGTAACGGCCGCGCCGCACGTGCCGAGGCCATCGGCGAGCAACTCGCCACGCTGGGCGTCCCGAACGCCTACGAGGGCGCGCTGAAGTACGTCTCCAATCCCGACATGATGTCGCGCACTCACTTCGCGCGCTTCATGGTGGACAGCGGTTACGCGAAATCGACCCAGGACGCGTTCACGCGCTTCCTCGGCGACGGCAAGCCGGGCTATATCGCCCACCGCTGGTCGAAACTGGCCGATGCGGTTCGCTGGATCCAGACGGCCGGCGGCGAGGCCGTGATCGCGCATCCGGGTCGCTACGAGTACACCCAGCTCGAATTCGATGCGCTGTTCGGCGAGTTTATCGATCTCGGCGGTAAGGCGATCGAAGTCGTGACCGGCAGTCATACGCCGGACCAATATCGCGAATATGCAGAGGTCGCGCGCCGCTTCGGTTTCGAAGCCTCGCGCGGCTCCGATTTCCACGCGGCGGGCGAGGGCCGGGTCGAACTGGGCAGTCTGCCGCAGTTGCCGTCCGACTTGACACCCGTCTGGCAACGCTGGCTTTAACTGTGCGCGGTACTGCGGCGGCACGCCTTGCGCGTGCGCCGCGCAAGCAGGATGTGTCGGCTTTGATGAGCGCGCTGTCAGAGCGCCGTCGGCCGGTCCGATTCTCACGATAGCTACCATGTCCCAATTCTTTCGGCTCCATCCCGACAATCCGCAGCCGCGCCTGATCAAACAGGCCGTGCAGATCATCAACGACGGCGGCGTGGTTGCCTTGCCGACCGATTCGAGCTACGCGCTCGCCTGCCACCTCGACGACAAGACCGCCGTGGAGCGCCTACGGCGGATTCGCGGTCTCGACGAGCGTCAGTTGCTGTCGCTGCTGGTGCGCGACCTGTCGGAGCTCGCCAATTTCGCGATGGTGGATAACCGCCAATACCGCTTGATCAGATCGGTCACGCCGGGGCCATACGTGTTCGTGCTCGAAGCCACCAAAGAAGTGCCGCGGCGGCTGTCGCATCCGTCGCGCAAGACCATCGGGCTGCGGGTGCCGGATCACGCGATCACGCTGGCGATTCTTGAAGAACTCGGCCAGCCGCTGCTCGGCACGACCCTGATCATGCCGGGCGAGACCCAGCCGCTGAACGACGCCGAGGAGATCCGCGCGCGCCTCGAGAAACAGCTCGATCTGGTGATCGACGGTGGCCCGTGCCCATGCGAGCCGTCCACCATCGTCGATCTGACCGGGGCGGAACCGGTGCTGGTACGGGCAGGGCGCGGCAGCCTCGCACCCTTTGGCCTCGAACAGCCGGCATGAGCGATCGCACCGTCGCCTACCGCACGATTGCCTGCATGAGCGAAAGCGGACAGACGCACGCCATGGCGTTGTTACAATAGCCGGCTATGGACTCCTCCCTGATACAGACCGTCGCGGTCTACGCCTTGCCGGTGATTTTCGCCATTACGCTGCACGAAGCCGCCCACGGCTACGTCGCGCGCCTGTTGGGCGACAACACCGCTTACGCACTCGGCCGCGTTTCGTTCAACCCGATGCGTCACATCGACCCGCTCGGGACCATCGCGATTCCGCTCCTGCTGTACTTCGCCACCAGCGGGGCGTTCATGTTCGGTTACGCCAAGCCGGTGCCGGTGGCGTTCGGCAATCTGCGCAATCCGCGCTGGGGCAGCCTGTGGGTCGCGCTGGCCGGGCCGCTGTGCAATTTCGTGCAGGCGCTGGTGTGGGGCGTGTTCGCTGTGGCGCTCGGCGTGGCCGGCGTCGACGAACCGTTTTTCACGCGCATGGCGGCGGCCGGTGTCGGCGTCAATCTGGTGCTGGGCGTGATCAACCTGTTTCCGCTGCCACCGCTCGACGGCGGTCGTGTCCTGACCGCGCTGCTGCCGCCGCGCCCGGCCATTGCGCTGGCTCGCCTCGAGCCGTATGGTTTCTTCATCGTGATGGCGCTGGTGGTGAGCGGTCTCCTGACCCGCTTCTGGCTGAGGCCGCTGGTCAGCCTGGGCTACGACGCCGTGACCGCCATCCTGACCCCTATCGCTTCGCTCTTTCAATAAAACCATGTTCCCTGACCGTATCTTCTCCGGCATGCGGCCTACCGGCTCCCTGCACCTCGGCCACTATCACGGTGTGCTGAAAAACTGGGTCCGGCTGCAGTCCGAATATCCGTGCTTTTTCTGCGTGGTCGACTGGCACGCGCTCACGACGCACTACGAAACGCCCGAAGTCATCGAAAAGAACGTCTGGGAAGTGCTGATCGACTGGCTCGCCTCGGGTATCGATCCGGCCCAGGCCACGCTGTTCATCCAGAGCAAGGTGCCCGAGCATGCCGAACTGGCCTTGCTGCTCGGCATGAGCACGCCGCTAGGCTGGCTCGAACGCGTGCCGACCTACAAGGAGCAGATGGAAAAGCTGAAGGACAAGGACCTGTCCACGTACGGCTTCCTCGGCTACCCGGTGCTGATGGCGGCGGACATTCTGCTGTATCGCGGCTCGCTCGTGCCGGTCGGCGAAGACCAGGTGCCGCACGTCGAAATGACGCGTGAAATCGCGCGCCGCTTCAACTACCTGTACGGCCGCGAACCGGGCTTCGAAGAGAAGGCCAACGAAGCGGCGAAGAAGCTGGGCGGCAAGCGCTCGAAGCTCTATCACGAGCTGCGTAACGCCTATCAGCAGGAAGGCGACGACGAAGCCCTCGAACAGGCGCGTGCGATGCTGCAGGAGTCGCAAAGCCTGTCGCTGAACGATCGTGAGCGTCTCTTCGGCTACCTCGAAGGCTCGCGCAAGATCATTCTCGTCGAACCGCAAGCCATGCTGACGGAAGCGTCGCGCATGCCGGGCCTCGACGGGCAGAAAATGTCGAAGTCTTACGGCAACACGATCGGTCTGCGCGAAGACGCCGAGACCATCGCGAAGAAAGTCCGCACCATGCCCACCGACCCGGCGCGCGTGCGCCGCACCGACCCGGGCGATCCGGACAAGTGCCCGGTGTGGCAACTGCACCAGGTCTACACGGACGAAACCACCCACGAGTGGGTGCAAAAGGGCTGCCGTTCGGCCGGGATTGGTTGTCTGGACTGCAAGCAGCCGGTGATCGAAGGCATCCTGCGCGAGCAGCAGCCGATGCTCGAGCGCGCCCAGAAGTACATGGACGACCCGTCGCTGCTGCGCGCCATCGCCGCCGACGGCTGCGACAAGGCTCGCAAGTTCGCCACCGAAACGATGCGCGATGTGCGTGAGGCAATGGGCCTCTCGTACAATTGAGGTTGTTGACGCCCTCGAGGCGTCTGGCACCTACTGCGCGCAGCGCTTTTTGCAGGTCATGAGCGAACCCGCTATCACTGTTTCTCACGCGCCGCTCGGCGAGCCGTCGCGCTGGGTGCGTCACTGGACGCACCTCGTGGCGCCCGGCGGCGCCGTGCTCGATGTCGCGTCGGGGGCAGGGCGGCACGCGCGCTGGTTCGCCGGCCGCGGTCATCCGGTCAGCGCGCTCGATCGCGATGCGGCAGCGCTCGCCGCCATGCGCGACGAGCCGCTGATTACGACGCTCGCAGCCGACCTCGAAGGCGCGTCCTGGCCGCTGCCTGACGGCGCGGAATTCGCTGCGGTGGTGGTGACGAATTACCTGCATCGCCCGTTGTTCCCACACCTGCTTGCGGCGCTTGCGCCCGGCGGTGTGCTGATTTACGAGACCTTCGCGCACGGCAACCAGAGCGTCGGCAAGCCGTCCAATCCGGCCTTCCTGTTGAGGCCGGGCGAGTTGCTCGACGTTGTCCGTCCGCGCTTGCGGGTGGTCGCGTTTCAAGATGGTTTTCTCGCGCAGCCGCGTCCGGCTTACGTCCAGCGGATCTGCGCAGTTCTGGAGGCGGAGCCAGCCTTCGACGGCACACAGGCTGACAGGCAGGGCGACACCCAGGGCCTACCCCCGCCTTGTTACGAACTGGCTGGCTAATCCGCTACAATCGCGGTTTACTGATTAAATTCATGGCGTTTCATGGCTAACGGCACTCACAGCGGCAACCTCGGCGACGGTCCTCAGATTCGCGGCAGCATTCCTGCCATCATCACCCCGATGCTCGAAGACGGCAGCCTCGACCTGCCGGCGTTCCGCAAACTGATCGACTGGCATATCGAAGAGGGCACGAACGCACTCGTCGTGGTCGGCACGAGCGGCGAATCGGCTACGCTGTCGGTGGAAGAACATGTGCTGATGGTCAAGACCGCCGTCGAACACACGGCGGGCCGGATTCCGGTGATCGCCGGTTCGGGCGGCAACTCCACCACCGAGGCGATCGAGCTGACCCAGCAGGCCAAGGCCGTGGGCGCGGATGCGACCCTGCAAGTGGTGCCGTACTATAACAAGCCGACCCAGGAAGGCATCTACCGCCATTTCGCCAAGATCGCGGAAACGGTCGACCTGCCGGTGATCCTGTATAACGTCCCTGGCCGTACGGTCGCCGATATGTCCAACGAAACGATCCTGCGTTGCGCGCAGGTGCCGGGCATCGTGGGCGTGAAGGAAGCGACGGGCAATATTGATCGCGCGGCGCACCTGATCAAATCGGCACCGGCGCACTTCGGCATTTACAGCGGCGACGATCCGACTGCAATCGCCTTGATGCTGCTGGGTGGCCACGGCAATATTTCGGTGACCGCGAACGTTGCGCCGCGCGATATGAGCGAGTTGTGCAAGGCCGCGTTGGCGGCCGACGCGAAAACCGCGCGTGAGATTCACCTGAAACTCCTGTCGCTGCATAAAAACCTCTTCATCGAATCGAACCCGATTCCCGCGAAGTGGGCATTGCAGCAACTGGGGCGCGTGCAAGGCGGTATTCGCCTGCCGCTCACCCCGCTCGATGCGCGCTACCACGAAGTGGTGCGTGCGGCGCTGCGCGAAGCGGGTCTGCTTGGCTGAGTGGTTTCGGCACTGAGCAGCCCGTCACCGGCATTTCCTTAACCGACGTCGATATCGCCCGCGTTCCCGGCATTGAACCAGGCACCGCGTTCCAGCTTCACGAAGGACCTCATGAAACGTTCCGCACTTCCCCTCCACGCAACCCGCATGGCGGCGCTGGCGCTTGCCCTGGTGACGCTCGCCGGCTGTGACACGCTGAACGACTGGTTTGCCTCCGATCGCGTCAATTACAAGGCCACGAGCATTGCGCCGCCACTGAACGTCCCTAGCGACCTGCAGACCACGCAGACCCAGGAGAAATACGTGGCGCCGCCGGCCAACCTGGCCCTTGGCGGCGCGCCGACGCGCGCGGTGACGGCTGCCGGCAACGCGACCGAAGGCGTGCCGAATGCGCAAGATCCGCTCGGCATGCACATCGAACGCGACGGCGATCATCGCTGGCTGGTGGTCGACGGCCGCACGCCCGAACAGTTGTGGCCGCAGTTGCAGGAATTCTGGCAGGAAAACGGCTTTGCCCTGAAGACCGATGCGCCGGCCACCGGCATCATGACGACCGACTGGGCCGAGAACCGCGCCAATATTCCGGACGACTGGTTCCGCCGCACCATCGGCAAGGTAGTCGATTTCGCCTATTCGTCGGGCACCCGCGACAGCTTCCGCACCTTGGTCTCGCGCGGCCCGAACGAGGCCACCGACATTTCCATCACGCATAGCGCGATGGAAGAAATGCTGACCGGCCAGGACAAGACCTCGTCGCGCTGGGTGGAGCGTCCGCGCGATCCGGCGCTGGAAGCGCTGTTCCTCGACAAGCTGATGCAGAAGTTCGGCCTGACCGACGCGCAGTCGAAGCAACTGATCACGGACGCCCGTCCGGCAACGGCACCGGTCACGGTCGATGTGGCCGGCGGCGCCGCCACGCTCGACCTGCAGGAGTCGTTCGACCGCGCCTGGCTGCGTGTGGGCCTTGCGCTCGACCGCACCAACTTCGCCGTCGACAACCGCGATCGCGAGAAGGGCATCTACTACGTGCGTTACGCGGATTCGATGCAGGAGCTGAAGAAGGAAGGCCTGTTGGGCAAGCTGTTCTACAGCGGCAACTCGAAGAAGCCGGCGCAGGAGTTCCTTGTGAACGTGCGTCCGAAGGGTGACACGCTGACCCAGGTGGCGGTGGTCGACGCCAACGGACAGGTGGATACCTCGTCGGATGCGCAGCACATCGTTTCGCTGTTGCACGCGCAACTGAACTAAGGCGGACCGTGAGGTTCGCCAGCCTGGGAAGCGGCAGTGAAGGCAATGCTTTGCTCGTTGAAGTGCAAAGCGGCGCGACCGCCACGCGCGTATTGCTCGACTGCGGCTTCTCGGCGAAGGAAGTCGAGCGCCGTCTGGCGCGTCTCGGCTCGGGCGTCGAGGCTCTCGACGCCATTCTCATCACCCACGAACACAGCGACCACATCGGCAGCGCCTTGACGCTGGCGCGCAAGTGGTCGATTCCTCTGTACATGAGTTGGGGCACCGCGCGCGCGGTGGGCGCCGACGAGGCCGATGTCGACCTGCATGTGCTTTGGGGTGACGAGGCGGTCGCCATTGGCGACGTCAGCGTGTTGCCCTACACCGTTCCTCACGATGCACGCGAGCCCTTGCAGTATGTGCTGTCGGATGGTGCAGGGCGCCTCGGCGTGCTGACCGACGTCGGCACCTCCACGCCGCACATCAGCGCCGTGCTGAGCGGCTGCGACGCGCTGGTGCTCGAATGCAATCACGACGTGCGGATGCTGGCGGCGAGCCGTTACCCGCAATCGCTGAAGGCGCGTATCGGCGGCAATCATGGTCACCTGAACAACGAAGCGGCCGCGGAAATCCTCGCCTCGCTCGATCGCTCGCGCTTGCGTCATCTGGTTGCGGCGCATCTGAGCCAGCAGAACAATTCGCCGGAACTCGCGCGGGCGGCGATGGCCGGCGTGCTGGGGACAGCGGCCACCGAGGTTGTGGTGGCTTCGCAGGATGAGGGCTTCGACTGGCTGAGCCTCTGAGGAAGCTGCCGTCTTCTGACCGGAGCGCGCGGCGTCCGCCGCGAGAGCAAAAGAAAACGCCCACGACAACAAAGCTGTCATGGGCGTTTTTTAATGCTTGCGGTGAAGCGATTACCGCTTGTTACCGCCAATACCGCTTCGGATCTGCGGGCCGTTGTACACGCGGGCCCGCGCCGTCAGCGGGCAATCTTAGTTGCGGTTGCCGCCGAAGATGCCGAGGATCGCCAGCAGGTTCACGAACACGTTATACAGGTCGAGATAGATGGCCAGCGTGGCGGTGATGTAGTTCGTCTCGCCGCCGTTCACGACGCGCTGCACGTCGAACAGCATGTAGGCCGAGAAGATCACGATGGCCAGCACCGACACCGTCAGCATCAGCGCGGGCAGATGCAGGAAGATGTTGGCGACCGAGGCGAGGATCAGCACGATCACGCCCATGAACAGCCACTTGCCGAGGCCCGAGAAGTCACGCTTGCTGACCGTCGCGATGGTCGCCATGGCGGCGAAGATCACACCCGTGCCACCGAACGCCATCATGATCAGCGACGGACCGTTCGAAAAGCCGAGGATGAAGCTCAGCATGCGCGAGAGCATCAGGCCCATGAAGAACGTGAAGCCGAGCAGCACGAACACGCCGACCGCGCTGTCTTTGGTGCGCTGGATGGCGAACATGAAGCCGAAGGCGATGGCGAAGAACGCCAGCATGCTCATGGCCGGGCTGGTGGCCGCGAACAGCGAGAAGCCCGTCGCGACGCCTACCCAGGCGCCCAGCACCGTCGGCACCATGGACAGCGCCAGCAGCCAGTAGACGTTGCGTAGCACGCGGTTGCGGGTTTCGGCCGTGCTGACCGCACCGTTGCGGCCGAAGCTATAGGGATGGTCGTTCATGGTTTCTCCTTGCGTCAGGCGCAGTCACTCGCCGTGGTTTATGCAGCGCCGGCCAGCAAGTTCGCCGCCAGTCGCTTGATCTGTACCGTACAACCCTAAGATTAGAGCTAGCTTAAGGAGTTTCAATCCCTGGCGGCGCCCTGTTACAGACAAATACAGACCCATCGTTGGAGTCTTTCAATGCCGTAAGGGTTCAATCGCAATCATACATGGGAACATGCTACAATAGCGGATTCATTTGAATCTGTAACCTCTTAATTTTCTGGAGTTTTTATGGCGATCGAACGCACCCTGTCGATTATCAAG
>Ga0116227_10011735_pt1 | contig 14596 bp, 13 predicted proteins | sample S1TSphgellanicum_FD_89693 | JGI IMG/M metagenome (GOLD analysis project Ga0116227, IMG submission 89693) | Host-associated microbial communities from peat moss isolated from Minnesota, USA - S1T2_Fb - Sphagnum magellanicum MG | ecosystem: Host-associated > Plants > Peat moss > Unclassified... | reverse complement strand
GGTCAAATTCAGCGCCGGACGGAATCGGAGTCTTTTCCCTGCCGTCGCGCGTGCCAGGGTTAAAAAGACTCAATCTAAGAGCCGGGTCTATTCAAAGACGAGTGCGTTGCTGAACGCCCTCGTCTTTTTGTTTATCTTCACGGGCAGTTGATCCAGGGACCTGCGCGTTTTCATCGAAGCAGGCCGTAAAAGACACTCTGTTGACGCACATCGCTCGGAATCGATTGACGCAACTCACAATCGAGTGGATTTGTCGCATTTTCCCGGCATGAAGACTCACCACTTCTCAGCAAAATCCTAATCTCCCGAGGCCATATGCTCGACATTCAGACATTGCGGACTCGTTCCTTACTGGAGACCCGATTCTACGTCGATGGCGAATGGAGCTGCGATCCCGTCGATCCTGTCATGAACCCGGCGACAGGCGAGATCATTGCTCGGGTTCCCAACTTCGGCCCGGAAGACACGGCGCGGGCAGTCGTCGCGGCGGAAAAGGCGTTTCGGTCGTGGTCAGCGCGCACCGCGAAAGAGCGCACACAATTGCTGCGGCAGTGGTTCGAGCTGATCCTTGCGAGCCGCGAAGATCTTGCTTTCATCGTGACGAGCGAACAAGGAAAGCCGCTCGCAGAGGCCCGTACGGAGATCGATACCGCCGCAAGCTTCGTTGAATTCTACGCCGAGGAAGCGCGCCGCATCTATGGCGAGACCATCCCCTCGAATCGCCCCGACTCGCGGATCGTCGTCATCAGACAGCCCATCGGCGTGATCGCAGCTATTACCCCTTGGAATTTTCCTGCCTCGATGATCGCGCGCAAAGTCGCGCCCGCATTGGCGGCAGGCTGCACCGCTGTCATCAAGCCTGCCCCTGAAACGCCGCTGACAGCCCTTGCCCTCGCAAGATTGGCAGAGGAAGCGGGCATTCCGGCAGGCGTGCTCAACGTCGTAACCGGAGACGCCAAAAGCATTGGCGGCGTGATGACCTCTCATCCAGCAGTTCGTCTTATCAGTTTTACAGGTTCGACGGCTGTTGGAAAGCAGCTGATGCGACAGGCTGCTGACACGGTCAAGAAAGTGGCTCTTGAACTCGGCGGAAATGCACCCTTCATCGTCTTCGACGATGCCGACATCGACGCAGCCGTCGATGGCGCAATCCTGTCGAAATTCCGGAACATGGGACAAACCTGCGTTTGCGCCAACCGCATCTATGTGCAAAGCGCCATTCACGATGCCTTCGTCGATAAGCTCGCTAACAAAATCCGCGCCTTCAAGATTGGAAATGGCATAGAGCCTGGCGTCGTCCAAGGCCCGCTGATCAATCTCAAAGCTGTCGAGAAAGTAGAACATCAAATCGCCGATGCCGTCTCCAAAGGCGCGCATGTCGTGACCGGCGCCGCCCGGCACGCTTTGGGCGGCACGTTTTTTCAGCCAACGCTGCTCACGCAGATGACAGCAGACATGATAATCGCCCGCGAGGAGACCTTTGGCCCTGTCGCACCTATCTTTCGATTCGATGACGAGGCCGATGTCATCCGCCAAGCCAATGCGACGGAAAGCGGCCTCGCGGCTTATTTCTATGCTCGCGATATAGGGCGCGTTTTCCGCGTTGCTGAAAGCCTCGAATATGGAATGGTCGGAATCAACACCGGAGCGCTTGCGAGTGAAGTCGCGCCTTTCGGCGGCGTGAAGGAAAGCGGTATAGGCCGCGAAGGTTCGCGCCACGGCATCGAAGAATTCACCGAGCTGAAATACATTCTTTTCAGCGGGCTCAAAAATGGGTGATCGGTACGGCTGAAGCCTATCCGCCGGTGTGAATGGCTAGCCATTCGCCTTTGACATCGACATGCGCAAACTCACTTGCTTCGGGGAGTTTCAGGTCAGAAAATGTGAGAGTGAGTAAACGGCCATCATCTGTGGCAAGCTGGATGACGCCCTGCCCGAACACGCTTCTCAGTGCTTTCGCAGACGATTCAATCTCTCCGCTACTCCGTGTTCCCGCCCTCGGGTCGTGAAATCCATCGAAATCATAGCTCGCGCGCGCGATGACTTTTCCATCGTGAATTAAATCCCCGCTCCCCGAGCTTCCACCAAGATAACGCATATTGAGGTTTCCAAAGTCGTGACGCTAAGCATCTTATGTGCAGTCGCGGTGCTCTCCTGCATCGAAAGCAGTGGACTTTTCCAGCGGGGAGACGAAGGCGCAAAACGTAAATCTAACGCCGCATCACAAAGCGAGCGAGTTCAGACGATTAAAGTTCCATACATTTGAAAAGGTTTATTGGATTGGAATATTGCCGGATATAAAGCCTAAACGTATCAGTTTGTCTGGTCGGCACATATACCTCGGCAAAGCTCGTACAGACACCGGCTGACGGCACGATGGCGGAGATGTCACAGTTACTGTATCATCTCTCGGCGGTATCGCTTTTTTCAAAATAAATGGCCGATCGCTTTTTTATCCCTGAATTTTGATCACCGACGATCGGGACCACACATGCTGATCCGCTATGGCTATGAAATCATCATCACGTGCAATCAGCCGACTCCTTTGGTCTGTTTGCTATCGGTCAGCGACGATCGCAAAGACGATATACGGATTCCCGAGAAGATCTTTACGACACCGAGCGTCCCTATGACGACCTATAATGACCTCTTTGGGAATCAGTGCCGGAGGCTTGTCGCACCGATTGGCGATTTTATGCTCTGGAGCGATACGACAATCGAAGACGACGGGCGTGTCGATATCAGCGATTTGAACGCCAAAGAGCTATCAGTAGCCGAACTGCCCGACAGTTGCCTCGGTTATCTTATGGGAAGCCGCTATTGCGAAACCGATAAATTAAGCCAGATCGCATGGGATCTGTTTGGCACCACCCAGCAGGGCTGGAGCAGAGTGCAAGCGATCTGCGATTATGTGCATAATCACATTAGGTTCGACTATCAGCAGGCGCGCTCGACCCGCACGGCATACGAGGCTTTCAACGAGAGAATTGGCGTGTGCCGGGACTTCGCTCATCTCGCGCTGACGTTTTGCCGCTGCATGAATATTCCAGCGCGTTACGTCAACGGGCATTTAGGAGATATCGGCGTGCCGGTTGTCGATCCAATGGATTATAGCGCCTGGATCGAGGTCTTCCTCAGCGGCAAATGGTATACGTTCGATCCGCGTAACAATGTCCCGCGTATCGGACGCATCGTCGTCGCACGGGGCCGTGATGCAGCGGATGTGCCGCTCATCAATTCGTTTGGCCCGCATATTTTAAAATCGTTTCGCATATGGACCTATGAAGTGACGGACACTCCTGCCGGCTTGCATTGAGCTACTGCCGCGGAGAAGCTTAAATTCCGCTGCCGCCAATGAAAACGTCATTGCGGGCTTGCGTCTGCGTAATACTGCTGCCAGGCGGCACATTCGACGTAAGCCAAACATTGCCGCCGATCGCCGAGCCGCTGCCGACAGTCACGCGGCCCAGGATCGTCGCGCCTGCATAGATGACAACGTCATCCTCGATATTCGGGTGGCGGGGCATGCCCTTCACCAAAGCGCCGCTTTCGTCCACAGTGAAGCGCTTGGCACCGAGGGTGACAGCCTGATAAATGCGTACGTTCCGCCCGATGGTAGCGGTTTCACCGATGACGACACCTGTTCCATGATCGATAAAAAAGCTGGCGCCGATTGTCGCCCCGGGATGAATGTCGATTCCGGTGGCAGAATGCGCATTTTCAGAAATGAGACGTGCGATGAGCGTCGAGCCTAACCGATAAAGCTCATGCGCGAGGCGATGATGAATAATAGCCTTTATACCTGGATAGCACAGGAGCACTTCATCGACGCTGCGCGCCGCTGGGTCACCGCGAAACGCTGCTTGAACATCGCTTTCGAGCAAAGCACGCACGTCCGGTAGACTTTCCGCGAATGCATGAATGATGCTGGCAGCACGCCGATCGATTGAGGGATCGTTTTCAATCAGCGCGGCTTGTGCAAGCTGCAACTCCCGCCTCACCTGCTCGCGCAGAAGTTCGAGTGCCGCTTCAAGACTTCGTATGATGAACGCGTCGACATTATCCTCCGTCACCGCGGAAGGTCCGAAATGCCTCGGGAAAAGCGCCGCTGAAAGGCCCTTTACAATGACGGCTAAAGTCTCCTGCGATGGCAGCTCGTAGGTTACACCGCCAGGCCGCACCGATTGCCGCCATTCTTTGCGCAATGCGCGGAGCGCGAGGACGATGGAGTCAAGGTCCATCGATGAAGGCTTTATGATATCGTGGTCTACCGGAATATTCATATCGAGACTCTGTTTTTCATGCGATCCGGCAAAGCAGATCGATCACCATTCACCAGCTCGCTTCAAGACCCAGAAGCCCTAAAATATCTCTCCGCAAAGCAACGAGCGCAGGATCGTCCCTATGGCGTGGATAGGGCTGTTCGATGCGCTTATCGGCAGTGATGCGTGCCGGGCGGTCGCTAAAGACAATGACACGTGTCGCCATCAGCAAGGCCTCCTCCACATCATGCGTCACAAGGAGAGTCGTGAAACCGGCGCCTTGCCAGAGTTTTACAATCTCAGTTTGCATCGCGATGCGTGTCAGCGAGTCGAGTTTGCCGAGCGGCTCATCGAGGATCAAAAGCTCGGGATCGTTGACGAGCGCACGCGCAAGCGCGGCGCGCTGCGCCATCCCGCCTGAGAGCTGATGCGGGAAGGCTTTGGCAAAACCGGAAAGCCCGACGAGATGCAAAGCTGTATCGACGCGGTCACGGTCTTTTTTCAACCGGCCCTGCGCTTCAAGCCCCAGGGCGACGTTTTTCCAAACCGTCCGCCAGGGATAAAGCGATGGATCTTGAAACACGACTACGCGCGATGGATCAGGACCCGTAATTCTCGCACCCTGACTTTCGATTTTGCCAGCCAAGGGCATATCGAGGCCAGCGATCAAGCGTAAGAGCGTGGACTTGCCGCAGCCGCTCGGCCCGAGCAAAGCTACGAATTCGCCCGCCTCGACCTTAAAAGAAATTCGGTCAAGCACCGGCAAAGGTTGACCATGCAGCGCGAAGGCGTGGCTTACATCTTCGATACTGAGATCAGCACCCGAAACTTTTGTTTGGCGGGGCCCTTTTGCGAGATCGGGAGCATCTATGGTGTCTACCATTTCAGCGCGCCCTTCTGGTAGGCGAGCATGTGATCGCGCAGTTTGAACAAGCCAGTGATGAGCCCCGAGCACATGAACGACATGACAATGAGCGCCGCATACATATTGGCATAAGCGGCCCAGCCTTGCGCCCATTGCAGGTAGAAACCGAGACCGGCTTTCACGCCCATCATTTCGGCCGTTACCAGCACGGCAAAGGATGCGCCAAGCCCCATGAAGGCGCCGACGAAGACTTGCGGCAGAGCAGCGGGAATCGCAACTTTTAGAATCAAAAAGCGTGAGTTCGCACCGAGCGTTCGCGCCACGTCATAATAAGCTGGATTGACATTAGCGACGCCCGACCATGTGAGAACCGCCATCGGGAAACCGACCGCGAGCGCGATCAAAAAGATGCTGGCGCTCCAACTCGATGGAAACGCAAAGAACGCGGTCGGCAGCCAGGCGATCGATGGTAAAGGACCGATCAGCCGCATGATTGGATGGACCCAATAGCCGATCGCCCGTGACCAGCCGATTGAGACGCCCGTGATGAAGCCGACGAAGCCGCCAATGACGACACCGACACCGAGCAGCCGCAAGGAAGCGATGACACTCTCAAGAAGCTTACCCCAATCATCGGTGAAGACTTCCAAGATCGCATGGGGCGGCGGGAAAAAAGGCATCGGCAAAATAGCCGTCTTTGCCGTCAGACTCTGCCAGACAGCGACGAAGATCCCCGTGGCAATCCCCCAAGGCGCATACTCATAAATGCGTTTCGCAAGATCCTCCAATCGTCCCGGAATGATCGCAGCCAGCGTGAAGAGGACGGCAAGTCCCGCTGCTCCTAACGCGAATTCATATCCGCGTCCCCATTCGCCGAGATCGGGCCATGCCAGCGTGATGCCCGCGACAGCAAACCATGCAATGGCAGCGCTCAGGGCGATGAAGCGCTTTTTCCAGATTGCTGGCCGCCCTCTCGGGCGGAGGCGCTCTTCCGTTAGGACAGATGATTCTTGAAGAGGCAGCGAGAAGAGGGACATATCGGTAGGCTCAGCTCACGACATCGGCATAGATACGTTCGGCAAATTTTGCCGTATCGGTCGATGGCTTGATTACGGAGACAAGTTTCAATTCATCGGCATAAAGCGCCAGCTGCTTTTTAAGATTGGCACCGACGGGATGCTGATGATGGGTGTGATAACGCGCAAGCTCGGCCAAATTTTCAAGGCTGACGTTTTTGGCAAATGGCGCGAGGGTCGCAGCGGCTTCCTCTGGATGGTGGACGACGAATTCAGCAGCTTCGATGTAGGCGCTTGCGATGGCCGCGGCGGTTTCTTTGCTTTCCCGCAGCAGGCTTCCACGCACACCAATAATGCAGCAAGACCGGTCGGCATATTCGCCCGCAAGGTTAGACGCGACTTCAGTGAAGCTGCCATCCCTCAGCCAAATATAAGTATTCGGATCGGAGGCAGCGAGCGCATGCGCTTCGCCCTTTTCAACCGCCGTGCGCAGCAACGGGCCAGGAAAAATCCGGAAGTCGACATCCTTATCGGGATCGAGGCCTTCCTTCTTCAAAAGAATCGAGAAGAAATGCTTCTCCGGGGCATTCGTATCGGAGACCGCGATCGTCTTTCCTTTGAGGCCGGAGAGATTGCTGATGCCCGCGGACGATGGTGCGAGAAGCCGCAGACAGCCACCATGGCCGCCCGCGATGATCTTCACGTCGAAGCCTTGTTCGAGGGGCTTCAGCCAGCGGAGCGCCATGCCGATCGCAGCATCGGCTTTGCCGGTCGCCAAAGTCTCAAGCAATTGGTCTGTCGAACCCGAATAATTTAGCAGCTCGACGTCAAGCCCATGTTTTTCAAAGAAACCCTTGTCCTTTGCAACCGTAACGCCAACGAGGCAGGCTGCTGTGGCGTTCCAGGCGAAGGTTATCTTCTTCAGCGGGCCGCTAACAGCGGCGGCACTCGATCCCGCGCCAGTGCGGCAAATCGGCAGAGTGCCGGCATCGAGCGGCGATGGCATGGCAGGAGTCGCAAAGACACGGTTGCCCGCCGCTATGCTCAATGGCAAGGCCACACCGAGCGCACCAGTGCCTGCAAGCAATGCACGCCGCGACGGCAAACGCGCAACTTCGTGATTATGATGTTTGGTGTCTAGTTGATCGGTAGGTTTCATCTGTGCAATCCTGAGATCTATTCAATGATTAAGGTTGAAGCCAAGCGCCTCGCGTCCGGCGCCTATAAGGATGCTGTCGTTTTGCGGAGAATGCACGCGCGCGCAAAGCACATCGCGGTAGTGACGCTGCAAAGGATTATCGCGCGACAGTCCTGGATTCCCGGCAACCTCGAGCGCTTTGGCGACGGCATCTATCGCATTGCTTGTCACGTTGAATTTCGTGACGGAGCTTTCGACGGAGCTTCGCAAGGTGTTGGCATCCGCGCGTGCGGTTAAGTCTTGCAGGAGCACTTTGTTGGCGTAAAGAAGCGCCTCGATCGCGCCGGCGGCTTCTTGCATGCGCGGCAAGGTGGCAAGCGGCGCACCGAGGTTCGATGGCGTCCGTGTCTTTAAAAAGCCGACGAGCCAATCGCGCGCGGCGCGTGCAACACCATCGTAAATCGTTGTGAAAAGGATCGGCAGCCAAATGTCTCGCAATTGGTCCGGTCCCAACCAGTCGCGCGGTTCCCGCACATCGGCGACATGATCCTCCGGTACGAAGACATCATCCAGGATGACATCATGGCTTCCGCTTGCCCGCATGCCCAGATGATTCCATGTCTTTTCGACACGGATGCCTTTTGCGTCATGTGGGACGATCCAGCTCCCAACACGCGGTTCGCCGTCATCTGTACGGGCCCAGATAGCAAGCCAATGCAGGGCCGGAATTCCTGTCGAATAAATCTTATGTCCGGATAGACGCCAGCCGTTTTCGACGCGGCGGGCGACAGTGGCCGGCAGGCCGCCACGCGAAGGAGAGCCAAGATCGGGTTCGACCCGCAGCAGATTGCCAAGGCAGCCATCATCAACGGCCGAACGAAGGATCTTATGGCGTAGAGTCTGCGAACACGCCGGGCTTGCAAGAATATGTTTCAGAAACAGATAGTGCTGCGCCAAAATCAGCGCGGTCGAAGGCTCGCCTTGCGCAATGCGGTTGACGACACGCTCGCATTCTGCGAGTCCGCTGCCACGGCCTCCTAATTCTTTCGGGACGGGAAGAGCTAAAAGACCCGCTTGATGCAAGGCGTCGATGTTCTCGAACGGGAAAGAGGCTTTTTCGTCGTGCTCCGCCGCCTTGAGGGCAAAGCTTTCGACCAATGCTGAAATCACATGATCAGCGTCACTTTGAATCGCGACGAACATCACATCACTCCGCCGCCATGGCACGTTGTGGCGCACGTTCCGCGATCAAAGCTTTCACGCGCGGAATGAGATCCCTGCCATAGGCAATCGTGTCTTCAAGCGGGTCAAAGCCTCGAATGAGGAACGTAGTGATGCCAAGGTCGTAATAATCGAGCATCGCATCGGCGACCTGGTCAGGGGTGCCGACAAGCGATGTCGAATTGCCCTGCGCGCCCGTCAACGCGGCAAGCTCGGTCCAAAGACGCTTATCGAGCCTCGCGCCCTTTTCTGCTGCTTCGAGCAAGCGCTGCGAACCGCGGTTTTCCGGCTCCTTGCTGCGCGTGAACCCCGTCTCCGGTGCAAGCGCCTTTGCGCGAGCGAGAATATCAGCGGCACGGGCCCAAGCTGCCTCTTCCGTTTCGGCCAGAATGGGCCGCAGCGACAGGCTGAAACGAATCTGGCGGCCATGTCGCAGGGCGGAAGCCTTCACGCGCCCGATGGTCTCACGGACCTGATCCAGAGTCTCACCCCAGAGCGCATAGACATCCGCGAACTGACCGGCAACCGCGACCGCCGCATCGGAAGACCCGCCAAAATAGATCGGGAGCTGAGGCTTTTGCGCTGGCTTGACCTGAGAGAAAGCATTCTCGAAACGATAATAGGCGCCTTCATGATCGAAGGGCTTTTCTTCGCTCCAGACTTTTCGCAAAACCTCCAGATATTCCGCGGTGCGGGCGTAGCGTTCATCCTTCGCAAGGAAGCTTCCATCCTGGCGCAGTTCCACGTCATCGCCGCCGGTGATGATATGAACAGCGACGCGTCCATTAGTCAGCTGATCGAGCGTTGCAAGCTGCCGCGCTGCCACGGTTGGCGCCGTGAATCCAGGCCGATGAGCAATCATCAGGCTCAATCGTTTGGTCGCAAAAGCAGCGTATGCGGACACAATGAGGCTATCCGGCAAGGTCGCATAGAATGCGATCAAGGCCCGGTCGAAGCCAGCGAGTTCATGCGCTTGAGCAAGCCTCTCGATATAGGCTGAATCGACGACAGGCCCTTGCGGCGCATGAGTTTCTGAGTGGAGCCTTGTCCCAAAAAAGCCAATGAATTCCACATTGGGCGACGCTTTGAATTCAACGCCCGCGGACAGCGCATTGAGAGACGATTGGCTGCTCACGACCTGCCCTCCACTTGATACGATCGCGGTCGCAGGCCATGCGGCTGGCCGTTGATGAAACCGACTGACTTCCTTCTCAATCTATTTACTACATGGATTTTGTCAACTATAAATCCAGCTTAGACGTTTGTCATCCCTATGAGACGTTCGGGCTGTGCGATAATGCAGAATTTCAAAAAGATTGAATGGGTTACGATCTGCCTTGCGCTCGTCATTTATGGCGGCTGGGCAGCACTCACGTTCTATCACACGTGCTTGCCAATTTGGTTTGTGATCCCGGCCGGGGCCTGGCTCATTGCATGGCAGTCGTCGCTTCAGCATGAAAATCTGCACGGGCATCCAACACCTTGGCAGAGCGTGAATACATTGCTGGCATATCCACCATTGTCGCTTTGGCTGCCATATCACGTTTACCGGACCTCACATCTCGATCATCATCGCGCTAAGACATTGGCTCATCCTCAAAACGATCCAGAATCCTACTATTGGACAAGGCGCGGTTGGGACGAGCTCAATCCAATCGGCAGACTCCTCGTTCAGGCACAAACAACGATGATGGGACGCCTCACGATCGGGCCGGCCTGGAACGCAGCGCGTCTGATGAAGCGGGAATTCGCGTATGTTCGCGGCGATTTCCGCAATAGCCTCACCCATTGGGGCTTACACCTTCTGGCTTGCGCAATGATTCTGATTTGGATCGTCGGCATCTGCAAGATGAACCTGTGGTTCTATCTCTTTGGAATCGTCTATCCGGGAACCTCACTATCGCTTGTGCGCTCGTTCGCCGAGCATCGGGCGGCGAGGAGTCCTGGCGAACAGACCGCCACTGTCGAGAATGCCAAGATCCTCGGACTTCTTTTCCTATTCAACAATCTTCATATCGTGCATCATAAGCGTCCTGACTTACCTTGGTACAAAATCCCGGCCTGGTACAAAGAGAACCGCGAAAGCCTGATCGCGTCAAAAGCCGCTCGCGTTTATCAAGGCTATTTCGAAATTGCCCGGCACTACTTTTTGAAGCCGTTCGATGATCCCATCCACCCATGAGTAAAGCCGAGGCGCTGGGCGATGCCAAAACCGCTGCGAGGCCAAGCGCTATCGCGTCTCTTCCGATGTATGATCTTCCGCAATTGCAACAGGCGACCGATACATTCTGGAAAGCAATCGCAGACCGTTTGACAAGCGCCGGATTGACGGCAGTTCCAACTTCATTGTCGAGGTCAGAAGATTATCGGGCAGATTGGCGAGACCCACATCTTCTTTTGGGGCAGACCTGCGGCTATCCTTTCGTGACACAGCTCAAGAGCGCCGTGCAGATTGTTGCAACACCCATCTATAGCTCTCCAGGCTGCGAAGGTTTCGAGCATAGTAGCGTCTTCATCGTCAATGCCAAGGCTCAACATCGAATGCTGCGTGATCTACGCGGACACATCTGCGCTGTGAACAGCTTCGATAGCAACAGCGGCATGAATGTGCTACGCGCCGCGATTGCACCCATGACAGAGGGCAGCAATTTCTTTCGCTCTGTCACCATGACAGGCTCCCACCACAAAAGCCTGGAAGCGGTCGCTGAGGGGAGCGCCGATATCGCCGCGATCGATTGTGTCAGCTTCGCGCACTTTGAACGCTTCGAGCCAGACCTCACCCGGCATATCAAAAAGATCGGAGAGTCCGCGCGAACCGCCGCTCCGCCATTCATCACATCGAGACATACGGATGCTGGAACATTGCGCATTTTGAAAGACGTGCTGAACAGCGTCGCGGCTGAGCCAAAACTCGAATCCCTGCGCTCTGCCTTGGCCATCGATGGCTTCGCCTTCGAAACCGAGGCAGCCTATGATCGTCTCTTGCTCATCGAAAAAGATGCCGCCGCGCTTGGCTATCCAGAACTCAGATAAGATAGCAAGCTCCTTTGAAGATAATCTGCCGTCTGATATCCCGACGGCGCCACATCTCTGCGAAGACCCGGTAAAGCCAGGGCGAAAGCAAATGATCGGTATCAGCTAGCCCATCGCCAATTGCCTATATGCATCCTCACCAAAAAATGGCACTTGTGAAAATTGGGGCCAGAGACCCTGGCCTCACTTAACAGCCAAAAGCCCAATTATCGGCCCATAAACTCTCTAGCCGTAAGGCAGACCCGCAAAGACCCGAAATGCCGGGGCTTTGCGCCTAAGCGGCACTAATCTCCGCATAAAAAGGAAAAGTGGCTGGGGGACCTGGATTCGAACCAAGATTGACGGAGTCAGAGTCCGCTGTTCTACCGTTGAACTATCCCCCACCGGCAAAAACTCGCAATTTTATGAAATTGCTAAGTTTATTCGGGTGACGCCAAAGCCTGGTTGTTACATCGCGGCCCTTGGTTCATTCTCTCTACCGATCTGTGACCCCGGTTTCAAGTGTCTCTCACTCCTTCTTTTCCTCGACCGCACCTTATGCGTTCAAACCCGCCGCGTCCGCACCGGCAGACCAATTGGCCATGATGAAGCTCTTCGCAGAAATATCCGCCGGTGAATTGATCGACAAGATGACGATCTTGGAAATCAAGCTGGAAAATATCCGCGATGAAGCAAAGCGTGCAAATATCACGCGGGAATATGCGGCTTTGGTCGGCGTGTTGAACACAGGACTCGAATCGACTGACACCATCGCTGACCTGCGTCAGGAACTCAAAGCGGTGAATGCCGAGCTCTGGGACATCGAAGATAAGATCCGCGCCGAGGAGCGGGCCCAGACATTTGGCGCCGAATTCATCGCACTGGCCCGATCCGTTTACCAAACCAACGATCGGCGTGCGGCACTCAAACGGCAAATCAACATGGTCACACGAAGTCACATTGTAGAAGAGAAAAGCTACGAATCTTACTAGAACTGTCACCGTCGCGGCCGGGCCAAAGTTGAGTGGCCAAACGCCCTACGCCGAAATGTTGACCCTTTCATATAATCCGATAACATATCGATACGTAAAATCGCGGTAAAATTGTCAGCGTAACATTGAGTTAGCTTAGTGGAACATCTTGCGGAATTGGAAGCCAGCACCGATGGTGCGAACATCCCCAAAACCCCGGCCGGCTCTGAACTCGCCAATAGCCACAACACATCTTTCGGAGCATCGGCCGCGGTGGACAGTGAAACAGATCACGTTTCGCAGCTGGCGGACGCAAGCGCGCATTCAGCGACTGGTGACACAGGCCAAACCGATACCGCGGCAAAGCCGGTCTCAGGAGATGCGCCGTCCTCACCCAAGAGCCTCTACGCCGCCGCTTCCGTTACACCGACCCAGCAAGGTCCAGACGGTATCCGCTTCGATTTCAACGAAGGGTGCCGCATTCTTCTGCCCTTCCGCGAAAAGGGGTCCTGGCGCGCGTTTCTCCGGGATCTCGATACCGACAACGTTTTGTTCCAGACAGAGACGAAGGGCGGCTTTATTCAATCTACGAAACGCTGGTTCGTGCGATTTTCCATCGAGATCTGGGTGCTGGATGAAGGCGCGGACGAACCGCACCTCGTGCTGTCGCATCAATACGAAGCCGCCGGGCAGGATATATTAATCCAGTTCCCCGTCGGCACACTCGGCGATTCCATCGCATGGTTCTCTTACGCTTGCCGCTTTGGCCACCACCATCCCGGCTGCCGCGTTACGTGCGCGATGTCCGCTGCGATCATCCCACTCTTCCGTGAGTCCTATCCCGACATCCGTTTCGTAACGCTTGAAGATGTGGCCGCGCAAAAGCTGAATGAAACCGCCTATGCGACCTATCAGCTTGGCCTCTTTTTCAACGATACGGCCTGCGACAGACAGCCAATCGATTTCCGTCATGCCGGGTTACACAAGACCGCAGGCTACATTCTGGGTGTCGATCTGACCGAAGAAGCGCCAAGGCTCACGCTCGCCGATGAAGGCCGCCCGATCGCCGAGCCTTATGCGGTCATTGCTGTGCAAGCCACCAGCGGCGCGAAATATTGGAACAATCCGAATGGCTGGGAGGACGTGGTCACCTTCTTGAAGTCGCGCGGTTACCGCGTCATCTGCATCGATCAAAAGACCGTCCATGGCCAGGGGCTTATGTGGACGCATATCCCCTATGGGGTGGAGAAAGAAACTGGGCGTCCGCTTGTCGAATGCGCGCGCTTTCTCAAACACGCCTCCCTGTTCATCGGTCTGTCGAGCGGTCTGTCCTGGCTGGCCTGGGCCGCGGGATGCCCGACAGTGCTCATCTCTGGTTTTTCGTATCCGACCACAGAATTCGCGACACCCTACAGGGTGATCAATTGGCACACCTGCAATTCCTGCTGGAACGATCCGGCGTTGCGATTCGATCATATGGATTTCCTGTGGTGCCCCCGGCATGCCAATACGCCGCGGCATTTCGAATGCACACGCCTCATTACATCCGCGCATGTGATACGGGTCATCGAAACGATCCCCGGCTTTGGCGTGCATGTCCCTAAAATGTAAGGACGAACTCAGATCCCCAAACGGCACCCCAAGATGGGAAGCCGTAGACAGTTTCAGATTTACGGTTGGTGATATTGCGGCCATAGACCGATAAAGTCGCAGTCGAGTCATCGAATTTAAAGCTATGGCCCAGGCTCACGTTAACGGTGACGAAATTGCCGACGCTGTGATAGCCGCCATCATAGGAATTGAAATTCGATAGATAAGGCGCGACATAATTCAACGCGACGGTGGCTTTGTAATCATGCCATTTTTGCGTGAGCGTGCCGTTCACGACGTCATGGGAAATCGACGTCGGATAGGCCGCGAGCGTGGAGCTTTTGACACTCATCAGATGCATCCAACTGCTGCGATAGCTCGTCAGCCCCAGGTCTTCGTTTGCTGCCAGCATACCTTCGCCGAGCAATTCGAAACCAAACCGTTCCGTGTTCGTCTCCGACCATAGCGGTACCTGAAGTCCATTAACCGCCTCATAGCTTGTGGGAACTTTATCATTGCCG
>Ga0116227_10011734_pt1 | contig 14598 bp, 22 predicted proteins | sample S1TSphgellanicum_FD_89693 | JGI IMG/M metagenome (GOLD analysis project Ga0116227, IMG submission 89693) | Host-associated microbial communities from peat moss isolated from Minnesota, USA - S1T2_Fb - Sphagnum magellanicum MG | ecosystem: Host-associated > Plants > Peat moss > Unclassified... | reverse complement strand
CGAACTATTCTGGTTTTTAAAACTGTGGTTGCTGCTAATTTATTCAAAAAGTATGCCAAGTCTTTGGATTTCGAGGTGGCTCACGCCAAATACAAAAAGCCAATGGATGACTTCGCGGCTGGTAAAGTTGATTTGTTGGTTGCTTGTGACCGACTGGTAGCAGTTGGGGTTAACCTACCCACGGCTGACGTATTGATATTGGCCACCCAGCACTCTTCAGACGTCTTGTCCTACCAATCAGTGGGCCGGGTTTTGAGGCTGGCTAAGGGCAAGGAAAAGGCCCTTGTAATTGATGTTTGCGTTAAGGGTTTTACCCAGTTTGAAAATGCGGCCAAGAATCGACGGAAAGTATACAAAGCAATTACGGATGACGTATTTGTAATTAAGGCTTGATTTTGATTTTTGGGTGTGGGATTATGAATTAACATTAAATAGGAGGTCTTGTGAAAATTGAACCTAATAAATACTACAAAACTAGGGACGGGCAAAAGGCCAAGGTATACGCAACTGACTGTGGCGGAAGTTATCCTGTACATGGTGCTATTCAACAAATTGAGAACGATGTTTGGTGGCAAACGGTTTGGACTCTTGATGGGCTGCTGTGTCCGCCTAAATGTAATTATATTGATTTGGTTGCAGAATGGCGAGAACCTATTAAAATTGAGCGGTGGGCAATAGTACATGATTCTGGTAGCGTTTATGAATATTGTTCTTCTGAAGAAGAAGCCATTAATATGCTTAATGAAAGTTTTACTGAAGATTTGGCCAATAAACACCGAATCATCAAACTAACCGGAGTGGAAGAAACCAAATGAGTGCCTTTAATGAATTCGAGCTGTTAGAAGTATCAGAAGACCTTGAGCCTGGAGATTACATTTCGGTTGAAGACTCCGATTCGGGCGAGACTATGTCGATGGTATATGTCCGAAAAGACAAAACTAATGTGCTTTTGCGGGATGCGGCTGGTACTACCTTTAAATTCTGCCAACGCACCCTTGAACTCCAAGGCGATGACTCTTGGATTATTGTGGGGAAGGAATGATTTCAGTAATTAGTAGTTGTGCCATCAAGACTTTTGCCCTTTGGTGCCTATCGGACGGTAACGTTCTGGTGCACGCGTTTAAAGACGGTAAAATCTTCCAACAGAGTGGACCTCTGTATCTATGTGGTAATGCAGAAACTGGAATGGGTTGGTACAATTCGACGCAACCTTGTCATAAAGATATTACTCTTTGTTCTTGTGAGGGCATAGATGACAATCAGTGAAATTATTAAAGAATTAGAGCGTTTAAAAGAAGAGCACGGCGACATTAGTGTGGGTGCGGATTTTTGGCCGCTAGATAAAAAATTAGCATATGATGTTAGTTTCAATTGTATCGTGGGCGAATAATTATGGACTCTAGTTTTGTACTTGGCGTCGTATTATCAATCTGTATGATTGCTTACATTTTGGTGGGTCTTGAGTAGTAATTGAGGAATTTATGAGTTATTTAGAACATCAATTTTGTCGTGTGATTTCTGGTGGGGAAAATCAAACTATGCAAAGCCTTGGTTATGGACCGGGCGACATCGGTTATAGAAAACCAAAGATGGAGGGTTCTCAGGGCACCCTTTGGTGGATAAAGGGTCAAGGGTACGACCTAACAGAAGGCGAATTCGAAATTATTTCAGTCGATGAGTTGCCTTCTTCTTGGCATGTTTGGCTTATTGAAGATACCTATGGACATACCAGAGAGACGATTCAGTCATTTGTTGATATTTATCAAGAAGTTATGCCGTTTGTCGAAAATTGGTCAAGTGTAAGAGATTTTCGCATGGTTAAGGACAAGTTCAGTGCCGATCAAATCAGAAGAATGGCCGAAGCAATTATTGGCGAGCAAATTGCCTATCATGTTGTTTTATTATATAAAAATGGATCTTTTAAAGACACCATGATTAAGAATAGCCCCAAAACGATTTCACATTACGACGAAACTTTTATTGACGTCAATTTTGGTACTGGTTTGCCCTGTGAAGATTCCTCCAAGTATTTTTCTTTAACGGAACTAAAAGACTCAAGAGGTTGTCCTGTTTACTTAGAGTGTCAATAATGACTAAAAATATCAAAATGGATGCAGAACAGGTACTGAAACATCTACGCGTGGCACATCCACCCGACCGGTGGTTCTTCTTTGAAGAATTGCGCTTGGGGGGCGGATTTGGTAAGGATAGCGTCCAAAGGGTTGATGCCTTTGCGATTAATTACCTGCCCAGTAAGAAAAATACAGTTCGTTGCTTTGAGGTCAAGGTTTCAAAAAGTGACTTCAAAGTCGAAATAAATAAACCTGCCAAGAGGCGGGCGGGAATGCGCCTGAGTAACGAGTTCTGGTTTATTTGTCCGCAAGGCATTATTTCTATTGACGAAGTTCCATTAAATTGCGGACTTATTGAGGTGTTGGAAGACGGAACACTGAAGGAATTGGTCCACGCTCCCTATAGGGAGTCAATACCTACTTGGCTAATAGTGTCGTCAATGCTTCGGTCTCTTAACAAAGAGAAGCTCAAGGAGTGGACCCTAATCCAAGACTACATTGAGAAGGACCGCCTGCTTCAATATCACAGCCTTAAGGTGTTGAAAAAGCGCATCAAGGAATTACGGGAATTCAAGTCCGGGAATAAAGAAATTCCTGACAAAATCGCCGAACAGATGGAACTGGCTTATCACGAAATCATTAATATTGTTGAGAATAAATTATTTGAGGAAGAGGAAGATTTATGAGTTTGTCCGCTTTTTATAAAGTTATCAAGTCAAGGACGAAATCCAAAGGTAAAAATAAAGCCTGGTATTGGAATAAATACCATCTTGCATCAGGCAGCAAAGTCTTGAATGATAACGCTATTATAATGGTTAATTTGGGGGACAGTCTATTGTCTAGCCAAGACAAAGAATTTATTGCGCTCATGGGAACTCACGCCGATTTAATCGCCAAAGTAATCAGGGCCGCCGATAAGGTCGATGCTGATTGGGCTATGCCGGGCACAGAGTTGGCTAATTTGTGGGATGCTGTTCACGACCTTAAAAAGGCACTCAAGGAAGATTTATGAGAACCAGAATTATTTCAGCGTTTCCAGGCACCGGCAAAAGCACTTATGCAAAAAACAATCCAAGCACATCACTAGACCTCGACTCTAGTTCTTTCTCCTGGCTAGAACCCGGAGTTAGAAACCCAGAATTTCCCAATAATTACATCGCGGCCATCAAAGAAAATATCGGTAAGTATGAATTCATTTTTGTTTCGTCACACAAAGACGTAAGGAATGCCCTTAGGGATAATTGTCTATTTTTCTATCTAGTCTACCCCAATAACTGGAGTTACGAAGTTAGACAAGCGTATATGCAGCGTTATCGCGACCGAGGCAATGACGATAATTTTATTGCACTAATTGAGAAAAATTGGCACCCATGGCTTAGCGAGTGTGAAAATTTCAAAATTGGCTGTAGAAATTTTTGCTTATATGGTGATTTTTTGGCTGATGATATGGACTATTTATTGCAATCGGAGATTGGTCGATGATAATTAAAAATCGTTGGTTCGCCTGCCAATTTCTTTTGGCTAAAAAGTCAGACCCTACCTGGTGGTGTTTGTCCAAAGAGGGGAAACAACACACTTTATTTGGACTGAACAAAGTCGTATTTCAGGATTATTCAGATGTTCCGGTATATAGTCTTGTTCTCTTTAGATTAAATGTCTCTATTGTCTTTACAAGATATAGTCGCTAAAGTTTTTTAGGTGCTGCCGATAGGTGCTTGTGAGTAATATACCGAAAGCCCATATGCCAAAAACAAATACATTTTTTACCAGCGATACTCATTACTTCCATGATAATTGTATCGAATTCGACCAACGTCCATTTTCAGACATTGAACATATGCACCGGGTGTTAATTAACAATTACAATAATACCGTAAGGCCCGAAGACACTTGTTTCTTTCTGGGCGATGTGGGTTTTTGCAGTACAGAAAAATTAAAGCCAGTAATTGACCAGTTAAATGGCAATAAAGTCCTTATCTTAGGTAATCACGACAAGGGACCAAACGCAATGAAATCCTTGGGTTTCCACACGGTACTTTATTCGGCTTCGTTATTTATTGCCGGCAAAGTTGTTACCATTAGTCACTGTCCTTTGCGTGGGGTTTTCCGGGAGGACGTGACCAATATGAAGGGCTCGCAGCCCGGAGAATGCTGGCACGGAGAATCTAGGCACCAGAAATTCAGCCTGCCTGATTTTGGGCAGGTCCATCTTCACGGACACCTTCATAAGAAGCCTAAAGAGCGAATCCTAGACAGGCAGTTTGACGTAGGAGTTGTGGCCAATGGGTATAGACCAGTTGCCCAAAGTGTAATTGAAAGTTGGGTAGCCAAGACGCCTAAATCTTAACCAGGGTGCCATCCGGCTTAAACTCAAAGCCTACAGGAGCATAACCAATTGTGCAACGGCATCGGGGGTGAATTGCGGGAATACATAGCTGCCAATCGGCCTTTTTTCTTCCGTAATTATACCCAGCTGGCTTAAAATCCGAAAGTTTGTAGTAAATCCAGGAGCCGTCTGGTTTTTTGGAGTGCTTATTGCACCAGTCACAAAGACGCTCATCTTCATGAATTAACAGTACGCACCTAATGTCACCGTCTTCCTGCCCATAAATCTCATTCATGGCTTGATGAGTACCCACTCCCGCAGCATTGCCGATGTTAGCATTGGCGAATCTATCCCAATTCACCCCAACGCTTTCCAGAATACCCTTAAGGCCAATCTCAATCTTGGGTAGTTCCAGGCCGCTAAATTCATCAGTTTCGGCCAAAGCTTCAGTACCGGTCAGACCTTCATCCATTTTGTCGTGGGCAGTAAGTAGAGTTTGGGAAATATTGGTGTAATTTTGTTCATCGATTTCTTTTTGAATTACTTCGGTGATACCATTGCCGAATTTCAGGGAAAACTCATCTAAGAACTTTTGGGTTCTTTTCATGAGCTCTTTCATAGATTCTAGAATCAGGTCTTTTTGAATTTCTGGAGCTTCGTCCCCAGTGACCATCTCAAAGTAGTCCCGTTGGGCATCAATTGACTGCAGGTAGGCACTGGGCAAGAGTCCCGGGATTGCCTTGGCTTTAATGCCGACGTCCTTGGCGGCTTGTTTTGCCTCTTTGCCGGCCATATCTCCGTAGAGCAACCAACGAAGGGCATTAATGTGCTTTTTCATGACCGGGCTTACGATTTTTTCCAGGTCAATATTGATTTTGTTAACTTCGCCCGTCCAGCCACGGGGAAGTTTGTCGGCCTTGGATAGCACCCCAGACTTGGCTAACCTTTCATGGCGGAAGTGCTGGGCAATTTCTTTAACAACAGACTTGGCCACAATTTTAAAAGCGGACTTGGCTTGTTTTTCCAACTCCGTGATAAATTTGATATTTTTGGTTTGCGGGAACTGGCGTTGAGTTATGGGCTTGAAATTCTTGAGCATCTTAGTATTTCTTTGGCTTCTGGTAACTTGACCCTAAAGCCCAAAGATCTTTCTTCTTACCGTCACGATGGTTTGGTAGGCTATTCGTCTTTAATTTCTTGGGACGGCCACGACCGCGTTTGGGGTTCGCTTCGTTCTCTTTTTCTTGCTCCGCTGCCTCTGCCATTTCGAGCTCGCTTAGCTTTTCCCTAAAATTATTAGGCATATAAACTGAATTATTTTCAGTGTCCGAACTTGTATTTATTCTTTCTTGAACCGCCTCCAGGAATTCTCGGACTTCCTGCTTGTCTTTATTGGCGTGTAACTTGCCTAAAGCACTAGAAAGTGTCGCTTCCAGTTCGTCTTGAGTCATAATCAAAAGATTGGCAATCTCTTTATTGGTCATGGGGGACTGATGCAGTTCTTTGTGGAGTTCCCAAAAGCAATAATTGTGTTCTTCCGAATTAATAAACCAGGGTGCCGCTGATTCAATAAGGTCCCGGTCAACTGGGGTCTTGGAGATTTTAGCCGCCTGAAGAGTGTGTACTACGCCAATAGCAGCTTCGTTCCTGGCGGGGCACTTACACCGTTTCATTGCACTTCAGCCTTAGCTGATTCTTGGGCCTTTAGTTGATCGGCAATAGCGGTCATTTTAGGTCCCATTTCGGGGTCTTTGGTGAGCAGGTACGCAAGATGCTTTTCGGCAGTCTCAACCCTATTGGAAAGTGTAAATACCACCTTATCGATTGAATTCAAGTTGTTGCTCATCGTGTCTATGGCACTTGCGAGCTTGACCAGAGTATCGAGAATACCGCTAATGGCTTCGTGTGTGGACATGTCGTCACTTGTTGCGACTGTTTCTGGTTGACTATTACCGATTAGTGCGTTAAGGTCTGTCATATGGGAACTCCTTTAAAGATTTTAAAATTTCATTTTCATAATTTTCAATAAATGGGTCTGCCAAAACATTTACATCAAAATTAAGGGCCTCGGCACCCTTCAGGGTTAGTTGCGAAGCCATATTACACAGAATACCAAGACCCATTTTTATTAGTGTGGATTGTGAGGTGAAATCTTTGCCCAGGAATTCATTCAAAGAAAACGACAAATTAGCTTGGAGGTCAGTAATTTCAAGTAGTTGCAATAATTCGGCATCATCGATTGGATTAATATCTACTTGCTTTAATTTGGCTACAGCATAGGCGTGCTTAGATTTCAAATCCCTTAAGCGTTTTTGTTGATGTAGGAGTAGGTGGGCCATACACTAATTATAACAGTTTGTTACGACCATTGTCAATAGTTTGGCCAAGTTAGTCTTTTAAATGAGCCCCGAGCCAACTTGAAAAGTACGAATCTATTGATTTCCTTAACTTTTTTCTTTCTTCAAAAGTTTCAGCTAATGATTTTGGTCCTTTAGCCGCTTCTTTTTCGCTTATCGCATCAGCAATAGACTTGGGTCCTTCATCTTCAACGTCTTCAGATTTATCCATGTCTTGGTCTGGTTCTTGACGAGGCTCCGACATATCCCTTTGGTGTTTTTGTTCGTTGTGTCTTAGTTCTTGGGCGTGCTTTTCTTTTTCCATTTGTAGGCGTTCTGAATTGGCCTGGGCTTCTTGGTCGGCATTCGGATCCTGTTCTGGCTGTTCTTCTTCTTGTGGCTGACCGGCGGCCTGAAGTTGTTGCTTGCCGGTTTCGTTTTGAATAGACATGCCTTCCAATTGAAGGTCGGTTTGCTGTTCTTGCTTATCGATAGGATTGGCTCTAAGGGCTTGGTAAGCGGTGTTTAAATTGGGGTCAATTATGAACTGATATTCAGGTTTACTAGCCGCCCCTTCAATTCCAAAGAAATCTTCCAGGACTTGGCCGTACATCAAATAACGAAGTACGTTTTGATGAAAAATCGTTGACAGGGGTACATCGCCACCCATCGGAATAGGAACGTTCTTTTCGCTATCTGCAAAAAGACTGGCCATAGTAGCGGTAGTATTAAGTTCGGCGTTCGCTCTTTGGATTACCGAGTCTTTAGTGTCTTCACCCACACCCGTGTAGGAAAGACGGAAGTTATCTTTAGCGGCGGGGAAATGCTCGATTAGAATTTGATTCAAGTCGTCATAAACGATATCCAAAAGCATGCGAAGGCCACGCTCTTCACCTTGTGTCATTTCTTGTTGCTTGTTGGCTTGCTGAAGACCGCCCTGACCCTGACTTAGATTTCCGTAGCCCATTTCCTGGGGACTGATTTGCATGGCACTACAAAGCGAACGGACAATGTGTTCTTCTAGTTGTAGGAATTCCATGTCCCTTGGAGTGGGACTTAGAGAAACCCAGTTAACGGCCAAGGGGCCAGAAATAACTGGAGTGCTGGCACTATTATCGTTTCGACTGATATAATTATGAAACTGGCTGCGAAGTTCGTCCAGGTCTTCTGGCCCGAGCTGTGCACTTGGGTCGGTACTGTTGATAACCAACATACCTTTGGCCCCAATACCCTTAACATATTGATTTCTAAGATAATTAAGGGTTTGTTGGTGCACATACACCATAAAAAGGGCCATTTCGATTGGCGACCAAGGAAAGCCGTTTAAATCAAAGAGTGCCTGCTTTTGGAAAAAAGTAATGACCAAATCATGATCAGTGAAAAAGTTTACGTCGGCACCGTTAATACGCTGAACAAAAGCAGCCGGGCGTTCCTTTTCTGGCATGGTGTTATATTCGGTGGCGTCTTTGATAGAATCGCCCACGGTCTCTTCGTTACGCCCAATCGACACCTTTTCCTGACTTTTCCAGGGCAAGATAGTTTCAATTGCAACCGGACGGAAGGCTACGATGGTATCGTCTTGGTCCCTAGTATTAAAGCGACCAGCACGACCAAAGGTAAGTAAATTACGTACTTGGGCACCGATATAATCAGGCAGGGTGCAACGCTTAAAAGTAGGGTCTGGGTTATTTTCGTAAACCGCGTTAATTACATCGATATTGTTAGTGCCGCAGTTTTGGAAAAATTCCAAAATAGCTTCCATTTGATTGGCACGTTCTTCTTGGGCACGCTTAAAAGCCTGCTTGTCGTTTTTAAAATCGGATAATTTCAAGGGCTTAAGTTCAAGAACGCGGGTACCTTTATCGAATTTGGAGTTGGAAGGGCGTCCTACAGTGACCGCCTGAGATACGCGAGTGGAAATAATTGCAGAAATATATGGGTCTAACTGGCTAAGTTGTTTTAAATCCTGGTCAGTAATCCGGTCCCAACCCTTTTGTTCCCCGTTTTGATAAAGGTTGTCCTGGCGGGAAAAGACAATTTTGGACTTAGTGAATTCGCCTTCTAAGTCTTTTCGGATAGTAACCGGACGAACTGATTTTTGAAGTTCGGGACTCATGGGGGTAAGAAAGTTACGAATACCCTCGTGCAAAGAATTGAGGCTTGTAGTATCCGTTGATTTTGTTAACTTATCTTCGTTTTGAGAGGTAAAAGACGTGGTGATTTTTGGCTTAATTTTTTTAGGACGGCCACGAGGGCGTTTAGGGGTCGTGCTCATTTTTGAAGACCTAAGTAGATGAATTTAGAAATAAAATTGATATATTCGTGGGCTTCGATTTGATCGGGTTTGCCACTAACGATATATTTACCTTTTTTAGTACCCAAGAATTTATTCAGGTCTTTGGCGGTATGAATATCGTTTTTCAGAATTAAGCCAACCAGAATGTTATGAAGTACAGGGCGGTCCATATCTTAAACCCCCTGCACTGTACTATACTGAACCGACAAGGTGATTGGATTGGGCCCATCGTTACTGGCTTGAATGCTGTAGGTGCGTACAGAGCCCAGGAAGAATGCTTCTTGAAGAAGGGGTGTGTAATTTGTCCAAGCGGTTTGGTTATCAAAACGCATTTTAAAGCCGCCTGAACCGACCGTACGGGCATGCAGGAAGCCGATTACATGGTCATACACCACCGCAGTGGGAGCTGTAGGGCTGTAAAGAATGGTTTGGTCAAGTCCCAGCGGGCTGACGATTTCCAAATACTGAGCCGATACGTCAGTTACGGTAAATTTCCCCCAATTAGATGGGTGGGCGTTTGAGGTGTTTGGAATCTCAATAGTATCGCCTATTTTCACTCCTTGGGCAGAAAAAACTTCAAGAGCAAAACTAAAATTAGTACCCAGGGTAATATTAGCATCAAGGGCTGATTGACCGTTATCAACGAAATCAATAGTAGTTGAAGTTGAGGTTTGTATAATGTATGCTTGTCCTAGATTTGGAGATGAAAATGGCGATGTGAAAGTATCTGTATTTCTCTCAAATTTGAGAATGTCCCCGTTTTGAATGCGAGAAGTATCCCAAGCGGTTCCGGAAACATTAGTAATTCTAGCTACATAAGGTGTTACGCGAGTAATTGTTACAGTTGTGGTGGCGTCCCCAGCAATGGCACGGTCGGCCCTAAATGCTGGAGCGGTCCCTGTTCCCGTCCAAAGAATACGAAAGGCATCAGAGCCGGCGAGATAGCGTTGGAAATGGAGTTGAGTGGTCGCGTCCCAAGCGATTGACCTTTGGGTGGTGGCGATTGTGTAGACTTCACCGGGACCGATGTTAAAGGTTTGACCACCTGGGGAAGATGCACAAACTTCGTTGTCGCATCGAGAAATATCAGCAGTTTTAATTTGGGGATTTTTGCTATTTTGACGGTCCTGGTAGGAAATAAAACCATAGTTTAAATTGAGAAATGACATAATGATTTCAATACCTTGTGATTATTGGAAATTAATAATACTATTTATTGATATTATTAACCATTTTATCACCAATAATACAATCCGTCAAGATTGTTGACAATAATGTAAAAATTAAATATTGTATTTGGGATATTTATGGTGTAATATAAGGCTGGAGGTGTTTTATGAGGATCAGCAACTTTTCAATTTTCCGCTGCGTTCTTTCCGATAAAGAACAGACCCTAGGCGAGGTGTGTGCCTTTCTTGGGGTAAGCAACCGAGATATTAAAGAAAAGGGTTTCCGTGTTTATGCACGAGTTGAGGATTTTCTAGAAGAGTCACAATCCGATGCTGTTCCCGAATTATGCAAACATGCATCGGAATTATTTGCCAAAAACCGAAAAAACATAACTTTGATTAAAAGTCCGAGTCAGCTTCTTTGTGACGGCTCTTTGGTATTCACCCCGAATGGCGATTCGGCTTTTGTGTTTTTGTTGGATTATTGCTAAAATCTGAACTTAATCCCACCGTTACCTTTGGTCGTAGACTTATTGCCGTCCGGGTGGGGCTTGGCAAAAGGATTCCCCACTATTCCGTGTTCCCTTTGCAGTTGATTTAATACGATATTTTCGACCCTGTTTTTTTCTGCTATAGCTGCAGCCACTTGGGCCTTTTGTGCTTCGTCGCCTGATTGTGCGGCTTGAACGGCTTGTTGTGCTAAATTACCGGAAATATTGGCTTTTTGGGTGAAGGAGTGTTGGATACTGATTTTAGTAATAAACGAGGCTAGGGCATATCTACTCGGATCTAAAAAGTCACAATGGTCGTCATCTTCAAATTTTTCATTATCGAAGCCAAGAGGTGTTTTTTTATGAGACCACTTTTCAAAAGCATTAATTAATCGCTCAGAGTCTTCCGTTTCGTCATCAATAACAATTAGTTTTTCTTGTTGAGCTATGGGGTCAAACAGTAATGACCTAATCTGACTTACCCCCGTAGCAATTTTTGTGGGTTTCTTGTCTAGAGACCTAACCCCATGGGCACCGAAGTAAGTTGGGCTCGCGGGATCCGCGAGGTCGGGAGCTACATAATCACCCGGATAGGTAGTCCATACATCTTTGCAGATATAGTCTGCAAAGTCTTTGTTGGCCATATGCTGGGTTGAGCGGGTATGGAAGCCCACTGCCCTGTCTGTACGCTTGTGGTAGGCCCACAGCGTAACCACAGCCCTTGCAGGAAAGTACCCCCAGTCGACGCCAAACACTAAGTCCCAGCGTTCTTCCTTGAGTTTTTGATAAATAATCTCAAGGGTAGGGGTTATTTCCCATGGTCTATCTTTTAGGATTTGTTGAAGTTTCTCTGAACTATAGCGGCTAGGATTGTAATATTCACCAAACATCCATTTGTAAGCCTCGATAGGCTTTTTTACATGACGATATTTCCTAAACATTCTAAATACTTGTCCTGATTTACCAGGGCGTAAATTGAGTGCTTGTGAAATAATGGTATCAGGGTCTTTTACTGCCTTTAGAATTAGATTGACAAAAGATATATCTCGTAGGGCCTTTGATGTTCCAGTTTGCTTGGGTGCACGGCTTTGACAAGCAATAAAGGCCGGACAGGTTCTACAGCCATGATAAGTATTGATTGTATTATATTGAAGTTTTTCGGTCTCTTTCATTGCATCATATTGGTCTTGTTCCCAGATGGTCTCAAGTGTATCCATGTTCATGTAAGCCAACTTTCGGGGCTTTTCTGGCTCGTGTATTTCGTCTGGACAGCGTTGCATAAAATCACTCAAGGCCCAGAAATGAAGACGTAAATCGGCAGGCGGGTCTTTTTGACTAGCCTCATCAATTTTTTCTTGCAAGGGGCCGTCTGCAATTTTTCTACTTGACAGCTCCATTTCGATAGGACCAAAGCGATGTTCATCATTGGTCGGATCACTAATAAAACTACTTTCCCGAATAATTTCAATAGGGATAAGCTCAAGCTCGTCCCGCGTATTGAAGCTCCCACGCTGACTATTAACTCCAGCCTTAGTAGCAATTGCGATACGAAGAGAACAAGTTCCGTTCTTGGTAAAGCTATTGGGGGGTAATTTTTCTAAGACCTTGGCGCGCGTGTTGGACATGCCAATAAATTCGGCCACGCCATCAATACCCAAGAATTTATCAAGGTACAGAATTAAGGACTGACTTTGATCAGCGGTTGCGGCAAGATGTGTACCGCTTCTGCGAAAATGAATCATGCTGTAAAAACGCAATATTGCAGCGCTTAGTGTTTTCATTGTATTACGGGCAGCCGCAACCACGATGCGCTGCGGTCCTTTACCTGTTCTCATCGTTTCGTAAACGCTATAAATTAATTCCATTGGATTGGAATTGCTGTTTTCGTCGATGGTTACGTCGGGCAAATCCACCTTAATGAAAGTCTTAATGTGTTGTTTTAACTCTTCTTTTGAAAGACAGGGTTCATAAAGAAGGTCTAAGTATTCACTTCTTTCCATTTGGCTTCACCCAATTCGTCTTTTTCCCTTTAGAGAGGTTGTGCGGACCCCAAAGAGGTTGAAGGTTTTGGTAATGAAACGCCTCTTTAAGTTGTTCTGGGTCGCTGAGATTAAATGAAGCCAAAGGCTTTTTGTGGTCGATGTGCCACTTATCTTTGTCGTTGCCCTTAATAGCCCCGTGGTTTGACCAAGACATACCCTCTTCAAACTTAGACTCTATCCATTGATGAACTTGAGGCCAACTTTCGGCCTGCAGTAACTCTAAGGTTGGTTTGTTTTTAGTAATGTCCGCGTCCTTTAGACCCAAAAGGACGCGCCTACGAATATTTTTAACCATCTTATATTCGGGGTCATTTTGATATCTTTTTTTGTCGTATGCGACTACCTCTTTTCTACGCCTTACTATATGCTTCAATCGAGATTTCTTGGCAATTTCTCTATAACGCTCTAGATTTTTTTCTCTTCTAGCCTTCGCATTGGCGTTTATCTTGTCTTTGTTTCTTAGACGGCTCTCCTTGTCCTTTCTCTTGATTTCATCAATATTAAGTCGATAGTATTCTTTTCTTTTGGCTTTATATTCTTTGTCGTACTTCTGTCTGGAGCGTCGATTCGCATCTAATTTTTTTTGCGGGTCTTTTTTATATTCCTCGTTTTGTTTTCTGTTTACTTCTTCTCGATTTCTATCTACGTAATCTGACCTAAATTTTAAATGCTTCTCATGATTTGCATAGTAAGACTCTTTTTTCTTGGGCTTAATAATCTCCTTGTTTTCCTCCCAATAGCGCTTTTTATTATCACTTATCTTTTGTTTGTTGTTGGCTTTATAAATTACCTTACATGGCCTGCAGGCATGAGCCTTACCATTCTTAAAATACCAATATTCTTCAGTATTGGGATATTCTTTTTGGCATTTTTTGCAAAACTTAATTAAGTTCATTGGCTATTAGCCTTTTCGAGAAGACGCAATCGCTCAATACGAGTCGGGCCAACCTGAGGAGTTGCGTTATTGTTAACAACCTGAACGTTATTAGCATTAATTACTGTTCCGCTAGCCTCCGGCACCTTAGGATTCAAAGCCTCAATCGCCTCCATAAGTTGCTTTAACCCTTGAATATTTTTTGGTATTAGACCAGAACTGGCTTTATCCCTGCCCGCAATAACATTGCCCAATTCCCGCTTAGTTGTTACCGCGGTAGCCACCAAAATAGATTTAAGGATATCTTTTTGTATTTCTTCTACACTCTTGTCCGCATCCGTAAGTCCTAGCGCAGTAGCCTTTTGATGCCAACGGTAGTAAATAGCTGTTAATATAATAATATCAAGAGGATAGGAACATTCCACAGAAATTTCCTGCAGCGTCTTTCCCATAACAAAAAGCAGGAATAATCCTGCCTCTTTATCTGGCGACAAGTAATTAGCTTGACGAGCATTAACCATGGTAACAAGCGACATAACCTTGCTTTGCTCAAGGCCAAATTCATTTTGTAATATCAGAGACTTAAGGTCATCCATTTTTATTAAACTTAATTTCGTAAGTGGGTAAGTTAACAAAGGAAATAAAAGTATTAAGCAATTTTGTCTTGGGCTTTATATAAACCTCATTGCCTAACTTATCATAAACACTAATTAAAATAGCTCCCTTTTGATCGGGTGTTGCGGGTGTAAATACTTGAATATCATAGAACTCCAACTTCAATACTTCGCGAAGAAAAAAATGGATTGCCTTCATTACCTTTTCGCCTACCAACCCTTTGGCTTCCAAGTTATAGCGAAGGTAATTGGTGATGGTGTGGGCCCTAGGTGGGTTCACTAAATTCATCGGTCGCAAACCCGAAACCTGGGGGCTGGAGTCCATATGCCAGTGGTGTGCGATACCGTGACGTATTCAAACTCACCCCTGGCGTTTTT
>Ga0116227_10011733_pt1 | contig 14601 bp, 18 predicted proteins | sample S1TSphgellanicum_FD_89693 | JGI IMG/M metagenome (GOLD analysis project Ga0116227, IMG submission 89693) | Host-associated microbial communities from peat moss isolated from Minnesota, USA - S1T2_Fb - Sphagnum magellanicum MG | ecosystem: Host-associated > Plants > Peat moss > Unclassified... | reverse complement strand
TTTGGGTTTAAAAAAACTTTTTTTTTTTTTTTTTTAAACCCCCCCCCCCCCCCGCCCCCAAAATATGCATAACTTGCTCATTTCTTGAGCTTCTTTTATGATTTAAGCGCCCTTGCATGCGCAACTTTGAGTTCTACAACTTTTATTTGAGCTCTTGTTATAATGGAACAACATTTGAGATGCATCATCTCTCTAAACCCTTAAATGTTCGTTCACTGGCTTTTTTACCCTACTCATTTTCCTTTGCAGGTCAAAGGTGGTTTCTAGAGCTTGAGGTAGTGCTCCCATAATATTTTAAATCACTCAAAATGAAGCACATATGATGAAGATATAAATAAATGTTCGGTCATAGGCAAGCAGTCGATGATGAACAAGTCTACCCTGCTTCTCTCCAAGTAGAGTATACTCTGTCAATAACAACACACTTGAAGTCCTCACTCGAGGATGCTTTCGAAGTACCAGATATGGGAAGTGTGTGATTTTGCAATTACAACCTTTATCTCTCTGCAGACCTCCTTCATTTAGAGTTTAGGGTGTAAGGTTTCAGGTATTTCACACAAATATTCAACTGGGCCAAACCTCATGTCCTCTCTTGAGGATGCTTTGAAAGTGCCAACTATAGGCAGTCTGTGATTCCACAAGTACCACCCCTATCTCTGCACAGACCTCCTCTCTAGGGTTTAAGGTTTTGGGTTTCTGCATTCAACTTGCTTTGAACCTCAAGTGCTCACTTGAGAATGCTTTTGTAAGTGCCAGTTACCATAGTAGGCGGCAATGTGTGAATCTGCAAGTTCAGCCTCCATATTTGGACGGACGTGCTTTAAGGTTTAGGGTTTAAGGTTTTCACACAAATATCCAACTGGTCCCAACCCAGGAGATTGTTTGCTTGCAAGAGGGCATAAATAAATCCTTGAAGATTATCTCCAAAACAGGGTTTTCAGAATATAAGCGGTAGTAATGAACTCTCTGTCCTGTGGAAGAGATGACATAACACTGAGATGCGCACCTTAACTTACCTCAGACTAGGTAGTTTCCTGCAGTAGCAGCAACGACAACAACAACTCGCACACGCAACAACGCGAGAGAGAGTTCTGAAAGCCTGGAGAGGCAGGCTCATCATCTCATGGGCCACGATGAATAACTGTTTCCATCTTGATCTCATCGTAGGGCAGCTATAGAATTATGGATGCGAGAAGTTGTCTCTGGATGAATATGTGTGAACTAGGGGGGGCGTCGTGGATGAACGAAAATGGCTCGCCGCCGGTGCTCGTCCATCTGGGGCTTTGGGTTCTTGTCGCGGTTGGGTTTTGGCGGATGTTTTGCATTTCTTGAGCTTTCTGCCTTGTTCGCCGTTTGTTGTGGGCTGTGGGCAGTGCATCAGGTCTCTCGAGATGGAGGAGGTGGCGGCGCCAGCGGTGGCAGTTGCAGTAGATGCTGCACCAGCCGAGGAGGAGCAGGAGGAGGAGGAGGAGGAACAACAGCAACAAGAGCCGGAAGTACTAGGGGCTAAGCTTCATCAACAGCAGGAGCACTTGGAGGAGGAGCAGTCAGAGCGGCTGCAAGAGCTAGAAGAAAACGTTGAGCCAGGAGTTTTCCAGGAGAAATTTCAGGAGCTTCTGCAAGCAGATGTGCAGCAACAGGCCCAGTCGGTGGGGGAACAGGAAGGGGAACTGGAAGTGAAACAGCAGCCTGCTGCTGAGGGAGTTGCACCTTCTTCTGTGGTGCCATTATCGCAAGAGGAGGAGGAGGAGCTGCAACAGCAAGACGAACAGCAGAAGGACGAAGGAAAAGCACCTACTCAAAAGAGGGATAGGGATGAACTGGAGAAGGAGGCGGACAAGAAGTGGGCGGGTTGGCCAGGGGACAATGTGTTCCGCCTGTTGGTGCCTGTGCAAAAGGTGGGAGGCATTATAGGGCGCAAGGGGGAGTTCGTGAAGAAAATGTGCGAGGACACACGCTCGCGAATCAAGGTCCTTGAAGGTGTTCCAGGGACTCCTGAGCGCATTGTATGCTTCTCTCTCCCCTCTTGAATTTCTCGCATCAGTGTTTTGGGGAATTGCATGCATCTGGGGCCCACAGCCTGCCAGCTTCTTGCTTCGCACCTGTTCATGTACTAAAACATGTAAGGAAAACTTAAATTGGTACAAGTTCTACTCAAAAGAGAATTGAACGGGAAGTAGAGTAATGAGCAACACTATGTGTTGTTCCTGCCCAGTTTCTAAGGTTTTGTAGTCTTTGTGGCTGAAGAGGAGGTTTCGTCTACAAGGAGATGATGGCTCGTGTGAGGATATCAGCAGAGTTTCTAATATTAGGATTGAAAATTCAGTGAAGAAGTTTATGGTTTCTGTTGTTGCAAACATCTTATTCTAGGCAGTATGGGAAGAGAAATCATTATGGAATCTACATTTTGGGCAGGTTCTGGTGTCAGCAAGGGAGGATCCAGATGCCACAGTATCACCAGCAATGGAGGGGCTCTTACGAGTACACAGACGGGTAATTGACAGCTCTGAGCCAGAATCAGCGGATGGAGAAATGGCTGGAGGGGGAGGTCCAGTTTCGTCCCGTCTCTTGGTAGCAGCTACACAGGCTGGCAGTCTAATTGGGCGGCAGGGTGCAACAATTAAGTCCATCCAAGATGCATCAGGGGCTACAGTCAGGATTCTCCCACCTGGTTAGTTTCCATCTTTGAGTGACTGCATGCTACTGCCTTTCTCTAGCATTTCTATGCATGTGGTTTGTGCTAATGTGACCCCCTTTATGCCTTAGTTTGTAGGCTCTTGGTAGAAATTAGGCTTTTACACCTACTTGATTTGATCTCTGTTCAATTGACAAAGTTGAGAGCCCTAATGCACACAGGACAGATACACCCTGGCTGTTATATGTACTGAGAAAGCAGTTCTTGCTGGAGACTAAATAGGCCGGCAAATCTATAGAGAATTTATAGTCTGCGTAAGTGTTGTAGTGAGATCAAACTAGCATTAAACTTTAAAGGAGCACTTTATCATGGGAAGCATATTTGGTCAATTTCTTGACCACTGGGTCTACACTAAGATTGTAAATTTGAGGGGTATGAAGAGTGCATGTAATGGGAAGATTCATGGGTTGCAGAGGATTTGCCTTTGTGTGCTCTGTCCGATGACAGAGTAGTGGAGATACAGGGTGAAGCACGTGTTGTGCAACGTGCCATGGAACTGGTCGTCTCTCATCTCCGGAAATTTCTTGTTGATCACAGTGTGCTGACTCTCTTTGAACTCAATGTAAGTCCAACCTCTTTGTTCATCCACATACATTGCTTCATGCTTAATGTTGTTGGATCCCAGAAAACTCTGTACTCTGAGCCATTGAATGTGTTGTGGGGATCAATAGATGGATGATGCTCATTTATCTGGTCTTAGATATCTAGTCCTCTGAACAACACAGTAGTGCATGATACGTTCTGTTTAGTGAGGTGCAAGGTTGTGAGGTTGGATCCTGAAGTCATCAATTTGTGCAGCGAGCAGTAACAAGTCAACAACAACAAAGTGCACCATCAGCTTGGCAGGGCAGTAATAAGGGAATGCAACATCAGCAGCAACAGCAGGCACCCAGCTATGTGAATGCAAATGACACATCTTACTACCCACAAGCGACAGCTGATCTGGCGCAACATCATCAGCAACAGCAGCAGGATCATCTGCAGCAGCACCATCACCATGGTGTTTCCATGTATGGTCGTGACCCCAGCATGACTTCAGTTGCTGCCCCTCCCCCTGCCCCTATTATAACTCAGGTTTTCAGCCCTTCCTTCGTAGTGCATTCCCAATTATAATTGTCTCTGGCAAATGATATATCATATGTCTTCATAAGCACTGAGAATTTCTCAATATTTGTGATGCAAGTCAACCGGGAGAGGATTGAAAGATGACCCAATAACAAGGTTACAGATATTTCATGTCTGACAATATAAGAGCAACCAATTAGCAGGCATTTAAAAGAGGAAATTGTCACTAAAAAAACGAAGAAAACGAGACCAAAAACAAAACTGAGGGGTGATTTGAACAATATCAATGGTCATATGCATGTTCAGGGATGTTCAAAAGCAACATGTATGGCATTGACCACTTACCATAACATCCTCACTGACCAGTTCCAAGGTTAATTTAAGAATGTACTGAGTTTCTGTCACAATAGCAGCAGTAAACTCAGCCATGATGCTGGCAAGCTCAACAAGACCTAAAAGATTAGGAGAAGACCAAAAATCCAAGAAGAAAAGCATGTGAGCACTTTGAATATAAGGTTGACATGATGGATAAATAGTTGTAGCGTCTCACCCTAGAGTAGTTTCTTTGAAGCTACAAACTGTTACTCAAGAGGTTCTCTTTGCAGTTAAAATTCACAGAGATTCCAATGACCAGTTTGTGAAGGGAGTCCCAATGATCTTTATGAAGCAGTTTTGATGATTTCACACAGTATCTAAATGACCTAATTGTAATAGATGTTGAAAGAGCACTAAACCAGTGATCAGATAGTGTAACATACTCAAATATGTGGAGGCTTGTGCAATGCCAGGTTACACAGCACATGCAGATCCCATTGTCCTATGCAGATGATGTGATTGGGACAGCAGGAGCCAATATCAGTTATTTGCGACGCACCAGTGGTGCAACTATCACAATACAAGAGTCTCGAGGTGTTCCTGGTGAGATGACAGTTGAAATCCATGGTAGTGCTTCTCAAGTTCAGACAGCACAGCAACTCATTGAGGTATGATTCAGCTTGTTTCCCTTCTTCCTAATCTCATTCACACTGATTTGCTTATCAACACAAAGCTTTTTTTGCAACATCTCCTCTTGCTCTGGGTGATATGCATGATTGGGGTCATGAGCTGAGAGTTATTGTAATCTGATTTTTGATGATTATGGAGGTAGTTAAGCATGATCTATTTTTTTCCTTCAACTGCACAATTTATCTCAACCACCTCTGTCAGGAGGGAATGTAGCAAGGCAAGTTATGTAGGAAGCCATTGACTTCCTCTCAATGCCAACTGTGCTTTCAGAATAATGAATATTTGTTCCATGACAAGATATTAATACTTTGGGACTGCTAGTAACTCAATCTTTAGTGTCTTTAGCTGCACTTTATGGCTGATTTGCAATTTGATGTTGGAATGAAGCCCTAGTTGCGTATAATCTAGTCAGATGACGCTGCTCACTATATTTCAAGGAAATGATTTTGTTATGGTCAGAGCCATCATGCCTTTTGGACAATGCAGGGGGTCTGACAATTTGGTAGGTCTAACGGTAAAGTCAGTCTAATATCTTACCGGATGGATGCAGAATTTTATGGCTGGTGCCACAGGGGGACCACAAGTGGCATACACCAATTCGGTGGACACAAGTTACACGTATCCCACACAGGCATCAATGTACTCCAGTAACCCTGCCACTGGGCCCAGCACAGCTGGCTATACTTCACATTACAACACTAGCTATGGGTACTAAGTGATTAATCTCAGCCATAGTGGCTGACCTTCCACCAACCAATTTTGGTGGCCTTGTATCTTGTGAAACCCAAGGTGTTAGTCTTGAGCACTTGTGCCTGTCCTATCCTTCTTTTTGAGTTCATTAGTAGAGGGTTGGTCTTGTAGTTGAGATTCAGAATTGAGTTTGATTGCAACAATGTAGGTGTCAACAAAGTCCCTGTAAAGTTTTTTCCTGGTATACAACAAGTCATGGGACTGCATTGAGGGTTGATGGGTATGGTGGGACTTAGGACTGCATCATGTGTATTGACTGAACCTTCAAGTCATCAAATAGGATATGTCCTAGGAACCTGACCTGTGAGCGGAATGCTGTACTTTTCAACAACTGAGGTATAGTTTTGAAATGAGTTGCAGTTAGGGTGGCTAATATAGCATTGGCTAGCAGCCTTTTATGCCAGCTGATTGTTTTGGAGGATGACTATGAGGTTTTTTGTCAGATGCTGCTTGTTAAGATACTATGCGTTTGCATATAGGTGAGTTGGGTTACAGCCAGGATCAGAAACATTGCAATCCCTATCAAAGGACTTGCTAACTTACTGAGCAAGACAATTTCACCTGATGATCTGGCATTTTGAGCCCCTCTAGAGTACTACGTACCACATGAACATAAGCTAAGTCTTTTTCCACGGGTTTAACATGGGGTGATCATTGTGTTCATGTTGAAAGTCTTGAAGAGAGCAACAATTTCCTTTAGGTTTGTAAAGATCCTTCTGGATCTTAAATGACTATGCCTTTAATGCTAAGGTATGTGGAGGATGTGCAAATGAGTGCTTTCATCTGGTCTTGGATTTCTGAGAGAAGGTGGCTGCATATTGTCATCTGGTATGTAACACCACTGCCAGAGAAGTAGATATGGTTACTCTGATTTGGAAGTTCATATCAAAACTCATGCAAAAGTTGAACTTTATTAACCTCTTCTGGCACAAGTGAAGAATTTGAGGGGTCCCTCTTGAGCTTCAAGAGAATTTTTTTGGTGTATTGTGATGCACACATATTTGGCCAAAAGTTGTCAAAATGATTGAAATTGTGAAAGAAAACAAGTCTAAGGAGCTCCAATTGAAAATCTGAAATTTTTAGCACCCCAGCCTGGCTTTGTGTTATGTGTGTTGAAAAAATGAAAGTGGTATGTCACAGGGGAAGGTAGGTCAGAAAGTGAGAAACTTGCAATTTTGCAAAGAGCAAATTTTGTGTGAGAATTTGGTTTCGGTGCAAAACTTGCAAATTTGCAAAGAAGAGCAAATTTTGTTTGAGAATTTTGTGTTTGTTTTGCTTTGTGTAATTGGATTTGTTCTTCTTTTGTTGTGGTTTATTTTTTGTCTGTGCTTGCAATTGAAGAAGAATCCATGGCAGAGGAGGAGGAGCTCAGTAGTAGGAGTAATTGTAGTAGCACCAACTTGCTGCCTGAATGGAAGTAATATAAGTGAACTTCGAGGTGAAGAGTTTAAATCTGTTTCCACTTTTTTTATTTTGCAATTTTGATTTTTGGGTGGTGGTGTTGAACGATGATCGATGGACTCAAAGCAGCAACTAATGAGAATTCTGGAGCAGTATTGCTGCAGCAGCTATTGAGAAACTCTTTGTGAGAGAGGTGAGGTGAGGTATTTGTATGTATGGTGTTTGTCTGTCTTTTCTTCTTCTTTTTGGTTTTCCTGTATTTGGATTTCTTTGCTTTATGTTTGTTTGTTTGGTTTTCTTCCATAGATTCACTCATTATTGTAAGTAAGTGATGAACTCCTCAATGTATACAACAATTGTGTTTGCAAGAGTTTGAGAAGGAAGATGAACTACACCCGATGTTTCATGTTTCCTTTTGGCAATGGGAGAAGTTTTTTCTTTTTTTTCTTCTTCCCCCACTCTTCTCAAAATAGAGAAAGTATCCATTCCTGAAAGGAGCAAAACATCCAAATGCCCCATGAAAGTGAAACAGTTGATAGAGAAGCCCTCTAGATAAATTCTCACACAATCTCTAATGTGTGTGCTTTATTGGCCTTGCCTACCAAGGCAAGGATATTGTGTTTAGATTCATTATAGTGTATAGTAGCTTAATGGATTTTGGGCCCTAGGTAATAGGTCTATTATTATAAGAGGATTTTTGAAAGATGAAATTTTGCCTTGTGTTGAAACTTGAGATTAGGTGCAGAGTTATAATATCTTTGAAGGATTTTGGTTTCTTTTGGAGGATTTTTTGAAGATTTGGTATATTTGTGCATGGTGAAATATTTGAGTTTCCATTATTCTTCTTTTGCCTCCAGATATGTTTAAATGTAAATGGCAAGGCCACAGTTTGACACACCCCTTTTCTATGCAATGAATTGTTACACTCGATGAAAAGCACCTGCATCTTCACACATGTTGACTTAAATGGAGGAGACTCCGGAACCTGCAATAACCATGACCAGCTACCATGCAATGTAAACATCATGTATGTCCTACTATGTGGTCCATATTATATCAAAATTCCTACTATTTGGTCCTTTTTCCATTTGGTGTTGTTCAAGTTCAACAGGTGGCAAATTCTGATTTTGAGATATTTCCAATCTTAATGTTGCATCCAAATATTTAATGTGAGAAACTAACTAACTATACACACTTGAGTTAAGACAAAAATTTGGATTCTAAGATTTGTCTCAATTTGAGGAATAGGCATAATATCCTCCCATTGATATGCCTTGTGATCTACGTAGGTTTGGTTCATGATAGTTTTGCCTCGTGCATGAAAATCTAGGTGGCACCCAATGTTAAATGGGTGATAGCTTAATGTTGACTGGATGGTAGCTTAACATAAAATGTTCATGGTAAGTAGGTGTAAGTCCTAAATGACTAGCATGGTGTCAGGGGACTCAGCACTAGACTCCCTAACACCAAATGTGAATGCACCTTTAAAACTGTGCAAGTATCATAGGTAAGTAGGTAGTAAATGTAAGTGGGTTTACCATGGACATATACCATGTAAGAAGGTATTATTCTCCGTGGCTACTAGAGGTATGTAGGTTTGGATGGTTTAGTACATATATAAACAATGTGGTTAGCTATGGGACAGGCATTCAATGGAAAAGTGTTTCCTGTCCACAAACCATTTCATCCTGCATGGTGTGCAAGTGGGTCCTAGTTAACTCTGGCCCTCAAAGCTGTGATTTCTTTGCCCTTTTGTAAATTAATATTAGTTCCAGTGGCCTCTTCAAAGTATTAGGTTTTTTTTTCCCAGTTAAATCCCTGGAAATCAAGCTGAGTTCATCTTTTGTTTCTCTATTTTTTCCCTTGGAATTTTGGGTTTTGCCATACTTGGTTTCTTTTAGCCCCATCAGATCACCTGCATTTGACCCTACTTCCTCTAGGCTCTGGTGAGCTCCAACCTGTTATATAGACCCTTTTGAGTCGAAGGTCGAAGCTTGTGAGGAGGAGGGCACCGGAAGTTTCTGAGGATTGAAGGATGACAATCCATCACATAGAGATGCCAAAACAGTATTATTTATGTGAGAGGAAATAAAGAATTGAAATAATATAATCTTGACTCAAAAACTAAGATTAAAAAGAGATATGGGATCATTTAAACTCAAAACTTAAATTATACTGAAACATGAACCTAGAGAGCAACATCAATCTTCTTTTGTAATCTCTATAGCCAAAGGTTCTCTTGAAAGGAACAGATGGTTGAATAGAAGTTGGCAACAATATATTATGAGTGCCAAGTGATAGAAACCCTTTCAATAAATGAAGGTGGAAGAAGAGGTTGATCAACACAACCGAAAGGAAGGGATTGAACTTGGGCTTCCAAACCTTATTCTTAGGATGTCGAACAAAAGGTTTCAACATTTTCTCTCCATAACATAAAAATTAGTTAATGGATTTTTTGCAACTTCCTGCTATTTGACTACCATCTAATTTATAAGCACTAGAAAAGAAAGAGGGAAAGGATTTTTTCCATTTCCTTTCTATTGCAGTGACAACATCTTCTAAGCTATAGTTTCTACTGAAGAAACTGCAAAAATAGTTTCACTCTTGTGCATTGCACTCAAGTGCAAGTGGAATGCAACTTACTAATGTTAATTAAAAATTTTGAGTTTATAAAGCTCTCCAACAGATTTTTCAATAAAAAAGATCTCAAAGAAAATAGAACCCTTTTTTTGGGTAAAAACATCTTACAATGGTGTAGAAGTCAAAAAAGAAAAAAAGAAAACAACTTTAACAATTGTTTCAATCATTTCCTATTTTGGAAAAGTTGAAGTAGATTTATAGGTTTGATCAACATAAAGCATTTTACTTGCAAAAATATAACAGATAACAATCAAGCCTCTATTTGAAATGGCAAAATGTATATGACTTAGTGTCCATTACACCCACAAAGGTTGCCAAGGCCTTTGCATAACTATTGTGAACTCAAATCAAAAACCTTGTAATCTGACTTAGGACATAAAAGACCCAAAATTATTAAATACTGAAGTAACACAAATAGAGAGGACTGCATGTTATTATTCTCAAATCACAATACTAAAATTTGCAAACATTTTAGGGTTTAGGGTCATTAGACAACTAACTTTGTACTTCACCAACAAAAGGTCCATGGGAATTTAGAAAGGAGAAGAATACAAAACCACAACATGGAGAAAAGTAAAATGATCTTCTTTAACAAAGTCCAAGGATACTCCTCATATAAGGCACCACTCAAAGGAAAAGATATATACTGGTGATTTCTCCAATAGCTTATTGAGCAACCTAGCAATAGATTGACTCTCTCAAAGGATAGATAACTAGGCAACCCAAGACACCATGACAAACTCACATGCATTAGGCATGTCATATACAAGACAGAGGAAATTCAAATTGATATCCCCATGTTTAAAGATAGGGTTAGCACAAAGAATGCTGGGTATCACACCTCCACACCAAAAAATGGGAAAGAGCTGGTGTATGGAAACAAAGGGAAATCCAGTCTTGCCCACTTTGCCACTCTCTTCACTGGTACTTATTCAAAACCACCAGTTCTTCAAAATCACTCTCTCCCCAACAGCACTGTTGGATGTCTCAGCAACTCCAACATCTATAATACACAGTTTAGCAGGCTCAACAAATAGACAAATCACATTAATGAAAAAATGGATTCACCTTGAGTTACAGGAGTACTGTTCTGTGTTCTCAGAAGTATAGGACTGGACAAATGTATCACTAGCCATAGACAGTTCTCAAACTGAGAACCCTCCTTGCACTTCCTATCTGCACATGCTGTAAGAGGGCAAGCTTGCTTAAATGCCAATATTTGAGCTGAAATATGTAGCATTCATCACTAGTATGCCCTCTATGGAGAATGTGCATGGCCATCTGTCTTCTGTTTGGCTATGCTACTCTCCTTGGGCACCTTCGCTACTATCAGTGGGCATGGACTGTTGTGTGCCAGATAATCACTCACACTTCCAAGAAAGGTCCTGCCATTCAAAGATTAATTGTGAGCACCAAGGTTTATGTGAATGCAATTCCATCAACTCTTTAATGTTGCTTCTTTTTATAGTTGTCATTTTCATCCTTTGCATGGAATCACTTGCAATGTTTGACTGAAGCATCACAGGATAACATTTGTACCTAGCAAGAGTGCCTCGGTCACGTGTCCCAATTATGACTGCATCTGCATGGAGGTTTTTCAAACCTTCACACACCTTCACCTCTGTTTGGCCAGTTACCACCATGCCTTCACACTTTATCTGCACCATAGCATGTAAGTGAACAATTTAGCAGACCTATGGGATTCAACAAAAGGACCATGTGTGAACAATTTAGCAGACCTATGGGATGCAACAAAAGGACCCTTTTGATTTGTTTGCCAGTAAAATCCCTTTTTGCCAGGCATGATATCTTTTCCAGTCTACCTCAGTGAATTTCAAATAAGTAAACTGATTTGAGCACTAGATGTGAATCTAAATGTGTGGTACCTTTGTCTCTTTTGCAGCATACTCCATGTATTTCTCCACAAGCTTCTCACTATCATTCAAAGCTGACACCTCATCTTCAGCAGCATCATCCACAGGAACATACACTTCCTCCATTCCAAATTCTCCTTGCACCCATGAAAAAAATGAAGAGTCTAATCAGTTTACTGTTCATTTCTTTAGTGCTATCTGATTTACAAAACTTCAGCAGATGCTAGACTGGTTGCAAAATGCAAGTATTTCAACACCATGTGGACATATCACAGGCAAGTGTACTAACTGCATGTGCACGCTCCACAACTGTCAATTTACAACCAATCTGCAGTGCACAATAGACAGCAAAACACAAAAATTCATCTTTCCACAAGAGCACTACAACAGTTTTAGCAATGTGTGAGTGCCAACAATAGTACTTGGGGAGAGCTGGTGAGGATATGCACCTGTTCCCAAAGTTGACACAGGGGTTAGGACGGAATGGTGCACATGGTAAATAACCACATTATCATCCTCCTTGCAAAAGTTCTCCATTGCCCATTGAAACGCATATACAGACTGCTCCAAGCACATTGACATGTCCGTCTCAAGCCCATCAGCACATCAGAACCCATAGCTTAACCAAGGAAAAGTACTTAACAGTTAGAAACTACAAAAGAGTGTCACTGGGTCATAAAACACTTCTGCGAATTATAACTGAAGGCAGGACAGGACTCTTAAAACCCTTCAGAGGTTGACCCACTATTGTAAGGCAAGAAACGCTGTTAGTGTGCAATTTACCTCTTTTGACTCATCAACAGCAATGACAATCTTTCTTGCCCCCCCAGAGGATGCAAGAGGGTCATGCACTTCAAGAGCATCCTCAGAGTGCCGAACAATAGCCACTGAGCAAGTTGCATTGTGAAGCACAAAATCACTCTTACTTCCCACAAGAGCCCTGCATTTGTCACATGGAATATGGGTCAGCATGAGCAAAAAAATTTAAGCATCATAATTTCCAAAACTATGAAAAAAAAAAACTGTGCATTTGTTAACTGCATGATGCTCAGAGTACCCAGCTATAGGTTATGAGGTCGCATGCACTTGTGTGAAGCTTGAAACTTCAGAAAGACTGGATGGAAGCTCTGTATTACCGCTTGAGCACACCATAAGCATGGCTTCCCATTACAACCAACTGAGCATTGAGTCGCTCAGCCTCATCTACAATCCAGCTTGCAGCTTCACCTTTCACAACCTCTCCCTCACAAGTAATCTGCAAAGAGAACTTATCAAAAGCAGACACTGTGGAGGAGTGTGACTAAATTGTTGCACTTAGGTTACATTGCTCACTTTACTGGACTTGCAAAAGCTTTTACAAGAGGAAGCAGAACTGTTGGAATACTATAAGAGCTAACTCCAGTGTAACATCATAAATGGACAGATAACTATTAGAAGATATGCCAAGCCGTTCATGCTTTTGGAGTGGAGAGGCCTTATAGGTAAATAACACTTCAGTTTTGCAGAAAACCTCATTGTTGATTTGAGAATATGAATCAAGCAATTCCCCTGGATAATGCATGGGTAAAACATCCACATTTCACTCTAGCCAAGTTGTGAAAGAAGTAGCTAGATCTTTTGTGACTTACTTCAGATTGGGCACACAGCTTAACATACTTGGCAATGAGGTCCTTAGCACCCTCATTGACGTTCTTCTCTGCAGCAGCAGCATCTCTTGGTGACTGCACTGCTGTTACGCCATAATCTACATGACCCGAGATCAAGAGCATCAGAGTATGGGTTTTGATAGATGTTAGCAGTCTATCATTCCAGCAGATAATTTTCTTAATGACATGTCCAAATGTGCACCTGCATGCTCTGCACACTAAAAGTTTGGCTAGAAATTTCAGCAGTTAACAACCTGTAAACACACCAATATTCATTTGTGGATGCGACTGCATTTTGGCACTCATGAATGCAGAGTGCATTAGGGTTTAATCCAACCCCTCATTACTTCTCACCCCTTCCCACTGGGCTGGTACACTTGTATGTCATTGAGATACAATCTTGTAAAGATGCCAGTTTCCCAGTTTCTAATCCATCTTGATTGTGGCACCAAAGAAAATGCCACAAGCAAGAAATGCAGAAACTCAGATCTCATCAAGTGCCCAATCTTAATATTTTTGTATTATATGAATGACTAACCAAACTTATGAGTTGGGAGATTATGGCTAGCAGGATGTGGAAGCCAAGGTTTTAATCCACAAACCTGGAAGAGCAAGAGAGGCTACTTGATACAATTTTCTCTTCTATGTGTGCTCACATTGTCTCGGGGACTTGTGCAGCAGTCTCAAGCAATGCTGCATTTTGGAAGGGAACTACGAGAAGAAGGTTCAACACACACAGAGGGGAGAAAGGGGGGAAAAAAAAAACCGCGCCTCCAGACACCCACATACACAAAAAGAAAAGAAAAAGAAGACGACATCAACAACACAATATAGAGATCTATTCCAAGAAGAAGAATTGAACAAGAGCAAAAGAAATCGCTGGAAATCACAAGTGTGCCAAAAAAAAGAGGCGAATGTATGTATGTATGTATACGTACCGCTGGCAATGTCGGTGGAGGGGAAATCCAAGGTTACGAAAGGAGCCGCCGTCAACACAATAACCTTATCTGATTTCTTGAGCAAATGGTGCAAGGCCCATGTGAAGGCATAAGCTGATGTCTCGGAGTCATCCACAGCTATGATAATCTTCCGATCCGTCTCCATTGCTGCAGCAAACAAAAAATCCCAAAAAACAACACAGAGAAAGTACCCAAAACGTTGAAAATATATCACAAATTTTTTTCGAGTCAATCAAACCCTGAAGCACACGTCCTTCTTATAAGAATCCAAATTGGGTTACACATATATGGATATAGCTAGAAAGTTAATAGCATCGCAATGCGCCAGATTTCTCACTCATTGGAGTTCAATAGGATCTTCTTACCAGATCTACAATCACATACAAATTGCGCCAAAGTAAGTAACTCGTAATTCAGTAGTTTGCTTCTGTGGGAGCAACCGCAACTTCCCTTATAAAAAAAAAAAAAAAAAAGAGAAAAAAACCCAAAAAATTGTTGGAAATTGATTCTGGATCAAAGAGAGAATAGAGATGAATAAAACACAAAACTGTTAGGAAATCGATTCT
>Ga0116227_10011731_pt1 | contig 14602 bp, 14 predicted proteins | sample S1TSphgellanicum_FD_89693 | JGI IMG/M metagenome (GOLD analysis project Ga0116227, IMG submission 89693) | Host-associated microbial communities from peat moss isolated from Minnesota, USA - S1T2_Fb - Sphagnum magellanicum MG | ecosystem: Host-associated > Plants > Peat moss > Unclassified... | reverse complement strand
TGGTTCATCGTCATCCTGCGTGGCGGTGCATCCCTCCGATCTTTGCGTGGCGTTGATGGCGCTCGATCCCACTGTTCACACCTTGAGCAGTCAGGGGCAACGCGAAATCCCGTTCGCAGACCTGCACCGTCTGCCCGGTGACCGCCCCGACATTGAGACCATGCTTGAGCCGGGCGAGCTGATCACCGGACTCTCGCTGTCGCCTCTGCCCGTCGCCTTGCGCTCCGGCTATCGCAAGGTCCGTGATCGTTCGAGCTATGCCTTCGCGCTGGTGTCCGTTGCTGCCGCCCTTGATGTCGAGGATGGACAGATCCGGGATGTGCGCCTTGCCCTGGGCGGCGTGGCACACAAGCCCTGGCGCGCAACAAAGGCTGAAGCCTTGCTACGCGGATCATCCGCCGATGGAAAAGCCTTCGCCGCCGCAGCCGAAGCGGAATTGGCTGACGCGGTGCCCCTGCGCGACAATGGTTTCAAGATCGAGCTGGCCCGACGCACGATTGTCGCTGTGCTCACCGACTTGGCTGGAGAGATCGCGTGAGCATCATCAACGACGCCAAACAGGCCGTACAAGGCGCCATCCAAAGCGTGATGGCCAAGGGCATCGCTGTGGCGCCCGACAGCTGGATGCCGGGGGGGCGGCCCGACCGCCTCATCCGCCAGACCCATGGCGCCATTGGCCAGCCCTTGTCCCGCCTGGATGGCCCGCTCAAGGTCTCAGGGCTTGCGCCTTTTGCGGCGGAGTTCCCGATCGAGGGCATGGTCTATGCAGCCGTGGTATTCTCTTCCGTTGCCAAGGGAAGAATTGCCGGCATCGACAGCGCCGCCGCCCGCCGTGCTCCCGGTGTCGTGGCTATCATGACTCATGAGAATGCGCCCCGGCTCAAGCCGCCACCGGCCTTTATGTCGCAGCCCAAAGCTGCGGGCGGTGATACGCTGCCGGTCATGCAGGACGATCGTATCCATTGGAATGGACAACCTGTCGCCGTGGTGCTTGCCGAGACGCAGGACCAGGCAGATCACGCCAGGTCGTTGATCTCGGTGATTTATGATGCCGAGGAAGCCCTGACAGATTTCAACCGTGCGAAAAAGCAGGGCACACAGCAGGCCATGTTCATGGGCCAGCCTCTGCATAATGAGGCCGGCGAGGCGGAGACTGCTTTGGCCGAGGCGCCGGTGAAGGTTGATGCGGTTTACCGCACGCCCCGGCACAATCACAATGCCATCGAACTGCATGGCGTGACGGTTGTCTGGCAGGGTGACACGTTGCGGATCCACGATGCCTCACAGCTGGTGGCCCACACCGCCTGGTCCGTGGCCCAGATGTTCGGCATGGATGAGGAGAAGGTCATCGTGACCTCTCCATTTGTCGGGGGTGGCTTCGGGGGCAAGTGCCTGTGGCAGCATCAGATCCTGGCCGCTGCGGCAGCGAAGCTGGCCGGGCGCCCGGTGCGCCTAGTGCTGTCGCGCGAAGGTGTCTATCGCGTGGTTGGAGGCCGGGCTCAGACCGAGCAGCGCGTGGCGTTGGGGGCTGACGATGCGGGCAAGCTCAAAGCGCTGATCCATTGCGGCACCACCGCCAAGACCGCAACCAACGCCATGCCCGAACCCTTCATCATGCCCACGCGCAGCGCCTATACTTCTGAAACGGTGCTGCTCGATGTGCAGACCGTCGAGCTTGCGATGCTTGCCAACACCTTCATGCGGGCGCCAGGAGAGTCGGTGGGGACCTTCGCTCTGGAAAGCGCGATGGATGAGCTGGCGCATGAACTGGGCATCGATCCGATCGACCTGCGCCTGCGCAATGAGCCCGACAGCGACCCGACTTCGGGTTTGCCCTTCTCCTCGCGCAACATCGAGCAGGCCTGGCGCGACGGGGCAAAGCGCTTCGGGTGGGACCGGCGAAATCCTCGACCTGGAGCAGTCCGCGATGGGGAATGGCTGCTGGGCATGGGCTGCGCGACATCGACCTACCCCTATTATAGGATGCCGGGCGGAGCGGCGCGCATCACTCTGCAGCGCGACGGGACGGCGATGATCGACATCGCCGCGCATGAGATGGGCATGGGCACGGCTACGGCCCAGACCCAGGTGGCGGCCCAGAGGCTCGGCCTGCCGATCGAAAGCATCACCTTCAACTACGGCGACTCCACCTTGCCGGGGGTCGTGCTTGCAGGAGGATCGCAGCAGACGGCCTCGATCGGTGCATCGGTGCAGGCTGCACAGCATGAACTGGTCACTCAGTTGCTCAAGATGGCCGGCAATGACTCTCCCCTGGCCGGGCTTGGAGCGGATGAGGTTGTCGGCCATGAGGGCGGGCTGGCCAAAATCGATGCGCTGGATATCCATGAGACCTACGCCTCGATCCTGGGGCGAGCCGGCCAAGAGACGCTCGAGGTCCAGGGCGAGGCCGCTGCCCCGCTCGAAACCATGCATTGGTCGATGCACAGCCACGGCGCGATGTTTTGCGAGGTGCGCGTCAATGCCATCACTGGCGAGCCTCGCGTCAGCCGTTTTCTGGGCTCGTTCGATTGTGGTCGCATCCTCAACCCCAAGACCGCCACCAGCCAGTTTCGCGGCGGCATCATCATGGGGATCGGTCTGGCCCTGCTGGAGGAGACCCAGTTCGACCCGCGCAACGGGCGCATTATGAACCCGAGCCTTTCGGACTATCATGTGCCGGTTCATATGGATGTGCCCGAGATCGATGTGATGTGGACGGACATTCCTGACCCCCACACGCCGATGGGTGCGCGTGGCATTGGCGAGATCGGCATCACCGGGACCGGAGCGGCGATTGCCAACGCCGTCTTCAACGCCACCGGAAAGCGTGTGCGCGATTTGCCTATCACCCTGGATAAGCTCCTTTGATTGTTGAGCCGAGGTCATAGCCACGTGCTATTCGGCTCAACATCGATTTCGGGATACCGATCAGCCTTTGGTGCGTTAAGGTGCAGCCGCGCCATCGATCATGGCGACGAGTCTGCGTAGGCAGGCTGCGCTTTTCCGGAGAATGTCGCACATGGGGATCGACGATCGGTTGGAGATATCACGCCGGGGTGTGTTGGCAGCGGGAGCCGCAGGCGCAGTGGTTGTGCAATCGGGCCTCGGGCATGCCGCGCCTGTGCCGTCCGGCGAGAAGTCCGTGTTCGTGCCCCTTTCTTTGGATGTCAACGGCACGACGCATGATCTGCGGCTCGACACGCGGACGACCTTGCTCGACGCGCTGCGCGACCATCTGCATCTAACGGGCACCAAGAAGGGATGTGACCACGGACAATGCGGCGCCTGTACGGTGATCGTCAACGGCGAGCGGATCAATTCCTGCCTATCCCTCGCCTTGCAGCACCAGGGCGACAAGATCACGACCATCGAGGGGCTAGGCGCGCCGGACAAGCTTCATCCGATGCAGGCCGCTTTCATCGAGCATGACGGCTTCCAGTGCGGCTACTGCACGCCTGGGCAGATCTGCTCGGCGGTTTCGGTGCTGGAAGAAATCCGGCGCGGGGTACCCAGCCATGCGCAGGATGATCTGCTGACCGCGCCGCAAGCCACCAACACCGAAATGCGCGAGCGCATGAGTGGCAACATATGCCGCTGCGGCGCCTATTCGAATATCCTCGAAGCTATGGCGCAAGTTGCCGGAGAACGCGCATGAAGGCCTTTACCTATGAGCGCGCGACCTCGCCGGCGCAGGCTGCTCGAGCCGTTGCCCACACGCCCGGCGCGCGCTTCCTTGCCGGCGGCACCAACCTTCTCGATCTGATGAAACTGCAGATCGAAACGCCGACCCATCTGGTCGATGTGCAGGATTTGAAGCTCGATCGCATCGAGTCGACGCCTGAGGGCGGCCTGCGCATCGGGGCTTTCGTGCGCAACACGGCGCTCGCTTCCGATCTGCGCGTGCGGCGTGATTATGGGGTGCTGACTCGAGCCATCGTGGCCGGTGCCTCGGGCCAGTTGCGGAACAAGGCGACCACGGCGGGCAATCTGCTTCAGCGCACGCGGTGCCCCTATTTCTACGACACCAACCAGCCCTGCAACAAGCGCCAGCCCGGATCGGGTTGTGCGGCGATCGGCGGCGTGTCGCGGCAACTGGGGGTGATTGGCACCAGCGAGGCTTGCATTGCAACCTATCCGGGCGATATGGCTGTGGCTCTACGCCTGCTTGATGCACAAGTCGAAACCGTCGATCCGCAAGGCGTCAAGCGAAGCATTCCGATTGCCGAGTTCCACCGGTTGTGGGGCAACACGCCGCATATCGAAAACAGCCTGAAACGCGGCGAACTGATCACGGCCGTGTCTCTGCCGGCGCCCATCGGCGGTCGCCATCTCTACCACAAGGTGCGCGACCGTGCTTCTTATGCGTTCGCGCTGGTGTCGGTCGCGGCCGTGATTCAGCCCGACGGCACAGGGCGCGTCGCCTTTGGCGGTGTAGCCCCCAAGCCATGGCGCGTGGAGGGAGCGGAGACAGCCATGCCTCATGGCGCCGCTGCCGTCACCGCGCAGGTGTTCGCCGATGCCCGGCCCACCGCCGACAACCGGTTCAAACTGGCTCTCGCCACCCGCACCCTTGCCGGGGTGATGGCAGACGCCAAAACGGCGGGAGCAGGCGCATGAAGTTCGACACTCCGGCAGGCGCCAATCCTATCGACCAGCTGAAGGTCCTGGGCCGAGCCACATCTCGCATCGACGGCAAGCTCAAGACCACCGGGAAAGCGCCCTACGCCTATGAGCGGCACGATGTAGTCCCCAATCAGGCCTATGGCTTCGTCGTGGGTGCGGCCATTGCCAAGGGACGCATCACCGCCATGGACACCGCGCTGGCCAAGGCCGCGCCTGGCGTGGTGGCGGTGATCAGTACGCTCGATCACGCCCAGCCTTTGCCCAAGAGCCGCTTCAACACCGCGCATTTGTTCGGCGGACCGCAGGTGGAGCATTACCATCAGGCGATCGCGCTGGTGGTTGCTGACACATTCGAGCAGGCGCGCGCCGCCGCCGCGCTCATTCGCACCGATTATGCCCGCGAGCCGGGGCAGTTCGATCTCGCGAAGGCAGCTCCCAGTGCGCCGCTGGTGCCCGGTGGCAAAGGCAAGCCTGACATTGCCCGCGTGGGCGATTTCGACCAGGCGTTTGCACAGGCACCGGTGACCCTTGACCGCACCTACACCACGCCGGATGAAAGCCATGCGATGATGGAGCCGCATGCAACCATTGCCGCTTGGGATGGCGACAAGCTGACAGTCTGGACCTCCAACCAGATGATTGCCTGGGGGAAGGCAAGCCTGGCCACCACATTGGGTATCCCGGCTGAAAAGGTCCGGCTGGACTCGCCCTTTGTCGGCGGTGGCTTTGGGGGCAAGCTGTTCATCCGCGCCGATGTCGTGCTCGCGGCACTCGGCGCCAAGGCCGCCGGGCGCCCGGTCAAGCTCGCGCTGACCCGCCCGATGATGATGAACAACACCACGCATCGTCCCGCCACCATCCAGCGCGTGCGGCTCGGCGCCACGCGGGATGGCAAGCTGACGGCGATCGCGCATAATTCGACCAGCGGTGACCTGCCAGGTGGCGATCCCGAAACAGCAGTGTCGCAGACGCAGCTGCTCTACGCCGCGCCCCATCGCGAGACCTTCATGAAGCTCGCTGTACTTAACCTGCCTGAAGGCAATGCGATGCGCGCGCCGGGCGAGGCCCCTGGCCTGATGGTGCTGGAAATGGCCATGGACGAAATGGCCGAGAAGCTGGATATGGACCCGGTCGAATTCCGCATCCTCAACGATACGCAGGTCGATCCGGCCAAGCCCGATCGCAGCTTCTCCGAGCGCCATCTTGTCGAATGCCTGCGGACCGGGGCTGAGAAATTCGGTTGGGCCAAGCGAAACCCCAGGCCAGGCCAGCAGCGCGAGGGGCGTTGGCTGATCGGCATGGGCGTGGCAGCCGGCTTCCGCAACAATCTGCTCATGAAATCGGCGGCGCGCATCCGGCTTGAGCGGGACGGTAAATTGACGGTCGAGACCGACATGACCGATATCGGCACCGGAACCTACACCATCTTGGCGCAGACGGCGGCAGAGATGATGGGTGTTCCGCTTGATGCCGTCACGGTGAAGCTGGGCGATAGCGACTTTCCAGCTTCGGCCGGTTCCGGCGGGCAGTGGGGCGGCAACAACTCGACGGCTGGTCTCTATGCCGCCTGTGTGAAGCTACGGGCGATGGTGGCCCAAAAGCTGGGTCTGGGTGAGGATGCGCACTTCGCGGATGGCAAGGCCGTTTCTGGTGGCCAGACCATCGCGCTGGCGCGTGCCGCAGCAGACGGACCGCTCACGGCCGAGGATGTGATCGAATACGGCACGCTGGATAAGCAGTATCAGCAATCGACCTTTGCCAGCCATTTCGTTGAGGTGGCGGTGGACGCCTACACAGGCGAAACACGCATCCGGCGCATGCTGGCGGTCTGCGACGCCGGGCGCATTCTTAACCCCAAGGCGGCGCGCAGCCAGGTCATCGGTGCGATGACCATGGGCGTCGGGGCCGCCCTTAGCGAAGAGCTCGCGGTGGACAAGCGCTTTGGCTACTTCGTCAACCATGATCTGGCCGGATATGAGGTGGCGGTTCATGCCGACATTCCGCACCAGGAGGTGATCTTCCTCGATTATCCCGATGACAAATCCTCGCCGATGAAAGCCAAGGGCGTGGGTGAGTTGGGCCTGTGCGGTGTGGGCGCTGCCATTGCCAACGCCATCTACAATGCGACCGGGGTAAGGGTCCGCGACTATCCCATCACGCTCGACAAGCATCTTGAACATCTGCCGGTGATAGCTTGACCGATCTTACCGCCTCGCCTGGCGCAGTCTACAGCGATTGGGTTATCCCCTTCCTGGCTGACGCCATGGCGGCGGGGCAGCGTACCGCGCTGGTGACGCTGGTCGGCGTCACCGGCTCGTCGCCGCGCCCGCTTGGCAGTCAATTGGCGGTGCGCGAGGATGGGGCGTCTGTTGGCCTCATCAGTGGGGGATGCGTTGAGCCAAGTCTGGTCATGGACGCTGTCCAGGCGATCCGGGAGCAGCGCTGTTATTTGGAGCGCTACGGACAGGGATCGCGCTTCATCGATATTCGGCTCCCCTGCGGATCGGGCATCGATGTCTGGTTCGATACAGGCCTCACGCCGGAGATCGTGCAGGATCTGATCAGTGCCAGAGCTTCGCGCAAACCGATGGTTCTTGCGATCGACACGGCGGCGGGGCAGCGCCAGCTGATTGAGGGAGACTGCCCTGCTGGAGTAGGCGCTGAAGGTGTTTTCCTGCGCGCCTGTTCACCGCCCTGCAAGATCACCATCGCCGGAGCAGGCCATGTCATGGTCGCTCTGGCTCAGCTATGCCGCTTGTCCGAGATCGCGGTGGATCTGGTCAGCACCGACAGGCTGACTTGCCAATTGCTCGATCATCACGGTTTCAGACCCGAGCAGGTCAATGCATGGGCTCACTATGACTGGCAAAACCTGGATCGTTGGTCAGGTGCCGTCTTGCTCTCGCATGATCACGACGATGAGGCCGAGATTCTCGCGACCATTCTGGAAACCCCAGCCTTCTACGTCGGAGCACTGGGATCTCGACGCACACATACCAGGCGCTGCGATCTGTTGCGCCATATGGCCGTGGAAGAGGATGCCATCGCCCGGATCAATGGCCCTGTCGGCCTCTCCATCGGCGCCATGACCCCTCCTGAGATCGCCACATCCATTCTAGCCGAAGTGATCGCCCATTGGCGGGCGATACCGATCGGCTCGGAAGTTCATTCCTCTTGGCCGGATGCAATACTTGGCTAGCCCCCCGTATGCCGGCCTACGCCGGACGGAAGGTTTGAGGGCTATGAGCCCCGGATGGCACTATCGATATAAAGGCACTCGTGGCGGTGCTGGGGGCTGGCGCCAGTTCGCGCATGAGCGGTGACAAGCTGCACCGTGATCTGGGTGGCCGCCCATTGGGAATGTGGGCGGTTTCCGTCGCTCTGGAACCGAGCCCTTCCGTTGTTTTCATCGCGCCGGCGGGCGCTCTTGGCTGGTCGGAAGCGCTCTTGCCGCAGGCTGAGGTCTTTCACAATCCGGATGCTGTGAGTGGCATGGCCTCCTCGCTCGCTTTGGCCGCTCATATCACAGCGGAAAGAGCGGCATCCTCATTGCTGGTGACCTTGGCCGACATGCCCTTTGTCAGCCTCGAAACCTTACGGGTGCTTGTCGCGGAGACTGGCCCTGGCGGGATAAGCGCCTGCCGGTATCCCGATGGCCGGTTGGGGCCACCTGCCTGCTTTGGGGAGCAGCGGTTAGGGGCCTTAACGGGGCTGACGGGCGACACCGGAGCGCGGCATCAGCTCAATCAGCCGGGTTTTGCTAAAGGTATCACTGTTCCCGAACGCGAGTTGGTGGACATCGATACGCCTGAGGATCTTGAGCGAGCACGTGGCTCCATGACGCGATAAGCCAAGCCGCCAGAAAACCCAGATAACAAGGGGCTCTGTTCGCCTTCGTCAGCCGCCGCTAACGGGTGGCAGAAAGGCCAGTTCGTCACCATCAGCAAGCACAAGACCCTGTGCAGCCGCAAGTACCCCATTGAGCGCGAGGCGCACGCGTGGACCCAGCACGCCGTCGGGCAAGACCAGGTCAGCCAATGGCCCGGGACTTACAACGCTGGGACCGTTGAGATCAGCGAGGCGTCCAAGGTAAACCAGACGCACCGTCTCCTTGCCCATTTCAGCCCCCCGTCATCGACATATGCCGTGCCAACGCTGGCTCCGCGCCCAGCGAAGAAATGGAAAAATGATGCTTTTCGGGCTTGATCCGCATGGCTTCGTTCAGCGCAGCGTCGAGAGCTGCCTCGGGGTTTGCCCCCCTGAGTGCAGAACGCAGATCAACCTGCTCGCGCCCGCCAAGGCACGCAAAAAGCTGACCTGTCGCCGTCACTCTCACCCGATTGCACCCAGCGCAGAAATTGTTCGTGAGGGGGGTGATGAAGCCAAGCCTGCCTCCGGTCTGGGCTACCCGCACATAATGCGCAGGCCCCCCACTGCGATGGGTCTCGGGGGTCAATGTCCAGCGCTGCTCGAGTTGGGTCCGAACGGCGGACAGCGGCAGGAATTGATCATAGCGATCGCCGTCAACAGAGCCCAGGGGCATGACCTCGATGAGCGTGATTTCGTGCCCCTGTGCGTGGGCCCAAGAGATGATGTCGGGCAGCTCGTCCCCGTTTTCGTCCTTCAGGGCTACCGTATTGATCTTTATAGCGATACCCACCGACTGCGCTGACGCTATGCCCTCCAGCACCGAGTCAAGCGCGTCCCGTCTCGTGATGCGAGCGAACCGCGTGGGATCGAGCGTGTCGAGGGAAACGTTGATCCGTCGCACCCCCGCTGCTGCCAGTGCTTCGGCGTGAGCGGCCAGATGGGTGCCATTGGTGGTCAGCGTCAGCTCATCGAGATCCGTGCCGATATGCCTGCCAAGGGCCCGCACCAGATCCACCATGTCGCGCCGAACCAAAGGCTCGCCCCCGGTCAATCGGATTTTCCGGACCCCACGAGCCATAAAGCCCCGCGATAGGCTATAGAGTTCCTCAAGCGAGAGCACCTCGGCCTTGGGCAGAAATGATTGGCGCTCGGGCATGCAATAGGTGCAGCGCAAGTCGCAGCGATCAATCACGCTCAGCCGCAGATAGTTGATCGTCCGCGCGAAGCGATCGGTCAGCAAGGCTGCCGGGGATTGGGCCATAGCTTCCATGGCAACAGGCTAGCACTGCGGATCCCGGATCGCCATCCCGCTTCAGCCTCCGACAAGCAAAGAAAACCAGATGAACGCGTGAAGGATTTTCACCACTCCCATCCTAGAACGATGCTGTGAGGTTTGCCGAGCCATAGGCTGTTGTGGTTCCGGCGGTGGCGTTGGGGGCCGTTTCGAGGAAGCGTCCCTCGGCCAGCAGCACCCCGTCGAGTTCCAGCCTCAGCTTGGCTGGCTTGACCCACCAGCGAAAGCGCGCATCGAACTGATGCCCGGCGAATGCTCCTGCCTTGCCGCTGGCATCACGAACCCCGGTGGTCGAGAAGCTGTCCGTGCGTGAGGCGAGCCACAGGGCGTGATAGGTGGCAAAGGCATCCCAGCGCCGGGAGGGTGTCATCTCGAAGCGCAGGCCGGGTGTCGAGATGTTCGCCCGCCCCACGGCATTGTAGAGGCCTGCAGGCGCCAGATCGGCACGACGCATGCCGTAAAGCGTGTCGAAGCGGCCATAGGTTTTTCCGCCGTGGTCGCCGCTGGCGCGATCATACTGCACTGCGATGCGCGCCTTGAGCGGGCCCTGGAAAGAGTATCCCGCCGCTGCATGGATGAACCATGCCGAAACCGGCAGTCGGGCCGCACTGGGCGCGGTGGAGGCGCTGATCGTTCCTGACTGGTAGATGGCTTCGACTTCGCCATCGATCCGGCCGATCGCAGGATCGCGCTGCAGGCGTCCGCCCCAGCTATCGAGTGAGCGATCACGGGTGGGGCGACCGGGCATGTCATGCTCGCCCAGATGATAGAAGCTGGCCTCGGACATCAACGCGCCACCGATTTTGGTCCTTGCGATGGTCGTGCCCCACAGAACGAGGTCGAAGCCTTCGCGGTCCAGAGCCACCCCATTGCTCTGGAGGGAGGCCGCATCGTCTGGGCGGCGTTGCTGTGGGAGCACATATATGGCGGTGGCGGTTATGCCGCTTGGGGTCAGAAGATCACCCCGCAATCCGGTGTAGCCATTGGTTGTGTTTCGGTATTCGTCGGCCCCCACCAGGCGGCGCGATCCGACGTTGAGCGTGAACCGCCCGGCCTGCACTGAGACTTTTGCTTTGCCGATGGCCCCTTTCCACGCGACGAAGGCCTGCACGGGTTCAAGCGTGTTGACCTCTCCGGTCGTCACTGGGCTGCCGGGGTTTTCGCCATAGACACGGCTGTCCCAGATCTCGCCTGCCACGGTGAAGGGGCCGGATTGATAGCGGGCCATCACCGTTGTGCGCAGATTGACGAGCACATCATCGCGATTGTAGCCGACACGCGGTTGGTTGGCGATCGCCTCATAGCGCAGCCGCATGGTGCCCGAGAGATCGAACCTGTCGCCATCCTGCGCAAGCGCAGGCGATGCCGTGGCGACGAAAATCGCCGCCGTCCATGTCCAGAACGTTCCCATATTCACCCCTGTCAACTCAATGGGTTTTAGAGGGTTGTAGGCTCGCTGTCTTCGAAGAAGAACTTGGGAGCGGTCTAAGAAGGCTATGTGCCGGGTTCACCCCCCGCCGATTTTGTGATCCAGCGTATCGGCATCAGCGCCGGCGGGAGCAAGGATGTGCACTACCGTTTCGTGATCGACATGATCACCGCTTAGACCTTCGGGAGGAAGCCCAGATATGCCTGATCGATGAATTTGCTTCAATGACCCGTGAGAGGCAAGGCGTCTAATCAGGTCGTCCGGCATCGGGTAGAAGGAGATCAGAACGATGCGGCTTGCAAAGCTGGCTCCGATCGCCCCGGCGATTGGGGGCCAGCCTGGAGCCAGGCTGTAAAGGATGATCCGATGATCTTGAACGAAACCAATCTGCTTCCAAACGGCGTCAGCATCCCCAAGCTGGGCCTGGGCACCTGGCGCATTGATGACGACAAGGTCGCGCAGGCCGTGCGGGATGCGGCCCAGATCGGCTATCGCCATTTCGACACTGCGCAGGGTTACCAGAACGAGGGCAGCGTGGGCGAAGGCATCCGGACCTGCGGCCTGCCGCGCGACGAGGTGTTTGTCACCACCGCTGCAATCAAGACTTTCGAAGGCGCCAAGGAGGCCATCGATGGGTCGCTCAAGACGCTGGGCCTCGATCACATCGACCTGATGATCATTCACAGCCCGCAGCCCTGGACCAACTTCCGCGAGGGCGAGCACTTCTTCGAGGGTAATCTCGCGGCCTGGCGCGCGCTTGAGGAGGCCTATGCCGTAGTAATTGCACACTGGCTAAATGAGGCAGCGCCCGAACTGAACCGCCCCGTTTGCCGAAGGCTTTCCGCGAGATGAATGGAAGGCGGCTCTCGATGAGGCGGTCAGAGGCGCTGAATGGCCGGTTTGTCAGCGGTTTCCCCAATGTGCCGGAATGCCAACCGATGCAACGTCCTCCAACATCACTCAGCCGGGAGACGGGACCGTCTCTTTCGTCAACTGGCCCGCCGTGATCTGCCATCCGCCCGCATGATGCACCGCGACGAGGATCAGCGCGCGCTCGAGCCCCTTGACCGGCTGGCCGTGCCTGAGGAAATCCATGTGGAAGAACACTGTCGCCACATCGGGTTTGATCAGATGTGCCTCGGGCGTATCCTTGCGGGCGATGGTGGTCTTGATGGCCCAGCCATGCCCGGTGTGGATTTAAGCGAACTCATCGACGATCGCCGCGCGTCCCTCGGTCCGTTCCTCGGCCACGGGCACCCAAACGGCGTCGTCGGTGAACAGGGCGTCGAAGGCTTTGGGGGCGTGGCTGTTCCAGGCGGCGAGGAAGCTGTCCGCGAGTGTTTCAGGGGGCGCCGCCGCAAAAGCCGGGGCCGGGGAGAGCAGCATCGCTGCGGCTATAAACCAACGCATGTCACAAGCTCCGTTATGATGCGGCGCGTGCTGTCTTTGCGCGTGCCCAGGGTGGTGACGGGAAGGCTAGTGGTGAGACGGTCGCACCGGCAGACCCTGCCGTTGCGAACCGATAGATCGCGGGCCCGAGCGGGCTGAAGGCGATCACGTTGATCATCACTTGCATAGCGATGATCGATCCTAACCCCCAGAGCCATGCCGGATGAACGCGTCCATCGGCCCGCAGATCGCGGATGATCCCGGCAATGGGGAACAGAATGACGACGGCAAACACCGCTTCGCCTGCAAAGGGGATCAGCATGGGGGCGGGGATGATGCGGCCGATCGCGGGGCCCAGCAGGATCGACATGGCGCAGAACATCAGGCGCCGGTGCCAGAGTGTGCGCTTGCGCATCGCGATGGCAACTCCGGCCAGCCCGGCAAACACATAAAGCGACAGCGGGTTCATCACGAGGAAATATGCGGGCTGGAAGAAGAACGGAACGTGCAGCGTGCGAGCCGCTGCGACGGTGACAAAGGTTCCCATGATGACCATCGCGGGAATCCAGCCCAGCGCGACCCAGCCGAGCCGGCGGTGCAGAGCCACCGATCCTATGTAAACCAGCGCGTTCTGAACAAGATACAACACCGTCCAGCCAAAGAAGAAGAATGCATGGACGTGCAGATAGATCGGCACCGCAAAGCTCGACCGGCCCATCGCAAGTTGCAGCCCGAAGCCGCTGGCGACCAGGACTGCCATGATGACGGCAGACCACAGGAAAAAGCGATGCTCGCGATCAGGGCGCCGTGTCGGCGTGACGAAGATGGTTGCCATTGGTCTGTTGCCCCCAACGTGACCTCTCGCCAGAGTACCACGGTTCGACGCGCGCGACAGCCTCGTATTTTTGCCTGACGTCAGACAGGAGCTTTGACCGATGCTCCAGAAACCAGCCTGACAGCGTTGCAGGTCAGGGATTATGACAAGGCGATTGCGTTCTGTTGGCCAGCTCGGCTTCGATCTGCGCGAGGATACCGCGCTGACACCTGACAGGCGCCGGGTGGCGATGGCACCGCCCGGCCCGGCTGGCGGCTTTTTGCTCGCCCGCGCTGCCGATGCGCGGCAGGAGCGGGCGCAAAGAGTAGCCTCCGTCGAGCGCCTATCCAAAACGCTCGACGTTTGTTTCGATCAACCGATCTGGCGCGCGGCAGCCTCGGCGGTATCCTCAGGCCGGGTGTTGAAGGCGATAGCGGCGCCGGGCGCAACCCTGTGCACAACATTGATCACCTGTTCGAACAAAGCTAGGCTTTTGGGCGGCAGGCGCAGGCCGCCGCCGATCACCACGCAGTCATAGCTCTGACTGCGTAAGTGATGCTCGATATGGGCAAGCCCGGTGTCGTCTGGTGCGATCATGCAGGGATCGACCTGCCAGCCCCGCGCCTCGATTGTCTGGACAGCAATCGCGATGCCAGCGTTGATCTTGGCCGCGTCGAAGCCGGGCGGCAGGGCAGGGTCGGAGAAATCGACGGTGTCCGGCTTCTGGCCGATGAACAAAATGCGTGTCATGGGAAGATCCTTTCTGAAGAGAGGTCAGGCCTGGGCCCAGCTTGCGGCGACGGCCTTGGCAAACTCGCGATAGGAACGCGGAGCATGGCCCAGCAGGTCCGTAAAGCGGGCAATGTCCCGATCGCTCGCCATCGCGCCGTCGTTCTGATAGCGGCGCATCATCAGTTTCATGTCATAAGCCAGCCAAGCCGGGCCAAAGCCTTTGAGCCGCTGCTCGAACAGGTCCAGGTCATCGCCGCCATAGCGGATCGCACGTCCCAGCACCTCGCTCCACAGCGCGGCCAGATCGGCGCCGGTCAGCGCATCGGGGCCGACCAGCTCATAGGTTTCATGAGGCAGGGGCGTGCTGGCCTGCTCGCGGCGCAGCAGTTCGGCCGCCGCCGCCTCACCGATGTCGCGAATGTCCACCATCGAGATGCCCCTGGCGCCCACC
>Ga0116227_10011729_pt1 | contig 14602 bp, 9 predicted proteins | sample S1TSphgellanicum_FD_89693 | JGI IMG/M metagenome (GOLD analysis project Ga0116227, IMG submission 89693) | Host-associated microbial communities from peat moss isolated from Minnesota, USA - S1T2_Fb - Sphagnum magellanicum MG | ecosystem: Host-associated > Plants > Peat moss > Unclassified... | reverse complement strand
GGGCGACCGCCGCGGCCCAGCGGGGGGTGGAAATAAAAGGCCGTGCCCCCCCCCCCTCCGCCCGGGGCCCCCCCGCCCCCAAAGGGCGCCGCCCGGAGAACGCCCCCCCCCCCCCGGAAAAGAAAAAAAAAAAAAAAAAAACCCTCAAAAAATTTTGTGTTTTTTTTGGGGGGGGGGGGAATTTGAACATTTCTGAACATAATAATATAATTAGTGCCCAATTAGCCCTAATATTACAATAGTTCACTCAAGATAACTAAGGAAAAAAAAAAACATTTTTTTTAACAATTTCATTAGCCATAACATTTTTTTTCTTCACATCTACATACAACTCTATTCACATTCTTTTTTAAATTCTTTTGAAATAATAAAAACCACTAGTTTTTTTGAAAATTCAAATATGCACACAACACTAGTTTTTTAAAATATTAGTGTTGGTTGGTTATTGAATTTTTTCATAAACATTAGGTAAATTTTCATAACATAAAAATTTGTTGATTAGGTGATCAACGTCAATATAAAATAAAAATTGGACGCTAGTTAAGTTATCAAAACTTTTTGTAATAACAAATGGTTATGCATAAGGGTAAGTTTTCGAATGCCTCATGGATTATGAACACCAATTTTAGGGGTTTAAAAAACTAATTTTCTTGGGTTTTAAAATTTTTTATCATAAAACTGTTAATACACTAGTGTTGGGTGGTTATAAGAAACATGAATTGTAGAAATTTCACTCAAGATGACCTTGTTTTCATAATTAAATTAAATGTCCTTGCCATCATTCATAATTTTACATAATTATCATAATTTAACATAATGTTTAAAAAATGAAATGGCCCAAACACATTATCTATAAGAATGGATGTTCCCTTGATTACTTGTGCCTTTGAATACTTTTCATTGCAAAGTAATGAAGGGCTTGCCCATTTTTTAATACACAATTTTTATTATCTCTTTAAAAATGGCACAATCATCTCCAAAGGTTTTTTTTTTCAAGAACTTTTATTGTGTGAGTTTTTTTTATAAAAATTGCATCTTAAGTTATAATGCTTTCATTGCCCACCAACCCAATTGCCATAGCTCTTCCAAATAATGATGATTGTTTTTTCTCAATATCTATTGTTTTTTTTCAATATCTATCGCAACCAATGTTTTAAATTTTATTTTTTGAATTTTGTGATGTAATGAAATTGGCAACCATCAACAAGAAATTTTTTTTAGATAATATTATTTTCAATATATTGGTATACATATTTTGAAAATTTGAAATAAATATAGAAATTAAAACATATTCAATTTTTTTAAAAATAGTTGTAACAAGGTGACACATTTTGGAAAAATGGCATTTAAAGTAAAAAAACATTATTTCCATATGGTTACAAATGTTTCAAAATGAAATATTTTTGAAACATTTTTAACAAAAAAATTAAAATCATGATATAATGATTTTAAAAGATATTTTTGAATTAAAAAAAGAATATTTTGAAAATAAGCATAAAATAAATTGTCACTTAATGAAGTGGGAGTGGCTTGTAATAGCTTGTGTGGACCCTCCCCTTAAATTGCTAGGGTTGTAACCTAATGTTTTGACAAATGAGACAAGACAAAGAAAAAACATTTTCAAGAAAAGACAATGGTTCTAGGTGCTACAAGTGCTACAACTATTTCATGGATTTAGTTTGATATGATGAACCAAATTATTGAGGGCACAACAAAAGCAAATGACACACCCAATAATCATGGATCATGTTCAATCTTTTCAACCACCAATTATCAAAGAACATTTGCAAAATGATGATGCAATTGATATCTAAAATGGGAATGCTCCTCCATAATCTTCTTCATCCACTATTCCTATAATTGGCAATTCCACTAACACATCTAATATGGGCATTCAAGGTAAAATTGTAATTAAATCTCGAGTCATACATGTGCAACAAATTTACTTGATGTTTTTGTCAAAGCTATGGCAAGGAAGAGAGGTAGATTACTAGTGGTGACATGACAATTGCTTTCAAAAAATTAGTTGAAGCTTTTGAAAAAGATTGAAACTTCGAAGCTTGAGTTGTAAAGGGAGGCAATTGAACCACAAAGTCATTATTAAATTTATGATTGCAATGAAAAAAAAAATCTAAGCAAACAAGTAGAAAGAAAATGTTGTAATTGTCACAAATGTTTTTGTAACAAACTTCAAAGTTGGCCAAATGTTCACCAAATGTTCAAGAAGACAAAAAAAATATTTTGCATTTGTGTGTTGTATGAATAGGAAATACACAAAGCGCTTGTATGACTCATGGATTTTAATACAACAATGTTATGTTTATTGATTGATGTCTTTTGCATAATGCACATATGTTGTTGTGCAAGGATTCAAAATCTATTCACTAGGATTGCGATGTAATTAAGATGCAAAGTTGCATGCAACAACAAAGCTTGAAAAAACACGAAAACAAAATGCAAACAAAAGATGTTAACAATCACTAATATTTTTTTCCCCTTAACGCAAGAAAGCACGGCCATTTTTGAGAACTCACCAAGTAGCTCAAGATGAAACGTTCTATGAAGTTCCAACAAAGCTCAAATCGACATTAGTTAAAATATGAAATTTTTGGCTAATGTTTTGAGAAATTTTGGCTTTTGAGGTTCTACAAAATTAAGAAAATCATTTTAAAAATTGTACTAGAAAGTTTGCCTTGCAAATATGGGCATGTTTTCCATTTTTATAGCATATGTTTTGCCCGAAAATCCCCCCTTTTCACCTATATATTTGGGCCAAATAAGAGCACTCCATTGTCCCCCATAGAAGCTTTTATTTTGGGGAGCCTTTTCTTTTTTCTTTTCAAAAAAATTATGATGGGCCAATCAAATTGGCTGATTTTGAATTTTATTTTATTTTTTAAAATTTGGACTTTAGAGGCACTTGCATCTAATTAATTTAAACATGAAATGTACACTATCCATGCATGCCTAATTTACCGCTTTAGGAAATGCAAAGCCCAAAAAACTAGAAACAAGAGGAGTACGAGCAAGGGTCCTCACTCCGTGACTTAACCCGTAACCCACTTGGAACTAGAATCAGATTTATTTTTTTCAAATTTCCGACCCGGTTCTGCTTCCGACTCCTTTACTAGCAGCTGGATCCCAAGTTCGGTTCCACAGAGAAAAAAAAAAAAAAAACTAATCAGAACTACTAGGGGGGTCAGTTCCACCCCCTGCTTTAAAACAAGGCACTAGGTTTGGTTCCGATTTCTGCCCAATTCTGAAAACTGCCCATTATTTCAAGTACCCGGAACCAAGATCTGGGTTCCGATTTCTGCCCAATTCTGAAAACTGCCCACTATTCCAAGTACCCAGAACCAAGATCTGGGCTTCTGATTTCTGCCCAATTCTGAAAATTGCGCATTATTCTAAGTACCCACCCATGCAGAACCCGAACCGCTGATTCTTACCCGACAATTCAAGTACTTGCCGAACACTACACTATTTAAATTCCTTTCACATCCACACCCCTAAACCCCAAAAAGTGGACTGAATAAGGTGATATTTGGGGGGAGGGGGGGGGGCCGCGATGGATCATTTCAATGTTACAAAATTTAAAACCTAAGCCGATCCAATCATATGGTCGATTGATTGAGAACAACCATTTCCGTCTACTGTAAATTATTAAGAGGCAAACATTGCTAACATGAGCAAGCACATTTGGTTTCAATTTTGCTGAAGAAAAGTGAAAAACATGCCACTTTCGCTCATGAAAATTGGGGGCCACAATGGAAGCGGCACCCGGGAGTGAGTGCACGCACCATGAAGGATGAATGATAAGTGGTCAGGAAACAGTTTTCTGTTGGGTTCCAGTTCCCTAGCTAACCAACCAACCATGGTGGTTACATCAGTTGGTTGGGGTTTTCCTACCTACCTACTAACAACAACCCACAAGCAGGTTGTTAGTAGGTAGATAGTAAAGACAACCCTTAACTATGTATAAACCATCTACTTACCTAGTTAGTTACCTATTTTCCTACCTATCTACCTATATATTAGACCTATTTTCCTACAGAATTGGTTACCAAGGTGAAACCAAATATTAACTCCGTTAAGGTTTAGTCAAGGTTCATCCACAACTGAGTAATATGTAGGGGGGTTTAGGGTTTGTTTGGATGGGAGAGAAGAGGAATGGTGCCTCAGTGAACATTCAAGTGAAAAAGAGAAAAGACAAACACAATTGAGAAAGCAAGGAAGTATTGCTTTTGAACCAACAATAATGGCTAACTAACTTCCAACCTCAACAAAGGGGGCTGGGAGGGTGTCCCACACAACATACCTATTGGGTCACACAATCCAAGTCCCTTGCTTAATAATGGGAGCAACAATAATGGCTGGCTATGGACATTGAGTCACTCAATTTACATTGAGGCAACAAATGCACTATGAGTTTGAGTTGCTTCTATCATGAGTGTGTGTGTTGGAGGAGGACTTTCCATCATCCCCTTCACAATAATCTTGAAGTATATACATGTTCATTTCATTGTATTCTTCTTACTTGTGTAGCCCGTGCTGTTGGCCCAAGTGTGAACACATCGAGCACTCAACTAAATTTTTTCCTTCCAAACCCAATTTTTGCAATTTGTTTGAATTTTTAGCAATGAAATCCACTCGAAAATCAATGTCTTCCACACCTTCGCTCTGAAAATTGTGAAATAAACTTTATTAAATCTGACTCGTCACAAGCTTTCCACCAACACCAAGAATGCATGCCCCCAAATTCCAATAATTTTTTTCATTTTTTTAATTTTATTTAATTTTCATTGAGAAAATAATCAATAGCTTTTACATCGTAACTCCAAATAGTCTCAAACCAAGTTAGTGCACCCCTACTCATCAAGAGGTTTCCAAAGATACCAAGAGCATGTGGTTGAGAAATCTCAATGTGACAAACAAAACAAACTACCTTGCTTCACAAATAGATATGGGTGGGTGTGGTTGAAAAATCTCAATGTGACAAACAAAAGAAAAGAAAAGAAACTACCTTGCTTCACAAATACATTTGGGTGGGTGTAGACAAAATGCAAGTAAACTTTCTAGGAACAATTGTGTGGTAAATTCATGGTGAAAATTTTCAAGAAAGAATTGTTTGAGAAGGGAAGAAGCTTAACCCTTAAAAGCCTCCACCTTTATACATTCATTTTACTTTTATTTGAACCTTTTGTTTCAATATCTAGTCCAATTTGCCCATAGACGAATGAAATTACAAAACTAACCATTGGATTCAAAGCTTACAAATTCAAATGTGTTTGATAAAAATTTCATCCAAAATCAAGAAAAGGATGATAAGATAACAAAACTAGATTGAAGTCATGTAAGACAGGCTAGTGTTGTTCAAGGTTGGATCCAAAGCTTCATCAATTGAAAATAAACTTGATCTTGATACATGCATTTTAATATGTCATTTGTGGTGTCCAAATTAAATACCATAAAAAAATTCAAGCCCAAATGTGATTAAGGATGAAACCTTTCAATTTCCCATGGAAATGTGAATGTGAGGAACTTGGAAGTTGGCAAGTTCATCCTTGTATTAAAACTCCTAGGATAGTTCATGAATGCATTTCCAAGTTTAACTTTTATTACACAATTCACATATTCTTCACACTATCCTCATTGGTGCATTTTTAAGTGCATGTGGGTTCATTGGCTATAGGTTCAATGCATGAACTTATTTGATCAAACCTCACCCAAATTCACATGTCAAATGCCCAATTAGCAAATCACTTGAAAGGATTTTTAAATAAAAGTTTCCACACCAAGAGTTGGCTTGTGTATCCATGTGCTTTGTGAGCTGAAATATAATGCGAAGCAATGCACACTATTGAAATTAAGAGTGGTCAAAGTCTCAACATGGATATTCAAACACTCCTAGCCTCCAATAACATATATTGGATGACAATTGTAATGTGCCATTGTCTATTTTATGATTATCTTCAAATTTTCATTTGCCCATCAAACTTGAAATGTATAATTATTAAAATATTGTTAATTCAATAAGTTGTAAACTAGCTTTCTAATGAATCAATTTTTTATTAAAACATATAGGCAATCTAGATTTTGACGTTTTAAATTTTAAAAAACCTTATTAGGGGAATCAAATAGATAAATTGAGCTTAGAACACAAGAGATCTTACATGAACCACCAACGCAACATGCAAAATGGATAGTATGTGATTAGGAAATATTATTTCATTGTATCTTTGCCCCATAGGTTGGTTACCAACTACCAATGAAATTTTAGATTGATATGAAACCTTTTGATTAGATCTAGGCAATCTAGTTACAAAATGTAACTTGTAACCATTTTGGTGTTTGCAATCTATTAGCTAATGGTGACCAACAAATCATCGATGACCAATATTTCTTAGTCATCTTAATTTCATCAACTACCTTGATTAAGTTTGGTAATTGCTTCAAGGTTGTCAATCACATGTGTGGCTTCAAATTAATCACATAGTCCAAAATTGCATTATCCTTTGATGATGAATACAAAAAATGTTATTTCATTAATTTTTTTTATAAAGTCACCTAAAATAGGGATAAGCATCCATCTTTTGGGCAAAACATTAAACAAAATGGAAAATGGAGCATGAATTGGGTATAAAGAAAATTTAACAAGACATACAATTAAAAAATGCTTTGAAATCAGTGGTCATTGGAGTTTCACCCCTAGTTTGTTAGTGAAAGACTTTGCACACACTTGTAGAAGAGCTTGGTGTGAAAGCTAGCACATGAGCTTTCAAATTATAATTATGTGTTGACATAATATGTTCATTTGAAGTTGTTGTGGGTTAAATAATAATGTTATAAATGTGAAATCCAAAATATATGAATGCCATGACTGATGTTGTGTGCCCACCTAAATCCAAATGTTAAAATTGGCAATTTGGATATGAATCAAGAACTTGACTTGATTCAACATAAGACTTCTAATTGTGAATTGTCAATCTTGGTAGAATTCGAAACCTTCTACCAATTTGTTTTCAATGATAGAAACCCCCAAGGACCATTTAATGTCTTACATAGGTTTAGGTTTTAGGTTTTAAGGTTTTTTTACGATTAAGGTTTAAGGTTTTTTTGCATCATTTTCCTTTTGGGAGGTTCATTTTTTTGCAACTTCTTCCATGTTTGCATTTGTGATAACCCACACTACATTAAAACATGATATTTATGACTCAACGATTTTATTATTAATGCCCAAACCTAATCATATAATCATATTTGACATGTAAAATGCCTTGTAGTTATTATTATGATTACATGACTAGAATCATTTCCTCCATGTGTCATTCACAATTCATTTGCTTGGAAGGATTAATTGTGTCTCAAGTTATCATTAGTGTCATCCACTAAACCCATCACATATCACAATAGTTTCAAATATAAACAAATATTAGTCATAGTGATGACATGGACTAGAGTTCCTAGATGTATTAGGGACATTAGGGACATATTACAAATATATTTTGTAAGGGTATGTATTTAAGAATATAGGGGTAAGTTGGGGGCTAGTAATAAGTAGGTAGGCTTACTTACTTAACTACATGTAGGCTACCTACTTATCTACTTATGCTTACCTACCCATTTACTTAACCTATATTGTTAAATAGGTAATTAATTAGTCTATGTAAGTAAGTAGGTCACATGGTAATGTAAAGTAGGCTAAGTAGGTTACATATTTATAGGCTATGGACATTAATAATATTTTAGAAGAAAACAACTATGTTTACAACTAGATTTGTAGTCATATTGGATTAAATGACTATGGTCACTAAAGTCATGCCATATAACTTGCTCAAACAACTCAACATGACATGGTGTCAAGTCGTGTTCAAAACAATTGTATGGATTCACACTTAAAATAAAATTATGTAGTCATTTTATAGTCATTTTAAATACATATAATCATGTTACAATCATTTACAACACATGTAATCATGTTGTAATCCTGAAGGACCAAGTTTGGAATGTTATTAAAAGGAATTGAACCCTCATTTCCACAACCACAAACCAACTCCTTAACCACCCAACCAATATTTCAACTTGTGATATATTATGTCATTGCATAAATATAAACATCTATATTTCAAATCTTATGCATTATCATATCATTATTTAATTATATAAATTCATAATGAAAATTGATTACATAATTATAAAAAAATTATAATTCAATATTCAAATTTAATGTTTTAAAATTCTTATTTCAGTTATTAATTAAATATAATATATAATTTGTAACTCATTTAATATTTAGTATTTATTAAATTTTATTTGGTTCATACATTTAGATATTTTTAAATAATTAAATTAAATCAATTTACTAATTTTTGGGGCCATAAATTAAAATTAAAATCAAGATTTTGAATGAAACTTAATCCATACTTTTGATTCCATACTTCTATAAAAATTATAATTGTCAAAATTTTAGATGTAAATATGATACATCAATTTATAATATTTATCTCAAAAATTTCATTGTAAACTTTTTAACTATAAACATACACATAAACATCACATGACTTAACTTTTAAAAATAAGTTTAAATATGAAATTGACTGAACCTTTATACGTGTATGCATGCCATTTGTAAAAATAATGAACTAAAATATAACATTTTTATAAATACTTGAAAAATGATTGCATTCGAATTTCATATATACATGTGTTTTAATGTAATGCATACATGATTATTGCTATCACAAAATGACCTATGAAAAACTTTATGAATGTACATGTTAAATTATATTTTATGATGTATGATGCCAATTATTATCTACATATTCAATATAACTCACAATATACAACTATGGTATGATTACAATTATGTTAATTTGATTACATATTTTCATGATATGGCAAAATTACACATGTTAAATGTAAAGTGGTGAAGATTAATTTTTCACATCATATCTTGAATTATGTTACAATTTATTTAATAGGTGGTTGCATAAAACATCAAATCCTTCTAATATCATGTGCCATATCATAATGTCATTTGTAACATCATGTCATAGTTATTGTTGTTGGTTAGTCAATTTAACAACTTTACATCTTTAGCTTGAGTGTATATTCATACCCGCATTATGCTATATATTCATTCCATTAATCCATTAATTGTAATAAATGTTAGATTGCAATTACACATATTGTTACATAAACTAAATAGTTACAAATTTGGTTCATAGTTGTTTTTTTACTTGTTGAAGATTAAATAGTTGTTTAAGAAGTGATTGCATAGGACATGAATTCTTCTAATGGTAGGTAGGTAAATGGGTTATAGGGTAATGTAAGGTAGATTAGGTAGGCTACATATTTATACCTATTTTCATATATATTACTTTATCTAGGCTAAACTATTTAGGTTGGGTAACAAGTAGTAGGAAAATGGGTAAATAGGTAGGTTACTTTTATATGGGATAATGTTATAATGTTTCCTTTTCATGAATTTTACCTCACATCTTTTGTTAACAAGTTTAACATTTTAAACTATATAACTAGATGAAAAAATAATTTAGACATAGTACATGCACTAAAAATATTCAAAATGCAAATACCATTTGGGATGAACTAATCACAAAGGCTTGTGACCAACAAATTAAATAGGAAACCCTACTTATTAACCTAGCTTAAGCCTACCTTCCTACCTGTCTACCTAGGTTTACTAACTTACCTATTTTGGCTTATCTATTTACCTAAGCTTTTAGATTAGGCTTTTTAGATAATTAGTCTTAAGTTAATAAATATGTTTAACTAGATTGCCCATGTGACTTTATTATGGTCAAAGATGTGTTTACATTTCATATGCCAACAAATACCTATTATTAATTTATGTTTCTTGGTTATAGTAATAAAATCATTGTGTTTTTTGACTACATAATCATAGAAATTAAATGACAAATGGAATAAGTTATTACAACCAAAATTATAACTAATAGCAAAAGTGCTAGTTACGTTTGCACTTTGCAACAATAATTTCATTTTGAAGCATCACACTTACGCTTCATCAAAGTTTCATCAAGGTATGTTTATCCATCATCTTTTTTTAATGTTTAGATCATGTTTGTCACCTTTTGATCAATAAAAAATTTCAAAAATAAATAATGTTGTGTGATGATGTGTGTGTGTGTGTGTGTGTGTGTTTGGTGTAATTCTATGAAATAATGTAATTTTATTTTGTATGTTTGGAGGTGTTTCATTTTTACAAATATAACCCTATGGAACCCCAAACTTGTGAAATCCATTTTTGCATGATTATATTACTATAACTATTTGTAGGTTTGAGATGGTTTTGGTAATTTACCAAGTTTTGTGTTTTCATTTTTTTTTAGTGTTTTATGCAAGTAGTTAAAATGATGGCATCAACAAGTGAAACACTTGAAATGATATATGAATATGACGACTTTATGTCATCAACTAACACCCTAATCAAATCACCTTTAATTGGATCAAAATAGGCATTTAATTTTGATATGGCTTGACAATTTGGTAACTTCTTGTTCCACAACTCCAAGTTAATTAGAAATTGTGGTACCTTTTTCATTGCATTTTTCATTATTGAAGTATTTTTTGTTGTTAATGGTGTTGTTTTGGAATAAATTATTATAATCCAAAAATGTTACAATGTGTTTAAGCCACCTTTTGTAGTGCAAGTGGATGCTAGAAATATGTCCCAAGGGAAAAACAAAAGTGATTATAAGTTATAACAAAGACCATGGCACAAATTCACTAAAAAAACACACATTTAATGAACATTCCATGGTGTATAGGAGGTCCTAAGCTATTTTCACTACAAAGAATGGTGGAAATTATAAATGAGAGACAAACTCCAAAAAAAATGATAATTGTCCTTCCTTAAATTATAATTTTTTTGGGTAGTTATAAACCTTATACCAAATCTAACCCAACACAACAAGATTTTTTGGAGGATTTAATATTACACATTGTTAAAGGATATTGTGATTTGTCATCTAGTGAGAATCCAAGGTTAAGGCATTTAGTTTTTTGTTAATGTGAATGGGTATAATTTCCATTTCAACAATAATTGGTGAATGAAGTCTTTTTACATATTGTGACAAAAACTAAGGAGAAATATCACTATTACAAATCATGGTTTTTTAAGAGATTCAAGTTGATTAACTTGTCATTTTTTATTAATGGACATGTACATTTTGATTAAAGGCCAAAGGCTTAAATGACACATGTATTTCTTGACTGATCAATTTGATTATAATGATTTATTTGGTTAAATACATATAGTCAAATTATACAACCTTAGTCAAAATGGACAATGTTTTTTAGTCAAATTGAACATTTAATCAAAATGGTCAATGATCTTTAATCAAAATGATTAATTTTTTTTAATCAAATGGAACATTTAGTCAAGATGGTCAATGATCTTTAATTAAAATGACTAATGGTAATTAGTCAAATGGAACATTTAGTTAAGATGGTCAATGATTTTTAGTCAAAATCACTAATGGTCTTTAGTCAAATGGAACATTTAGTCAAATGCGACATAATCTACTACCCTATGCATCTACCTCCTATCTACTCACCCACATATTTACCTAACTAACTACTTACTTACCGACCTATCTATTTACATATTTTTTCTCACTTAAATGTACATATGTATGTACCTATATTTTTTCATTTTTATACATCCTACCTATTTACTTACCCACTTACCTACATAATATCTACCTACCTATCCACCCCCTTACCTACTTAAGTTGAGCCACTAGGTGTAGCCATTAAGTTTAACCATTATATTTAACCATTATGTTTACCCAAAATTTGTTTAAATTTTAATCATTAGGTTAAATTTAAATTTGGCCACTATGTTTAGCCATTAGATTTGGCACTAGTTTCAACCTAAGTGTTAACGAGTTAAATTTTCTAAATTAATTGATTATGTAGGCTTTTTAGTGACTACTAGTTACTAGTGATAAACTTATTGTCCTTTACGCAAGGGGTGAAGCTAATGGGATTAAATAACTCAGGTTAGTGAGTGGTTAGGGGTAATCCACCCAATCATCTAAGAGATTTCTAAAAAATGATTAGGATTAAAACCTGATTTTTAAGGGCTAATGTGGGCCTTGTATGTGGTATGTGGAAAAAGAGGGACTAGAGGACATGGGAGAGGAAGAGGGATTCATTAAAGACTTGGAAAATGAGGTGAGGAAAGGAGGAATGTATGTACTTTGTGTGTGATTTTAATGGAAGATGGTTGAAATATTCAAGCTTCTTGAGTTGCATTGTTATTGTATTAAGTGTGAAAGGCAAAGTAGGTTATGTTATGTAAGTAAAATGTTTCTTTGAATTAGTATATTTGCATTTTTCTAAGATAGAAAGTAATGGGCTGGCCACTAGGTAGTCTTTGGAGTATTAAGTTGGGTAAAAGCATGGTAGGGTGGCTCACATTTCACATTTTGAAAAGTCCACATCTTACACCAACTACAATTCTTACATTTAAAATAATTATCAAACTATAAATCCTATAATTATCCCTTATGGTTTCAGTCACAAATATTAATAGAGCACTTTATAAATATCCCTAAACATGTGATTGGTCAAGAAATTTAAAGAAAAGTTTAAAGATTTCAATGTGAAATGTAATTTCAATTGTAAAAATGATGAAAATCACAACAAGTTAAGATTTTAAATATGAAAAAAATTATATCGAAAAATTTCAATGCAATTTATAATTAAATTATTCATTTTATGGTCAACTATTTTTTAATTTTAATTTTGATATTACTATGACATTTTTAAAGTCCACATTGTTCATTTTGTGTGTGACAAACATAGTGTCATTAGAGAACTTGCAGGCATGGGGGAGGAAAGATAATAGTGTAGAAAAGTTTGCAAACCCTTTAAGCAATATTTTAGGGCATTGAAGGTACTAAAAAATCAAGGAAAGTAACTATTTTCAAGTTTTCCCCCTTTATTATATTATTCCCTTCCTTATGTTTTACTTCCTATTCCTTGGATTAGATTACTTATAGGAGGGTAGGTCTAATAGTAAACATTTATCTTCCTTGTTTCCCCTTGCATGACCTTTTACTTATTACTTGAGTAGTTGTAGTAAAATAAGTTAGGGAGGGTAGTTCTTTTAGTGGAATAATAATGTGTTAACCTTGCCCCTTAATTTTACACCTTGGAGGACGAGATTGATCGAGGGGGTCACAATTTCACCCCTTAGCACTAAATTAAACCATTAGATTTATCCATTTAGTTTATCTTGGGTTTAATTTAATTTAATCATTATGTTTAACCATTAGGTTTAATTTAAGTTTAACCATTATGTTTAGCCAAATTTTAATCATTATGTTTAACCACTAAATTTAAACACTAGGTTTAACCAAAAGTTTGATTATGAAGTTTAACCATTAGGATTATCAAACAGGTTTAATCATTATGTTTAACTAAAGTTTAGTCATTATGTTTACACATTAAATTTAATCATTAAGTTTAGCCAAAATTAAGCTATGAAGTTTAGCCTTTAGGTTATCAACTAGGTTTAGCCACTATGTTTAGTCATTACATTTAATCATTAGGTTTAGCCAATGTTTAACCATTATGTTTAGCCATTTTATTTAATGATGCGAAATAAACATGACAAAAGTTGATCAATTTTGATGGTGTAATCCATTAATAAGGATTTGGTTTATCATTGTGCAAATTTGGGGTTCAATTCTAAAAACTTGCAATTTATGTGCATGTTTAGAAGGCTAGGGTAGGTAAATTAAATTAAATTAGTTTAGTGAAGTTAAGTTAGGTTAGGTTAAATTAAGTTGTGTTAAAACCTATTTACCTTAGTGTTTTTTTTTTACCTCATTAGACCTAATTACTACCTACCTACTTATTAATTTTTTAAATAATAATCCAAATAGGATTTTAATTTAGGTATAAGTTTGACCTAGTCGAATGGTCCATCACTAGAAGAAAAGTTGACTTTTTCGACTGGTCCTTGTGATTGTTTTCTAGTCGCAGGCGACATCTATAACTAAAAGTTGTGTAGTCGCGTTAGACAAGTCACAATCGTTCTTAGTCATAGGCGACAACAGGGTTCGATGGAAACTGTTCAGCGTACAAATACCACCAGTTCATGACAAAATACGAGTATACGTATGTGGTGCCAATATTCAACAATTATTTTGGTTATTATTTTCCACTAATGCCCAGAGACCACGTGGTATATTGGATATTTGATTTAAATTTTTTTCATGACATCTAATAATACTACCCGTCCGATTCAAGCACTAAGATTATGACACATGGCTTTTAATATGGTATTTACTCTATTATTAAATAATTACAATATATATGGACCGTTTGATTTTACTCATAACGATTATGACATGTGGCAATTAATTTTTTATTTTAGTTTTAAATAATGCATTTATTTACAGATAATGCATGATTTTTTTTGTTGTCCAATTTCATGTTGCACACAGTAGATCCTAAGCGTTTATGGCTTGGCCTAATATTTATAATAAACACAATATATACTTCAGTTGAGTTTTGAAACCCAATGGTAGGAGCATTTATAAATTGC
>Ga0116227_10011728_pt1 | contig 14602 bp, 15 predicted proteins | sample S1TSphgellanicum_FD_89693 | JGI IMG/M metagenome (GOLD analysis project Ga0116227, IMG submission 89693) | Host-associated microbial communities from peat moss isolated from Minnesota, USA - S1T2_Fb - Sphagnum magellanicum MG | ecosystem: Host-associated > Plants > Peat moss > Unclassified... | reverse complement strand
TGGTTCTAAACAAGAATTAGTGTAACAACCACACTTACTTCAAATCCATGTACACTCCTTATAACCACAACCACCATAAACCCCTTTTCATTTGTTGCAAATGGCACTCTAGGTGATCCATTTCAACCTACTAAACCCAATACATCAGTGTCTATTGCATTTCCACTTGCATCAAACCCACCCAATGGTCCCTTTCAACCTAATGCTGCAATTGATGACCCATTTGCACCTGCTTCAACAATCAAACCTATTTCTGACCTTTTTTTTTCTTGGGGTACAAATAAACAATGTGTCTTTTAGTACCATTGGTGTTTCAGCTTTTGATTTAGTTGTTACAAGTGTTCCTCCAAGTGGTTATCCCAATATTTTTGCGCCAAACATTACAAATGACTCAACACAATGGGCTATTACAAGTTGGATTCCGAGTTTAAGCACAATTGATGTTTGGTCTACCTTTCAAGCATAACCATCAGTTGTTATTTTAATTGCATCTATTGCAAGTAAGGTGAGGTTTGGGAGGATGCATTTGGTAGTGTTTAATGGCTTGTCAGAACACACCTACACATTCCACTCATTGTTTTTTCCAACATATTTTGTTCAATTTCGTAGCAAAAATGCTTCTAAATATGTGTGTTGTTCTAGCATCAACTAAATATGCTAGCCAATGTTTCAACACCAACTCCACCTTCCACACAAGGTGGGTTACAATAGTTATAACCAAGTCCTTTAGAATCACAGAACTTGCAACATATAGTGGGACTAAACATCGTCGAGAGATTCCCCAAGTATATATTCTGATTATTGTTTCTTATGCTCCTTAAAAGTTGGGTTTTGACACAATCAATTACTCATAAAGGTTTTGAGATGGTGCTTTTCAAGTGGGTTTCTAAGGAAGAAGGAAAAGAGTATGGTGGACATTTCAAAGCTGGTTTTATTTTTTTTGAAGAGCAGTTATTTGTTCAAATTGTGGAAGAATATTGAATTCACATGAGAAGCCCAAGTTGGGTTTTGGTACCTAGATCAAACTTTAACTTCACCCAGAACTTTGATGGGAAGAAAAAAAAATGTAATTTATGAAAATATTTCCCTTTATTTTGGGACTGCCCCCATATTACCATGGCATTACTCTAGACACATTTAAAAGAATGTAAAGGACTTGTGGCATGTGCATTTTTGTTACAAGATGGAGAAATTGTCCATGGTGTGCCACTACCTTTTTCCAAGCAATTCATTAATTGAATTATTGTACAAAAACCAATTGTTTGAATCAAAAAGATAACATGATAATATTTATGAGGAACTTGGTATTCATTGTTGGTGGAAGATAATTGTATGAAAACATGAATGGTGCAATCTCTAATGTGTAATTGATTATTTCTTCACACATTACAAGGGTTGAACAATTTGCTACCAAAAGAAAAACCTGTTAATATGGAAGTAGAGAATTGACATGTTGTTATGTCTGTATCATCACAAGTCAAGATGGGTTACCTCTCCCTTGCCGACAATGCAAGTGCAAACTCTGAAGACCATAAACATGGGGGGTTTTAGTGACTCAAACTAGCTTTGAAAATGTTGGAACCTCCTTCAGTGGACTCCATGATTGCTTGGGGTTATTGCTATTACTATTGGTAGTGGTAGAATTGAAAGTGAAGTGAAAAGATGAAGTCATCACAATGTAAAAATGAAACCATGGGGCTGTTGTGGCCACATGCAAGAGGTGAAATTGCTTGACATGCATGAAAATGCTCAAATGGAGTATGCCTTGTGAAAAAACATTGTGGAATTATTGAATCTTGCCAAAAATTGTGAAGTTGGTGACACAAATGGATAATTGTTGGTGGAAAGAAAATGAGGATTCATAACTTCATGTAGAAATGAGTCCTCCATAAGGTCATGCATAGGTCTAGCAACCACAAATGGTGAAGATGTAATTGAAGGTATGACACTTGATGAAACTTGAGAGGTTGTTGAACTTGTCTCATGAGGCTTTAAAGAATCCTAGTATCCCTATTCTTGTTCATTGGAAGGCTTAGCACAGTGATGTGTGAAGTCTTCTTCAACAATTGTTTGCTTATCAGTAAGAAGGTGCGTTGACAACAAGTTGGCATTAGAAACCCATAACCATTCTCAAAAGACATTTTCATTTTGCAGTGGACAACCTTTTCTCTGAATGGATAACAATGTGGACCAAGTTCCTTTTATACCTACATCATTGCCACATGTCACCAAAAGAAAACTGTTGGGAGGAGTAGTAAAATCATTATCAAAGAAGTTATTGAATGATTGACCCGTCAACTTTAATTGAGTTTTAGAAGTTTTTTGTTGTTGTGTATTTTCAACTAGTGTCATTGATTAACGCACTCCCCAAGTTCCTAATTAGACCCAAGTTGGGTTTAAGTTACTCAACAGCAGAATTGTGAGGAACTCGGGGCACGCTCCTAACTCTCAGCACTAGAAGGGGTAGAGGGGCGTGTTGAAGCTCCACGAGGGGACTAGGAAGAGTGACAGGCCTTACTTACTTACTCAAACCTGCATCAAACCAACTAACAAGTTGGTTAGTTCACATTCTGGACCACCCTTGGTGCTAGGACAAGCCACGGGCAACTCTGGACTCACATGATTCACCACAGCCCGGACTTAGGGGAAGCCATCACCTTCCCCCATATAGTATACTTTGTGCCTTTCCGCGACACCCACATCCAAATGATTTTTTGTCTCGGGACTCCCAAGGAGGAGTCCCGAAACTCTCTCGATTTGGATTCCCGAGACTTTGCAAAGTCATAACTCTTTGCTTATACCTCCAATTGGGATGAAGTCTGAATCAAACTTGTAGCTCTCCTAGAGAGCTTTCCAATGGTGTATTTCACTCTACCTACACACACTGGGGTCGGGTCGATTCCCAACTTTTAGTTGTCGGGAGTCAAACTAGCAGTTTGACTCCCGACCCTTCTTTTTGCCATAACGTGTGTTGTAGATGTCCAAATGGCCCATGCAAGACCATTTTCGACATCTACACTTTGATAGCTTTCCAATGATATAAAAAACACCCCAATGCAAGGTGTTTTGACCCCTGCAATCGAACTCTGAAATTTTGGGAGTCCCGAAGGACTCTCAAGTCCCAACCTTGGGAGTGTGAGTTTCATCTTCACACTCCCTCAAAGTAGGGTTGCGACACTGATGGTGTTGGTGGAAGCATGCCATAGTGTTAGAGACTAAAATGTAGACATAAAATGGATGTGTTAGATGAAAGAGATTATTTATTTAGACTTAGGTGATAACTGAAGTCATATTCTTTCCTTCAACTCCTAGGACTTTTTAACACCAACAACTCATATAAATATAGGAGTGGAAACACAAGGCTTACAAAATAGTGCATTTGAGCAAGTTGGAGCACAACTAATAATGAGTTTTGTTTTTGGACCATCTACACTTAGGGTTGTTAACAATGGGATAAACTCCACCACACTCATGCAAACCTTTTTTCTTAATGAAATTGTTAGGTATTAGACATTGTACACATTGTAAAATTCAAGGAGATTTTTTGTTTGCAGGCAAGACAATAGTCCAATGGTCTACAACCTATGACTTGGAACCCATTCAATGATGACTCCCCACCAACTCTTGTACGATCACTTTGATTCATGTACAATTTCTTTACCTTGTGATCATCAGTTTTTTAATTTTTTATTGCACCCTCATGTTTTCAACCTTTTAGGGCAAAAGTGGAGGCTACATTCTCAAGAAAAAATTGATATCATTATTTGTTGGAGCTTGCTTTTTGAAGAGGTTTGAGTTTGTATGTATATTGTTGAGATGGAGGCCAAGTCATTGCTCCTTCATTGATGGTACAAAGTTCTTGAAATAGCTAATGCCATCAAGGCTCCAACAAGATATGAAAGTTGAAGTTGTTTCCTTTGTATGTGTTGCAGGGTAACAATTTAGTATTAGGACACTACAAGTAGTTCCTTCAAGTGGAGATACAACAGGGGTAACCCTTGCCACCATATTAAGCTTCTGCAAATTAAGGTCCGTAACATTTTAGAAGTTCCTAAATCTTGATATGTTAGTTGGGACTCATGTATGTTATTCCGTTTGAATTTCACTTTGTTAGTTTTGTAAGTAGGGGATGTTTTGTAATTTTCTTGGGAATGATATGTTTATTCCTAATGATTGTGTTGCAACATTACAAGAGGATATGGGTATTCCAACCACTTGTAAGATCTATGTATCTTATGTAGTCATCTGCATTGTCAAGTACGCAAAATCATTGTCTACATGTTTTACACCTTTTGATAGTTGAAATGGATCACAAAACTTTGATTCTTGTGTTTGTGTCCCTTACCATTAGTTGGTTATGAATATTGGAGCTTTCAAAATATTTCTACGATTATTGTTGAGATTGGGTATGGATATATTAGTGCAAGCCAATAGTAGGACTAGTTGGGGCTATATGTGGTGGATCACCTTTCCTTTATTAAACAAATGGTATCCATTTGACCTCACTACACTAACAAGTCCTTGGTAATCTATTCAAAGCACCTTCCTGCTCTCAAAAAGATGTCGCCTACATCAAGCTAATGAAGACTATAATCACATTGTATTATGATGTGTTTTCCCTTTTAGAAATTTTGTCCATGTGATGCATCTAAAAAGTGAAATTCTAAAATCCATCACTAATGTTTGTGGGATGTTGGCACACTGTTGGGAATCATAAAAGGTGGTGGTATCAGCCTACCAGAAACTGGTTATTGTATTTCAAAAGTTTCCCCATTTGAAATCAGATCTAACTAGTGACCATGGGATCATCCTTTTCATGGACATGTTAGAGATCAACAATAATCAAGTAAGTTACTTCCAATAATTTTCCTTTTGTTTTCAATGATTTTAATGCACAATCATGGAACTTTGTTAAAGTCAACATCTAGCTTAGCTTAGAAGATTTAGTGAAATTTGGATGTTTCTTTTGGAGGTAGTACATGTAGTGTTCCAAGTCCTTAACCAAATCATACAAGATAGTGTAGATCTATTAGAGAATGCATTCTTTATTGCCATGGTAATTTGTTTTCTTGGCTTTGACTCAAACTTGTTGCACAATGTTATGCAAGTCATTATGTGAAAATGATGAGTTTGTTGTTTTGTGGTGTGTGCAGGTGTTAGATTAAATATCAAAGGAGCATTTTAGTTAGTCTAATCATAGTTACAAAAATAGATGAACCTAAATGTGTGTGTGTGGGTGTGTATGGAGCCCAAGGGACATGTTATGTTTTTGTTTTGTCTTCTTAAATTTTATATCAATTTCCTTAGTTACTCTACACATTTAAAGGTTTGAAATTTGATGTTTGTTATTGTTTTGTGGAAATTTGTTGTTGTTGTGGGACCAAGAAGAACATCCAAGGAATTTTCACGAACAAGGTTTGCATCTTTCACAATGTCATTAAAAATTAAAAAATTAACCATTAATGATGATGATCAGGTTCTAGAACTTTTCAATCTTCTTATTATTTTAAAGGATTAATCTTATGTTAGGCTTCAATGTTTATTGGAAGAAGCAAAGATTGTGGAATGGCCTTTTTTAATTTTGGGATGTAGAGGCAAGTTGCACAATCAAACAAAATTGGAAAAATTCAACAAAATTAGATTAGATGTTTTTGTCATCCCAACAGCTAATGTTATATCAAATGGGGCAAAATGATGAAGGGTTGGTATTTTTGGGTCAAATCACTAGTACAAAAATGGGTTGTAGTTCACTAACCTAAATCATTGTGGGACTTTAAAAGTGAAATAAGTTCATTGCACCTTAGTGCCTTCACCTTGGTTTAAATTATTTCACTATAATATCATTATGTAAACGTCATGTTTCACTACTAGTTGACATAATTTTCTATTATAATCTATTGTGGTAAGTAGGTTTATTTTTATGTTGTTGTTTTAAATACCTTGTGTTATTTAATGATATTATTATCCTATAATCATTATAATAATAATCATTATAATCATAAAAATTATAATCATAAAAATAATGATCCTATAATGATTATAATAATAAATACCCTATATTATTTTAGGCCACCTTAGTTGATTTAAGTTATACCTTAAATTATTATAAATTATTATAGGCTATTATAAACTATTATACATTATTATATTTTAAGGTATCTTAGTTAGCTTACTATAAGTTTTTTACTTCAAGTTATTTTAAATTAAATTATTCAACTAACTTTAGGCTATACTTTAGGTTATTTTATTTTATGTTAATATATGTTATTTCAAGTTATAATTTAGGTTATTCAAGGTCATTATACTTTATGTTATTATAATTTATTTTATCCTAAGTATAATAATTTAAAATAATTTAAAATAAAATATAATGACCTAAGGCAAAATAACCTATAATAGATAATAATAGCCACCACTATAATAAACAACAATAACCACCAATATAATAAGCAAAAATAACCACTAATAAAATAACCAATAATAACCACCAATAAAATAACCTTCAATAACCAAAAAAACCAATAATAGCCTCACATATTGAAAATAACCTAAGATGAAATAATTTACAATAGCCAAAAATAACATAAAATAACCAAACATAATTTACAATAGTAGAAAATAACCTAAGATGAAATAACTTAAAATAGTCAAAAATAACTTTAAATTACCAAAAATAACATAAAGTGAAATAACTAAAAAAAACTAAAAAACTGATAATAACCATAAATAGTCGTAAATAATGTAGGGTGAAATAATTTAGAATAATGAAAAATAGCCTTAGAATAACTAAAAGTAGCCTAACATAGGTAGTATTATTATATTAGCAAAAAAAAATCAATTTATTACACATTTTGTTTTTCAAAAAAATGATCATTGAAATGTCATTGAATAGTGATATTCAACAAAAAAATTGTTCAAATGATTTTACACTTTCAAAAGGAAACAAATGTAATTATGTACATTATTAAAAAAAAAAAACTTTAATAATTTCATTTGGATAAAATCTTAATAAACTTTCAAAGTTTATATTTTTGTAATGTTTTAAATCAAATATTTGGTAAATAAAATGCAATGTAAAACATTATCATAACAAGTGTGGTGGCTTGATGGTAGAGATGTTTGCTTTCATCCTAAAGGTCAAGGGATCAAACCTCACAAATGATGTGTTTGTGGTCAACAGTGGTAAGTTAACTGAATATTTTCCTATGTAATTCCTTAGAGTAAATGCTTACGGAGGTTGATTACATGGCGTATGTATTCAGGTTAAGTTTTTAACCTAGCATAGGTAAATGGCACATGTCAATAATTCATAGGTTGAAAATCATGAAATTATCAATAATATTAAATATTACATTAAATATTAAATAATTTAAATTTAATTGATTTCCATGTTGCTTAGTTAATTAACTAGCAAGTGAAATGGCTTGGTAAATTTATATTTCACTTGAAAGTAACCTTGTTTCACTAAGTATTATTGGACCAATTCATTGTCCATAACAACTGGTTCCCATTCACTAGGGGGTTGACCAATTTCACCATGGTAAAATGTCCAAATTCATTCAAAATCTAGTGTAACTTACAATGAATTAGGACACATTTTGGTGTAATGAGTGATCATGCAACCATCAAAGAACCTAAGTTGGGCTATGATTCGAACCTATCCATAGAGCAAATTCCACCAACATCATTTATAGTAAGTGCGAAAAGTAGTTCTGTCATTGAATCAAATCTAAAGTTTATTATGATCCCATAAGAAATAATGGGAAAATACTTGGTTATAGTTGAAAAGTTGAAAAAAAAGTTGACAAGAATATCACTTGATGACCATCTTTGGAGTTTGAAATCTTGGGACCAAAATGGTAGAGGTATTGTGAAATTATGGTGTGGAGAATGTTGTAAGGAATTTGGAGGAATTAGTGGTGACCATAGTAAATCCTCTATCAATATTCTCGTTGGAAATTTCGAAAAGAACCATATAATGTCATTTGTGCATGTTTGAAATTGGCGTTGGAAAAAAGGTGTGAACTTTTTTGCCCATCTTCAATCTATTGTTCTTATGGGGAAAACCATTCTTCTCACAAATGAAGACCATAAAAGGGCTCTTATAAGGGGCATAGGAATGGTGTCTATTAATACACCACTTGTTGTAAATGAACAACCTTTTGTTTTAGTTGGTGATCCTGAATCATTACAATTGAAAACATTTTGGTACAAAATAAGATGTACTTTTTGCAATGATTTTTTTCAACTATGCCCTCCAAAGAAGAATCTAAAAGGAAACTTGAAGAATCACATGGAAGGGACAATTGAAGATGCTTTGAGTAAGAAGGACTTCACAATATCAACTTTGTTAACAAGGCAAAAGGGGAAGCCTTCAACATCCAACAAAGGCATTTCAAGGAACTAAAGGAATTTGTATTAATGGCTAAATTCAAACAAATCTACGATACTGATGTAGAACCTGAAAGTAATATTGATTTTATACGGTTTGTTGTGTTGGGGTTATTGGTCAAGGACGTGCAAGTATTCCACAAATAAATTTGAAGTTCATAACTTATTACAAGACCCTCTTCTTGGGTTTACATGGGTTGTCAAACCTCAAACAAAAGTGGAATTGAAATTAGGATGTTTGGAGTACAAAATTGATGGTTGTTTTACATAAAGATTGTCCACAAATATCTAGTTTTGGTGAATCATTCACTAACCTCACTTGTGATGCTTGCTTTCAAATTCCATAGGAACCTAAATGTAGAAAGAGTAGTTCAAGAGGATGCGGCCATCATAAAGAGAGATGCCAGGGGAATAAGGTTTGGTAGGAGGCTAGGGTACTTTTCTATTCATGAACTATCTACCCATATTTGTGCCATTTGTAAAAAATATTAAATTGCCAAGTCTGCACTTTGGTATTAAAAAGGCAGGGTTGCCCAGTTGAAGATGTTTAAACCATCATTGAAGGTTAGTTCACTTGAATGTTTGAAGAGAAAATATGTGTTTCAATTTTGTAATAATATATTGTTTACCCATTGCACGAATGCTTTTGGTGGAAACTTGCTTTGTGGGATTTTATAAAAGATGTTGCAGGAAATTTTAATTAAAAAAAAGAAGGTTACAAGTGAAGTATGAATAGCAAAGGCTTTGCCTAAACTATGAAGATGTATGGTGGGTGATGCATGTGTGATTTCTTTCAACTGCATTTTGTTGGACCAAGCTACAAGGTAATAAAGAGAACTAACAAAAAAGGTGTGCAATTTTTACTTGGTGAACATGATGTTATTTTCAAATATGTAGTAGAAATTTATAAAGAGGCAAAACAAGTTCATAACATTGGTGGACCTATCCTTGTTATATTGGCTGAAGATGAAACTAAAGTCAAGTCTAGAGTTTCATGGGATTTTTAAAATGATAATCTAATTGGATTTTTTGGTGCAAAAGAAAATCATTGTTGTGCGACTAATTTTAGTCCTATTATTGGAATTAGAGAGGTTGAGTATAACAATGTCCTTGAAGCTTTCATAAATAACAAAATTGCAAGTTTTGCAAGAGTCATGATTGTGAATCCTTTGCATGAAAAGTTGCCAATATTGGTTTTTGTTGTGTGTTGTACTTGTAATTGTTTCAATGCTAATTGGGTGCAACAACAATGGGATGTTATAAATGTTTTATGGAAGTTAGAATGTCAAGCCATTGTGGGACCCATTGTTGGGCATGCAAGTGATGGTGATAGCCGTAGATGTCAGTTAATGCTAGCAAATTATACCATATAACAAGGTTTGCATTTGAAATTGAACGGCTAGAGTGGTTAATGTTTGCTAGACTAAATGAGGCTCAAGATGCTTGGGGTCTTCATGACCATGACTACATTCACAATGGTAAGAAACTTATCAACCCATTAGATAGTCCAATGAGGTCCCTACAATTAGGGGTAGAGACTTGTTTTTCTTGAACATATTGGTCTAGTGTATAACAAATACACATTTGATCAACATGGTCTATGACTTGAGGACATTCAAAAAACTGATAAACAAAATTGGGTTTTTGCTCAAAGGATTTGTCAACTAAAGGTTCAAAATTGTTTGAAAATGTTATGAAGTTGTGGAGATATTCATCAAGAAAGGACACTAGGTATTGAGTTGTATTTGAGGATATGTGTAGATTACATTAATATCATTCTTTTAATGACTTTGGATTTGCAAAGCAAAATTGTTTTAGCTTCGAAAATGTCATTTTTTTTCCATCTTTGGAAATTATGGTTGAAGCATGGAGATCATGTAATGAATGGGAACCCTAAAAAGGTAACCATCACATATTCTTTTGTGAGCCAACAATGTTTTTTGGATATTCAAATGTCTTGTCACTTTGTTGTTTTGTTAATCAAGTATATTAGAGATTAATACCTTGAATTAATAATACCTTTACATTTGACTAGATCAAATTCTTATGAAGTGTTTTTTTCCAAGATAGGAGGAATGGTTGGAATGGAACATGCTTATGACTTTTCTGAGCTTGTCAATTGTGCAAATGCCCTTAACCATGTTGCTGCTATTATGATGAAAATGGGCTTCGGTTTGGCATAGTGCACAATAAGATGGAAAATGTTTGGGTTGCATTACATCTTTTGCAAGAAGGTGAATCTATTGTTAACTTGGCTTATTACAATCTAATAACGTCAAATGATGATGTAATTCAAACATTAATAGATTGATTTAAGAATGCTTAAAATATGTTAACCATGTTGAACATGAAGGGCAACCCTATTGCATGAGGTCATGATCATCATAGTTCAACGAGCCATGGAAGGTGGAACAAGATGATCTTAAGCATTTAGCTTATGTTCCATTTAGAAAAGCCACTACAAGTGAAGATGGTGATTGTAAAGTGTTTCGAGATTATGTTGATGAAAAACCAAAACCTGTTTCACCACTTGGTGTAATGCATGTGGAGGCTGATCTAGTTGATGAGGACCTAGGTGATGTGACTATCATAGAATCAAAAACATGACATGTTATTTCAAATATGTTGAATGAAACTGAAAACTAGTTTTCAATTGATGGTGGGTGTGAAAATGCAATCTGCCTTATTGTGGAATATCAAGGGAATAAGTTCTACAAGTCCATGTTGGTAAGCCAAGTTAATGCAAATCCATTTCTTTCTTAGGATAAGCTAACACATGTGAGGAAATCAATGTATTTTAATATTTCAGATGTTTATTTGACAGCTACATCCTTTAATAGTACATGCTTGTTAAATTTGGGCAACAATTGTGGGGTGTATTTTGTATAGGATAATAACAACGAAGCTAGTTCAAAGCAACAAAGTGGTAAAATTCAAGAGCTGGAAAACCCATTCATATTTGTAATGGCACAAGTAATGGAACATGGTGGTTAGGGAGAGTGCAAAAAATTAGGAGGAGAGTCAGAAATAGATGGGGCCTTTCAAGATAGCCCATTGATGTTATGAACAAACCCAATGTAATAACTAAGAAAACAATTGGGGGCCTTGTTATCATGGTGTTATTAAACTAGTTTAGTAAATCACATGGTAACTTTAAATTTAAGTATGATGTAATTGATACTAATTGGGTGGATGTAGATTTTATTATATCTACTATCACTATGAACTATGAGAAGGAAAAAAAATCTATGGTTAGATTGTATTGATGCAAATTCTCTAGATGAATTTGTGACTAATAATTTTTTTGTAAATTGCAATTTTTTTCATTTCAATTACATTCCATGCTTTCATTTTTGCTTTAACCTCCAAAAAATTTTAATTTCGAATTTTGTAAATCTAAAATTTTAAAATAATGTAAGGTATTAAAATTGGATTCTAAAAAAAATCATAAACAAATAGGGTGGCTAAAATATGCGCATATTAAACAATAGACAATAATAAGGTTGGGGGAAATATAAATGAAAAATCTAATACCCCCAGCCCCCCCATATAGTCATTAGATGCACGTATATGACAAAAATAACATTAAATATCCCTTGGGAACCAAATAAATATACTAATATATATTTTTTGGTTTTTTTTTGTTTTGTTGTAAAGTAGCATCTATCATTGATCAACACATTGTTGAATTAGGTATTGTTGAATTAAGTAGTTCCATTGAATATTTATATTGATGCAAGATATCATTGGGTCAAACATCACAAACTTATTAGGCTCCATAGGTTCGTACAAATTCCATGCAAATTTTAATTTTCATAGGTTCATACATAAACCGTATAAATACCATGTTATGGTTTAAATGAATGATATTTGTATGTATTCAATATTTTAAATATTCAAATTGATGAGACATTGTTTTTGAATGACAGATGTGAATGTTCATGTTAATAAACAAAAATCACATAATTTTATGCAAAATTATATCATGATAATTAAATGATTTAATTAAAATGTAAATCATACATACTTCACATCAAAACATCATAAATAAAAAAGACACATCATATATATATATTTCATGTCATTTTTACACTTTGAAACTCATGGATTTTGCATGGACATATTTTTTATTTTTTTTCACATGAATTTTATTCAAATTTTGTGATATTGGAAGTTTATGATGAGGTCATTAATGATGAAACTAAACTTCAAACATTTAATGTTAGTATAAGAAACAATAAGACTAGAAAAAGGTTGGGGATCACACGAATGCAGGAGGCTCTCATTCCATCAAAATAAAAGATGGAGTTGATGGGTCTTCAAGACCCAATTTCAGATGAGAAGTCCATTCTTCCCCTTTTCTATTCCTTTTTTTCTTTTTTTGTTTCATTCATTTACTTTTGTTTTAGTTTTCAATTCATGTGTTTTCATTTGTGGTTTTCAATTGTTGTTTGTAAGTATAATCAAACCACCAAACATCTACAAAATAAAATTTTGTAGCATATTATCAACAATGAATTGAAAGCATTTGTTTTCTTTGTTATGACAAAGCTTTGAATGAGGAAAAAGAGGTATTTGAGAAGACAAAAGTAAGTTTTGTTTGTCATTTTGAAAAAAAAAAGATCTTTTGGTATTTTTTTGGGGGGGGGGCTAATGTTTATTGATTATTTTTTTGTAGAAGGTTTGATGTTGCTATTTTTGATGGTGTTTTGCTCTTTGCAAGAATTTCTTCTAGATGTGGTGTTTATGTTTTTTTTAGATCTTTGTTTTTTTCTATTTTTTAAAAAAAATTTTGTAGGAAGTTCATGTTGAACATGAAATTGAGCATGGTTGTGGTAATTTGGTTGTTCTCATCAACAAAGAAGGTGATTCTACTAAAGGTGTTCATGCGAATGTTGCTATTGTTGTTCAAAAAGATCTTGTTGATGGTAGTCTTGCTTAGAGAAAACTTGATGTTAGTACTCAAAAGGATCTTGTTGATGTTAGTACTCAAGGGAGACTTGGTACCGGTGTTATTGCAAGTGTTTCTACTTCAATGTCTATAGTTGATTTTAATATTTTGGTGTGTATAATTGTTTTTTTTTGGTTGGTACCTATACTTTAATCTTAAGACCTTTTTATAGAAGTTGAAATAAATGGCTATGTTGTTGTTACAAATGTTTTTATCTCAATGCCAAAAGTTTTTAATGTTGATGGTGTTACTCAAAGTAACATTATGGTGCAATCCAATGTTTACGGTGATGACAACTGTTTGGAATGAAATGTTCAATGTTGAATTTCCTAAGCATAGATAGTAACTACGATCCATTCATGGTTGACAACCATTGGAGGTTCTTAATGTCAACACAACATCTAGGCATGTTTTCAGGCATCTTCAAAATTGCTCAATAGTAAGTAATTTTGTGATTGATTTCAAGTTCGTACCTCATTTGGCAGCAGATGTGGCACGTAAAGGAATGTGATTTTGTTTTGATGATTTTGGGGCTTCCTATTGAGCTCATCAATACATTACATTTGTAGATTCATACTTGACATAGAGTCATATACATTCAGATATATTTCTTTAGAGCTTTTGATTCAGCCAATACATTTGCATGTTCATTGTTGACACTTTTCATGGATTTAGAAATTTCATAGTTCATACATTTTTTCAGATTCATGGTTCATACAATTCTTTTCAGATTCTTAGGTGATAGATAGATACATTTGAGTTGCTGTAGTTGTTGGCATGGCATTCATAGTTCATGGCATTTTGTCAGATTCATGGTGATACATTCAGCTGGCTGCAGTTCCTGTTCGATTCATATTTGTATTTAGGGTTTTCAAACTCAGGTGTTGTAATTGCAATTCAACTTTGAGATTTGAAAACAGATCTCTGTTACATTTTAGTTGCTTGGGGGATTTGGAGGGACTGATTCGGTCCTCTCCTCCTTCGCACTGAAGGGGTGGGGCACAAATGAGAGCCATACGAACAGGAAGTGTCAAATTTGCAGAAACCGAAGGCAAGCAATCAATCAAGCGTGCCGATCGACCATCAAACAACGGAATTTCGAAGAAAAAATTCAAGAGCATGAAGTGTCAAATTTGGTGGCAATCAAAGCGCACGGGGAGGGGATGGGGGGGGGGGGCCGGGGGGGGGGGGGGGGGAACGAACAGGGGGGCTGATTCATCCATAAAACCAAGGAATTTCAAAAAAAAAATTAAGAAGGGA
>Ga0116227_10011727_pt1 | contig 14603 bp, 10 predicted proteins | sample S1TSphgellanicum_FD_89693 | JGI IMG/M metagenome (GOLD analysis project Ga0116227, IMG submission 89693) | Host-associated microbial communities from peat moss isolated from Minnesota, USA - S1T2_Fb - Sphagnum magellanicum MG | ecosystem: Host-associated > Plants > Peat moss > Unclassified... | reverse complement strand
TGATGTCCAGAGTGCTGACATGATTGGGTACAGCGCTTGAGCTCACTTTCCCATGTGTGGTTGTTGTCATGTGGCCACTGCTGGCAACTGCTAAACTTGCCTGCTCTTGTGTGCTAGACTCAGGTCTAGACCGCTTCCTGGTCTGCAACATGTTCTGGATCTTGTTGAGCTTTGCCATTGCCTCAGACAGGTGTTTTATTCGTAATCTGCCATTTAACAACACAAGACAATTCACATCAACCCAAGGGGGATGCACTGAAGACCTACCAAAGACCTTCCCTAAATCCATCCTGTGATCCATCAAGTGCTCCTCCAGAGTGCCTTAATCTTACGGTCGCAGGTAATGGTCTGGAAAGCTATAGATCACCTGGCTTGTTTCTCATTCTCAACAAGGCATTGCCGGACACGTTTCAGTTCTTCAACCCCACAAGCTTTGAGGGGTCTAGACTGGGGATCATCGATCGGAGCCCCAGCAGCTGCATTGATGACACGATGTAAATCCAACTGGTAAGGCTTAAGGTCTATTACAGAGACCAAATCTAACAACACCGCTGTCATCATGGGTTGAAGCTCCCCATTCTGAGATGCTGCAGATGGCTTACCCCCTCCTAACAACATGACCTTGCCTTCATTAGGGCCATCTTGGACATTAATAGATTTCTCTAGGCTAGAGCTGAAGCTCCGGTGTCCTGACAATGCTGTAAAAGAAACTCCATCAATACTGCTCAACGTTGATGCCTCCAGCCTATGTGTCGCAGCCATGCTGCTGTTGTCTTCCCACCACCCTAGGCACCACAAATGGTGCCACACAGTTATCCTACCTCATTACTTCATAGATTGCAAGTCTTGGATCTCTCGAAAGATTTCTTTTATGGCTACAGCACTCTTGCTGTATCTGATCAGCACCCACCAATCAGCACCAAATATCAAGCAAACATAAGTCCCTCTTGCATTGTGCACAAAACCCTGCTCATTGAGCACTTGTCATTCATGAACCTCTGTATTGGAATTATCCTTTTTGCTTATCAAGCACTTCAGGCAGTCATGATGAACATCACCACTTCCCCCAACTGCAACAGGTACCTAGACATTGAAAACAATACCAGTTAGCAACAACATAACCACATCATAGCAGTCACATAGTTATTCAAGCACATCTTGTTATCCTCCACTGGCTCTTCAACCAATGTCTCTGATATCCCATAAGCCCCAGCTTCAAGAAAACCCTCAAGCTCTTGCTTTCTCAAAAATGATCAGGGCCCCAACACAATCAATAGTTCAGTAGCATGCTAGACTTAGATTTTCACTGGATCTGGCATGTATCTCGTACAGCTTCAAGATCTCAAGGACCAAGAAAGTAAAACCCTAGATTCTTTTGTTCCTTGCTTCTTCACATGTATTGAACTATTTTCAGAACTTCTGACCAGTGCTTCAAACTGGACACCATGCCATGCATCATCATCTGAACTGATTTGCTGAAAATTTCAAATCCAGCTTAATTAAGAGTTGCATTCCATGTAGTAAGTTCTACAGAAAAGAATATTGATTGAAGCTGCACCCATGAGATCTATGTCCCTTTGTGAGCTCAGGGGATTCTAGTTTCTTGCCCCCTGTAAAAACAAACAAAGGCATTCTGCCTGCATTTGAGCTTCTCTCATATCCACAACAACCCAACAAACAGTTTGCAGATTTACTGCAAGTGTGCGAATTGGAGAACAAGATTTGAGTGTAGGAACGTCTGGATGTCATCAACAACATACATCCACTTGGTGGCCTTCAAATGAGGGTTTAGGTTTAGGGGACACTGCCCAATTTGCTCATAGTATCCAAATTGGGATTCAGGCAGGCATGGCAAGAGGACTAAAACAACAACAACAACAACAAGGCTGGAAAGAGGAAACTTCGATCAACACATACACACACAAATGCACGCACGCACTCTCTCTCAACCTTTCTCCATCTCCAACTCCCCCAAAAACCCCTTCAAATGAACATGAGCATCTCCCGAAAGGAAATGCAATCAGGAGCTGGAAATAAGTGTGGCTCAGGGTTATGACCGAATCCAAAAAAATCAACTGGAAACAAAAAAAAACAAAGCGCAAGCACGACCCCCCGGGGAGGAGAAGAATTTTTTTTACTTACACAAAAAAAAAGGAAAAAAAAAAGAGTGTGATGCTCATCATCGCGCTCCACAGCTACTGACTGTTTGAGAGCGAATTCTTCCTCCCCTGAGCTCCAAATTGGAAGCCGTAAAAAAACACCAGGGATCGCCGATCGAAGTTCTGCACAATACCCATCACTGAAAATGCAAGAAAGCATCCGGAAGAGAACAATCGAGAGTCAAAAGCAAGCACTAGGGTTGTTACGAGCTCGGAATCCATGCGCTTTCCTTCTCACACAACACACAACACACTCACACACACACACACACACAAACAAACGCTAATCAACCCCATTTGCTAATCATTTGTGATTAGTAGCCTAATTAGGACCTTAATCAGGGCCTTAATTATTCTCTCTCTCTTGTCAAAGAGAGATTTTTGTTAAGTAAATAATACTGTAGTAAAATATTAATTTTTTTTCTATCAATAAATTTCTTATTTATGTACCTCATTTAATTACCTTGGCACCTTCCACACATGTTTTGTTGAATAATTCATTAATTAATTTTTGAATTTTTTTCACTTCCACAAATGGAATTTTCTTGAAGATTCAATTATTTCCCTTCACCAAAAAAAAAATTAATTATTTGAAAAAAAAAAATTCTGAAAATTTCAAATATTTCTGAAAATAATGTCAAAGCTGCCAAGGTGAACCTGGGTCCTTAGAGAAGTGGGTTGCTTAGGACCGGAATTGGGTCCTAGCAAGTCTGTAGGTGCGCGTGCACCTAGTGCACCTAGGGGGCTGGACCTAATGGGGGCTTTGCCTATGAACTTGCTAGGAGCTAGAATTGGGCCTAAGTCGGCCCACTCTTTGAGGTTTAAGGCCGGCCGCAATCTTGTGAAAAATCATGCATTGAGGAAGCTCTGAGCAAATCAATTGCAAATTCAGGAATTTCATGACCAGAATGATCATGAAGAGAAGAACTGGGCACACAGTAAATGAAGCTTGCAGGAGATTAGAACAACAACCCAAGACCTGGAAATCAGGGATTCATCAACTGAACCAGGCAAGTAATCAATCAGTTGTTTTGTAACAGAGAAATTGATACCATCAGTAATAATAGATCGGTCCAACAAAATTTGCTTTCAGACTTGAGATTGAGGTGCAAAGGGTGAGATTATGATGTGCAGATAATGCTCGAACACTCAAATATGCATTATTGACATGAAAACAAATTTCTTTTAGATGGTGTGTGTGCATGTTAGCAAAAAAAGAATAAATGATTCAGCAGCTGAACAGTCAGACATTGAACAGAAGATCAAGAATTTGGAAGGGATGCAAATCAGCCTAGTGCATTCTGTTGAGGAGGTGCGGGGCACCAGCAGTGACATTGAAAGGACTGCTTCGATTCGGCTTCCCAAATATGAAGCCAAAAAAGAGAGGTGGTGTTACCTTTGAGACTCCCCATGACGAATCGAAAGGGAGAAATTTGGGAATGATTGTAAGCCCCAAGGACAAGCTCTTACTTTAATTAACAAGGGCAGGCCAGGGGAAGACCCTGGCCTAGGTGGCCATCTCACACATTGAACAGCAGCAAGAAAGCTCTGCCAAAACCTGCCAAAGAACCAACATTCACTTGGAGGGTGGTCGGATACATGTGAATGTAAGTCATCACTCTGCCATTGTTAACCAATCAGAGAAGAATTGTTAACCCGAGGCCTCAGAAAACCTCTTTTGCTTGACAAGCCTGTTAATGGATGGACATCCTAAAAAGCTGCCTTGCAATCAGAGGCAGGGCAAGGGACCAAAAGGGAAGGGCTAACACAGGGCAAGCTGGACTCATCAATGTCTGGACCAGCAAGGAAGTCTTAGGATTGCAGAAATGCGTTGGTCATACTCTAGGAGACAACAAGCCAGTTGCGAGAAGGCCAGTTCAGTGCTGGCAGCATCTGCACAAGAACTTCCTCTCCTATGTTGCAGAAAATGCCCCTGATCCGGTCAAGGACATTGCTGAAACTGCTCTCAAAGCACATTATCGAGAAGATGAGAGTATAAAGCAGGGCTCAAAAATCCATGATTTCTGCCTTGGTATTCCATACAAGGTGCTTCTTGTGGTTGGAGGCTTACTGGGGTTCATCATCACAGGGATCACAGTCTCAATACGATTTGGAGTGCTTCTGGGAGGGGTGATTCTGGCCTTTAGTGTTACCAGCTTGGGTGCATGGAAGCAAGGGGAGTACACTCTGTGGTATATTCAGGCCCAAACAATTATCACAAGGGCCATCTTCTTCAGGTTCATACAGAGAAATGCAGAGACAAAAATTTGTCTTTCCTACAGGGGTTATTGCTGTTACTAGCGCTGCTATGTTAGAATTCTATGCATGTGTATCTCTCTGATATAAATCCTCCTAAGGAAATTGAATCAGGGGGTCCTTACTGAGACCACTGGTTGGACAAAACAGCAGAGACAGACATACATTTCTGGGTGTATATGTCCTAGTTGCTTGATGTGTTACTGATAACATCCTGCACGTGCACATATCTGTTGTAAAATGAGTGTCATTGGAGATGTTGCAGCTGTTGGGGGTGCTGAAAATAGTAAACTTGGAGCCCAGCAGATTCATGTGGTCCATCCTAAGCTCTTGTGAGAGTGGTAAGCAAGGTGTGGGAGTCATACATGATCACATTCCCTGACCACGTAAATGAATTTCTCCTTTCTTGCAGCTGCCGGTATGTGAGAAAGATGAGATATGGGGGTTCAAACAATCAATTCAAGTGCGGTATATGGTACAGAACCACTGTATGAATATAATCCATCAAAGTCGTGTTGTAATGCCTTGTAATTTGTGGGAACCATGTAGCCCTGTTTTAAGTGTCCTCAAATTCTGTGGGAGTTGTAGCAGTCAAATCTTGTCAGGATGCTTGTCTGTATCTGTTTATAAAGAAAACACAGCGGTTTTGTGCTCCCTAAGCAAAATAAGGTTGTCATATGGGAGACCACATTGTGAATTTGAAGATTTGATCTTGGTCTTTGGCATGGTGCTGTGTTGGAGGCTGTTTACGAAGACCCATCTGCCCAGACTCAGTCTTTTCCAGTTTCAATTACTACCGGGTAACGATGGTTGGAAGGGGTGATGGAGGAACACCAAATTTCACAACAGGACATCTCTGCCATTTTTCACAGCTAATATAGGTCATTTTACAAAGCAAGTAGAACCACAAAGTTCATGATTGAATGGTACCCTTGCAATCAAGTAAGTTGTGTTTATAGGTGGGTGTCTCTGTGCCTCAAACTCTCTATTTTGTAATGTAACATATATGCATGCTGCTTCAAGAGGATGCATGGTTATGTTAATTCATGCTGAAAACTACACTAGTTTTCAGCATGGCTGCAAAAGTACAGATAGTCTTGAGTGTGTGACAGATTTGAAGTTGGTGAAGTAGAAGGTCAGGTACTAATTAGAGCCTAGCCCCAAACGAAAGACACACAAGGAAATCAAGCGGTGCTGAAGTCAAAACTTGGAATTGAAGCCTGTTGTTGAGTTTTGAGTTCATCCTGGAATAGAAGTGGGTGATTAGGGTTGCAAAGACTGCCATGATCTTCAAACATGTTTACTACAAGACCTGCGAATCAAGAACCTTGAAAAGGGAATGTTGTTTAGAGAAGCAGTCCACTGATGTTCTCAAGCAAATTCTAGAGATAACAATGCAACTACATTCCTGGTGCATGGATGCCAGGTGCTATAATAAGCCTGCTGAAAACCTAATGACAATGAACAAGGATATTGTGCAGCAACCCAAGTGCAAAGAAATTTATATAGAAAGAAAGGAATCCAAGATACAATAGTGCGTACACACATTGTCCACACACCCAATTGTTTATGAATTTCTCCAAACCCAAGTACACTTTGGTCCCTATTACTATGTGTTGATATGGGTTAAAGCCGTTGATATGGGTTCATCTTTTTTACTCCAAACCTCACACATACAAATGCCACACTCACACACACAAAGTTTTTTTTGTTGATTCAAATCATCCCCATCTTTTTATGTAGCCAACCATTACCTAGCATTAGTAGAAAACATGGTTTATTTGATTAAAAACTCTAGTACAAAAAAATCTCATTTCGAATAGGTGGATGTTAAAGAAGATCATTTTGTCATTTTGAACAAGTCGATTTTGATATGTATGTTGTGATTGAGGTGGATTTTTTTATTGGGAAGATATCAAATCATTAAATTAGCAAATAATGAACCGTTTAATTGTTCAAATTTCTACCCAAATTAAAATTATCTATTTTTAAATTATTATCAAAAATGATTTTTATGATAAATAAGTAGATAATATATAAGTTTAGGTAGGTTGTAAAAAGATACATAAATATATAGGTGATATCAAATAGACAACTCATCATGTGATGTTTTCACAATAACATATGCAATAGACATCACATTTGGATTTGGTCTTGAAAAATCTCGATATGTTTTGACACAAATGCGAAAGCATTTAAGAAACTCCATAAACAACATATACATCTTTTCCTTTCCAAAATATGAACTAATATGACATATATATCCTTTTTTTAAAAACAATTCATTGTCACTAGTAGAGTGAAGTAGCATAGAGCCCAAGTTTTTTAATTGCTATAATGAGGGAAATCAACTCCCAAGTGTCCCTCTTCCAAAGTTTGATACCCATATTGGTACCCCATATTTTTCATGCAATTTACCCAATGACACTATTGAAGTGTGTTGTCATGATGGCCAACCCATCCATTACTTTACTAATCGCCACCCAAATAATGGGGATTTGTATGCAAATATTGAATATGGTGACCCATTATTCTAGTGCCCATGCTTTTTTTACTTCTAAAGTTTGGCTATCAAATGAAGTTGAACCTTGCATTAATTTGTTACACTAATTACATAATTACCAAATGAAATTAGATACGTAGAAAAAAACCTAGAAAAAAACATTGTGAAAGGTTGGAACGTGCATGGAAAGGTAAGGTTCTTTCACTTAGTCTTTTTTTTTGGTGGCTAAAAATCACCAAAATTATTACAAGAAACGTAACCTAACTAAAAACATTTAGTAAAATGGAGACTTATATTATCAACTTTTTAAACACAATCATGTTGTTCTCACAACATGAGTAGCCACAATGTTCCATCAATTGCCTTGTCCATCACCTATCATTGTGAATAATTTTTTCATCCAATAGTCATATTGTTATTCATCGCAAACTTCATGGGTCATAATTTGCAATAATAGTTGTGCATAATTTTTTTTTTATAGATTCATAAGGAATATACACAAATGTCATGAACATCAATTTGTATTGTTTGAACATTGATGTCATGCACATTCTTTAAGCATGAATGTTATATGTCTATTCGTATTGTTTAAACATATATGTTGTATGTCTATTCATGTTGTTTACACATGAAAATCATGCACATGATTTTCATATTCAAATAATGCATGACATTCATGTTTAAACAATATGAATTTATGAAATACCAAATTTTGCACAAATTTGGAATGAACCCTTGAAACTTGTAAATTTGTGATGTTTAAAATGTTCTATAAAATGGGTTATTGTCACCCTAGCACCTTCAACATACTACCATTTAAAGCCTCTAATAATCATTGGGTCCAAAATGTGCACGACCCTCATTGCTAATTCATTTTCATTATTGTCTAGATGTTAAACATTTAATTTTTTTTATATTTCATGATATTATATTTTAGCTTTGGTTTTATAGCTTATGATGTTTAGTTGATGTGCTTATATTTCATTTGGAAATGAGGGAAAAGGATTCAAGCTACAAGTACGAGTTTAGTTTCAACAAACTCATACCATTTATGAATGTTGATGTCAAGGAATGGGGGAGTCATGGTTTGATGTTGAAAAATGGATGTGTGAATGTGACATGACTCATATTTTTCACCTTTTAATTGGTTCACTACAAGAAAATATGGGTTTGTCACACAAAAGGCTCATCACATGTGTGAGATAAACTTTGTGGTTCATTCATTACAATGTACAATATGCCGTGTTTGAGAAAAATAAGATTTTCTTGTGTGAAACCATCTAAAAGCTTTTAGAAATCCATGTAACCCATATATATTGCCCACATTCATTTGAAATTCCCCCAAAAAAAACATGTTTGACTTATCAAATGTTTACGAGTTAACAAGCACCTTGTTCTAAATGTGCCACCAAAAAATAGTTAATTCAATAAGAAGTCATTTAAATGCATAGATCAAGCGGGTTATTTATCTTGAACAAATTACATGATGCAACAAATTACATTTTAAAATCTCAACGTATGAAATTAGGTACACACCAAACATTTAAGTAATTGTCCATCATGAGGTGGGCATGCATACCATAAATATTTAAAGCACCAATCATTAAGTGGGGATGGGTATTTCATATTTTCTTGTCAAACAAATACGTGTTATGTAATTGAAAAGGGTTTAGTTCTAAATCAAATACCCACACAACATGAGTTCAACACACAAATTTGAGACCAATTTGAGACCCTTTATATGTTGTTTTTCCTCATCTTTGACACATCACAACTTGTCGTGCAAGCTTGAGATCCTTTAATGAAAAGTATTCAATCTTTGAATGCATAACATTTTCATGACCATAACCATTCTATCACAATGCCATTCAACAACAAAAACAATTGTTGTTCATAATTGGAATTGTATATGGGTTAATAGGCTAATTGCATTAGCTTGTAGTTCACATTTACATAATATATGTGCATGGGACAAGGTCGTGTTATTGAACATGAGACAAGGTGAGGTCATGTTGTATCATTTTAATGGATGTCTAATTTGTTGCATTTTCCACATTTTGCAGTGAAATATTCAAATGTATTGTTCACATCTCATTGCAAAGTTTCTTTTTTTTCTATTTTTTTTTAAGGCCTAAATAAATAAAATGACTTTGTAATGAAATTCAAAAGAGCTAAAGGGGCTTCAAGCTTTATCTAAATTTTTGTCTTCTTGAATGTTTGAAATTTTAAACAAGAAATAAAACGGTTGGGGGGTTTTATAATATTATTCACATGAAACCAAGGGTAGTTTATTTTTTAACTAGTGCAAAAAGCTCATTTTGATTTGTACATTTTGACTACTTTGAGGCACCATTATTTGGAGTATTTTTTTAGCACTTGCATCATGAATTTAATGCCAAAACATATTATAAATTTATGCCACCTTTTTTTTTTGGTTGATTTTATTGCAAAAGCCTTATTATTTATTGCATATGTAAAATAGGGGACTTAATGTTATATCTAGTCCACAAAAATGACCATACTTAGCAAATCCATATATATAGTTTTGATTCATCCTATAAGCCTTCGCTTGATTATGGATTGAATTTATTCATTGGAATATCATCAATTGTGTTAAACCTTTCATTTTCCATCTTGTGATGATAAGAATTTTTATGATTGATTTCATAGAAAAAAAAATGTTTAATCTTTCACCTTCTTGGTCAAAGATTCATATTATCATTAAGTGTTGAATTCATTGATACCTATTATGTAACAAGCTTAATAAAATGTGACATAACAATATATTTGACAAATATTTAACAAGAATCCAAAAGTTTCCTTTTTTTTGTGAGATTAATTTAACACCATATGGCAAAAAGGTGAATAGCCTAAAAAATCTTCTTTTTTAATGAAATCATGCATCGAATATCTTGTGACCACAAGATGAAATTATATTATTATGAATACATTGTGTAATCTAATTGATAATTTTTTTAAAATCGTATATTTTCAAAAAACATTTAGTTTTTTTTGCCATATAATAAGCCCATTCCTAATAAAAAGTTGTGTTGAATGGAAATTTCAATAGTAATAAGATTTATTAGGCTATATATGACATTATTTGTGCAATCTATAGGTTTAATCTCAATTTTCACATGAAGTTAGGTTGGATATCATGTGTAATTCTAACATGATTTGTTAAGTTGTTTGTAAAATTTTTCAAAAGCTTGATTTGGTATGGGTAAAAACCCTAATTGGATGGCTAGCAAACAACCCTTTATGGAGAAGGGCAAAAGAGCTTACAAAAGCGTCTAAAGAAAGCATGTGTGTTATGCAAAACAACATAAGGCAAGAAAGTGCAAGAAACATGTTAAAAATGGTGTCCCATTTTCTAGTTCCCATTTTCTTGCACAAATCCTTAAAATGCAAAAAAAAAAACACGTCATCATCAAAGTCCACACACTAGTAGATGAAATGAAAGAACATTGCAAAGCTTTGAGCTAACAACTCAAATAGAATGCAAATTTTTAATATCATGGTTATCAAAAGGAACAACATACAACATACCTTTACGCCATTGGAGATGGTGGAAGAAACAATAAGATGACAAATCAATTGCATAAATTGCTTACTAAAATAAAACAACCACATTGAATGGACTTGTTGTGGAAGCAGTAGTAGCAACGATGATCATGATGACAATGACAACACATACACAAAGGAAACCACAACAATAATAGTAAAAACTAGCCAACTAATAGATGAAGAAAGCACAAATAGATAAACAGACAAAGTAGTAGCTCAAACCTATAGAGATGAATTGTTTACATGTGAGATTGCTTGAAACAAAGGTCTATTGTTGCCATCGCTAACTTTGGCAAGCTTTCGTTTCATCACATCACCATCGTTAATTTCGACAAGTTCTCGTTCCAATGAAGGTGTGAGAAACCCTAATCCCACCAAAACCATGGGTCCAGATTGATTCAACTTCAAATTATACAGTGAAGATTGAAACAAATTTTCATGGAAAAGTTCAGGAAATTTGGTTCTTGACCTAATATTTTCAAAATTGCCAAAAAAATTCAAATGTTGATTTTATGCCTAAAACTTTACCCTTTTAATGAATTCCAAGTGCAAAGAGGTGGCATTTGGAAAGCACGACAAATAAGAATCAAAATCGGGCAAATTTCTTGAAATTTTTTGTTCCTAAATGAGTTGGCCTTAAAATGAGTACTTTTCTCGCTACTTCAAAATTGCCCAATAAATCATATTTCACATTTTAGGACTTTTGATAACTATTAACATGTAGGCATATGTTATGGGCTTTTTCGAGAACAAACAATTAAATAATTTGAAATCACCAAAGGTTCTTTTTAGGTTCCTATGTGCTTTCCTGAAAAATGTAAATAAATTGATCAAATTTTGTATGTAAAAATCACAACACATTCTTGAAGTCAAGGTGGTGTAGGAAAATGATGGTGTGATGTTCCTAGTGGCACCACCCAATTGTACTTGCCCCCATAGTAGAATTCCTACTTTTTAGACTTGGGTTACGACAAAAACAATGTTAGAAATTTTGACCCCTATGGTCATTTAGTGTGTTTTGAACTAATATAGGGGATATTGGTTATTGTTTGATGCAATATTTTTTGCCATATCTATGTGTGTCATGATGCGCAACACCAATTTTGGTACCAATGACGTGATGCAAGTATGCGGCTAGTAAGAATTTGGTTGTTTATTTATTATTGGTTCTGGATTTTTATTCAAGGTTTTTTTTATAGTAAAGTTACAAGTTTAAATTTTTGCATTTGTTTATTGATTATAGGTTGAAAATTTTGATGATGAATTGATACATTTGGGGCGTTGCATGTAGGTTGAGGTCATTGGTGTGTTGAAGCCATTCTTGGCATTTGCATTTCCTTCCATCTTCGTGCCACTCACAACACATTAATTCTTATGTTTAACCCATGGTTTAAGAATCTATAGTTCATTCGTGATTTTGTGGGCCTTGAATTAGCCATGCAAGTAGTTACAAAATACAACCATGAGATTTTTATGCTTTTGTTGTTGACTATTTATAATAACTTAATACTGACTTTTGTCGATGTTGAACATATTGGGTCTTTTACACTTAAACTCAATGTATTTGGAGCTCTAACTTCTACTAAAGAGGTTGCATTGGGGTTGCTTAGAACTAGGTTATTAATTTTTAGGGGAATTGCAGTGTTTGCTACTACATTCAGTCCTTTCGCATGGTGGGTAGAACATGAGCAACAATTTCCTAATATTTCACATTTGGCACAATAGATCATGGGCATTGTCGACTCACAAATATAAACTAAAAGAATTTTTAGTATGGCAGGTGTCATTATAGGTTTGAAACGTTACCAAATTGGGATTGAAAATTTAAACAAGTTGGTTTTATAATGAAAAATCGGTCAAATGATCCTAGGTTTGGGTGCACAATTGGCCTACCTAAATTAATTGAGGAATACCTCAAGATTGAAAATGGCATGGTTTTAAAAAATGAAGATCTCATTGCTGATTTTAACTTGTTTGAAGAAGCCTAGCATATGTGGTGTTTTTAGGTGCAGATCAAGAAGCTTGGATGCTAACCCTAATGGTAGATTGCCTCATTTTTTGTTATAAACATTTTGTGGTTTGTTGGATGTGTAAGAACCCAAACCTTAAAATGCAAAATGCTTCAATGATGAGAAAAGTAAAATGTGAAGCACCTTGATCTTTTTACAGCTCCATAATAGGTCCAAATGTGTGTGTGTGTGATTTGTTGTGGAGTTTTAAAAGTGTAGATTTGTTGTGTAGTTTGTAGTTTGCAAATTTTAGGGTTTCCAAATTATAATATGTTGGGTTTTCTAGATTGCAAATTGTTGGGCTGATTTCTAGTTCATTGGTGTTAGCATTTCCAATTTGTATATTGTTGGGGTTAACTTTGGGTTTCCAATTTGTAGATTGTTGAATTGGGGTTGGGTTTCTAGTCAACAAATTTTTGGGTTGCTAATTTGCAAATTGTTGGGTTGGGGTTGGGTTTTCAATTTCCAAGTTTGCAGATTGTCGAGTTTTCCGGTGTTTAGATTGTTGCATATTTTGGTTTCCAATTTGCAAATGATTAGGTGTGGGGTTGGGTTTATTAGTTAGTATACTCTTGTGGTCAGGATTGGGGTTTCCAGTTGGCATTATATTGTTGAGGTTTGGTGATGTAGTTTCAATGCATGGCTACTTGGATGTCTTGGTTATAGTTTATATATGCATAGTATGCCAAAGTTTGAGAGTGCCCTTTACACCCACCAAATTGAGCAAAGATTGTAGCAGCTGAAGGTGAGCGATAGTTTTTAGTGTGCCATCAACAAATCAACATGGATTAGTTTGCCCCCATGGCATCAAAGTTGCATCATTAATCATTTAGTCACCTAGGCTATAATTTTGTTGGCAACAAGGTAGGTTGCAATGTGTAGTTATTTAGGTTGCAAATTTTGTAGTTAGTGTTCAATTGTTGAAGACATAGGATTTGGAAGTTGTGTTTGAGAGCTTCAGAGAAGCATTTGTATCATGGGATTTGTAAGTTGTGTGTGAGTAATTCATATAAAATAGTGTGTATTTTTATTTACTTATGCTCAAAAACCATATGAATTATGGTCATATTTTTTAATGCACATACATGCCTAGGTTGAGGTCCCCTAGAAATCACCAAACTTGACCAACCCTGGTATAGACCTCTTTTGTCCAAATTCTGCAATAAAATGGCACTTTAGTTATTTCCAAGAGAATAAATGGCACATCCTTCAAAATGCGCAAGTCCCAGGAGCTAAATTCTGCAATCTAAAAATGCCTGCAAAGTGGCAGAATCTGGCCTCAAAATCCTTTACATTCCCAATAGTTGTGGGTTGAGGAATCAAGAAACCCTAAATATTTTGCAAAATATTTAGGGTTTTTTTAAAAAATAAAAATAAAAAATGATTTTGTTCCCCCCACTAGACTAGGTGTAACCTATGGTTAACGTCTTTTGCACACTGTCGGTTTAGCACTTGGTGATCTTTACCAACCTACCTTTTCTAGGTAGGTTCCAAATTCCCAAATGTCATTCAATTTTCCCTTTCCTAAAAACACATTACTAGCAATCTCATTTTTCTTGAATTTTTTTTTAAAAAAATGAAAAAAAAAAAAACCCCAACACACTTTACAAATCATTACTTTCTGATTAAAAAATCTTAAAATTAAAAAATTTAAAAATAAGAATTAAAATAATAAATAAAAATATATATGGTAATCACAGTTTCTAGTCCTAAATTATAGTAGAAGTCTAAATATGCTAAAAATGAAAAATTGTTCACCTAATAAATAATCTTTTCTCTCATTGTTTTTTCCCTACAAAAAAAATTGAGAAAGAATTGGAAAATTTTGTTTTTTGCTAGTAAAAACTAGATTTGACTAGCCTAGGCTACCTAGTAATATATATATATTTCTAAATTTTAGAAAATTAATTCACTAGATTTTTGGTATTATAAATTTGAAAAAAGAAAAAGAAAAAAGAAAGCCCTGAATATGATGCAACTCGGTAAATGTTTTGGGATGGTTTTTTTTTTTTTTTTTTTTTTTTTAAAGGAATTTTTTTGGTTTTGTGGAGGGGGGGGGGGGTGGGGGTGGGTTGGAGGAGGTGTTTTTGTGGTTAGGGTAATTTGCTT
>Ga0116227_10011725_pt1 | contig 14604 bp, 14 predicted proteins | sample S1TSphgellanicum_FD_89693 | JGI IMG/M metagenome (GOLD analysis project Ga0116227, IMG submission 89693) | Host-associated microbial communities from peat moss isolated from Minnesota, USA - S1T2_Fb - Sphagnum magellanicum MG | ecosystem: Host-associated > Plants > Peat moss > Unclassified... | reverse complement strand
CTCCATAATCAAAGCCATCAATATCTTACTCTCTAATTTTGATTGATATCTGGTTTCGATTCGGAACTCGCTTTCTGTATGGCTTTTACCCGGCTCACTCACAAACAGGTCGGTATTATCGTTTCTCTTAAATGTTCCTGTACCTTCTGTATTAAAACTGCATTCGCTGTAATTACCAATTTGGCCTGCACCTGCATTAAATAAAGCCACACGAACTTTATCGGCATAGCTGGTTGGTACAAAGGTTACCAGTTTTTTAAGTAAACCGTGTTTCGGCACTAATATGCGGCAATCCTGCAGTCCCAATGTTTCGCAAATGCGGCATTAACACCATTATTAACATTATCCAAATTGGTATGGATGGCATAAATAGCAACATCGTGCTTAATGGCCTTTTCAATCACCCGCTCCACGTAAGTTTTGCCATTAAACTTTTTGAGTCCTTTAAATACGATAGGGTGGTGCGATACGATAACCTGGCAGCCTTTAGCAATAGCCTCATCAACCACAGCTTCGGTACAATCTAATGATACTAACGCCTGGCTGATCTCCATATCTGGTTTACCAACTATCAATCCGGAATTATCATAATCTTCCTGATAAGCCAGCGGCGCAATGCTTTCAAGATAACTGGTTAGTTCGGCAAGTTTCATATATCCCAAAAATCAGAATAAACATTAACAGCAACAAATAGAATATTAACCCATAGTTGATACGCTAATTCCCCAACTATTTCCCCAAATTCCCCAATCATCAATAAATTCCCCAATTAAAATGTTGGTTTTTAGCCCATTTAGGCATATTTAATAATTGGCCCTCTATTTGAATTAGATGATATACGTTCATAAAAATCCTCTTTCCCCTAATTGAAGATTGGTTGATTTGTTTAGTATAGGTTTATGGCTGTTGGTATCGAAATACTTACAGCCATTTTTTTTTGCCCAAACTTTTTGTGAATTTGAAATGACTTAAGTCCGTTTTAAATCTTATTATATTTGTAAGGTAAACTTACAAGTTTAACTTAATAAAAAATGAACGAGCAAAATTTGCACTTGGCATCAGACTTACGAACCGTGATTGCACGACTTACCAAAAAGATGCGCAAAAAATCAATCTGGGCCGAAAAGCTGTCACTAACCGAGCGATCAACTATCGCATCCATCTATCAACACGGAACATTATTGGCAAGTGAGTTGGCTGTTATCGAAAAGATCACCACGCAATCCATGTCGCAAATTCTAAATCATTTATTTGAATTAGGACTGATCACTAAAACGCCATCGGATACCGACAAGCGTAAAGTGCTCATATCCTTATCTGTTTCCGGTCAGGAATTACTTTTCAAATCGCGAAGTGAAAAAGAAGAATGGCTGAACAGAATTTTGACAGATCATTTTAGCGATGAAGAACGGGATATATTAAGCAAAGCCATTGGGCCGCTAACCCGCCTGGTTGATTTTGATTGAGATTGAGTAAGGTTACAATGTAACCATTAACAGGATTATACTATGAATATCAATACATTTAGCGCATTTAAAAGCCGCAACTACCGGCTGTACTTTATTGGCCAATCCATCTCGCTTATCGGTACTTGGATGCAAAAAACAGCGGTAAGCTGGGTTATCTACGAACTTACACATTCTAAATTCATGTTGGGCTTAACTCTTTTCGCCAGCATGTTCCCCTCGTTCCTGTTCTCATTTATTGGTGGTGTAGCTGCAGATCGGGACGACCGCTACAAGCTATTATTGGCAACACAGGTAGCTTCCATGATTCAAGCCGTTTTGATAACCGTGCTTGTATTCTTCAAACATTATTCCGTTTGGGAGATCATCGCTTTAAGCGCTTTATTGGGATTGATCAACGCTTTTGATGTTCCGGCAAGGCAATCATTAGTTTATCAAATGATTGATGATAAAGCCGACCTGCCAAATGCTCTTGCACTCAACTCGTCCATGGTTAACCTCTCCCGTTTAATTGGCCCGGGTATAGCCGGTTTGATATTAGAAAAACTGGGCGATGATGTTTGCTTTGGCCTCAATGCGGTAAGTTTTATTGCAGTAATCGGTTCAATTTTAATGATGAGGCTACCTGCTTACATTAAAAAGCCACATACTAAAAACGTATTCGGAGAACTCAAAGAAGGTTTCGACTATATTAAAAACACACCATCAATTGGCTTTTTAATCCTCATGCTGGGTATCATCAGTCTTTTTGTTTTGCCGTATAGCACATTGATTCCTGTTTATGCCAAAGATATCTTCCACGGCACGGCATCAACATTTGGTGTGATTGATAGTGTGATCGGCTTGGGAGCCTTTTCGGGAGCTATTTTCCTGGCCTCACTAAAGCCAGGCAAAAATTTGAAAAAGATCCTGGCCATTAACACCTTAATATTCGGTGCAGGTTTGATCTTATTTGCGCACGAAACTCATTATTACCTCGCGCTCATATTCGCTACCGTTGGTGGCTTTGGGATGATGTCGCAAATAACCATCAGTAATACATTAATTCAAACCACTGTTGACCCGGATATGCGTGGCCGCGTGATCAGTTTTTATGCCATGGCATTCTTCGGGATGCAACCATTGGGTGGTTTGATCATCGGCTCGGTATCACAACAAATAGGTGTTCAAAACACGATGCTCGCCGAAGGAATTATCGCATTATTGATCGGGCTCCTACACTTCCGGTTTTTAAAGAAAAGCGAATTGAAAAAGAAACAACTGGCCACCATGGAACAACAACCGGTAGCCGTAGTACAATAAACATCATCTAACTAAAAAAACATGGTAACTTCATTAGACAAAAACACAGCCTTGGTGCTGATTGATCTGCAAAAAGGCATAGTTAACTTTCCGTTAACGCACCCCGTTGCAGATGTTTTAGCAAACGCCGCTAAATTAGTTGCAGCATTCCGTAAAGCAAATTTACCTATTGTGGTAGTAAACGTTAACCCTTCTGGTAAATGGACAGGTTCACGCAAAGATGCCCAACAAAAAGCTTTTACACCCCCTGCCGACTGGCTTGAAATAACACCGGAGATTGAAACACAACCTGATGATATCTTCATCACCAAAAGCACCTGGAGCGCATTTTTCAATACCGCGATTGATGAAGAATTGAAGCAGAAAGGCGTTACCGGAATTGTATTAGCCGGTATATCAACAAGTATAGGTGTGGAAGGAACCGCCCGCGATGCAAGCAGGCTTGATTATAACATCACATTTGCCAGCGATGCCATGACGGATATGATTGCCGATGCACACGTACATAGCCAGAAGATCATATTCCCGCGCTTGGGCGAAGTTGATACTACCGATAAAATAATTGAAGTTCTAGGATAAGAAATAATGCCCGGCTTTGGCCGGGCATTATACTTTAAAGGTTTTTGCTCTTGCTCATTACAGCCAAAGCAACGGCCAGCGAGAATAATAAACCAACCAACAAGGCTCCAAATATTTGTCCCGAAAAATCGGCAATGGAACCTGCATTAACGTAGTTAATGTATAAAATAGCGGCGGCTACAGTAATAACACCACCAACTAATAATATTTTAAACCCTTCTATCAAAGCCTCGATAAAAGTGATTCTTCCACCTAAAACGTTATCGCGATAAGAGCGTACACCAAAGTACAAACCAATAAGCGGTATCAGTATCGATGTATATTCAATGGGTTTCAAATCTGTATGCGGACCAGCGGTAACTCCGCTCGCGTGCATTATAAATATCCATAGGCCACTTAGTACGCCTATGATTACTCCTGTGATAATTGCATTCTTCATCATTGATAAATTTAATAAGGTTGAACTATTGGTATATATAATTGAATTTACGCTATTTTGTTTGCAAGGTTGCTTATATAAGTCAAAATTTATCTTTTCGGGCTCCAATGCTTTTTTATTTATATTTGCATCGTTTTGAATATCCGTGAAATTTTAGATCGCTATAAAGCTGACGAACGGATACAGACGTTAGCTAAAGCGCTTAACAGCGTAAAAAATCCGAGGGTACAACTCCGCGGGTTAGTCGGATCGAGCGATGCGGCCATGGCGGTAGCTTTGTATTTTTTAAAGCACAGCCACATGCTCTTCATCCTGCCCGACAGGGAAGAAGCCGGTTATTTCCAGTCGGATCTGGAAAGTTTTCTCGATAAAGAGATCCTTCTTTTCCCATCATCATACCGCAAACCTTTCGAATTTACTCAACCCGATAGTAGCAATGTTTTGGCCCGTGCCGAAGTGCTGAACGAGTTAAATCACTCATCCGAATACGGAAAGCTGATCGTAACTTATCCCGAGGCTTTGGCTGAAAAGGTAATAGACCGCGCATCGTTAGAAAAAAACACGCTTGAAATTGCGGTAACCAACAAACTCAGCATCGAATTCATCAACGAGTTTTTGATCGAATACGATTTTGAACGGGTTGATTTTGTTTATTCCCCCGGCCAATTCTCAATCCGTGGTGGTATCGTTGATATCTTCTCCTTCTCACACGATCTTCCTTACCGGGTAGAGTTCTTTGGTGATTTTATCGAGTCTATTCGTACGTTCGAGATCGAAAGTCAATTATCTGTTGAGCAAGTTAAATCAATAACAATAGTACCCAACGTACAATCCAAATTTTTGACGGAGAACAATATTTCCTTATTGGAGTATATTGACCCAACAACACAGGTATGGATCAAAGACGTGCAGTTTACACTGGATATCATCCAAACAGGTTTCAAAAAGGCAACTCAATTATGGAAGGCATTATCTGCAGAGGAAAAAACAGCCAACCCCGATTGGATAGACCCTAAGTTTGGCTTTACAGATGAAAAGCTGATTGCCGATCAACTTCACGATTTTGCATTGGTGGAGTTTGGCAAGCAGTTCTTCTATACGCCAACCGATAGCGTTCAATTCGATATAAGGCCGCAACCATCCTTTAATAAGGATTTTAGCCTGCTCATCCACAACTTCAAAAACAACGAAGCCGAAAAGATAGAGAACTGCATTTTTACCGATTCAACCCGGCAATTAGAACGCCTCTATGCCATCTTCGAAGATCTGGATAAAACCATCAAATTTACGCCGGTCAACATTTCCATGCGTGAAGGGTTTATTGATCTCACGCAAAAAATAGCCGCCTATACCGATCACCAGATATTTGACCGTTACTATAAATACAAGCTCAAAAAAGGCTATCAGCGCTCACAAGCCATTACCCTTAAAGAATTACGCGAATTAAAACCCGGTGATTATATTACTCACATTGACCACGGCATAGGCAAATATGCCGGACTAGAAAAGGTTGAGGTTGGCGGCAAGCAGCAGGAGATGATCCGTTTACTTTATGCCGATAACGATCTGCTGTATGTAAACATCAACTCCCTTAACCGCATCTCCAAATACAGCGGCAAAGAAGGTACTGTTCCGCGCATGAACAAGCTTGGTACCGATACTTGGGAAAAGCTGAAAAAGACAACAAAAAAAAAAGTTAAAGACATAGCACGCGACCTGATCAAGCTTTACGCCGTGCGTAAAGCCCAAAGCGGCAATGCCTTTTCACCAGATAGCTACCTCCAAACTGAACTCGAAGCATCTTTTATTTACGAGGATACCCCCGATCAGGAAAAAGCCACCATCGACTTTAAAAAGGACATGGAATCGCCCCACCCTATGGACCGTCTCATCTGTGGTGATGTTGGTTTCGGCAAAACCGAGGTAGCCATCCGCGCGGCGTTTAAAGCCGTTGCCGATAGCAAACAGGTAGCCGTATTGGTACCAACTACCATATTAGCCGCCCAGCACTACAAAACCTTTACAGATAGACTAAAGGGTTTCCCTTGTAATATTGATTACGTAAACCGCTTTAAAACACCAAAGCAGATCAAGGATACTTTGCAACGCTTAGCCGATGGCAAACTGGATATCATCATCGGTACACACCGCCTGGTAAGTAAGGATGTCAAGTTCAAGGATCTTGGCTTAATGATCATCGACGAAGAGCAAAAGTTTGGCGTTGGCACTAAAGAGAAATTGAAAGCTATGCGGGTTAATGTGGATACGCTAACTCTAACGGCGACGCCTATTCCACGTACGCTGCATTTCTCTTTAATGGGCGCGCGCGATCTTTCCATCATATCAACACCACCACCCAACCGCCAGCCGGTAGTTACCGAGCTGCACGTGTTTAACGATAAGCTGATCAAAGAAGCCGTTGAATACGAAATAGACCGTGGTGGCCAAATATTCTTCATCCATAATCGCGTGGCCGATCTTCCGCAATTAGGCGGCATGATCAAAAAGTTGGTCCCAAAAGCACGCATCGGCATAGCTCACGGTCAATTGGAAGGCGACGACCTGGAAGATGTAATGCTTAAGTTTGTGAACAACGAGTACGATGTATTAGTGGCCACAACTATTATTGAGGCCGGTTTGGATATCCCGAACGCCAATACCATCATCATCAATTACGCCCACATGTTTGGCCTAAGCGATCTGCACCAAATGCGTGGCCGGGTTGGCCGGAGCAATAAAAAAGCGTTTTGTTATCTGTTAAGCCCGCCGTTGTCTACTTTAACATCCGAAGCGCGCAAACGCCTAAGCGCCATAGAAGAGTTCAGCGATCTGGGTAGCGGTTTCAACGTAGCCATGCGCGATCTGGACATCCGCGGAAGCGGTAACCTTTTAGGTGCCGAACAAAGCGGTTTCATCGCCGAAATTGGTTTTGAGATGTACCATAAGATTTTGGACGAAGCCATTCAGGAACTAAAAGATGATGAGTTTAAAGGCCTGTTTGACGATAAACCGCGTCCATTCGTAACATTCACCCAAATAGATACTGACCAGGAGATCCTGATACCCGATGAATATGTAACCAGTATTCCCGAACGGTATAACCTATACACCGAGGTCAGCAAAATAGAGAACGAAACAGAACTGGCAGCATTCGCCCAACAAATGCACGATAGGTTTGGCCCTGTACCACCACAGGTAAAGGACTTGTTGAACACTATGCGCCTGCAATGGTTAGGCAAAGCCATTGGGTTCGAAAAGCTCTCGCTGAAAAAGAATGTGCTAAGGGGTTACTTTATCGCCAACCAGCAATCGCCATATTTCGAAACTACACAATTCAGGCAGGTGCTTAACTTTATGCAGGCCAATCCGCGCCGTTGTAATATGAAAGAAGTGAAGAACACACTGCGCATCAGCATTGAGCATGTACAAAGTATTGATGAAGCAGTTTCGATATTGGAAGAAATGGCTGAGCCTGTTGGGGTGTAATTCACTTCAAGAACGAAGCAATAACAGCCTTATATCACAACACTAACTGATAAATATCTTTCAAATTGCGCCCCAACTCTTTATAATCCAAGCCAAAGCCAACCACAAACTTATTCTCAATCTCAAAGCCAACATGCTTTAACTCGGGTATCTCCAATTCCACAGCTTCCGGCTTGTAAAGCAGGGTACAGGTTGATACCGATGCGGGTTTACGGCTTTGCAACTTGTCGATCAAGTAACGTAAAGTATTGCCGGTATCTACAATATCTTCAACCAAAATCACATCACGGCCTTCAATACTAACATTCAGGTCAAATTCATCGGTAATTACACGCTTGCTTTCGAGGCCACCGGCGTATGATGATAGCTTCATAAAAGCAACCTCGGCAGGCACTTCCACATACTTCATCAGTTCGGCAATAAACATAAAGCTACCGTTCAGTACGCCTATGAAAATGGGGTTACGGGCCTCATATTCTTTAGTTAGTTCGGCACCAATTTGCTGGCAGCGGCTATTGATAGCATCGTAAGCTATCATCTTTTTAAAGCTCAGGTCGGCTACGTGTATTATCATGTAGCTAAATTACTAAAATAGCATCAGCAATACCTAAAAACTAACACTCAAATATTCATTATCTTTGGCGCTTAATGGATCACCAGATTTACACCCTGCCCAACGGCATCAAGCTTTTACATAAACACACCGTATCTACAATTGCGCACTGCTGCTTTTTAGTTAATGCTGGCGCACGAGATGAAGCTCCCGGCAAAGACGGCCTTGCTCATTTTATTGAGCATCTGTTGTTTAAAGCCACCGAACGCCGCAATACCAACCAGATACTAAATCATTTAGAGTTGGTTGGTGCCGATTTAAACGCTTACACCACCAAAGAATATACCTGCATACACGCCTCTTTTTTAAAAGAACATTTAGAACGTGCCATTGATTTAACCGAAGACCTTGTTTTCCACTCCACCTTCCCCGAAGAGGAACTGGTTAAAGAGAAAAGCGTAATATTAGACGAGATCGCATCCTACCTGGACCAACCCGACGAAGCTATCCAGGATGATTTTGAGGATCTTCTTTTTAAGAATCACCACCTGGGCCGAAACATTTTAGGCACCTCAGCATCGGTTAGCTTGCTCGATAAGCAAGATATCAGCAATTTTATCAGCAAGAATTACAATACCCATCAAATGGTTTTTGCCGTTTTGGGCGATTACGATTTTAAAAAACTGATCAAACTGGCCGAGAAATACTTTGGCCATGTTAAACCAAATACCACAGCAAAAAACAGGATCAAACCCGAAGTGAACAGGGGGGAGATTGTAAGATTCTCAAAGCCAATTTCGCAAACACATGGCGTTATTGGCAGCCAGGCCTATTCATCTTCCGATCCTAAAAAGAATGGCTTGTTGTTATTGAACAACATTTTAGGCGGGATAGGGATGAGCTCGCGCCTAAACCTCCAGATCCGCGAAAAGTATGGCATCGCTTACAGCATCGAATCCAATTATTCCGCTTTCTCGGATGTTGGTTTGTTCTCCATTTACTTTGGTACCGATACCGAAAAGGCTGAACGAGCCATCAAACTCATCCATAAAGAACTCAAAAAACTACGCGATCAGAAATTAGGAACGTTACAACTACACCAGGCTAAAAGAAAATTTGCCGGCCAGATAGCTTTAGGCGAAGAAAATCGCATAGGTTTGATCATCGCTATGGCGAAAAACTTACTTGATTTTGGGCACATCGACACTCTCGAAGAAATTTTCGCCAAGATAAACGCCGTTACAGCCGAAGAGATGCAAGGCATTGCCAATGAGGTTTTTGATACTAACCTCATGACGACTTTATTATTTGAGCCTAACGACGACTAAGCGCTAATATAATCCAGTTCAACCGGGAGCGACATTTTTTTCGAGGCATTTAAAATCTCGATGCCAACTACGGTACCATCCGCAGCATAATCTATAAAGATGTTGCCGTTTTTATCAGCATTGCTTTCGCCGATCTTTTTAGTTTGGAATTTGATGTAAACGCAGTCTGTTTCGATGTCATAAGTAACTTTCATAATAATTGGTAGATTGGTATGATTGTATAATTGGTTTCAGCAAGTTAATAAATAAAGAGACTTTATTATTCTGTTAAACTGTTAAAAATGGCCTTAGTTTAATCTAAACCTCACTTTTGCCAATATTTCTATAGATAGATGCATTTAACACCACAATTTCATAAAAACACTAAAACTTTCATCAAAAAATTAATTATCCTACTTTTGCATTAATGAAATATCCTATCATAGCATACGGCGATCCGGTTTTACGTAGAGTGGCATCCAATATTGAGCCCGACGAATACCCACATATTAAAGAACTTGTTGAAAACATGTACGAAACTATGTACGCCGCCCGCGGTGTTGGTTTGGCAGCCCCTCAGGTAGGTATGTCTATGCGCTTGTTTGTTATTGATGCCACGCCATTTGATGATGATGAGCCCGAATTAAAGGATTTCAAAAAAGCATTTATCAACGCTAAAATACTCGAAGAAACCGGCGAGGAATGGCCATTTAACGAAGGTTGTTTAAGCATTCCGGATATCCGCGAGGATGTTTACCGTAAACCGGTTGTACGCATCTCTTACTACGACGAGAACTGGAAACACCACGAAGAAACCTTTAAAGGCTTAGCCGCCCGCGTTATTCAGCACGAATATGATCATATTGAAGGCAAGCTGTTTACTGATAAGCTAAGTCCGCTGCGTAAACGCCTGATCCAAAAAAGGCTGACCGATATTTCTAAAGGAGAAGTAAAAGTTGATTACCGCATGAAGTTCCCGGCAGTTAAAAAAGGCCGTTAATTACTATCGCTTACACCGCGGCTTTTATTACCCGCTGTAATTTCTTTGATAAAAGCGCCCCATGCGAAGGGGTTAAACAGGGGGTTAGTGTAGGAATGCTGGTTCATGATGTTTTGATTTTCACCCTGCGCCCACGCACTATAATTCTCTTTGCCATCCCGCGGCAATGTTCTGCCCAATGACGCGATCGATTTTCCGCTCAAGTTTTTGCGGGCGATCTCCAAGTCGTCATCGGCTATCTTCATCGTCATAAAGTCCTTCTTAAACTCATCTGTAGTAGCCCAGGGGAAAACATGTACAACTGGTAGGTTGATCGATTTACCATTCAGTTTTACCTGCAGGGTATAACTATGATCTTTAACGTTTGATGGGATAATAACCACTGTAGATGAATACCCAATAGAAGTAAAACGTAATGTATCGCGTTCATGCGCTACAAAAGAAAAATAACCTTTATAGTTAGATAGGTTAATCTGATTTTTATTGCTAACGTTTGTAATAGTAGCGTAAGGGATAACCGTGCTGCTATCGGCACTTAAAACAATACCTGTAAACTGAACCAGTTCACCATCGTTCTTTTGTTGAGCAAAAGCTGTAGATGTAGCAATTATGGTAATCAATATGAAGATCAGGCGCTTCATTTTAAATGCAATATTTTTAATGTTGGTCAATGTTATAAACTTATCAATACTAATTACGCAAATTTTGAGCCAATAGTATCTTTAAGCATGTAACATTTAACACACTTTAACTTATCTCAAATTTTCGGGCAAAACCGCGTTAGGGTCATCAATATCTGTTAAGTTAACGGCTTCAACACCGGTAATTTCGGGCACAACCTTCATAATAGCCTGCTCAATACCGGCTTTAAACGTCATTATACTCATCGGGCATGAGCCACACGAGCCTAATAGCTTCAATTTAACTATTCCTTCCGGCGTGATCTCTTCGATAGATACATTACCGCCATCTGTCTCCAAATACGGACGAATAGTATCTAAAGCCGCTTCCACCTGTTCTATCAATGTCATTGTGTAATAATTTACTGTAAAGATAAATAATTTATTGCATATGTGCGTTTTGAGGCGCTTTAGCATTTACAATTGATACCTGTTGCGCCACACGCTCAGCCAGGTCAATAAACGCTTTCGACATCGGGTTCGCATCATCCAAAATCAAAGGCTTACCAGAGTCTCCCGATTCTGTAATACCTTTTACTAACGGTATTTGTCCCAAAAATGGCGCTCCAATTTGTGCTGCGAGTTTCTGACCGCCACCTTCTCCAAAAATATAATACTTATTGTCTGGTAGTTCAGCTGGTACAAAATAGCTCATGTTTTCAATCACACCCAGTATCGGCACATTAATAGCCGGCATCATAAACATGCCTACACCTTTACGCGCATCGGCTAAAGCCACATTTTGTGGTGTAGTAACGATCACAGCACCCGCTATCGGGAATCCTTGTGTAATGGTAATATGAATATCACCCGTTCCTGGCGGAAGATCAACCACGAGGTAATCCAGTTCACCCCATTCGGCATCGTTAAACAACTGCTTTACCGCGGTTGATACCATTGGCCCACGCCATGGCACCGGCTGATCCGGATCGGTAAAGAAACCTATCGATAGTAATTTGATACCATATTTCTCAATCGGTTCAATGCGTGTTTTACCGTTCTCTTGCGTAGCGCGTGGCTTTGCGCCTTCCAAACCAAACATGATTGGTACCGATGGTCCGTAAACGTCGGCATCAATCAAACCAACCTTAGCGCCTGTTTTAGATAAACCAATGGCCAGATTAGCAGCCACGGTTGATTTACCAACACCGCCCTTGCCTGATGCTACCGCGATTATATTTTTTATTCCCGGCAAACTATTGTTGCTTTGGGTTGTCACACGTGATGTCATGTTGATCGAGATCTCTGCCTCTTTGCTCACAAAATGTAATATCGCGTTGCGGCAGGCGTTCTCAATCATAGCCTTTAAGGGGCAGGCCGGGGTAGTTAATATTACCGAAAAGCTTACCTTGTTGCCATCAATAACGATGTCTTCTATCATGTTCAGCGTAACCAGGTCTTTTTTAAGGTCGGGTTCTTCAACATGACTAAGGGCGGTAAGTACTTGTTCTTTGGTTATCATTTTTTTAAATACAAATAAATATAAAACAGCTTGTGCCGGAGTTTGTTACAATAAATTCAATGGCAGGAAACCGTTGTAAAGATAAGATTATTAGTTTTGGTTAAAATTTACCGATGCAGCTCCTAAACCGTAAATATATCCGCATTGGCGGAATTGTACTAATTTGTTTATTTATTCTCGTTTTAATAGGAGGCGTAATAGCCTTTAATAAGCGTGAAAAACTCCTGCAATCAGCTATCAACAAAGCTACTCTAAAAGCCAAAAAGGAGTATAATTTAGATGTAAAAATAGGCTCAGCTAAGTTTGTGGGCCTGGCTACAGTTGCTTTTTCGGGCATTACTGCAGTACCCGAAAATCGCGACACTTTGCTATCCGTTAAAGATTTTGAAGTCGGCATCAAGATCTGGCCGCTGCTGGTTGGCAATATCAAATTAGCATCCGTTAAGGTTGACAATGGTGTGTTGAACCTAACCAACATCAAAGGCGTAAAAAACTTCGATTTCCTTTTTAAAAAGAAACGTGATACTACCAATACCAGCTCTGGAGGCGATATTTCTGTTGTAGCCAATAACCTCATTAACCAAGTACTCTACAAAATTCCCGATGAGCTTGACCTCACCAACTTCAACGTTAAATATCGTACAGATAGCATCAATGTAAGTGTACTGGCCAAATTCGCTAAAATCGAGAATAGTATTTTAACATCAACCTTTATTGTAAACAATGGCGAATCAACACTGCATTTCGCAGGTAAAATGCGCCCATCGGATAAGTTTATCGATGTTAAGTTATACTCCGATAATAAATCTGTTGTTTTGCCTTTCATTGAGAAAAAATACGGACTTAAAGTTAGTTTTGATACCATCAGCACGCAGCTAAAAAAGGTAGAGCGCAGCGATGGAGAAACACGCATTTACGGTTACTGGTCTGTCAGAAACCTGCTAATCAATCATCCTAAAATAGCATCTAATGATATTATTATTCCATCCGGATCAATTGATGCCAACCTGTTCATCGGTCAAAACTATGTATCTATCGATAGTTCATCGGTTATTCATTTAAAGGATGTTACCGCTAATCCCTATATCAAATACACGCTTAAACCGGTTAAAGTTTATGAGTTAAAACTGCATACCGACTATATCGACGCGCAAAAGATCTTCAACTCTTTCCCGCAAGGCACATTTGATGCCCTTGAGGGGATACAGGTTGCTGGTAAGCTATCCTACAATCTCAATTTCTATCTGGACACTTCAAAACCAGATGATGTACAGTTTGACTCCAGCTTAAAGCAGGATAATTTCCACGTCGTAAAATACGGCCGCACCGATTTGAGCAAACTCAATAATCCGTTTGTTTACACCCCATACGAAAAAGGCGAACCCATGCCTTCGCGCCAAATTGGCCCAAGCAACCCGGATTATACGCCGCTATCGGATATCTCGCCATACCTGCAACATGCGGTAATGACGGCCGAAGACCCTACCTTTTTCAAACACAATGGCTTTGTTGAGGCATCGCTCCGTAAATCAATAGCTGTTGATTTTAAAGAGAAGAAATTTAAGCGTGGTGGTAGTACTATATCCATGCAGCTGGTTAAAAACGCGTTCCTGAGCCGTCAAAAAACCATGGTACGCAAAATTGAAGAAACGCTGATCGTTTGGATGATAGAGAACACGCACATCATATCCAAACAACGCATGCTCGAAGTTTACTTCAATATCATCGAGTGGGCGCGCAATGTTTATGGTATAGGCGAAGCCGCCCGTTATTACTTCGGCAAAACACCATCGCAGCTTAACCTTGGCGAGAGCATTTACCTGGCCAGCATTGTGCCTAAGCCAAAATCGGGCTTATATTACTTTGAACCCGATGGTAGCTTACGCAGCAGTTTACAAGGCTATTTTTACTCGTTAGGCAACATGATGAGCATGTATGGCTATACACAGCGCGATAGCAGCGGTTATGGCTTTTATGATGTGCATCTCAAATCTAATTTGCGCAGAAAGGCTGCTGTAGATACCACCGAGATCAATAAGCTGTTGAAACAGACTGATGATGAGGATGCTGATGTTCCGGTAGTGGTTGTTCAGCCAGAAAAGAAGCCTAACTTTTTTCAACGTTTGTTTGGCAAAAGGGATACTACTACCAGGAAAAAAGAGGTTACCGTTGCCGATACCGGCCATGTAAAAACTAAAAAAGAGCTTCGCCAGGAAAAACGCGAACAGAAACGTAAAGAAAAAGAGGCCCGTAAAAAGCTGGAAGAACGGGGTTTATTTTAGTAATAATATTAATCTAAAAATAAAGACACGCTTAAAGCGTATCTTTAT
>Ga0116227_10011724_pt1 | contig 14605 bp, 11 predicted proteins | sample S1TSphgellanicum_FD_89693 | JGI IMG/M metagenome (GOLD analysis project Ga0116227, IMG submission 89693) | Host-associated microbial communities from peat moss isolated from Minnesota, USA - S1T2_Fb - Sphagnum magellanicum MG | ecosystem: Host-associated > Plants > Peat moss > Unclassified... | reverse complement strand
TGAAGATCGGCGGCATACTTCTGGCTGAAGCTCGTAAGGTCCATGTTGTAGGTCGCCGTGCGCCAGAAGACCTGCGCGTCGGCGCTCCAGCCAAGCCGTTCGTCGCGCTGGGGGCAGTCGGTGGGGACGCCGACGAAGTTCGACCGCTGCCCCCACAGCACATTGCTCCATAGTTGGTTGACCATCTTATCGCCAGTGCTGAACTGCGTCGTGAGCGGAGCGTCCGTGTGCAGCACCACGGCCTGCAACGTCTCAGCCGTGGGAGCCTGGTGCGTGCCGGTGATCTCCGCATAGCGAAAGCCATGATAGGTAAACAGCGGCTGATAGTCCTCAATACCTTTGCTGCCTGCAAGAATGAAATGGTCGGTCGCCTTCGCCGTCCGCAGGTTATCGGTATAAAGCGTGCCGTCGGGGTTCAGCACCTCGGCGAAGCGAAGCTGCACATCCTCGCCGCGCGGTCCATGAACGCGCAGCCTGGGCAGCGCCGCCATGTTCTGCCCGAAGTCGAAGACATACACGCCCGGCTTCGGCTGCGTGATCGTCTTAGCTGCCATCACCCTCTCTTCGCGTATCGGCTCGAAGTACTGCGCGACGATCTTCGGCTCCGTCGGCGCAATCACGGCGACAGGCTCCCAAGCTGTATCGGAGAAGGCCGCCGTGTCCCAGCCAGCAGCCTCCTTGCGTGCGTCGCGTGTCTCGCCGTCATAGATCTCCGCCTTCAAGATCGCCGAGTCCCGCGCCCTCCAGCTCTCATCTGTTGCGATCCATTCGACCGTCCCGTCCGCATGCTCGATCCGCAGCTGCGCCTTCAGCGCCGGCTGCGTCGCCCCATAATTGTTTCCCTGCCGATACCACCGCAGCGGCGTGCTGTACCACCCCGGAGCAAGATACACGGCAATCGCATTGTCTCCGCGCTTGATCCGCGCCGTCACATCGTAGACCTGGTACGGCACATGCTCGCGGAAGTCCATCCACCCCGGCGCAAGTATCTGGTCTCCAACCACCTTGCCGTTGATGTGGAAGTTGTACGCTCCCAGCGCCGTCGCATAGAGCCGCGCCGACACAACCGCCTTGTCCTCGTGGAAGGCATGGCGCAGCGCAACCACCGGCCCCGTCGGCCAGGGAATCCCAGCCTCGACTCCGAAGTTACTTATCCCCGTCTTGAACTCCTCGGCCGGCTTCCATGCAGCATCATCGAAGGCCATCTTCTGCCAGCCATCCTCCGCATCGAGCGCCGCCTTCCAACCCGGCAACGCGCTCGACAGCAGCTTCGTCGTGCCGTCGGCGAAGGTTACGTAAAGACACATGCTCATCGGCGCGCGCGTCGGCACCGTCTTCGCTCCCGGAACGAGATAACGGGTAATCTCAATCGCGACCAGGTTCGCTCCTTTGTGGATCGAAGAGGTCACGTCGGCGCGCTCATACGTTCCCCAGGGCATCTGCTTCCAAGGAGTCAGCGGGTTCGGCTGCAACACCATCGCGCCGTTCATCCATGCGGCCGCGGTGTCCTCTCCGGTCGTGTACAGCGCCGCGGACCTCACGGGCTTTTCGAGGGTGAACGCATACCGGAAGTCATGATGCGTATCGGCTGCCGCTTCGGGCGACGACGAATTGTTCGTGATCCAGATCGCCGCCGACTCGCGAATGCTATGCAGCTCCGGCCCCTCGTATCCGATCCACTTTGCGCGCCAGTTCGCCTGGTCAAGCAGTCCGGTCTCCCACCAAGTCAGGTCGCTCGCGGGATACGGCTTGCCGTCCTTGTCCCAAACCGTCACGCGCCAGAAGTAGCGATGCTCGGGAAGCAGCCTTGCTCCACCATACGGCACACCGGCCGATACATCGGAGATGACCTTGCCGCTATCCCAGACATCAGGCTTCGCATCTCCCGCGCCAGGCGATCGGCCGAAGACCTCGATCTCATATGCCGTTTGCCTTGCGGCATAACGCGTGTCACGCAATTGCCAGGAAAGCATAGGCCTCTCGGTATCGATGCCCAGCGGCTCCGTCAGCGAATCGGCTTGCAGCATCACCGGCTTCCCCGATTCCAGCTTGACGCGGACTGTACGCGGGGTGCCAAGACTCCCGGCCGCCGCCGACTGACCGAAGCTGGCGACTGGAAGCACCAGACACACGACCGCCAAGGTCATTGCTCGAAATACCATCGCTGCACTCCCTGCCGGTCTCCAAGCGAATGCGAGACCTTGAGTCCCCACTCGGCCGCATCGTGTTCCCAGCCATCATGAGCCCGCTTGTAGGTTCGCCCGAAAGGTATCTTCGCGGACAATGGATTGTCAAAAATGAAGAACGACTCACTGGTCAACACTGTGTGATCGCACAGTTCGTTGTCGAGATGGAGCAGACGCGCAGGGAAGAATCTGCCGGGGGATTCTTGTGCGACTTTGGGTCTTGCGGGATGTCCTGAAACGGGGTGATGGTGGGCAGTGAGGGACTCGAACCCCCGACATCCTGCTTGTAAGGCAGGCGCTCTAACCAGCTGAGCTAACCGCCCGGTCTCCGGGACTGGTTCAAGTGTACGGGAGGGTGCCTAGGGAAGCAATGACGGTTAAACTGCAGAGTTGTTCTCGCCGGGCAGGTTGCCGCTGGTGATGAAACCATAGAAGGGATTGGGCACCTGAGCGTTCAGGGCGTTCTCGCCGAGCGAGAGATAGTTGGCTGGAAGCTGGTTGAGGTCGGAGAAGGAACCGAGGAGCAGCCCCACGCTGCTTGGCCAGCAGGTGCATGCCGGACTGACCTGGATGAAATAAACAGGAAACATATGGGTAACCTTCGCGCTCAGGGCTCGGCTTATCGCCACCAGCGTGCGGAAGGAGTTACTATCCAGCCTTCTCCGTCAACTCCGCCCAGCGCTCATAAAGCGTGTCCGCCGCCGCCTGCGCATCCTCCATCTCCGCCAGCGCCGCCGTCAATCTCTTTGCGTCGATGGCGACAGCGGGATCGTCGATCATCTCTCGCGCCGCCTGCAGCCTGTCCTCGGCCGCCTCCACCGCCGCCTCGATGGCCGAATACTCCCGCGCCTCAAGATACGACAGCTTCTTCTTCCCGCCTTGGTTCGCGTTCACAGCGATAGCCGCCGCAACCGCCGTCCCCGCCGCCCCAGGAGCGATCGCCGCCGGCACGATCTCTTCGCCCGCCGCGCCGCGACCGACGGCATCCTCCCACTGCGAGTAGTCCGCGAACCGCTCCGCCCCGCCGCGCCCGTCGAGCCCCAACACAATCGTCGAAACGCGGTCCAGCATGTAGCGGTCGTGCGTCACCAGCACCAGAGCGCCCGTGTATTCGAGCAGGCTCTCCTCCAGGATCTCCAGCGTCGCAATATCCAGATCGTTCGTCGGCTCGTCGAGCAGCAGCAGGTCCGCCGGCTCCAGCATCAGCTTCGCGATCAGCACCCGCGCCCGCTCACCACCCGAGAGCCGCGAGACCGGCTGATTCAACTGCTCGCTGGTAAACAGGAACTTCGTCGCGTAGCTCGCCACATGCACCACGCGGCCCTGATACACCACCGAGTCCGAATCCGGCGCCAGCGCCCGCCGCAGCGTCAGCTCTTCATCGAGCTCCCGCGTCTGCGAGAAGTAGACAATCTTCAGCGACGACGCCAGCGTCAGCGCTCCCGAAGCCGGCTGCAGCTCTCCCGTCAGCAGCCGCAGAAGCGTCGTCTTGCCGCTGCCGTTCGGCCCCACCAGCCCCACTCGCATCCCCGACGTGATCAGGAAGTTCAGCCCCTCGACGATCTTCCGCGCGTTCGCGCCTTCCCCCAAAACGACGCTGACATCCTCGAACTCCACCAGCCGCTTCGTCTGCCTGTCTGTAGCGGCAAAGTCGATGCCGGCGCTCGCCGTCTGCGTGCGCTGGTTGACCTCCTTCAACTGCCCGATCAGCTCCTGCGCGCTGTCGATCCGCGCCTTGGACTTCGTCGTCCGCGCCTTCGGGCCGCGGCGCAGCCAGTCGGTTTCGATCTTCACCCGGTTCTTCAGCGCGTCCTGCAGCTTCGACTGCGCCTCAAGATACTGAGCCTTGCCCTCAAGAAACTTCGAGTAGCTGCCCTTCACGCGCAGCAGCCCGTCGGCATAGACGCGGTTCAGCTCGACCATCTCCTCGGCCGTGTTCTCAAGAAAATACCGGTCGTGCGAGACCATCACCACAGCCGAGTCCGCCTCCTTGATCACCTGTTCGAGCCACGCAATCCCCGCCAGGTCGAGATGGTTGGTCGGCTCGTCGAGCAGCAGCACATCAGGCTTCGTCACGATCGCCTCGGCGATGGCCAGCCGCTTCCGCCACCCTCCCGAGAGCCGCGCCGCCTCTGCCTCGAGCGACGGAAACCCCGTCCGCCCGGATGTCTCCCGCAGCCGCCCCTCGCGCTCGGCCTCGGCCACTCCCGCCTTCGCGAGCGCCCGCTCCAGCACATCGCGCACCGCCAGCCCCGGCGCAAACACGGACTCCTGCGCGACAAACCCCACCCGCGCCCGCTTGCGCACGGCCACATCGCCCGCATCGGCGTCCTCCTCTCCGGCGAGCACCTTCAACAGCGTGCTCTTGCCCGCGCCATTCGGCCCGATCAGCCCGATGTGGTCGCCGTCCGAAACCGTAAACGAGATGTCATGAAAGAGTGCATTCGCGCCAAAGGCCTTGGTCAGCCCCTGCGCATTGAGGATTGGCGGCATTTCTCCAGTTTACCGGCTCTGCCGATGCAAGCCTAATCAGGCTGATCACTGACTTGACCGGTGACCCTCTGGGTAACTCCGAGGTCGAACAGCGATTCGGCCTGTTCTCATGAGTCCAGAGCCGGTTCCGGTTAGACGACGAAACTACTTGACGCGGTGCTACGCGCCGACTAAGGTGGGTACTTCTCACAACAGGCCCTGCTGCAAAGCGCTCAGGCTTCAGTGCATTGCCTGATACAAATTATGCCGACGGAGATGCATATGCGGTGCACTAATTGTGGTAGCGACAGCCCACCCGGCTCGCAGTTTTGCCAGCAATGCGGGCTCAATTTTATGGAAACACAACGCGCTGTAGGCCGTTCCGAGCGATCACCTGTCGCGGCACTCCTGCTTTCCATGTTCCTCCCAGCCATTGGACAGATTTATAATGGCGAGTTCAAGAAGGCGATCACGATATGGATTGGCTATGCCGTAGGACTGCTATTGCTCGGCGTCGTCATCGGATATTTCATATGGTTGGGCGTCTGGATATGGTCAATGGTCGATGCCTACAACGCAGCATCCAGCAGCAGAAAGCGCTGAGGTAGAGAACTCCATGACACCCATCGAGCTCAAGGGACTTCGCCCGCAGACCTATGAACATCCCCAGGACAGGGCTGCACTTACTGCCCTGGAAAAGACTGCGGGCGTGGGTAGCGTAATCGCAAAGCTCAACGAGATGGGCGTTGACAAGACGCTGCGTATCCAGCTTACAGGCCAACACCTTCGTGTTACAGCCGACAGCCTGCCCGATCTGTACAACACCCTGCTTACAGCCTGTAGAACACTCGATCATCGCGTTGTCCCCGATCTCTACATCGTGGGCGGCCACGAGATCAATGCATTTACTTCTTGTGTGGAGCGGCCCCTCATTGCGGTCACCTCCGGTGCGGTTACGCACCTTAGCCCCAAGGAACTTCTCTTCGTCGTAGGGCATGAAGTAGGGCACATCAAGAGCCGTCACGTCCTTTACTACCAGATCGCGGACAAGATTCTCCCCATTGCCGGAGAGTTGGCCGGAGCCATCCCCCTCTTCGGCGATGTGTTGAAGATACTGCTGATGTCAGGTGGTGGCGCTGCCTTTCTCCATTGGATGCGCATGTCGGAGTTCACAGCGGACAGGGCCGGACTGCTCGCTTGTCAAGACGCAGACGTTGCCTTTGCAACCATGGCGAAACTGGCTGGCCTGCCTTCGAAGTACTACGCTACCTACAACACGGCAGACTTCATCCAACAGGCACGCGAATTCGACGCTATGGACATCGACTGGAGTTCGAAGCTCGCGAAGGTCATGGCAGGCCTCTGGGCGTCCCACCCGTGGACGGTCCTGCGTGCACAGGAACTGCTGAAGTGGATCGAAGCCGGCAACTACCAGCATGTCATCAGCAACCCAGTCTCCCTCCCAGAGATGCCATTCGGTAGCCATAAGGCAAACTGCACCGCTTCCGGCCGCCCACTCGTCGGGAACGAAAAATTCTGTGGCCAGTGCGGCGCGCGTATAGCGTAAATCTAAGAATAAGGCTCAGCGTGCCGTCGGGGCGCTGAAGCGAGGTTAGCATTTGGCGGTTCGTCTTCACTATCTAATCGCAGGCAACGATCATGAAGCCCCCTCGGAGGAGAGCAAGCTCTGGAAGGCGGTCCTAAAAGCGGGGCAGCCCTGGGTTGAAGAGGGTATGATCACACTGTCACTCATATCCAGCCCTACAGAGACTGCGCTGAGAGCGGCGCTGGAAAGTGGGTGCGACATACTGCACCTGATTGTATGTGGTTCGCAGCGCAAGGAAGCGCACTACGCAACACTCACGCTCAAATCCTCAGAAGGCTCAGCACGTGAGTTCACCGCGCAAGCCCTTGGCCGTCTCTTGACCAAGTATGCCAGCCTCAAACTGTTGATTGTGCAAGCGTTCGACGCCAATACCAAAGGATTCGACCTCTTCGGTGAAGTGCTCGCAGAGGTAGGTGTTCCGGCGGTGATGACCACGAAGTGCCTATCAGGCAGCCTGCAGCGGACCCTCCTCGCGACTTTGTGCGACGGACTGTCCGCTCAGCAACCAATAGAGGATATCGTCCGTGCTTTTGGCGCATCGCTCGATTCGAGCGATATCGAAACCCCGGTGATCACGCTGAGTTGTGCCCGCCTGAACACTTCAGGCGCTCACGAGCCGAGCACTAACCAGGTTTACGCACAGCAGTCACACACCGAGAAACCTCCACCAATTAAACCGGCGGCCGCGCCACCAATGCTCTTCTACTCGTACTCTCATAAAGATGAGTCGCTCCGCGATCAACTTGAGATCCATCTCGCGTCACTTCAGCGACTAAATCACATCTCTTCTTGGCACGACAGGCGGATACTGGTAGGAAGTCCCCTCGAAAAAACGATAGATGAGAATCTTGAAAGCGCTCAAGTCATACTCCTTCTTATAAGCTCAGACTTCATTGCCTCCGACTATTGCTACGAGCGTGAAATGTCGCGGGCATTGGAGATGCATGCAAACCGAGAGGCTTACGTCCTCCCAGTCATTTTGAGACCGTGCGATTGGCATGAGCTTCCGTTCGGAAAGTTGTTAGCTACTCCAAAGGATGGAAAAGCGATCACCCTATGGCCTGATCGCGATGCTGCCTTCCTGGATGTTGTGCAAGCGATTAAAGCCGTTATCAAGAAATTCAACTAATGTCTTACCATGCGCCTTGCCACCAGATCTCTCGCCACACTGTTTCTCTCTGCCACCATCGCCTACGGGTCTGGCATCGCCGCCGCCCCCGCCACCCCCGAAGACCAGGCCGTCCTCGCCCCCATCCACGCCCTCTTCGACGGCATGGCCCGCCGCGACGCCGCCGCCATCCAGCTCCCGCTTCTGCCCGGAGGCTCGCTCGTCCTCATGCGCGACGGCAAGCCCGCCCAGATGACCTTCGCCGCCTTCGCCGAGCGCGTCGCACGGCCCTCCGCCACCCGCATCGAAGAGCGCATCTACTCGCCCGTCATCCATATTGACCGCGACCTCGCCGTCGTCTGGGCGCCCTTCGACTTCCTCGTCGACGGCAAGGTCGACCACTGCGGCACCGACCTCTTCAACCTCGTCCGCGTCGACGGCAAGTGGCTCATCGCCAGCGTCGCCGACACCGGCCACCCAACCTGCCCCGCCCGCTAAACCCGCAGCCCGCTCGCAAAGCAGAAAGGCCCGCCACCATCGGCGAGCCTTCTCCTTACGCGTCCCTCTCCATCGGCAATCCGCCGGAGTTACCGGCGTCCGCCGCCCGGATGCCCGTGTCCCGCAAAGCCCGCGGCGTGTTCGCGGCCAGCATCGTGGTCCGCCGGGCCGACGTTGCCGCGCCCGTCCCGCGCCTCGTTCGGGTGGAAGTGGTTGAACGGCTGCTCGTTCCTCTCCGGAAACGGCCCGTGATACCCATGCCGCGGGTCATACCGGTTGTCCACATGGCCATGGAACCCGGCCGGCCCATGGAACCACGGCCCCGCTCCGATAAACACCCCGCCGACGAACCAGTCCGGCCCGTAGTAACCGTAGGGGGCGCAATCGTAGGGCGGAAAGTCGAAGTACCCGTACGGGCAGACCGGCGCGACTCCGATATTGACCGAAATCTGCGCAGGCGACACGGCGGGAGCACTCATCAGGGCAGCGACGAAGACGGCGGAAAGAATAACTGGCAACTTCCATCGAGACATGGCGAAAATCCTCCTGGACTTCTTCTTTCTTAGAGGAGAAAACCGCTTGGCGAGTTGTGCATCCAGCTTCCTCCCACGCTGCCTCTTTTCAGTCCAGGTCGAACTCGCGCAGCGGCCGCTCGCCCAGCGGCGACTCCTTCGCCTTCTTCACCGCCTCGGCGAACTTCTTCGCCAGCACGTCTTCCTTGTTCTTCTCCGCGTCCACCGACTGCCGGAAGAGGTTCTCCCGCCGGGCGTCACTCTCGCGCAGCGCCCGCGCCGCCTCGCCGAAGTCCTCGAACGTCTTCTTCTTCGGCGCGGAGGTATGCGCGATGATCGCCCGGCTCACCGGGTCGATCTTCAGAATTCCCCCGCAATCCGGACACGTCACATCGAACGGCTGGTCTGATGGATAGTTGCCGCGTCCCATACCTGCTTCACCTCAGCGGAGATTCTAAATCTCCCGGCATACATCTCATCGGGTTTGTACTCCCGCAAGTTTCGGACTACGATTTAGCCAGTGGCAAACCACAAGGCTTGCCGTCGAATATGATCCACGCTGTCGCGGGAGAGACCGGGCCTCCATCAATCCCGGCGCCGAAGGAGCAACCGCCCCGGAAACTCTCAGGCAAAGAGGACCGCGACACGCTGCATCGACTTCTGGAGAGAGGCATCCCGCCTAATTGGTGCAAGGGTGTCCGCCGACGGGATAACAATCTCAGGCAAACCGACAGAAGGGGCGCACTTGGCAGGCTGAGGACTCAGCCGCCAGAGGATTGCGCCCGATGAACTCGACGCCCACAGCGACCACGCCCGTAGCCTCCGCGAACACGAACAACACTGCAAACGAAGCCACATCAGAGGCGTTCGCTCGCCGCCACATCGGCCCCTCCGCTCCGGACGTCGCCGCGATGCTGAAGACCATCGGCGCGAGCAGCATTGAGGAGCTGATCGCTCAGGCCGTCCCCGCGTCCATCCTGAGCCCGGGCCAACTCGCCTTCGGCCCCGCGCTCACCGAGACCGAGACGCTCGCCTACATGCGCTACGTCGCGGCCGCAAACAAAGTCCTCACATCGCTGATCGGACAGGGCTACTACGGTACGATCACGCCCGCCGTGATCCAGCGCAACATCCTCGAAAATCCCGCCTGGTATACGGCGTACACGCCCTACCAGCCGGAGATCAGCCAGGGCCGGCTCGAGGCCATCATCAACTTCCAGACCATGGTCGCCGACCTCACCGGCCTCGACATCGCGAACGCCTCGCTGCTCGACGAAGCCACCGCCGCCGCCGAAGCGATGTCCATGGCCAAGCGCGGAGCGAAGTCCTCCGCAGCAAAACAAAACGCTTTCTTTGTAGATGAAAATTGCCACCCGCAGACCATCGCCGTCCTCGAAACCCGCTCGAAGCCGCTCGGCTGGACGCTCGTCGTCGGCGACCCCGCAACCGACCTCAAACCGGAAGATGTCTTCGGCGCGATCTTCCAGTATCCCGGCACGCGCGGCGACATCGTCGACTACCGCGCCGAAATCGCCGCCCTTCACAAGCACGGAGCCATCGCCGTCATGGCCGCCGACCCGCTCGCCCTGACGCTGCTCACCTCGCCCGGCGAACTCGGCGCGGACATGGCCGTCGGCAGCACCCAGCGCTTCGGCATCCCGCTCGGCTACGGCGGCCCGCACGCGGCGTATCTCGCAACCCGAGATGAGTTCAAGCGCAACCTTCCCGGGCGCCTCGTCGGCGTCTCCATCGACGCGCGCGGCGCGAAGGCCTACCGGCTCGCGCTGCAGACCCGCGAACAGCACATCCGCCGCGAGAAGGCCACCTCGAACATCTGCACCGCGCAGGTGCTGCTCGCCGTGATGGCCGGAATGTATGCCGTCTACCACGGGCCTGAAGGCCTGAAGGCCATCGCCCGCCGCATCCACGCGAAGACGGCGAAGCTCGCCGCCGGTCTTGACGCGCTCGGCTACAAGATCGCGACCAAGTTCTACTTCGACACCATCACGATCGCCCTCCCCAGCGCGTCCGAGGCCGAGGCCATCCACGCCCGCGCGGTCGCCGCCGGCATCAACCTCCGTAAGACGAGCGCCACCGAGATCGGCATCTCGCTCGACGAGACCACAACAGAAGCCGTCATCAAGTCTGTCTGGGAGGCCTTCAGCCCCGGCAAGAATCCCATCTTCTACTCCGACGCGGCCGAGCAGTCGCTCCCCGCCGCGCTCGCCCGCACCAGCGCCTTCCTCACCCACCCCATCTTCAACCAGTACCACTCCGAGACCGAGCTTCTCCGCTACATGCGCCGCCTCGCCGACCGTGACCTCGCGCTCGATCGGGCCATGATCCCGCTCGGCTCCTGCACCATGAAGCTCAACGCCACCACCGAGATGCTGCCCATCTCCTGGCCCGAGTTCGCGAACATCCATCCGTTCGCTCCGGCGGATCAAGCCGAAGGGTACGCCGAGATGATCTCCGCCCTCGAAGCCCGCCTCTGCGAGATCACCGGCTACGATGCCTTCAGCTTCCAGCCGAACTCCGGCGCTCAGGGCGAGTACGCCGGACTGCTCGCCATCGGCGCGTACCACGCCAGCCGAGGCGAGGCCCACCGCAAGATCTGCCTCATCCCCGCATCCGCCCACGGCACGAATCCCGCATCCGCACAGATGGCCGGCATGGAGGTCGTCGGGGTACTCTGCGACGACCACGGCAACGTCGATGTTGATGATCTCCGCGCCAAGGCCGAGAAGTACTCGGACATCCTCGCCGCCGTCATGATCACCTACCCCTCCACGCACGGCGTCTTCGAGGAGCGCGTCCGCGAGATCTGCGAGATCGTCCACGCCCACGGCGGCCAGGTCTATCTCGACGGCGCGAACCTCAACGCCCAGGTCGGCGTCGTCTATCCCGGCAAGTTCGGAGCCGACGTCTCGCACCTGAACCTGCACAAGACCTTCTGTATCCCGCACGGTGGCGGAGGCCCGGGAGTCGGCCCCATCGGCGTCCGCGCGCACCTCGCGCCGTTCCTTCCCAACCACCCGGCCCTCAACACAAGCAGCCCCGTCGGCCCCGTCTCGGCAGCGCCGTACGGCTCAGCCTCAATTCTCGCCATCTCCTGGGCGTACATCCTGCTGATGGGCGGCGAAGGCCTCACCGCCGCGACCGAAACCGCCATCCTCAACGCCAACTACATCGCCACGCGGCTCGACCCGCACTTCCCTGTCCTCTACAAGAACGAGCATGGTCGCGTCGCCCACGAGTGCATCCTCGATACGCGGCCGCTCAAGGCATCCTGCGGCGTCACGGTAGACGACATCGCCAAGCGCCTCATCGATTACGGATTCCACGCTCCGACGATGAGCTTCCCCGTCGCGGGAACGCTAATGGTTGAGCCCACCGAGTCCGAATCGAAGATGGAGATCGACCGCTTCTGCGACGCGATGATCGCCATGCGGAACGAGATCCGCGCCATCGAGCAGGGCCTGCACACCGCCGCGGAGAGTCCGCTGCGCTTCGCCCCGCACACTGTCTTCGACCTCACCGACGATGTCTGGGACCGCGTCTACACTCGCGCCCAGGGCTGCTTCCCGTCCACCTCACGCCGTCAGGACAAGTACTGGGCACCCGTTAACCGCATCGACAACGCCTACGGCGATCGCAACCTCTTCTGCTCCTGCCCTCCGACGGCCGAATACGCCGAAGCCATCAGCGAATAGCCGTCCTCGATGGGCGAGAGCACGGTTGGATGGCTTTGGCCTGTCTTTGATTTGTATGTGTTTGGCCTTCCTGAATCTTTCGGAAGGGCCTTCCGGCTAAGATACGAACTGGCACCGCACCCATCTCCTCGAAGATCAGGATACGAATTGGCCCCCGAAACGAACCCCGAAGCGAGCCCGGACCTATCGAACCTGGCAATCGTCATCATGGCGGCCGGCAAGGGCACGCGCCTCAAGAGCAAGCGCCCCAAGGTCCTCCACGAGATCGGCGGCCGCGCGCTGCTGCTGCATGTGATCGAGGCCGCCAAGTCCCTCGTTCCCCGCGGCCGCATCTACTGCATCGTAGGCCACGAAGCGGAGAGAGTGCGCCACGCCGTCGCCCACACCGGCGTCCACTTCATCCTGCAATCCGAGCAGCGCGGCACCGGGCACGCCCTGCAGATCGTCAAGGCCCACTTCGCCGCGACGGGCGGTCCCGTCCCAGAGGACCTTCTCGTTCTCTCCGGCGACGTGCCGCTCATCCGCCCTGAGACGCTCCGCGCGCTCGCCGCCTTCCACGCCTCCGAACGCGCCGCGATGACGATCCTGACCGCCGTCCCGCCCGACCCCACAGGCTACGGTCGCGTCATCCGCGTCTCGCCCGGCTCACCCGAAGTTACCGCTATCGTCGAGCAAAAATCCCTCACCCCCGCGCAACTTACGGCCCCCGAGATCAACTCCGGGATCTACTGCTTCTCGACAGCGGCGCTCTTCGCCAAGCTCGATCTGCTCTCCACAAACAACGCCCATGGCGAGTTCTACTTGACCGACGTCGCTGCTCTGCTGGTCGCTGACGGCCAGAGAGTCGTCGCCACTCTAGCCCCCGACTTCGACGAGGTCCTGGGTGCCAACACTATCGCCGAGATGATGCACCTCGACGCCGCCATGCGCCTCGCGACCGCGCGCCGCCTCATGGCCGAGGGCGTCACCATCTTCCGCCCCGAGACCTGCGTGATCGACGCCGCGGTCCGCGTCGCCCCCGACACCGTCATCGAGCCGTATGTTCAGCTCCTCGGCGCAACAACCATCGGCCCCGACTGCCGCATCCGGTCTTACTCCGTGATTCAAGCATCGGAATTGGGACAAGGCGTGCTGGTCCGCAATGGCTGCGTCCTCGACGGCGCAACGGTCGGCAACGGTGCTGTCCTCGGCCCCTATGCGCATCTCCGCCCCGAGAGCCACATCGGCCCCGCCGCCCACGTCGGCAACTTCTGCGAGACCAAGAAGATCACGCTCGGCGCGGGTTCCAAAGCCAACCACTTGACCTATCTCGGTGACGCGAAGATAGGATCGGGAGTCAACATCGGCGCCGGAACCATCACCTGCAACTACGACGGCGTCCACAAGCACCTCACCACCATCGGCGACCATAGCTTCATCGGCTCGGACTCCACCCTCGTCGCCCCAGTCACCATCGGAGAGGGGGCTTACGTCGCCGCCGCAAGCTGCATCACCGACGATGTTCCCGCCGACGCCCTCGCCTTCGGCCGCGCTCGCCAGGTCACCAAATCCGGCTGGGCCGCCGCCCGCCGCGAGGCCAACAAGGGGCCCGCGGGAGAGTAGAGATCGTGACCCGATTCAGCGCTTGGAGCGGCGCGGAGTAGAGGGTGCCGGGTTGCAATATGTCTCATCATTCAGCATCCAGGCATGGCAAAGCCTCGCAAGATAATTCACAGCAACTTTGACCCGGGCCGAAATCTTCCGCCCCTTGCAAAATACTTGCCGCCGCAACTGCCCCGCGGGGTGCATCATGTATGGCGGAGAAGAATATGCCCAGACTCAGCGACTCCGAACTCGCAGCCGCGATGCACGCCTTGCCAGAGTGGCAGCTTGAAGATGGCAAGCTCATCCGCGACTACACCTTCCCGGACTTCGTCGCGGCCATCGCCTTTGTCAACAGCGTCGCCGCGCTTGCCGAGTCCGCTAACCACCACCCCGACATCGATATCCGCTACAACCAGGTCCGCCTCGCGCTTATCTCCCACGACTCCGGCGGACTGACCAAACGCGACATCAAGCTCGCAGCGAAGATTGATGCCGAGCTCCAATAGGTACAAACGCGTTGTGACCCATCCGCGTCGCCGTTCAGCGATAAGACATGCGACACAGGTCCTACCCACGACATGATGCTGCCCGAACCGCAGGCATCAACGTCATCGCCCGCTCCAGCACCAATCCCACCTGCCGGTCGTTGTGATATCCGTCGCGCTCCGCTCTGGCCCTTCCCGCCGCCGCTATCCGTCGCCGCGACGGCTCGTCCGGCAGATACCGCCTGATCTTCTCAACGAGTTCGTCATATCCCGAGAAGAAGACCGCCTCTTCTCCTTCGACGAAGCGTTGCGAGTGCCCCTCGGACCGCTCCGCCAGCAGAAACCCGCCGCAACCGGCGATCTCGAAGCTCTTGTGTACGAACTCGTCCTGATTGGAATGGGTAAGGAAGCTCAGGTTGATCTTCGAGCGCCAGATCGCCT
>Ga0116227_10011721_pt1 | contig 14607 bp, 14 predicted proteins | sample S1TSphgellanicum_FD_89693 | JGI IMG/M metagenome (GOLD analysis project Ga0116227, IMG submission 89693) | Host-associated microbial communities from peat moss isolated from Minnesota, USA - S1T2_Fb - Sphagnum magellanicum MG | ecosystem: Host-associated > Plants > Peat moss > Unclassified... | reverse complement strand
TGATGGAGTTCCTCGGTGCGGGACGGAAAGGGAACCCTGCCGTCGGAGACCACGGCGTCGGCGGGCTTGCTGAAAAAAAATGGCGGGTCGCGGTCGTCTCCGCCCATTTCCCGCCGGTGCGCGGCATAGTTGCGCCCGACACAGAGAACGCGCCGGACGGGAAACAATTCGACCTCGCCGAGAATGGGAACAGCGGGTGTCGTCGGCGCAGGTAGGACAAAAGGTGCGGGCATGAGCTGGCCTTATCCTATGCTGCCGGGGGCCCTTGTGGTGACGCAGGCTCCTCGGCCGATATCATCCAGCCTGTAGAGCGACCCTGAGCGCGGCGGCAATTTGGCGCACATTGTAGGGCTTGAGGACCACCGGTGCATCAAAGCTCGCGGTCTCTCCGCTCATATCGCGATAGCCGGTGGCGAAGATGAACGGCGTGCCGCGTAACGCGAGGCTGTGAGCGATGGGTGTGACCGATTGACCATTCAGATTGGCATCCAGAACCGCGATGTCGAAGTCCAGGCCGGTCAAGCGCCGCGCCTCCTCCAGGTCACTGGCCACACCGACCACCCGCGCCCCCGCCGCGGTCAATCCCGCCTCAAGTTCCAGGGCGAGCAAGACCGCATCCTCGACAATCAGAACCTTGACACCGCCAAGATCGGTGAGGCCCTCCGTTCCGGACGAGGCTCCGTTGGGGCCCGTCGGCGCGGGACCGCGAGGTCGCGTATCCGCCTTTGCATCCGCCAGAGCCGTCGCCCCCGCCGTGAGGCGGACACGCACCCCCTCGTGAGCCAGTTCAAGGACGGCCCTTCCCCCCAGTTCGCGTCCTGTGACGCGCTCAATGAGCGTGCGGCCAAAGCCGTAGGCCGCATTCCTTTGCGGCGGCGCGCCGCCGGTCTCAACCCACTCAAGCTCAAATCCGCCGGCCGGCGAGACGGCCCATAGAACGTCCACGCGCCCTGTCGCGGAGGCCAGTGCGCCGAACTTGATCGCATTGGCCCCCAGTTCGTGGAGCGCAAGGGTCAAGGCGTTGGACGCGCGGGCGTTGAGGAGAATGTCGGGGCCGCGCCAGGTCACACGTCCCTCGGAGAGCCCGCCCAGCACCGCTGCGGCGATAGCTCCAATGCCGGCGCCTCGCCAGCGCGTCCCGGAAAGTAATGTATAAGCCGTGGCCAAGGCGTCGATCCGCCCCATGAAGCTCGTCAGAAACCCTTCCATCGTGGATGCGTGACGGGCGGACTGTGACGCAAGAGATTGCACCGACGCGAGAAGGTTCTTGACCCTGTGGTCCATTTCGAGACCCAAGGCGTCGCCCTCGATCTCTTTCGTGCTCCGACCGGCGAGGCCATGCGTCGCCCGCGCCGCCTCCACCGCGTCGGGCGCGCCACCCTGTGCGCGGGTTTCCTCAGAAAGTCCTGAAAGAGGGCGACGAACCATGACGCCCTAACCTAACGCGGTCGGAGCCGAAGCCAAGGCCGTCGCCCAAAAGTCACACAGATTGCGACTTCAGCCGCGTCAAAAGGAACCCAAGGCTTTCCAGCCGCGTTCGGTTTCCCATATTGGCTTGCAGAGTTCTCCGCGCTCCGGCGCGGCAGGCGCCCTTCACATCGGAGACCTTCCATGGCGACAGATACACTGGAACTTGTGACCGAACAGGCGGATGCGGCGGGAAAATCCGCCTCGGACGCGGTGGATCATGGCCGTCTGGCCTTGAACGAGGCGATCGTCGCCGCGGAAAAGGTTTTCACGGAGGGGGCCAAGCGCGCGGATAAGCTGTTCCGCGAGAGCGAGCGCACGTTGAAAGACAATGTCGAACGCCTGCGTGAACAAGCGAAAATATACGGTGAAACCGCCGGCCAGTCGGTTGACGACGCGCAGCGCTATGTTGTCGACCGCGTCAAGGAACGGCCGGTCGCGGCGACCTTCATTGGCCTGGGCCTCGGCTTCGTGCTTGGCGTGATATTGTCAGGTCGCAATCGGTGATCCCGCGCCGGCTCTTGCTGGCGTGTATTCTCGGCGTCGCCTTTGGCGCCTCGGCGACGGTGACTCTGGTGGCCTCGTTCTTGTCCGCTTTGGCGGCATTCGAACCGTGGGCCGGCTTCTCCGGCGCCGTGGCGCTGATCGCTATAATCCTAGCCGCCTGCCTCACGACGCTTGTCGTCCTTGTGGCGCCTCGGGCTCGAGCTCGACATGCGGCAGTCCAGTATGGTTCGGCGCCTGAATTTCTGTCACGTATCTGGGCTCGCATGAAGGCGCGACCGTTCTTGACGTCAGGGCTTGGCGCGCTGGGCGTGTTGCTGATGGTTCTTAACCCCAGATATCTTGGCGCGATCCTCCGTGCCTATCTTCACGAGGAACGAGCCGTCCGCTGAACCCCGCCGTCAAGCGGCGCGGTCCTGGCCCCGCGGATGAAAAAACAAAGCCTGGCCCATGGCCGCCTTCACCGTTTCGGGTTGGAAAGGCTTGGTGATGAGGAACGTCGGCTCCGGTCGCTCGCCCGTGAGCAGGCGTTCGGGGAAGGCCGTGATGAAAATCACAGGGACGTCTGATTGCGCCAGAATGTCCTTCACCGCGTCAATCCCTGACGATCCGTCCGCCAATTGGATGTCCGCCAACACAAGCCCAGGAGTTTCCAGCGCCACGGCCGCGCGCGCCTCTGACCGCGTCGCCGCCACAGACGTGACGCGATGTCCGAGTTCGCGTACGAGTGCTTCGATGTCCGCGGCGATGACTGGTTCGTCCTCAATGATCAGGACGCTGGTCGCCAGTTCGGCGTCAATCTCCCGCTGCGCTTCAGCGATGAGCCGCTCGACCTCGCCAAAATCCGTGGCGAGGATTTCAGCGGCTTCGCTCGGCGAAAACCCTTCCACCGCGGTCAGAAGAAACGCCTGACGCGACCTGGGCGCGATGCGCATGAGCCGCAGGCGAGGCGTGGATGGGAGTGTCGCTTCGGCGTCTGGAAGCTCCAACTGGGCCCCCGTGCCATTCCAGATGGCGTGAAAAACCCGATAAAGCGCAACGCGTGGAGAAAAAGCGGCCTCAAGCTTCCGGTCGCCTGAAGCGAGGGCTTCCAATGCGACGCGCACATAATGGTCGCCCGTTGTTTGATCCCCGGTCAGGGCCCGCGCGTATCGACGCACAAAAGGTAAGTGTGGCGCCAATGTCGAAAGTAGACTCATTACCCCTCCGCAGCGAAATGGGAGCCGCGCCCGTGCTGGTGCGCCGGACGCCGCATTACGTCGCCATAAAAAGGCGTGCATTCGTTCAACTTCGTCCAACGCTCAAGGCAGGCCCGGGTTCCCGCGCCGGCTCACGATCTCGTAGCGCCAGTGGAACTTCGCATAGGCTGGGACGTTCGACAGCGGCGAAATGGGGGGCCATGGCGCCTCTCGGAAAGAGCAAATGGTTCACAGCGATGGCGATTGGGGGACAATGACGCAAGCTCGCAAAGGTTCACCGGAGATTGAAGAGGCGCGGCTTCGCCAGCAAGCCATTGGCGCGCGGCTCCGGCGTATGTTTGACGATGTCGTCAGCGAACCCGTGCCCGAGGATTTCCTGGAGATCCTGCGTCGCGCCGAGCCCGACGTGGAATCGGGCGACCTCGGCCTTCCCACGAGCGAGTCAGAGCCTGACCGGTCATGAACATGGCCGTACGCGAGCACGACCTCGGCGACCCCGCGCGGGACGCCGCGTTCAAGCGCGAACTCGTGGCGCTCATTCCGCATTTGCGCGCCTTTGCGCGAACCTTGACTGGCGATGCCACAGCTGCCGATGATCTCGCGCAGGACGCGATGTTGAAGGCATGGGACGCCCGGACGAGTTTCCAGATGGGCACCAACATGAAAGCGTGGACATTCATGATCCTGCGCAATCAGTTCTATTCAGAAAAGCGCCGATCGTGGCGGCAGACGGAGCTTGACCAGGAAGCGGCTGAGCGCACGCTCATGGCCGTGGATGATCCCTCCGCGCCGGTGGCCCTGGATGAGCTGCGTCTCGGCCTAGGGATGCTTCCGGCCGAGCAGCGTGAGGCGCTCATCCTCGTGGGGGCGGGGGGCTTTGCCTATGACGAGGCGGCCAAAATCTGCGGTTGCGCCGTTGGCACGGTCAAAAGTCGCGTCAGTCGCGCGCGGCAGGCGCTTCAGGCCATTCTCGATGGTGGTCATTACAACCGCGACGGCGCCCCAGCCGGAGACGCCATGGGCTCTATTCTCGCGCATGCGGAGCGCTTGAGCAGCGCCAGGTGACACGCGGCCGGCCGGCCAATTGGTGGTTGCGGACGCCGATCCGCTTACGCCTCGCCCTCGCGCTCGCGTTGGGTCTAGCGCCCCTGCTCCTGCTTGGCACCGTGCAGTCACTGGTCAATTACCGCCTGGAGACGGGCGAGCGGCGAGCCGAACTCGTCGATGTGGCCCAGCGCAGCGCCGCCAGCGTCCGCTCCCGCATTCTTGCCGGTCAGGTTCTCCTTCAGACCCTAGCCCCAGGCGCGGTGGGCGTGGATTGCGCGCAAAATCTGGCCGCGATCAAAGACCGGCTACCCGGCTACGCCAACCTTATTCGCTTTGACTCCATCGGGCGGGTTGCCTGTGCGGCGGCAGCCGCGCCAGCCGACCCGCACAGACGTGACCGCCTCTGGTTTCGCGCCTTGGCAGGGGGACAGGCCATGGCCTTCACGGACGATCCGGGCGTCTCCTATGCCGCGACGCCGGCCCTGATCGCGAGCTTTAGGGACGAGGAGCCCGACGGCCGGTTCCGGGGTGTGCTGACAGCGGTTCTGCCCCTCTCAAGTCTGCGTCCTGATCGCCCCGCGTCAGGCGCGCCCCCACATTCGGAAGTGGCGATCGTCGATTCCACGGGCAGGCTTATCTCCAGCACGGACACCTCGGCGTTCCCCACCGGCCTTGACGGCCGCCTCACTGGCTCCGCGCGATCCGCCGCATCTCTTTGGCTAGGCCACAGCCGCGACGGGCGGGCGCGCATTTTCACCTCAGCGCCCCTGGTGGGCGAGGATGTCTTCGTTGTCATCTCCGCGCCGAACGATCCCCTGTCCTGGGCGTCCGTTAGCCCGATCGTCGCTGTCGCCCTGCCCCTGCTTGCCTTTGTTTTGGCCCTCGCCGCCGTGGGGATTGTCGCTGACCGCGGCGTGGTTCGGTGGATCGCCTATCTGCGGCGGTTCGCGGCGATCTACGCCCATGGCCGGTATGGCGCCCACCCCGTGAAGGCGCTGGAGGGACCGCCGGAAATTCGCGACCTGGCGCGAACCATGGACGCCATGGCGGGGGTCATCGCGGCCCGCGACCGCGCGCTCAAGGAGGGTTTGGCCGAGAAGGACGGCCTGATGCGAGAAATCCATCACCGCGTGAAGAACAACCTTCAGGTCATCTCCTCTCTGCTCAATCTCCAGCAGCGCGCTTTGGCCGATCCCGCGGCGCGGGCGGCCATGTCCGACACACGTCAGAGGATAACCGCTCTCGCGCTCATCTACCGGGCGCTCTATCAGGGGGTCGACCTCAGGCGCGTGGACCTGCGGGACTTTCTCGAGGAGTTGATCGCCCACCTGGTGGTGAATGAAACCGGCGGCGGGCCCATTGAGACCCATCTCGAGATCGACCCCCTGACTATCGATCCCGACCGCCTGGCTCCTCTCGCGCTCTTCGCCGTGGAGGCGATCACCAACGCCAAGAAGCATGGCCTGGCCGAACGTGGGGGGCGGCTGACCGTGACCTTCAAGGTCCGCGAGGGAGAGGCCGAACTTCGCATCACCGACAGTGGTCGGAGCGGCGTCTCAACGCCTGTGGTTGGCGAGGGGGTCGGACGCACGCTGATGACAGCTTTCGCCCGGCAAATGAGGGGCACGGCGGATTTTTGCGCCGGGCCGCTCCAGGGAATCACCGCGCGCCTGATCTTTCCAACGTCCGACGCCGCCGTCGAACCCGAGGCTTAGGGCGGCACACGGTCGCGTCGCGGACGGAACAAAGCCGCCGCCCCCACGTTCGTAAGTTCTATGCGCGGGTCGCAATTTTCCGACCCTACCCGGAGTCATGTTACATGCGTCGTTTCATCATTCTCGCCGCGGTCGCCGCGGCCCTCGCGGTCTCGGCCTGCAATACGGTTGCTGGCGCCGGTCGCGACGTCTCAGCGACGGGCCATGCGGTCACCAACACCGCGAACGACGCCAAGCCCCAGTAGTTTCGGCGGGAACGCCGCTGGCGTCAGCCTGGGCACGTGACGGCGACCCAGAACTGGCCTTCTTGCGAATGGACGTCCACGGCGCCCCCGACCGAGGTCGCCACGGCGTGAAGGTAGCGAGCCAGCGCCCAGCGCCCGGCAAGCCGGGACGGCGGCGCTAAGCCCGCCAGACCGGCCAGCGTCTCAGGGACGATGCGCGCGCGCGCGCCCTGACCGTCCACGCGCGCGCGCCATGTCTCTCCCAGCCGCTCAAGGCTGAGGCGCGCCTCGCCGCCTGACGTGAGACCCTCAGCGCTTATTTGCGCAAGAATGAGCGCTCCCTGAAGCACAACCGGCGGTGCGTCCGATGTTAGCGCGCCCTGGTCAAGCCGCGCCCTCGAACCGGCGAAGGGCGCCCCCACCAAGGCGCTGAAGGTCGCGGAGTCCAGGCTCGCCGCCCCCCCGAAAGCCGCCCGATAAAAGGCTATTCGCGCGGAAATCTCGGCCAGACTGTCGCGCGCGAGGGTGAGCGCCTCGGCGTGCAGCGCGCCATTGGCGGTGTCGCCAAGGAGGTCGACCGCTGCGGTCAAACCCGATGTCGGGCCGGCGATATCATGCAAGGCGCGGCTCAGGATTTTGGCGGCCAGAAATTCCGGCGCGAGGGCTTCTATGTCTGTCTGCATGCCGAGGCGACCGTCCGATGATTTGCCCGCTTGAGGAAGCCGCTCTACAGAACGCGGATGCGCCCTGAAAAGATCGGATCCCGCCTCGCGGACATCGTCGAGGAGGCCTCGCGTCTGATTCTTCCCCTCTGGCGGTCCGGGTTGGCGGTAACGACCAAGGCTGACGAGAGCCCCGTGACGGTGGCGGATCAGCGCGCGGAGCGGCTGATACTCGCGCGCCTCGCGGACAGCTTCGGCGATATTCCGATCATCTCGGAGGAGGACGCCAGCGAGTTTGGGACGCCCGATGCGATCGGGCCCCGTTTTTTCCTCGTCGACCCGCTCGACGGCACCAAGGCCTTTGTGCGCGACGATCCCAACTTCACGGTCAATATCGGCTTGATCGTGGATGGCCGTCCGGTCGCGGGCGCCGTGGCGGCCCCAGCGACGGGCGAGACGTGGTTCACCGAAGACCGTGGCGCCCGGAAGCGTAAGTTCGGCGAGGCCGCCTCTCACCTAATCCAAACCCGACCGGCGGGCGACCATCCCCTGGCGCTGATCAGCCACACCATGTCCGCGGAAGCGTTGGAGGATTTGAAGCTGCGCTATGGCTTCACCCGCACCCAGCCGATGGATTCATCCATCAAGCTCTGCCGGATCGCCGAGGGCGCGGCCGATATCTATCCCCGCCATGGCCCGACCATGGAATGGGATATCGCCGCCGGGCAGGCGATCCTGGAGGCGGCGGGCGGATCAGTGATAACCCCCGAAGGAGCCAGCCTCGGCTATGGCAAGGCCGCCGAGGGCTTTCGCAATGGCTGGTTCGTGGCGCGGGGCGCGGCCTAAGCCCTCTGCTCTAGATCCCGCCACGCGCGATCAAGCGGCGAGCGATGATGATCCGTTGCATCTCATTGGTGCCCTCGCCGATCATGAGCAGCGGCGCGTCGCGATAAAGCCGTTCGATGGGGTATTCCTTGGAATAGCCATTGGCGCCAAAGATACGCATGGCCTCGGTGGCGACCTCGAAGGCCGTCTCGGTGGCGAACCATTTGGCCATGCCGGCTTCGAAGTCCACGCGTCCGCCCAGGTCATAGGCCCGCGCGGCGTCTTCCACGAGGAGCTCCGACGCCCGGGTCTTGGCCGCCATCTCCCCGAGCTTGAGCTGGATCGCCTGATGTTCGGCGATGGGCTTGCCCATGGTCATGCGGGTCTGGGCGTAGGCCACGGCCTCATTGAGGGCGCGGCGCGCGATGCCGACACCCCGCGCGGCGACATTGACACGGCCGATCTCCAGGCCCCCGGTGGCCATGGCGAAGCCCTTGCCCTCGACTCCGCCCACCAGGCACATCTCCGCGTCGCATTTGTAATCCGAGAAGCCGATCTCCCCGGTGTCAATGCCGCGATAGCCGAGCTTGGGAAGTTTGCGGCCCCGCTGAACGCCCGGCAGGTCCGCGCCGGTGGCGATATCGCGGGTAGGTGTGATCAGCATGGTCATGCCGCGATGGCGCGGCACGGCCTCCGGATCGGTCTTGACGAGGAGCGCCAGGATATCGCCCTCGATGACATTGGTGATCCACAGCTTGGATCCGTTGACGACATAGCGATCGCCCTCGCGCCGCGCCGTGGTGCGAATGCCCTGCAGGTCAGTCCCCGCATCGGGCTCGGTGAGGCCGAGGCCCCCGCGCAGCTCGCCGGTGGCGAATTTGGGCAGCCAGTAATCCTTCTGGGCCTGTGTCCCGAACTTCTGGACGATCAGGGCCATCATCAGGTGGCTGTTGAAGAAGCCCGTCAGGCTCATCCACTCTTCGGAAATGCGGGCCACGATCTTCACATAGGTGCTGGCCGAGAGGCCGAGGCCGCCATATTCCGGATCGATCAGGGCCCCATAGAGCCCCATTTCGCACATGTCCTGAACGAGCTCTCGGGGATATTCGTCCGCCTGTTCGAACTTCGCGGCCACGGGCGCCGCCTTTTTCACGAGCCAGCGGTCGACGGAATCCAGGAGGGCCCTCTCGTCGGCCTCACTGATGGCGGCGTGGATATTCATGACTTAGGTCCTTCTGGCGCTTGGATAAGCCGCGCGGAACATCAATAGGTTCCCAGGCGATCTTCCACCGACTGACCCCGGGCGGGAATAAGCATATCACGCCGGAAGCTGCAGATGGTTTCACCACGTTGGTTCTTGCCCAAAGTGCGGATAGTCACGATCCCCTGCCCCGGCCGGCTCTTGGACTCCCGCTTCGCCAGGACCTCGCTCTCGCCATAAAGCGTGTCGCCCGCGAAGACCGGGCCGGAAAAGCGCACCTCATCCATGCCCAGATTGGCGATGGCTTTCTGCGAACAGTCGGTGACGCTCATGCCGATGAGGAGGGCGAGGGTATAGGTGCTGACCACGAGGTTCTGACCGAACTCGCTGCCCTTGGCATATTCCGCGTCGAAATGGAGGGGATGGGTATTGAGGGTCAGCAGGGTGAAGAGGTGGTTGTCAGACTCGAGAACGGTCTTACCCGGCCGATGCTCATAGACATCGCCGACGATGAAATCCTCGAAATAGCGGCCGAAGCTCTCGCGATACCGTTGAGGGCCGACCTCTTTCCAACCCTGAACCATAACTCCTCCATGCGCTTGCGCGGTCGCCCATAGGCCCCCGGGCCCCGTGCGGGCAACCTGGACCCGAAGCTTTTGGCGGCGTCCGGGGCGCGCGCGGCTCCGTTGAACGCGGTCGACCCCTGCTCCCGCGACGTTTCCAGAAAAAGGCGACTTTCCTGGCGGGCGCCGCTCAAGATCAACATTATCAATTCGTTTCAAGCGTTTATGTCTTCTACTCCCGCGCTGAGGTCTGGCAACAAATGGCAGCAAATGGCAGCTTTTTGGCAACATCCTGGCAGCTGAATGGCAGCGGATCGGCAACCCAAGGCATCGGACGCCGCAGCAAATGGCAGCGGTTTGGCAGCAAATTGGCAACAAATGGCAGCAGGCCAGGTTCGTGATCGCTGAGCCACGTAGAGCGGCCGGCTCTTTCATCTGCAAAGGCGTCCTGGCCGCTAGCACTACAATCTGACCTGTTCTTGGATAAGGCCCGAACAAAAGATTGCATTATGTCGATATTTTGTCAAGGGCGCCAGTTCCAAGCTCCGTCGTCCCGGACAAGCCTCACCCCCGATCTCAGACTTTGCGATTCCCGCCGCCGCGGGCCATAAGAGCCGAAGCTCATCGCAAGGTCGCCTCATGCCCCTCGATTCCGGTGAAATCACCAAGACCTTTCAGTGGGATGATCCCCTGGATCTGATCTCTCGCCTGTCGGACGACGAGCGGATGGTCTGGGAGTCCGCCAGGGCCTATGCGCGGGGCGAACTCCTGCCCCGTGTGGTCAGCGCCTACGCCCACGAGCGCTTCGACCGCGAGATCATGACCGAGATGGGCGCCCTGGGCTTTCTCGGGCCCACCCTACCGGAGGAATATGGCTGCGCGGGGGTGAACCACGTGGCTTACGGCTTGATCGCCCGGGAAATCGAAGCGATCGACAGCGGCTATCGCTCGGCCATGAGCGTGCAGTCATCCCTGGTCATGTATCCGATTCACGCTTTCGGCTCGGAAGACCAGCGGCGGCGCTGGCTGCCGGGCATGGCCAAGGGAGCGATCATCGGCTGTTTTGGCCTCACGGAGGCCGATGGCGGCTCCGATCCCGCCTCCATGCGCACCGTCGCGCGCCCAGCGCCGGGCGGCTTTGTGCTCAATGGCGCCAAGATGTGGATCACCAATGCGCCCATCGCCGATGTGGCCCTGGTCTGGGCCAAGCTCGACGGGGTCATTCGGGGCTTTCTCGTGGAGCGCGGCGCGGCGGGGTTCACCACGCCGAAAATCGAAAACAAGCTTTCCTTGCGCGCCTCGATCACCGGCGAGATCGCTCTGAACGATGTGTTCGTTCCCGAAGACGCCCTGCTGCCCCATGTGAAGGGGTTAAGGGGCCCCTTCTCCTGCCTGAACAAGGCCCGCTACGGCATTGCCTGGGGCGCCATGGGGGCGGCGGAATTCTGTTTCCACGCGTCGCGAGACTATGTCGCCTCGCGCAGCGTGTTCGGAAGACCCCTGGCGGCGCGCCAACTGGTGCAGAAGAAACTTTCGGATATGGCGACGGAGATCGCCCTCGGTCTCGAAGGCGCTCTGGCGCTCGGCCGCCTGATCGATCAGGGCGCCTGGGTCCCCGAAGCGATCAGCCTGATGAAGCGGAACAATTGCGGCAAGGCGCTGGATATCGCGAGGTCCGCCCGTGACATCCACGGCGGCAATGGGATTTCCGGCGAATATCACGTGATGCGGCACGCGGCGAACCTGGAGACGGTGAACACCTATGAGGGCGCCCACGACGTCCACGCCTTGATCCTGGGTCGCGCGATCACCGGCGAGAACGCATTTTAAGGTCATGGCGCCGGATGGGGGGCTGACGCCCAGGCCAGGCGTGGGCGAGACGGGCGGTTCGGGGGATGTGCAGCCCCCCGCCGCCTCCATGGGCACGGTCATCACGGCCTCGGCGCTCGGCACCATTTTCGAATGGTACGACTTCTTCGTCTTTGGGGTGCTGGCGCCGGTCATCGCCAAGAACTTCTTCAGCGGGCTTGATCCCACCGCCGGCCTGCTCGCCGCCCTGGGCCTCTTCGGCGCTGGGTTCTTCTTCCGGCCCGTGGGCGCCTTGATCTTTGGGCGGCTGGGCGACCGGATCGGCCGCAAGAGCGCCTTCCTCACCACCGTCACCATGATGGGTGGTTCCACCATCGCCATCGGCCTTCTGCCCACCTGGCGTCAAGCAGGTGACATCGCGCCCCTGCTGCTCATTCTCATGCGTATCATTCAGGGGACGGCGCTCGGCGGCGAGTGGGGCGGAGCCGCGACCTATGTCGCCGAACACGCCGCTCCTCATCGCCGGGGCGCCGCGACGGGCTGGATCGCCGTGGCCGCGGCGCCGGGCCTGGGCGGCGCGCTCGGCTTGATCCTCGTTCTGCGCGCGGTGATGGGGGAGACGGCCTTCGCCAGCGACGGCTGGCTGGCCGGCTGGCGTATCCCCTTCCTCGTCTCCGCCCTGCTCCTGGCCATCTCGATCTGGATGCGGCTGAAGCTCTCCGAAAGCCCTGCCTTTCGCGCCATGGAGGCGGCTGGCGGCCGCGCCAAGGCGCCCTTCGCCGAAGCCTTTGGTCAGTGGCGACACCTGAAACTGGTGCTCATCGCCCTCGTCACCCTGATGAGCGCCCAGGGGGCCGTATGGTACACGGTCTTCTTCTATGCCGAACAGGTGTTCCTGGAGCGGTTCATGAAGGTCCCCGCCCAGACGGGCACGCTCCTCTTGATCCTGGTGACGGCCGCCAGCGGACCCCTCTATGTCCTCTTCGCGGAACTCTCCGACCGGGTGGGGCGCAAGTGGGTGAGCTGGGCCGGCATGACCCTCGCCGTCGTCGCCTTCGCCCCCGGATTTCACCTCATGGCGCGCCTGGCCAACCCGGCCCTCGTGGAGGCCCAGGCCAGAACCCCCGTGGTGGTCGTCGCCGACCCGGCGCACTGCTCCTTTCAGTTCGACATCCTGGGCAAATCCCGTTTCGCCACCTCCTGCGATATCGCCAAAGCGGCCCTGTCGAACGCCGGGATTTCCTACCGCAACTTCGCCGCGCCACCCGGCGCCCCGGCGCGCGTGGAGATTGGCGGGCGGATCGTTCCCGCCTTTGACGGCTCGAACCTCCCGGCGCCGACGCTCAAGGCCGCCTCGGCCGCGTTCAACGCCAGGCTCAAGGCGAGCCTCAAGAGCGCGGGTTATCCCGCCGCCGCCGATCCCGCGCGGATCAATTTCTGGGGCCTGGTCGCCGTGATGATGGTCTTCGTCACCGCCGCAACGGCCCTCTACGCTCCCATCGCCGCCACCCTCGTGGAGCTCTTTCCCACCCGTATCCGCTATACGGCCATGTCGCTTCCCTATCATGTGGGCACCGGCTGGGTCGGCGGCTTCGTCCCCGTCACGGCCTTCGCCATCGTGACCGCCACGGGCAATATCTATGCGGGGCTGTGGTATCCGGCGATCTTCGCGGGTTTGAGCGTGATCACCCTGCCGTTTCTTCTTCCGGAGACGCGGGGCAGGAATCTAGATGGTTAATGACGCGGGACTGACGCGGTGGACGCCTTGAAGAGGCGCGCTTAAGCTCGCTTGCCCCACTTCCCGTTCATCCTGGACAAGCCGGAGCGCAGCGAAGGCGCGATCCAGGAACCAGAGCCGCATCCGGCTGGACAGCACTGGGTCCTGGCTTTCGCCAGGATGAGCCGGTTTGGCGGCATTGCGGATGAGACTTACCTTAGAGCTGATGCTGCCCCAGCCTTCTCGGGCCCCTCGGACTCTATCGGATGGCCCCCAGGACCGCGGCTACCGCGGCGCGGTCGTCCGCCGTCACGCCCAAGCGGTTTGCCGCAGCGTCCTGCGCGGCCGCCTCGCCGGTCTTTCTGGACAGCCTGAGCGCCGCGCCCCAGAACAGGTGGTTGCGGGCCCAGTTTGGGGCCAGCTGATCGGCCCGGGCGAAGGCGGCCACGGCGCCGGCATAGTCTTTCTTGGCGAGCCGCGCCTCGCCCTCCAGTTCCGCCACATCGGCGAAGCGGGGGCCTTTGGCGCGCGCGATCTGGAGCTTGGCCAAGGCGGCGTCGGGCTGCCCCCGGGCCAGCAGCGCCTGGGCCCAATCGCGGTAGGCGAAAGGAAGGGACGGCGCCTGGCGCACCGCTTCGGCGAACCAGCGGTCCGCGCCAGTTGCGTCGCCCAGGGCCGCGGCGACGCGGCCCCGCTCCCGCACCGCGTCATAGGCGTCCAGCGGCGTGGCGGCGATGAGGGTCTGGGCGGCCTGGGGCTGGCCCAGTTGAAGTTCGGCCTCCACGAGCAGGGGCGTGTCATGGGCCGCCTGGACCTGGGCCAGGCCCGGAATGCCCTCGGGGATGGGGTCCTTGAGCCGGGCCGCGTCGCCGGCGGCAATGAGGGCTTTGGCGTCCGTGACGGCGGCGGACCAATCGCCGGCGGCGGCGTCGATGGCGTAGCGGGCCCGGGCCAGGGCTCTGGCGTCCGGCTTGGCGAGAATGAGGAACTCGTGGAGGCCGTTTCGCGCCGTGACGACGTCATGGAGATGAGCTTCGTCTTCAATCACCGCGAACGGATTGCCCTGGGCGGTGCGGCCCAGCGCTCCATCGGCCCGCGCGGCCGTTGCAAAGTCGCCTGACAGCCTGGCGATCACGCTCTCGGCGAGCCAGCGCAGGGCGTCGCCGCCCCGTCCCGAGAGCCCCTGCCCGGAGCTTAGGCGCATGCGTTCGCGCAGCTTCACCGCGGCGAACAGCTCCGCTTCCGCATGGCCGAGATCCCTCTCCGCTCTAAGCCCCTCGAACCAGGGGTAGGGTAAATCCGGCCCATCTCGCTCAGCCAGCTTGGCCAGAGCCAGGGCCCGAACCGGATCGACCGCGTGCTCGACAGTGGACAATAGCCCGACGAAACGATGGTCTTGCGCGGCGAGGGTCTGGGCCTGGGCAATCGCCTCGGGGACGCGGTCCTCATTGTCCAGGTAGATCACATAGGCGGGGGCGTTGGTGGCCGCATAGACCTGCTCCGCCGCCCTCTGCTCAAGCGCCTCGATGTCGCTCGCGGCCCCGCGCACGACAATCGCGTCGTCACCGGCTACCCGCACCGTCAGCACAAGGCTCCCGTCGGCGGCCTGGCGCAGATCTCCCTCGATCTTGCGCTCGGACCCCAGAATGTCGCGCAGGGCCCGCCAGACTTCCG
>Ga0116227_10011719_pt1 | contig 14608 bp, 10 predicted proteins | sample S1TSphgellanicum_FD_89693 | JGI IMG/M metagenome (GOLD analysis project Ga0116227, IMG submission 89693) | Host-associated microbial communities from peat moss isolated from Minnesota, USA - S1T2_Fb - Sphagnum magellanicum MG | ecosystem: Host-associated > Plants > Peat moss > Unclassified... | reverse complement strand
GTTCCAGCACGGGGTGGGCGATCATCGCCTGCGCGACCGCGCCCAGCATGCGCCCGCTATCGCCGGCACGCGTCACCTCGACCGCCACGGCGTCGAACACACGACAGGAATCGAGGCTGGTGTCGCCCCCGCCATAGCGATTGGCGATCAGCGTGGCATAGCGGTCAAACAGCCCGCGATGGTGGGCATCGTCGCCGGCGCTGATGGCGAAATAGCTTTGCAGCCGATGCACCGCGTTGTCGAACATGCTCTGATGCGTGCTGATCAATGCGTCGTAATGCACCTGCATCGCCACGCCCAGCCGGGTGCAGCGCAGCGACACGTCCATCATCAGCACTTCGAATTCGTGCAACCGCGCGGCGTTCGTCACAGGCGCGTCGATACAGCCTGCCCGCGCCGTTTCAGCCCCGGCCAGCGCCAGGACGGCGGCCAGCAGGACCGTGGCCCGCCGACCGCGCGATCGCCCGGTCACGATCATCGGGCCAGAGTTGTCGCCGGCGGCTGCCCCGGCTGTGAGCACGGCACCACCGGCACCGCCATCAGCACGCCGAATTGCCGCACCAGCGCCGACTCCATCGAAAAGGTGGTCTGTGCGACTTGTTGATAAGTGCGCGCCGCGCCGACAATGGCGTTCATTGTGTCGGGTTCGTGGCTCAACTGGTATTGGTCGTAGAGCGACTGAAGCTGGCGCATATACGCCGATGCGGCGTCGTTGTTGCGCTTGGCCGTGCTGACCGACGGCGCATAGACCGTGTCATGAAACGCATTGCGCGCCTCTGCCGAACAGAAACTGGGCGGAAAGGCCACCGCCGGCACCGGTGACAGCGTCGGTGGCGCGGGCATCGCAAAGCCCGCCGACGCCGCGCGCAACGCAACAGGCGCAGGCTGGACCACAGCCGGTTGAGCCGACGCTGTCGCAGCGTTGGCCTGGTCGTTGGTGGCCTGGCTGTTGGCAAGCGCCGCCAGCAACAGGCCAAGCGTACCCGCCGAAGCGGCCGGTGCCGCCTGGGTAGCGACGGCAGGCTGCGCGATCGTTGGTGCCGGAGCGACCGGCGCCACAGCGACCGTTGGTGTATACGTCGCGACGGGCGGGGCGGCCGGTGGCGGCGGTGGCGGACCGGGCGGCGGCGGCGGGGCGACCGGGACGGTCAGCATCGGCGACACCGCAGGTGGCGCGTTGACCGCCGGCGACGACGACGCGGTAAACCGCCTGCGCAGGGCGACGATTTTGGCCCGGGCAATCTCGCCAAACGTGCCGTTCGGAAACCGCGCCAGATAGGCTTCATACAGCGAAGGGTCGCTGCTGCTGTCAATCGATTGCCAGAACGCCAGTTCGAATGGCGTACCGACTCCGGTCGCAACAATCGTTTGCGCCATGACCGACGGACTTGCACCCGCTGCGGCCAAAGCCACGACCATTCCGCCCTGCAGCATCGCCCGACGCAACGCTGCAGCCTTTGACTTCCACGCAATGCCTGGCACTCGCCCCCCTTGTCACGGCCAAAAGCCGTGTTTTTACAACCCGACGAGCGGACCCCTGCCCGCCCGTGCCCGGCAACAATGCGGCGCCCATGGTATCAAGCGACTGAACAGAGACACTTACCCAAATCTTGATTTTGACAGGATTTTTCCCAGCGAGAATCTCGGATTGGCGTGCGATTGCCGGCATTTGCCCCGATAAGGGACGCGCGATACCGGACCGACAGCAAACGATTGGTGAGCCGAGCGCGCGAATCATGTGGCCGGTCCATCCCGGTCAGCATGGCGCCGATCTAACCGGCGGGATGGTAAAAGTCGTAAACCGCCTGGGCGACGGCGGCGCTGACCCCCGGCGCACGCTGCAAATCCTCCAGACTGGCCGCGCGCACGGTGCCGGCGGTGCCGAAATGTAGCAGCAGCGCACGTTTGCGCGCCGGGCCGATGCCGGGCACTTCATCGAGCGGACTGGCGGTAATCGCGCGGCTGCGCTTGGCGCGGTGCGCGCCGATGGCAAAGCGGTGCGCTTCGTCGCGCAACAGTTGCAGATGGAACAGCAAAGGCGAATTCAGCGGGAGCGTTTTTTCGCGCCCATCGGGAAAGTGGAAATGTTCGCGACCGGCATTGCGGTCGGGGCCCTTTGATACCGCGATCAGCGCGACATCCTCGATCCCCAGTTCCTCCAGCGTCTGGCGCACCACGGCCATCTGCCCTTTGCCACCGTCGATCAGCACCAGGTCGGGCCACATCCCCCGGTCGCGATCGGGGTCTTCCTCCTGCACGCGGGCGAACCGCCGGCTCATGACTTCGCGCATCATCGCAAAATCGTCGCCGGGTTCGGTTTCGGGGCGCTTGATGTTGAACTTGCGGTACTGCCCCTTGCGAAACCCTTCGGGCCCGGCCACGACCATCGCGCCGACCGCGTTGGTGCCCATGATGTGGCTGTTGTCATAGATTTCGACCCGGTCGGGCGCCTCGCCCAGTTCCAGAAATTCCGCCAGTTCGCGAAAGATTCGCACCCGTGTCCCGGTTTCGGCCTGCCGCCGTTCCAGCGCTTCATCGGCGTTGCGCTGTGCCTGTTCCATCAGCCTGCGGCGATCACCACGCTGCGGCACCGAAATTTCCACTTTGCCGCCGGCCGCGCCGTGCAGTGCCTCGGCCAGCAGATCGGCCTCGGGCAATTCGCGATCGACCAGGATCAGGCGCGGCGGCGGCACGTCTTCATAAAATTGCGCCAGGAACAGCGTCATCACTTCGGCTTCGTCGTGGCCCTCGGTGTGGCTGGGGAAAAACGCGCGATGGCCCCAGTTCTGGCCGCCGCGGATGAAAAAGGCCTGGATCGCGACCACGCCGCCCCTGACCGCGACGGCAAAGACATCGGCATTGCCGACCCCTTCGGCGTTGATGGCCTGGCTGCCCTGGATGAACGTTGCGGCGCGCAACCGGTCGCGCAAGACGGCGGCGCGTTCGTAATCGAGTGCCTCGGCCGCTTGCGCCATCTGCGTTTCGATTTCGCGCTGCACGGCGCTTGACCGGCCGCCGAGGAAATCGCGCGCCTGGCGGGCCAGGTCGGCATAGTCCGCCTCGCTGATCCGGCCGACGCACGGCGCGCTGCACCGCTTGATCTGGTACAGCAGGCAGGGCCGGTCACGGCGCGCCATGAACCCGTCGTTGCAACTGCGCAGCAGGAACAGTTTCTGCATCGCGTTGATGGTGGTGTTGACCGAGCCCGCGCTGGCAAACGGACCGTAATAATTGCCTTTGGCCCGCCGCGCGCCGCGATGTTTCATGATCCGGGGAAAGGCGTGATCGGATCGCAACAAGATGAACGGAAACGACTTATCGTCGCGCAACAGGACATTATAGGCCGGACGATAGCGCTTGATCAGTTGCGCTTCGAGCAGCAGCGCCTCTGCCTCGGAATTGGTGGTGACGATCGTCATCGACCGTGTCAGGCTGACCATCCGGCGCAACCGGTTGGGCAGGCGATCGACCTGGACATAGTTGGCAACGCGGTTTTTCAGCGCACGCGCCTTGCCGACATACAGCGCCTCGCCGCGCGCGTCGTTCATGCGATAGACGCCGGGAACGGGTTTCAGCGTCGCCACCACTTCGCGGATGACCGCGACCCCGCGATCGAGATCGGGCTGATCCGCGCCGCGCAACGCATACGTCGCCTTGTCCTCGTTGAAACGTTCCGCGCCGTGCGGCGAGGCCATGCTGCCGGCGGGCGCGCGGCCAGCAGGGGCATTGTCGGCGGCTTGGTCGGGTGCGGGGGATTTCGAGCGGGGCATGGGCTCGCCCAGATAAGCATTCGACACGCGCTTGGCCAGCGTTGCAGCGGCACCATGTTACGCAACATTCCGGATTGGTAATTTTGCCGTGTCCGCGCTAGGCTTAAGGAATGCGCGGTGTTCAGTTCAACCGTACCGCCGGCATGGCCGGCCGCCGACAGGCGGCACGGGTGCGGCTTGCCCTGCCCGGCAAAATCATCCTGGTTACCGGCCACCAACCGTGCCAATTGGACGACCTGTCACAGTCCGGCGCCTGCGTGACCGTGGCGGGCACGCCCCCGCCGGTCGGCGATGATCTGGTGCTGCTGGTCAACGGGGTCGAGGCGTTCGGCACCGTGGTCTGGCGGCGCGACAGCAGCTTTGGCCTGAGTTTCGAACAGCAGATGGCGATCGATGATGTCGTCCGGCTGCGCGCGTTTCACGACCATTACCAGATGCTCGAACAGCAGGAACGGCGCCGCAACGCGCGCGATTTCGTCCAGGGACGCCGGGTCTGAGGCAGCGCGCCTGACAGCGTGTTGGACATGATCAGGCTAACCTGCGCGTCCCGACTGGCCGCACTTCGTCGAGGAGATACCGCTATGTTAAGCCGCCGCACTTTTGGTCTGGCCCTCGCCGCCGGGGCCGCCGGCACGCTGTTGCCGCGCATGGCGCGGGCGTCGGGCGCGCTCCAACCGGCGCGCAACGTGGTCCTGGTCCACGGCCTGTTCGCCGATGGATCATGCTGGACGGACGTGATTGCGCGACTGCAAGCCGCAGGTTTGAACGCGACCTCGGTGCAAAACCCGCTGACCACGCTCGACGATGCTGTCGCTGCGACCCGGCGGGTGCTCGACCGGCAGGATGGGCCGACCGTGCTGGTCGGGCATTCCTTTTCCGGGATGATCGTGACGGAAGTCGGCGTCGATCCCAGGGTGTCCGCGCTCGTCTATGTCGCGGCGCGCGCACCGGATGCGGGGGAGGACTATGCCGCGCTGGCCAGGACCTTTCCGACGCCCCCTGCTTCGGCCGGCATCCTATTTGACGGTGACGAGGGACGGCTCTCCGAAGCGGCGTTCCTGCGGGACTTTGCAGGCGATCTGCCGGAGGTCAGGGCCAGAGTGCTCTATGCCGTTCAGGAGCCGTTTCACAAGGCGCTGCTCACCGGCAAGACCACCCACGCCGCCTGGCGCTCACGCCCGAGTTTTTACGCGGTCTCGACTCAGGACCGGACGATCAATCCCGACCTGGAACGCTTCATGGCGAAGCGCATGGGGGCGACCACCATCGAAGTGGAGGCGAGCCATCTGTCGCTGATTTCCCATCCGCAGGAAATCGCCGGACTGATCTTGCGCGCCGCCGGCCGAAGCTGAGCCTGCGGGGCAAGCGCTTTCGCATTTCCGGGATCGGCGCCCCGTTCCGGGCAGGGGCAATGTTCCGCCATCTTGCGCGAGACGTCGACACTGTTCGCTGACACTTTGAAGTCGCCACACCATGGCCGAATGGCACAAACAGAGGGATGCGCGGGCCCGTCGGATTGCGGCGGGACAGCGGCATACCTCGGGCAAGTTGGTGCCCGTCGAAAGCCTGCCGGCGCTGCTCGAAGCGGTCCTTGAGCCGGGCGACCGGGTTTGCCTGGAAGGCGACAACCAGAAACAGGCCGAAGCGCTCGCGCGCGCCCTCGCCCAGGTCGATCCCGCAAAAGTTCGTCACCTTCACATGGTCCAGTCGGGCGTGGTGCTGCCGGAACACCTGGGCGTTTTGAAAAGGGCATCGCGCGGCGGCTGGACTATTCGTACTCCGGCCCGCATTGCGCGGATGCTGTTTGGCGGCAAGATCGAGCTGGGGGCGGTTACACCTATCTCTAACTTTATCCGCTATTTCTCCGCATACTTCACCGGCCTTGCCATGAGCCTGAGTCTGATCATGACGATCGGCGCGCAGAACGCTTTGGTCCAGCGTCAGCGCCTGCGCGGCGAACATGTGTGGGCGGTGTGCCTGGTCTGCGCCCTGTCCGATTCAGCGCTGGCCGCCACCGGCACGCTGAACGCCAGCGATGTGCCACCGCAGCGGCTGGGGTCAGTCGTGCTGACGTGCGTGATGCTCAACTGGCTCAATCCGCATGTCTATCTCGACACCGACGTCCTGCTGGGCAGCATCGCCAGCCAGTTTCCGGGTGCGCAAACCAGCTTCGCGCTGGGCGCGATCAGCACATCGGTAGGATTTTTCTTTGCGCTGGGTTATGGCGCGCGCTGGTTGCGACCCGTGATGGCACCCCGACAGCGTGGCGGAAAATCGACCTGGCTGTCGTTGCGACCATGGGCTTTACGGCGGTTCGCCTGATCGCCGGATCGTGAACGGAACACGGTGATATAATCGGGCTTGCCGCCTTGATCATCGTCCCCCGACGCCATAACGCTCGCTTGCATGGCCAGAATGGACCAACATGGCATTGCCTCGCTGCTCGAAACAGCCTTGGCGATTGTGGCCGACGGCGGGTTGAGCAAGCTGTCATTTCGCGCATTGGCCCAGGCCGCAAGCGTCAGCGTGTCGTCGCTCACCAATCTGGCCGGCACGAAAGCGCAATTGCTCGAAACCTTGATCGACGAAGCCAGACGACAGGATCACGCGCTTTGTATGCCGGTGCTAGAGCTCGCCTCTGCCGGCATTGCCTTGTCTGGTGAGGACCTGGCCGAATTGGCAGATCTGCAACTGGAAACCTGGGCACAAACAGCACCGCAGGCACAAGTCTTTTGGTCGGAGCTGATTCAGGCCTCGGCAACCCAGCCGGCGATTGCCCGGGCGATCGCTCCGTGGGTCGCCGAACAGCGGGCGTTCTGGGTTCGCTTGTCCGGGGCCGCACCGCAGGACCATGCCGCGCTGCGCGCGCAGGCATTGTTCGCGTTCAGCATTGACGAGCGGGCGCATGGCGCCGCCTTGCAGCCAATCCCTGCCTATCGCCGATTGCGCCGGCTTTGCCTGCTTCGGCTGTGCAACCTCGATTTTGCCGATCGCGGTCGCGATGCCCAGCGTGCGATGTTCGGTCATCTGGTGGCACAGTTGGGCGATCTTGACGATCATGTCAGAATCGACCCGGAAGACGCAGCCACCGCCGGCATCAAGGACATCGGGCTGGCGGTGGTGGCCGCGCGGGTGCTCGTTTGCGAGGGTGCAAGCGAGTTGACCCATCGCACCGTGGCGGCACGGGCGAATGTGCCGACCTCGACGCTGGCCTATCATTTTCGCACCCGCGAGGATCTGCTCAAGGGCGCGATGCAGGCGATCATCCTCAGCTTGAAGAACGCCCTGTTCGTCCGCGATGCCGATCCCCTGTTTGGCGATGGCGAAGCGCCCGGCTACCTGATCGCGCGCTCTACGTTCGCCTTGGCACTCGAGGCCGGCCGCACGTCCCACCTCGTCGCCAGCGCAGCCGATATGCGGCGCAAGCGCGGCGTCAACCTGGTCCATCATCTCAATGCCGCCCTGCCCCGGGACCGCCAGGTGGATGCCCTTGGCGCACAAGTCCTGTCTATCGCGGCCGCCGGGCAGATGATGGTCGACGCGTCGTGCGGCACCAGGATCGCCGCCCAGGCATCGAACCTGCTGATCGAGCGGTTGCTGGCGGTCTGATCCGGAACTTGTCACAATCGCTGGCTAAGCTGTCATTTTACAGCGAGCAGACGATATGGATGCGCAATTGCCATCGTTGCCCAAAGCCATCCGCTGGCCAGGACTCCTGGCCCTTGCCGCGCCGGTATTCCCTTTCGCCGGGCAGGAAATCGCATCCAAGATCTTTCTGCCGATCTATTTTATCCAGACCACGCGGCTGTCGGTCGGTGCCCTCGCCGCGCTTTTTCTCGTTTATCGCGTCTGGGATACGCTCAACGATCCATTGGTCGGGTGGTGGTCGGATCATTGGCGCCATGGGCATCGGCGCTTTGTGCCCATGCTGGTGGGCGTGCCGCTGGCGCTCGGCGGTCTTTTGCCGGTCCTGCTCTGTCCGCAAGCGCTATCGCCGATCGCGCTGGCCGGTGCGCTGCTCGGCATGGCGCTCGGCTGGACGCTGATCAACGTACCGCATGGCGCATGGGCGCTGGAACTTGCGCCCGACCCGATTGTGCGGACGCGGGTGTTCGCGATGCGGCAACTGGTCGGCCTGGTGGCGCTGCCGCTGTTCGCACTGGGACCGAGCATGCTCGAACATCTCTATGGCGCAAACAGCAGGCGCGATGCGACAATCTTTGCTGCCATTGTCGCTGTGACGTTGCCGGCCAGCCTGCTGTGGCTGTGGGCCGGTTTTCCGCCGGGCCGGCGCCCGGCGGCGCCCAAACCGGCGAAGGCCGATCTGGCGACGCTGCGCGCCGCATTCGCAGAGCGCCAGAGCCTGCTCTTGCTTGCGCTGTTTGCCTGCCTTGGCGTGCACCAGGAAATCAAGGACGGCCTCATCCTGTTCTGGGTTCGCGACAGCCTGGGGCTGGCGAACTGGGGCTGGAGCATCTTGCTGGTGCAGGCCCTGGTCGGCGCCGCGTCGATCCCGCTCTGGGTCAGGCTGCAAGGGCGCTGCGGCACGCTGGCAGCGCTGAGAGCAAGCTATCTGGCCGGTGCGCTTGCGACGCTCGGTTTTATCGTCGTCCCGGCCGGTTCGGTCGCGGCCTTGGTGGGTTGCATGGTGGCGCAGGGGATGGTTGCGGGCGCGTCCTTCACGCTGATGCGGACTCTGCTCGGGGACCATCTCGACAGTCTCGTCTCGCGGCGCGGCATCAACCTGGCGGGCACGCTCTACAGCGGTTTTCACCTCGCCTACAACCTTGCCGTCGCGTTGACATTGCCCGCTGCGCTCGAATTGCTGACCGCGCTTGGTTTCGATCCGCGCGCAGGCCCGACGCGTCCTGCGGCGTTCGACCCACTGGCCTGTGTCATGGGTTGCGGCGGTGCGCTGCCGCTGGTGCTTGCTGCGCTATGGGTTGCCCCCATGATCGCGCGAACAGGCGGGAGAATTCGTACAACCGTTTTTGAAAAAGCATAAATTCTTATTTTTATGAGACATTTCTCCGCACATCTGTCATAAAATCGCAATGCCGACGCCATAGCGGGGCCCCCGCAAACATCTCGGGGGTCACCATGTCCACAAAGAATTCCGCGATTCGCGCTGGCTGTGCAGTGCTGTTATTGACCGTCAGCGCCATCCCTTACACCGCGTTCGCGCAAGCGGTGGCCACCACTGCCGACAATGGCGGGGTCGAACAGATCGTTGTGACCGCCCAGCGCCGCAGCGAAAATGCGCAGACCGTGCCGATCGCGATCAAGACGCTGAGCGGCGCCGCGCTCGAGGACAGCAGCTACCAGTCGCTGACCGACCTGCAATATCTCGTCCCCGGCGTGCAATACGACCCCACCACCGGTTCCGCGTTCCAGATCCGCGGCGTCGGCAGCACGTCGTTCGACTTTTCGAACGAGAAATCGGTCAACGTGGTCGTCGACGATGTCGTGATGGACGCCCAGCGCGACAACGGCCTGACCGGGCTGGAGGACATTCAGCGCGTCGAAGTGCTCTATGGCCCGCAAGGCACGCTGTTCGGCAAGAATTCGACCTCGGGCGTGATCTCGGTCACCACCAACGATCCGGTGCTGGACAAGACCTCGTTCAAATTCAACGCCAGCTATGGCGAGCGCAACGACCGCACCATCAACAGCACGGTCAACCTGCCGCTGGGGCCGACGCTGGCACTGCGCGTCAGCGGATTCGAACAGGGCCAGGACGGCAAGGGCGAATATGTCACGCTGAACCGCAATCTCGGCCGGGTCGACGAAGAGGGCGTGCGGGCCAAGCTGTTGTTCAAGCCCAACAGCCAGCTCGAAATGGTGCTGGCGGGCGATTACGAGCAGCATTACGACACCTCGGTCCGCGTCCCCGTCGGTGGCCCGGCGGGCACGGCATTCTCTCCCTCCGCCGCGGTGGTGGCGGGCGAACAGGCGCTGGGCGTCAATCCCGGTCCCGAAAACGCCAACGATGCCGATGGTTCGCTGGGCTTTATCAAGACGGTCGACGCCGCCGTTTCGCTCCACATCAAATACAGCCTGGGTCGCGACACGCTGACTTCGATCACGGCCTATCGCGGCACGCAATATGTCAACTCGACCCCGGCCGATCTGCTGCCGGGCAATATCTATGCCTATATCCCGTTCAACATCGGCGACCTGACCACGCGCAAATTCAGCGAGGAAATTCACCTGGCTTCGCCGACCGGCCAGTTCTTCGAATACCTCGCCGGTGCTTTCTACAACAAGCTCAGCGCCAACCAGACGCAGATCCAGTGGGCCACGCTCGGCGCGCCGCTGGTTTCGGCGAACGGCACGCCCGCGACGCATTTCTACGCCCTGACCGGCGGCTATGACCCGACCACCGGCGCACTGCTGGGCAATGCGGTCGATTTCAATTCGCACAACGAAACCTATGCCGCGTTTGGCCAGGGCAAATTCAATTTCACCCCCGCGCTGAGCCTGGTGCTGGGCGCGCGCTACAGCCACGACAACAACAACCAGTCGATCAACTTTTTCAACGCGGATTCGCTGCCGATCACCGGCACCGTCGATACCTTTACCGCGACCAGCGCCGCACCGGTCGCGGGCTATCGCTATGGCAGTGTGTCGGGCAACAAGTTTACTTATCGCATCGCGCCCGAATTCAAGGTCACCCGGGATGTGATGCTCTATGCGTCCTATTCGACCGGGTACAAGCCGGCGGGCATCGCCTTTGTCGGCAACAAATATGACCCCTATAGCCCGGAAACGGTCAAAGCCTGGGAAGTCGGCGTAAAGTCCGAGCTGTTCGACCACAAGCTGCGGCTGAACCTCGATGCCTATCTGGAAAACTTCACCGACTTTCAGGCGACCATCCTGACCCCGGTGACCGACGGCGTCGGCGGTTTCATCCTCGCCTCGGCGATCGGCAACGCGCCGGGCCTGCGCAGCCGGGGCATCGAGGGCAGCTTTGCCTTCCGACCGGTCAGGGCTTTCTCGTTGAGCGGCTCGGTCACGTACAACGATGCGTGGTTCACCAACTATGTCAGCGGGGCCACCAGCTATACCGATACCGCGCTGACCAATGCCCCCAGTTGGACCGCGTCGGCGGCAGCGGACTATCAGACCAACCTCACGCCCGGCGCGCTGTTCAAGGCGCATGTCGATTATGCCTATCGCGGCGCATTGCAGACGGTGGTCGGCGCGATCGAGAGCAGCATCACCGCCCCCGCCGTGGCCAATTCCAACGGCACGACGACTCCCAACGCAACGTACTCGTATGTCCCGTCCTACAGCCTGGTGAACACCCGCATCAGCATCAGGGCGGCCGACCGCGATCTGGAAGTGGGGATTTATGCGCGCAACCTGTTCAACCAGTATTTCTCGACCGGCTGGCAGCTCTACGGCGCACTCGGCCTGCTGCATTACACCTCGCCCGATGCCTATCGCACGGTCGGCGTGTTCCTGAAGGCAGGTTTCTGATTATCCATCACTTACGAGGGACCGGCATCGCCGCAGCTTGCGGCGATGCCGGTCCCGCACACATCGGAGAGCAATCATGCGTAGCCGCGTTGTTCATTTCGCCCTGTCCTGTTCGGCGCTGGCCGGCGCAAGCATGGCTTGCGCGCAAGAGGCCGCCGATTTGCCGCCCGATCTGCCGATCAACGAGATCCAGGTGCTGGGCACGCACAATTCCTATGCCATGCCCGCCGACCCGCGCCTGATCGCCTATGCCGAAAGGAAGATGGGCGGATCGATGGGCGACATGGCCAAGCCCATGCCGCCCGCTGCCGCCGCTCTGTTCAGGGATGAGCATCCCAACGATGTGACCCTGACCGAAGCGTTGAATTACCGGCCGCTGCCATTGCCGGAACAGCTTGACGCGGGCGTGCGCAGTCTCGAAATCGATGTGAACACCGACCCGGAGGGCGGCCATTTTCTTGATCCGGCGGGCTATCGCTATTTGCGCGCGCAAGGCGTGACCGATCTTGCTCCGTTCGACACCACCGACATGGACAAGCCCGGGTTCAAGGTCATGCATATCCCCGATCTGGATTTTCGCAGCCATTGCAACACCCTGGTACGGTGCCTTACCCAGATCCGCACCTGGTCCGACGCGCATCCCAAACATGTGCCGCTGTTCCTGCTGATCGAGGCAAAGTCGCAGGCGGTCCCGATATTTCCCGGCGCCACCACCGAGCCGCCGTTTGACGCGGCAGCCTTTGCCGAACTCGATCGCGAATTCCTGAGCGTGTTCCCGCGCGACCGCATCATCACGCCCGACGATGTGCGCGGCACCTATCCGACCCTGCGCGATGCGGTGCTGGCGCATCACTGGCCCAAATTGAAAGATGCGCGCGGCAAAGTCATGTTCATGATCCTGACCGCGCACGGCAAGTCGGGCACCGAGGCCTATATCGCCGACCATCCGTCGCTGCGCGGCCGCGTCGCGTTCCTGCGCTCTGACCCAACAGACGACTACGGCGCCTTTCTGCTGGTCGACAACGCGGTCACCCACAAGGATGAAATCGCCGCCAACGTCAAGGCCGGCTATATCGTCCGCGTCCGCTCGGACATCGAAACATATGAAGCCAAAGTCAACGACTTGACCCGCGCCCGAACAGCCTTTGCGACCGGCGCGCAAGTCGTATCGACCGATTTTCCGGTGCCGGGCAATGTCTATGGCACAAGCTATGTTGTCCGCCTGCCCGGCGACAGCGTGGCGCGCATCTCGCCGGCTTTCGCGGCACCCTAGCGGGTCGCGAAAGCCGGCGCCATGACCATCACGGATGCGAGGAGGGCGCGCAACCGGATACCGCTTGGCTTCGTCGTGTGACCGATCGTGGGCGTGACGACGCCGACGCATTCTTCTACTGAATCTGAAGTTCGCACCATTATCATTTGGTCACCCCGGACCTGATTCGGGGTCCATTTCTCCCCAGAAACCGCCGTCCATGGGGCATGATGGGCTCCGGATCGGGTCCGGGGTGACGGTGCGTCAATGGAACGAACTTCGATTCCACCATACGATGACGTGCTTCCGCTTTATGTCCTACGGTGTCATATGACACTTTCCTTGCGTGGCGCAGGCGTTACGATGCAGGGCAAACCACACCGGGACGGGAGAGCAAGCGCGCGATGACCACAGGCAGGAGACCGGTATCCCAGGGTCTGGCCATGGGCCTGATCGCCTTGCTGTTTGCCGGCAATGCGCTCAACTATGTCGACCGGCAGGTGGTTGCGCTGTTGAAGCCGACATTGCAGGCGGCGTTCCACTGGTCGGATGGCGATTTCGCGCATCTGGGCGCGGCGTTCCAGTTTGCCGCCGCCACGGCGCTGGTGTTTGTCGGCTGGTTCATCGATCGGCTGGGCGTGCGGCTGGGTTACGGGCTGGCAGTGCTGGTCTGGAGCCTGGCCGGCATGGCCCATGCGGTCGCTGCCAATGTGCAGCAATTCGTCGCCGCCCGGATCGTGCTGGGGATCGGCGAAACCGTCAGCACGCCTGCGGCGGTCAAGGCGGCAACGCTGTACCTGACCCCGATGCAGCGCAACCAGGCGCTGGGCGTGATCAACACCGCGCCCAATATCGGCGCGATCCTGACCCCGTTGATCATTCCGCCGTTTGCTGTCGCGTTCGGCTGGCAGGCGGCGTTTGTGGTGACCGGCGGGCTGGGGCTGATCTGGCTGGCGGCGTGGTGGTGGGGCACGCGCGGGCTGGAGCCGGTTGTGGCCGCGCCGGACCGCGCACCGGTCGATTGGGGCCTGATGCTGCGCGAACGCAGCACCTGGGCGGTGATCGGGGCCAAGTTCTGGACCGACGGCGTGTGGTGGTTCGTGCTGTTCTGGATGCCCGATTACTTTCACCGCGTGTTCGGCATGAGCCAGGCCACGCTCGGCCGACCGATTGCGCTGGTGTTCGCGCTGGCCGCCGCCGGGGCGCTGACCGCCGGATCGTTGTATCCCTGGCTGATCCGGCACGGATACGACGCGAATGTCGCGCGCAAGGCCTCGATGCTGTTGTTTGCACTGGTGGTGCTGGCCATGCCGCTGGCCTTGCTGGTGCACAATGTCTGGCTGGCCGCCGTGTTGATTGGGCTGGGCCTGTTTGCGCATCAGGGTTTTTCGACCAGCATTTTCGGCATGGCGGCCGACATCGTGCCACCGCAACGCATGGCCAGCGTGGTCGCGCTGGGCGCGGTCGCGGGCAATCTGGCCGGCATGGCGGTGATCGAACTGGCCGGCTGGTCGCTGGGCAACGGCCACGGCTATGCGCCGATGTTCGTGTTCTGCGGGCTGGCCTATCTGGTCGCACTAGGCTGGATTCAACTGGTTATGCCGCGCCTGACGCCTGCTGAATAACAGCGACGGCGAATGGACGATCCGCAGCACTTGGTCGGCGCCACGACTGACAATGCGAGAGCCACCCTCGCATCCTTACGGTCATGGGCATAAAAGCCCAATCAATCGGTGTGGATATTACTGGTCGACGGTATCCGTCGAAAAGGAAATGACAGAGGGACAAAGGAGAATTGGTAAGCTCGCGATGACGGTGCATGCTCCACATCGATTGCCCGAACGCCAAATTGAGCAATTGAATAGAGCCGCGTATACCTGTCCCGTTCACAAAAGCATGTTGTCACAAGTCGAGATGCCGATCGACTTTTTCTGGGATTAAGCACGCGAATACCAAAGCATTAGCGATTATTCACCTGACAGACTGACGCTGCCAAACCTGAAAAGCCCTCCCCCTGGAGGGGGGAGGATTGGGTGGGGGTTTACCAAGTTTCGAAAAACGCGCGACAATTCAGCCGCAGTACGCCCCTCTCCAACCCCTCCCC
>Ga0116227_10011716_pt1 | contig 14610 bp, 13 predicted proteins | sample S1TSphgellanicum_FD_89693 | JGI IMG/M metagenome (GOLD analysis project Ga0116227, IMG submission 89693) | Host-associated microbial communities from peat moss isolated from Minnesota, USA - S1T2_Fb - Sphagnum magellanicum MG | ecosystem: Host-associated > Plants > Peat moss > Unclassified... | reverse complement strand
GGGGGGGGGGGGGGGGGGGGGGGGGGGGCTAATGTTTTAGATGAAGCCCATGAAGAAGTCTTTCCAGCGTCCCTCGATGTAATATTTTGGGAGGCCCCACCCCCGCTTCAAATTGCAAAAAAAGGTGTTGAATGGGTCAAAAAAGGTTGGAAATGGTCTTGCAAAGTTGGAGAGCGCAAGGAAACATGTGTTGTAAAGTGGATACTAACTGCACACCTAAAGAAGGTGCATGAGTTCATTGTTGAAAAAGGTAATCCCGTGCACCTTTCAATTGGCGAAAAGGGCCCCCAAAGTCAAAATCATTCAGCAATGAATGCCCACATCTGAGTGATGCCTAATTGATTTTGTAGTGAAATAAGCAAAATGCAGCTCCTTGTGCATGTTCACATAATTAGTTACATTGGAATGGGATCACTTGGAGGAAGCAACATAAAGGCATGAGAAGGTCCTTATACTACTTTTGGTCAAGTTCACTTTAAAAACCATGTTGAAAATTGTGGGCATTTTTAATTGGGGCATGGGGTACATCCTTTGATGTGCATTTTCACGAATTGAGAAAAATGAAAAACTTGTGACACCATCCTTCAATGCAAGTTATATTATGTGAAGAGCACAAAGGTGGCATGGAATGCCATATTGTAAGAACGAGAATCTAGCAAGTCCACTTGACTTGAAGAAATGCAAGCACTCCTTGATTTCCATGCATTAGAGACCATTCACAAATCGTATGTATTTTCAAACCCTTCCAATATTTTAAGTTCAACTTTTCAATCAAAGTTTGAAATTATTTTTACAATTTGTGTTTATTTTGATTTAGGTTGTGTGAAATTATGAAGGGCTAATTTGTGGTTGATGCAATTTGTCTCATTATAAAACATCACCAAATGTACACTCACCATCATGCAACATAGGTGGAGGATGTGGCCAAAGCTTTTCAATAAACTCATAATTTTAATGATGATGTTCATTGAGTAAAATGAATAAGATTTTTTTTTTGTATTTTCTTGAATATTTTTGTATAAATATTACATTTAAAACATTTTGGATGCTCCATTAATTTTTATACATTTTCTAATGTAATGTTTCATAAGCCGTATTACAACATCATTTTGAATCACCTTGTTTTTTTATGTAATATTTTAATGCCTTAACTTTAAGATACGTGCTTAAAATAATGAACTCATAATACTTCCATGAACACACAAAATCCAATAATACCAAAGATGAAATACCCTTTCTTTTGATTTGTTTACCATTGGATAAATATAATGTATGTAATATTTGCATGTCATTGACAAAACGCACTCAATTTTTTATCTTCAATTGTAATACTCACATGGGGGCTCAAAGCACACACTAGATTTTTCCTTTTTTTTTGTAATACTTGCATGGGGGCTCAAAACACACACAAGATTTTCCTTCTTCTTTTGTAATATTTGCATAATGATCATAATGTTACATGCATTCAAACATTTTAATATGGTGGATGCAGGTATTGCATTTTTGAATAGGGATTTGTTAAAGGGGGCATCAACCAATACACAAATCTTTTGATAAGCCTTATGTGTGAATATTACATATCTTAAAAAATTCATGGGGTTTAGGTTTTAAGGATTTAAGGTTTAGGGTTTACAATTTGGGTTTTAAGAAAAAGGTTTATATTTAAAGTTAGGTTTTAGGCTTTGAGGTTAGGTTTGAACATTAGGTGTAAGTTGTAGGATTTAGAATTGACATTTAGGTTTTAAGGTTAAATTTACATTTTAAGGTTAAATTTAGGTTTTAGGTTTTAAAGTTAGGCTTTAGGCTTTAAGGTTAGGTTTAAAGGTTAAATTTTTTGTTTTCATATTAGGGTTAAATTTTAGAGTTAGGTTTAGGCTTTAAAGTTAGGATTTAGGTTTTAATGTTTAGTTGTAGATTTTAGGTTTTAGGGTTAGGTTTTTAGTTTTAGGTTTAATTTTAAGCTTTAAGGTTAGGGTTAAGGTTTTAATTTTATAGCTTTGGTTTTAAGGTTTAAGGTTTTTTGGTTGGGTTTAGGTTTAGGCTTTAAGGTTAGGTTTTAATGTTAGGTTTATACTTTAGGGTTTAGGCTTTACAATTAGGCTTTAGGGTGAAATTTTAGGGGTTATAAATAATTAAAAACATGTAGTGATTAAGTTTTCAATTATTAGTAATTCTTAAAATTATATTTAATAAAAAATGATTTAAAATTAAAATTTACATAATAGTAACATATCTACACTAGACAATTTTAATAGGGTAACAAAAAAAACTATTCATAATTAAAGGATGGCAATATTTGTCATTCATGTTGATAGGTAGTGCAAAGGTTAAGGACTTGAATCTTCTTAAAGGAGGTGAGGGGTTTAAGTTGTCACACTTGTAACCCATGTGTCATTTAGCTCGCCTAGGTTAGGTGGCCTACCCACCTAGGTTACATGACCTAGGTAGTGACATGTGTCAACCATTCATTGGATGAAAAAATGAAAAAAAACATTTATTACATATTTTGAATATTTACATTACTTACATATATATTAATTGTTTTGTTTTAGAAATGCAAGTATTGCATTTTTAGAACATATTGTGTTTTTGGGGGTTTCCACAAATACACAACATGGGGGGGTGCATGTGTGGATATTGCGTAACATTTTTTTGTTTGGTGATGTGGATATGATGATGTAAGAATGACTGTTGAAAAATACTGACACATGGTGTTTTTTGTTAACACCCATATGAATGGGTAATGCATAATGATTTGCAATACCATTCAATTTTTCTTGTAGACATTTCATTTGGTTTTTTCCTTTACATTTTTAATAATCAAAATATGGAAATAGGTCCATTTTCACAAAATGAATAATACATGCACAATGCAATCTTGATCATCCATGAAAAGTAATCATCCAATTGTTTGTGTTCTAACTATTTACATATGTCTTTTCAGATATTGTATTATTTGTAATCTCCAAACATAATAATATAATAAGTTATTGATTACTTAAATTAATAATAATAATAATATTATTATTCTTGAATAATACATACACTACTAGAATTTTTATATTTTTTACTAGAAATTTTTGGTAAAAAATACCCATTTTGGGCAAGTGTCAAAAAACCTCCCAATCATTTTTGACAAATCGTTTTGAATTTGTGACTAGGGCCATGTACTTTTTGACCAAGCCTAAGTTGGCATTTTTTATTAGTCATTTCGATTAGTACTTTTGACTAGTCGTTTTGATGAGTACTTTTGATTAGTCATTTTAACTAATCAATATAATAGTCAAATGAATTTTTGATTGGTCAAACACCATTTTGATTATGCAAATGTCATGTGGCATTTAAACAATGGCCACTTAAGTTAACCCACGTGGAATTTAAACATCGACCACTAGGTTATGCCACATGGCATTTAAACATTGGCCACTAGTTTATGCCACATGGATAGAACCTAAATAAATTAGGTTAGACCTAAAATTAGATACCTACTTCTAAGGTCCTTATGTTTAGGAATTTACAATCTAAACTCCTAGGCCTAGGTCTAGGAGCTTATAACTAGCAACTAGGTATAGAAGCCTAAAGTAAGTTTGGGCAACTTAAACTATGGCCTTTACTAGGCTTCCATGTACACCACCTAAATTAAACTTACACCTAAATGACTTAGGTAGGAAAATCTTATTCCATTTTGAATTTGGCCTTTAAAATTGAGCAATTTCAGTTGGTTCATCCCAAATGGCCTTTTTTTAAAAAATATTTTTTATGTTTTGGATGCCTATGGTGCATCTATTTATATTGTTCATCATTTGGAAAGGATGACAAAAACATGGGACAAATTTTTGGGAGAGAGAAACATTTTCATGTCCACACAACACTAGAGCCTTTTAGTGCACACAACATTATTCCTAAATAATTATGTAAGATACATAAATTAAGTAAATAAATAAATAAATAAGTAGGTAAATATGTATATTAATTAAAATAAAATAAAAATTAGCAATAGTTAATGTATAGTTATTTAGTTATAATTAATAATTACAATCAAATTATAAATCTTTGAATTATATATAATATCAAAATAATTATAATGTATTATATTGTTGATCGATCGTTACAAGTTTGACCTAATTCATTATATATTATCAACAATGTATTTGTAATATTTAATATTTAACTATTTAATTACACATTCATTAGTGTATTTTAGGTAAATAACTACTTAACAAACTAATAATTTATCATAGGTATATAATTGGCTTACCCTAGCCTATATAACTAGGTTACCTATAAGGTAAAATATAGGTAAATAGGTGGAATATAGGCATGGTATGTATAAATAAATAATCCTACATATAAATTAATTGTATTTAAGTTATTTTGCCACATACTTACATTACATAAGTTGAATAGGTGGCTAATTTAAACTAAGAAATATTAATTATGGCAAAACTAATGATTGGTAAAATAATGTTTGAACCAACCAAAAATTAAAAATAATTATGGAAAAATAACCACGGCTAAACTAAATATGGTTCAATTAGCTATATTTAAATAAATATGTTGCAATTAACCATGAATATAATAAATAAAGCTAAGCTAACTAATCAATAAATATGGCTAAATTAACCATAAATAAAATAAATACGGCCAAATTAACCAATGAATAAATATTTTATGATTACACTAGAAATGATTGAACTAACCATGAGTGAAATAAATATGGCCAAATTAACTAAAGAATAAATAATTTATGGTTAAATAAACCGTGGTTAAACTAACCATGAATAAAATCAATATGCCTAAACTAACCAATAAATAAATATTTTATGGTTAAATCAACTATGCATAAATTAATTATGGCTACAATATTTTTGGTAAATTTAACCATGGCTAAACTAAAAATGGTTACATTAACCATGAGTAAATAAATTTGGCTAAACTAACTACTAATAAAGTTAATATGGCTACATCAACTAATGAATATATATTTTATGACAAAAAAATTTATGCAAAAATTAATTTTAGTTCAAATAAACAAGAATGAAATAATTATGGCAAAATTAAACATGGCTAAACTAAAAATCGTTAAACTAACCATGAATAAATAAATTTGGTTAAACTAATGACTAATAAAATTAATATGGTCAAACTAACTAATGAATAAATATTTTATGGAAAACCAATTATGCAAAAATAATTATGACTAAAATAAACACGACTGAAATAATTATGATAAAATTCACCATGACTAAATTAAAAATGGTTAAACTAACCATGAGTAAAAAAATCTGGCTAAATTAACCAATAATAAATTTAATATGGTTAAATTAACTAATGAATAAATATTTTATGGCAAAACCAATTATGAAAAAATTAATTCTGATGAAAATAAAAATGAATGAAATAATTATGGCTAAAATAAAATTTATTAAAATAATAATGGAAAATTTAAACATGGCTAAATTATGAATGGTTACACTAACCATGAGTAAATAAATTTGGCTAAACTAATGACTAATAAAATTAATATGGGTAAAATAACTAATGAAAATATATTTTATGGCAAACCAATTATGCAAAAATTAATTATGAATAAAATAATGATGAATGAAATAATTATGGCTAAAATCAAAATGGTTAAAATAATCATGGCAAAACCAACCATGGATAAATTATTAACCATGAATAAAATGAATTTGGCTAAAATAAACATGAGTGAAATAATTATGGCTAAAATCATTTTAAAATAATAATTATGGCAAAACTAACCATGGTTGAATTAAAAATTTAGTTTTAAATTAATTATGGGTCTATTGATTATGCTTAAATTTATTAGGGTAAAATAATAATATGTTAAAAATAAATATAGTTATTTTAGTTATGCTTATAGCAACCATGGTTAAATTCATTATGGCAAAACCAATAATGGCCCAAGTAGTAATTGATGATGTTAAATTATTTATCATGGCTAAACTTACTAAAGCTAAACCAACTATTGTTAAATTGACCATGGTTAGATTAATTATGGTTAATTTTAATTTTAATTATTTTCATAAGTAGTTGGACCATAATTAATTTCAATATAGTCAATTTAATCATAATTAGATAAACCATATGTATAATTAGTTGAATCATAATTAATTTGGTCATGATTCATTTAGTTATGATTCATTTTTACATTTTCCAATTTTTTCTATTTGGACAAACATAGTAAAAATGTTAAATGTAGTCCCAACATACCCAACTAGTAGAATTTGTAATTGGCCCTTTTGGTTAGGTCATTGGTCACTTTGAATTGGCTTGCTTAGTTAGCCTTGTTGATTCAATATAATAGGTGTCCATGTTGACAAGGGCACTTGCTAATTTGACTATATTGGGTGTTCTTATTGAACAGACTAATAACCAATTTGACTAGGTGGTATTTTAAAGTCTAATTTGATTAGATGTCCGATTTGACTAATTGTGAAATAAATCATTCTGGTCAAATTGATCAGTCAAAAAACACTCATTGTCATTCAAGCCTCTGACATTTAGTAAAAAATACATGTCCTTTAGTTAAAAGGACCATTTAGTCAACTTGGTCAATTTGAAGAAATAAGATTTTTAGTAGTGTTATTAATAATAATATTAACTTTGTTACATTTATTAATATTTTATCGTACTAATTATTTTTACTAAAGTATTATTATATCAATAAATATATTAATTATATTTAAAATATATTTTGATAATCATCAATAATTATCTTATTAATACAAATATTTCATGCATGTTTTATTTAATAGAATAATGATTTAAAAAATATGTATCCATTATTAATATGCATGTGTATTAAAATAATGTTTTTAGTATATATGTTGAACTAATTAAGAATTATATTATAATTATTTTTTCATTAATAATTCATTAAAAATATTAAAATATTACTAATTATTATTATTAAAATATTATGATAATAAAAATAATGTAAAAATTTATGGAAATAATATTAATGGATAATCTTAAACTTTTTATTATCATTGTTTAAATTATACAAATAATGATCTTAATAAATTTTCATTATTAATATAGGCATTATTATTATTATTTGTAGTTAACATGTAGCCTATGTTAAGATACTTATAAAATAATTACTATTATGTAGGCTATATAACCATGTAGGTACATAAAATATATATTAACATAGTCGATAATATTTTATTAATAATAATAATAATATATTTATTAACTAGTTTTATTATCATTTATATTATTATTAATTATCTGATCTATAATGGATTGTCAAATGCAAAATTATATTGTTAGCATTTGATACACAATAATATTATAAACCCTTGGTACAAAATGATCAAACAAACAATTAAGATGAATATGATGCCTATTGGATGTTAAAATTAATATTTGGTCATGAGATTTTTTCTTACGAATATTTATGTGTATGAGTGTTGTTATTTGTTAGTCCTTCAACCTATTCACTAAATACCCTAAATCATTGTCTACATGATGTAACAACATTCCCAATGATGACTTGTTCACTTTTGTGAGGTGAATGTATTGGATTTTTGATGCCACAACTCTCATGATTGAGGTGGCATGCTCACAAAGCGTGACCCCTCCTTTTGTGCATTCTTTGGTAATTTCTTACTTTGTGTGATGTAAATGAGTTAGTGCTCCCTCCAAAAGAACATTTGAACTTTCCAGCTCATTAAAAGCCTTGACCCCATCCATAGGAAGCACAACCTCCTCCAAGGTTCCAATCAAATCAATGTTGATGGCCTTTTCGTCATCATAAGTTTCACCATCATTTTAGAAATTTGAATCAACCATAATATATTTAGGGTTTGTAAACATTGTTGCAAAACGTTGGTGATTAAATCCAAACCATGTTCCACAATAATAAATGACATCCTCTTAGTAACATTGATGACCATGAAAATAATAATGATTTGGTGCTTACCAAAATTCCCTCCCAAGGCCCATTCACATGTGCAATTTAAATATTATATAAATGAGTACTTACGATCCAAAGACCATCTATTTCAAAAAAAGGTTGGGGATACATGCGTGAATGGGATCAACGTTGCTTTCTCCACACTTGTTCTCACAATATGTTCCACAACCTTCTTTTTTATGAACCTTTTTTCTCATTTCAAATGTGTCCATGTAATGTTGTGTAATTGTTATTATCATTCTCCAAACCAACCAATCAATTTGATACCCTTTAAAACCCTTTGTTTCAAGTGAAAACCAATGTTTTAAGGTGCCATGGTAAGATTCAATGCTCACTTGTGTATCTTGGTTGGAATGTGACATGCATCAAAGGCCAATCATCCACAACTTTAAGACATAATGCACAATATAATATTAACTAGATCAATGTTCTAGTTGATAGAACATGATCATACCCATTTAAGGGGATGTCTGAAACTATGATTAAACAAACATGTTTTGAAAAATTAAAATTGAAAATGAACACATACCAAATTGGCAATAATAGGTCCAAAAGTATTATGTCCAAAAATCACCATGATGATGTTGTTTGAAACTTTGTAGAATTTTCATTCTCCCTCGTTTTTTGAAAGTCTCAATGTTTTCCTTGAGCTCGATGAACATATACATCACATCATGTAGGTCATGAAAGATGATTTACTAGACCTCAATATCTTTAATCTTCTCCATTACATGTAAGTGCCATCCCTTTAATACATGTCATGCGCAAAGGAAAATAAAGATGTTCTCCATAGCCCAAACAATCCCAAGCATTAACACACAAATCCCACAAACTTTTAGCATTAGCTAGATATATAAGTACATTGTAATATTTGTAGTAGGAATAAAAAAGACCTTGGACAAGGAAAGTTGTTGACCTTCATTGAACATAATTGTGAATAAAAAGGTAAGGTAGGATTTATATTCACTATAATGACCACAATTTTTGAAGGGCATCATTAAAAATGAAACAACTTGGTCTCTAATTAAACATGATTAACAACATCTTTGCTTTCAAAGTTTTGAACCATTCAATCAAATCATCCACAATTTGTCAACTTGTAATGATCTATGATAAAGGCACATTGATGTGATGAAAGCCCATCAAGGCAAACAAATGATATTTCACATCATTTGTGCCAAATGTGGCATCTATGGACATTTCTCCACTATGGCCAATTTAGAAGCATGGATTAACATTGCGTTGGTGTTTGAATGCTTAGAGTGAATAGGACTTGAATCCCATTGATTTCGTCGACTTTTTGAAGATAAAATATGTGCTTTGAATGATGGAAAGCCCAATACCAATATAAAATGGCTAGGTTAACGTGCAACCGTCAATTCCTTCTTTTATATTATTGATCCAAATATGCAATGTCTTGTTATCGAATGAATCCATCCTTGGTCATGGTTTTTTCGACAATCACAAATTCCCACTAAAGTGCTCATGCTTGTCATAAATATGTTTGGTGGTGTGCTTTAAACTCAATTGAGTTCAAATGTGATCTTTCCAAAATTGTGAACTTCAGGGTGCATATTGTGACATGCAAGCTGATGACTCGGAATCTTGTTGGCCATATGCTGGTTCACCATTCTTTTGGGTGTTTGTTTGATGATAAAAACATATTTCCACCACATGAGGCCATGTGTACAATCCATTGATTGAAAAGACAACCAAACATCCTCATTTAATCAATCTTGCAATATTCATCGAAACCTTGGGTATAGTCATATACACTTAGAAAACATATTTATGGTAAGGATCATATGTGTTTGTGGACATTTGAAAAATAAATAAAATGCATGGAAAATCACATTATACCAAATATGGCCAAGGTGGTTATTTATTGATGGGGTTTCGATATCCTTTTGTGGGGGCAAGTTTTTGTGCTTGTACCACTCCATTAAGGTTTCCACATCACCTCACTCACCTTTTAAATTTCACACACACATGCATGTGTTATGTACGTAATCTTGATTGACACTTTGTTTGTGCCCCCATGCCTAATTTTGAAAATCCACACCAAATCTGCATTTGAAAAACAAGATTATATTAGACTTTGGACTTGAATTGATTGTGATTTAAGAATTCAACCTATGTTTATAAACTTGTAAAAATGTGCATTTGTAATACCCACTTTTACATTAGACCATGATTATTAATGGAATACACAACTAGTCAATACTCGCATGCAAGACTAATCAATACACTATGCATGGAATCTAGGTTGATAATATTTACATGCCAAACCAATAATAACACTAAGAATGCAAATGTTCCACTTGCAAAATCTACATGCCAATTACTTAAATCCACATTGGACATGGGACCCAACTATACAATACCCACATACCAACTTTAAATACACATTAAACTTGGGGCCCAACCTTGTAATACTTGCATCTAAAACTAAAACACATTCATTAATAAAAATCTTGTCATTTGTAACTAGTCATTATGCAACTATATATAACTAGGTGCCATTTGCAACTAGATTTGTTATGTTTACAATAATAAAATTAGCATTGTATAATTTATGGGCCATACAGTTGTGTGTGCAATTAACATGTAACTAATTGTGTACAAAATGGACATGTGTTATAAAAATTATGGCCTAAACTAATACATACCTACAATAATACACCCAATATGGTTCCCTAAGTTATGTATAATAATTTAATACATTTAATACTATGGCTAAACCCATTTTAACTAATGTTACCCAAGGTAAAACATTAGCTAAACTTAAGTGAAACTCACATTAATCAAAGTTCAACCTTAATTAGACCTTGGCTAAATTAACCATGGTTGAATTGACATAGGCTAAATTAATTATTAAGCTAAATTAACCATGGCTAAATTAATTTTGATTAAACGAACCAAAACTAAATTAAATTTGGTTAAACTAACTTATGCTACACTAACTTTAATTAAATTAACCAAAGCTAAACTAACTAAGATTAAATTAACTTTGTGTCAACTTATTATGGCTAAACTACCTTTGGCTAAATTAAACATGGCTAAATTCACTTTGGTTAAACTAATCTTGGTTAAATTAACTTTGCCTAAATTAACCATGGCTAAACTAATTTTGTGTAAACTAACTAAGGCCAAACTACCTTTGGCTATATTAAACGAAGCTAAATTAATTAGGGCTAAACTAACCTAAACTAACTTTGGTTAAATTAATCATGGCCACATTAACTTTGATTAAATTAACCAAGGTTAAATTAACTTTGGATAAATTAGTTGTGGCTAAACTATTTAAAATGTTAAATTAACCATGGCAAAACTATTTAAGAGGCTAAACTAACAATGGTTAAATTATTTAAAAAGCTAATTGACCATGGTCAAACTAACTTTGGGTAAATTAATGAAAATTTTAAACTAATCATGAGGCTAAATTAACCATGGTTAAACAAATTAGAAACTAAACTAACCATGGTCAAATTAATCATTAATAAATTATCTTTGGTTAATTAATTAAAAATAATTTAACCATGACTAAATTATTTAAGAGGTTAAATTAACCATGGGTAAGTTAAACTAACCATGGCAAAACCAACATGGTTAAACTAATTAATTAATTTAGCTTTGTAGTTAGTTACCCATGGATAATTTAATCATGATCAATTGAGCCAAAATTATTTTTTTCATTTTTAATTTACCCTTCTAATTATTTTAGCCATCATTAATTTAGCCCTGTAATTAGTTTAGCCATGGTTAGTGTAATTTTTTGAATAGTTTAGGCATAATTAGTTTAACCTTTTAATTAGGTTTACCATGGTTAATTTAAGCAAAATTAATTTAGGTCAAACTAATTTTAGGTTATAATAAACTTAAATTATGCTATGTAATAATATTATAATATTATTAATTATCAATAAATTTGGGCTCCATGTTGCTTCGCACGATGAGTGACAATGATTAAATTATTTTTGTGAACATAATAATTTTGTTGTAAATTTTATAAATTTCACTATATGTCATTTGTTATATATTTTTTTTTTCATTCTTGATTTGGTAGGCAAAATGTCAACAAAAGTCTGATTTATTAAATAAATTTAAAACAAGATACAAATAAACCAAAAAAAACATTCAAAGACTGTAAGAAAAATAATAAGATGCAAATAGATAAAAACATTGAAAAAGTGCAACACAAACAACAAGAAATGATTTTGAAATAAAATTTAATCTATGACGAATTATAATCGGAAATGCCTTTGGAATTGTCATAGCAATGATCACCAAAATCCCATCCTACATAAACTAGTTCCAATGAAACATTATCATTGGAATATTAAAATGAATATAAATAGTGAATATAAATATTATTATAAATATATAATATTATTTTAATATACCTATGGCTAGGAAATTATGTTAACCTAGGTTATGTTACAATGTTTTAGTATTTTTAATTAATCATAAATATTATAATTAATGTTAATACTGAATATTATATAATAATTATATTAGTATACCTATGGTTTGTAGTTAGGTTACACTAGTTATTAAGTTAAGTTGTTAGCCTATAATTATTTAGTATTAATTATTAATAAATATTAATAATAGTAGTAGTGAATATTAAATATTAATAGTATTATCATTATATTATATTATTATTTCCTATTATTATTATTTATTTATAATATAATTAATTTAACTAGTAGGTAATCTATGTTAGTATGGCATAAGTAGGATATAATGTTGGCATCTACACTACTAGGAAATGCGTCTTAGTGCACCTTGGGTTTCATTAAATTTTTGAGTGAATTTGGATAATTTTATCTAGTGAAATTGTTTAACCCCTTAGTGAACAAGGATCAGTTGTTACGAACAATGACTTGTTTCACTAGTACCTAATGAAACAAGGTTATTCTCAAGTGAAATACAAATTTACCAAACCATTCACTTACTAATTAATTAACTAACCAATATGGAAATTAAATAAATTTTAATTATTCAATATAAAATATTATTGATAATTTCATGATTTTTAAAACCTATTATTTATTGACACGTGTCACTACCTATGCTAGGTTAAAAACCTAACCTAGGTAGGTAGGCCACGTAATTAACCTAGGCACCTAGCCTAAGAATTCAATAAGAGAATATTCGGTCAACATACCATTGTTAACCACACATAACATCACCCATGAGATTTGATCCCTTGACCTTTGGATTGGGGTCAAATATCCTTACCATCAAGCCAACCAACTTGTTATGATAATACATTACATTACATTCTATTTATCAAATACTTCCTTTTAAACATTATAAAAACATAAACTTTGAAAACTCATATCTTATTGAGATTTTTTCAAATGAAATGATTCGAGTTTACTTTTTAAGAAAATTCAATAATGTACATAATTACATTTATTTCCTTTTGAAAGTTTAAAATCATTTGAACAAAAGAAAAGTTGAATATCATTATTCAATAACATTTCAATGACCATTCTTTTGAAAAAAAAAAGTTTAATAAACATATATTTTTTTGTTACTATAATAATACTACCTATGTTAAGTTATTTTCAATTATTATATGACTATTTTACATTAATTGAAATTATTTCACCCTACATTATTTATGGCTATTTTCAATTATTTTTGGCTATTGTATATTATTTCAATTTAGATTACTTGCAGTTATTATAAATTACTTTTGGCTATTTTAATTTATTTCACCTTAGGCTATTTTTAGCTATTGTAAGTTTTTTTGTCTATTCTATGTTATTTTTGGCTATTGTAAATTATTTCAATTTAGACTATTTGTAGCTACTATAAGTTACTTTTGGCTATTGAAAGTTATTTCACCTTAAGTTATTTTTGTTTATTATAAATTATTTCACTTTAGATTATTTTTGGTAATCTTAAACAATTATAATATATGGCTATTGGTTGTTCTTTTATTAGTGCTATTGGTGGTTATTAATTGTTATTGGTACCCATTCTATTTGTGGCTATTAATGTTTTTTAGTGGTTATTCTATTAATAGTTATTAGTGGTTATTCTATTAATGGCCATTAATAATTATTCTATTGGTGACTATTCGCGTTTATTCTATTGGTGGCTATTGGTGGTTATTCCATTAATGGCTATTGTGGCTATTTTATTAATGGCTACTAGTGGTTATTTTATTAATGGCTATTCATGATTAATATATTAATGGCTATTGGTGGCTATTCTATTAATGGCTAGTTGTGATTAATATATTAATGGCTATTGGTGGCTATTATATTAATGGTTATTGGTGGCTATTTTATTAATGGCTATTGGTGGCTATTCTATTAATGGTTATTGGTGGCTATTTTATTAATGGCTATTGGTGGCTATTTTATTAATGGCTATTGGTGGCTATTTTATTAATGGCTATTGGTGGTTATTCTATTAATGACTATTATTGGTGATTATTCTATTAATGGCTATTGATGGTTATTTTATTATGGGCTATTGGTGGCTATTATATTAATGGTTATTAGTGATTATTCTGTTATAAGCCATTGGTGGTTATTTTATTGGTGGTTATTGATGGTTATTTTATTAATGGTTATTAATGGTTATTGTATTATAAGTTATTGTTGGTTATTATATGTTATATTACAACTATTGGTGATTAT
>Ga0116227_10011714_pt1 | contig 14612 bp, 14 predicted proteins | sample S1TSphgellanicum_FD_89693 | JGI IMG/M metagenome (GOLD analysis project Ga0116227, IMG submission 89693) | Host-associated microbial communities from peat moss isolated from Minnesota, USA - S1T2_Fb - Sphagnum magellanicum MG | ecosystem: Host-associated > Plants > Peat moss > Unclassified... | reverse complement strand
GCGTGGTTCTATCAACAGCGGCATGGCGGGCGGGCGCGGGTGCTGGTGCTTGACAACCATGACGATTTTGGCGGCCATGCCAAACGCAACGAGTTCGGCCAGGGCGCGGCGATGCGGCTGTCGAACGCGGGCAGTTTCAACATCTTTGCCGACGATCACGACAGCGGGGCGCATGTCGATCTCTATCGCGCGCTGGGCATCGATATCGCCGCGTTGGCGCGCGATACCGTCGATCCCGGATTCTATCACCGGCTCGGCATGGGGCAGGGGGTGTTTCTCGATCGCGAGACCTTTGGCCGCGATGTCCTGCTGCCCGATCCGGCGCCGTGGACCGATTTCACCTTTCTCTACGCACCCAATGTTCCGCCCGATGCGGCGGCGCGGTGGGCGCGCTTCATGGCCGAGGCGCCGCTGCCCGAACGCGCCAGGGCGGATTTATATCGGCTGTATCATGCGACGACCGACTATCTGCCGGGCTTGAGCGCAGAGGCGAAAGTCCACCGGCTCGATACGATGAGCTATGCCGATTACCTGACCGGGCCGGCCGGGTGTGACCCGATGGTGGTGACCTATTTGCGCGACCGCACCTTTGGCAGCGGGCGCGGGTTGTCATCGACCACCGCGCTGTCGGCGCATCAGCGGTTTGGCCTGCCGGGGTTTGCCGGGCTGGGTTTGCCGGCGGCCTATGACACCGATGAATCGGGCACCAGCTATCATTTTCCCGAAGGCAACGCGACGGTCGCGCGATTGCTGGTCGGGCGCCTGATCCCGCAGGCGTTTGGTGCGCGCACCGTCGCCGATTCGATGCTGGCGCGGGTCGACTATGCGCGGCTCGACGATCCGGCCAATGCCACGCGCATCCGGTTGAACGCGATGGCCTATCACGTTGCCAATGTGCCGGGCGGGGTGGAAGTCGGCTATACGCTGGGCGGGGTCGACGGGGCTTATGTGAAGACGCGGGCAAAGCAGTGCGTGCTTGCCTGCTGGAACTATGTGATCCCCTATATCTGCCCCGAATTGCCCGCGCCCCAGCGTCAGGCGCTGGCCTATAACGTCAAGACGCCCAATTTGTGGGTCAATGTCTGGCTGAACAACTGGCGCGCGTTTCACCGCGCGGGCACCTGCTTTATGAACGCGCCGGGCAGCTATTACGCCTCGCTGATTCTCGAACAGCCGGTGTCGATCGGCGGCTATGCCCATTCGGCGACGCCCGACGATCCGACCGTGCTGACGATGCTGCGCGGGTATGAGACGCCGGGCCTGCCGATCAAGGACCAGTTCCGCATCGGGCGGGCGGAAATGTATGCGACGACATTCGATAGGTTCGAACGCGAAACCCGCATGCAACTGGCGCGGGCGCTGGGGCCGCACGGGTTTGACCCGGCACGCGACATCGCCGGGCTGACCGTCAACCGCTGGGGCCACGGCTATTCCTATTGGTATTCGGCGCTCTATGACGATTTTCTGAAAACCGGCGCACCGCCGCCGCATCTGCTGGCGCGCCGGCCGTGCGGCGCGATCACCATTGCCAACACCGATTCGGGCGGCACCGATTCGACCGAACTGGCGATCGACATGGCGGCGCGCGCGGTCGCCGAACTCGGCTAACGCGCCGAACCGACGAAGCCCCTGCCCTCGCTTAATGGAACTGCAACGCCAGTGCGTGGTACAGTTTGCGCTTGCTGACCGTGGCGCTGACGGCGTCGGCGACCAGTGCGGTTGCCATCAGCGGCAGGATCATGCCCCGGTCTGCGGTCATTTCCATGACGATGATGACTGCGGTCAGCGGCGCGCGGGTGACGCCGGTGAAATAGCCGGCGATCCCGACCAGCACGATCGCGCCCGGCGGGATCGGTCCCAGTACGGGCGTCAGTATCACCCCCAGGGCTTGCCCCAGCCCGGCGCCGACCGACAGCGACGGCGCAAAGATCCCGCCCGGCGCGCCGCTGATCGCGGTGGCGACGGTGGCGACGAATTTGGCCGGGCCAAATGCCAGCGACGCGGATTGCCCGGTCAACAGCGCGCGCGTGGTGCCATAGCCGGTGCCCCATGACAGCCCGCCGCTGATATAGCCGGTTACCGCCACGACCGCGCCGCACACCCCGGCGAACCGCACCGGATGCGCCCGGGCGAGCGCAAACCACCGCGTTTTCGACCAGGCAAAGGCGATCAGCAGCCGCGAAAACCCGCCGCCCAGCAGGCCGCCGGCCAGTCCCGCGACAATCCCCGCCACCAGCATCGCCGGGCCGTTGATGCGGGCGGTCATCGCCCCGAAATAGATATAGTCGCCGTCGAGCCCCAGACTGGTCAGCCCGGCGATCATCACCGCCGCCATGACGGTCATCGCCACGCGCTGTTCGAACGCGGCGGCGAGTTCCTCGATGGCAAAGGCAATGCCCGCCAGCGGGGTGTTGAACGCCGCCGCGACGCCGGCCGCGCCGCCGGCGATGATGATCCCGCTGGTCACCGGGACGCGCAACCGCTGATGCACCGCGCGCATGATCGCGGCGCCGATCTGCACGCTGGGCCCTTCGCGCCCGGCCGAACCGCCGGCCAGCAGCACGAAGACCGTGCCGACAAACTTCACCACCGTCGTGCCCGGCGAAAGCGCAGCCGTGTTTTCCGGCGAAAGCGGGTGCCGGGCCGCCGCCATGACCTGGGGAATGCCCGACCCGCGCGCCAGCGGCGCCGTGCGCCTGGTCGTCCATACCACGGCCATGAACAGCGCGGGCGGCAGGATCAGCGCGATCAACGGATGGGCGGTGTCGACCTGCAAGAACAGCTTTTGCGCCCAATCGCCGCAGCGGGCGAAACCGATCGCCACGACGGCCAGCAGCACGGCCCCTGCCAGCGCGGCAAAGCGCGCCTTTATGCTCAAGCCGAAGATGACGGCGGTGCGGGGTCGGTTGGTCATTGCGGCCGCTTGTAGGGCGGGCGTGGTGCCGGAAACAAGGCAAGATGGCACACGTTCAGTGCTTTCCCCGGTTTGCCGGCGGTGGCATGGTGCGCGCGGCGGGCATCCCTCGCCAGGAATCGGGCCGCACGAGAACCGCGCCCGGCAGGAGACATCGGACCATGGATACCACCAATCGCCGCGACATCCTTCGCGCTGCTGTCGCTGTCGGCGGGGCCGCGCTTGCCGTCGGCACCGCGCCTGCCCGTGCCGCATCGCGCCCGGTCACCCAGTCACCGCAAGTCCAGCCGCCTTTGCCCTATGCGCTCGATGCGCTGGCCCCGGCGATTTCGGCGCGCACGGTCGATTTCCATTACAACAAGCACCACAAGGGCTATTTCACCAATCTGGCCAAGCTGGTGGCCGGCACCGCCTGGGCACAGGCCTCGCTCGAAGAGATCATTCTGGCGACGGCGGGCAAACCCGACTCAAAGGCCGTTTTCAACAACGCCGCGCAGGCGCTCAACCACAATCTGTACTGGCAAAGCCTGACTCCCAAAGGCAGCGCGCCCAGCGATGCACTGAACGCCGCGATCACGCGCGATTTCGGCAGCAAGGCGGCGCTTGAGGCGGAATTGGCCAAAGCGTCGGCAGGCCAGTTCGGCAGCGGCTGGGGCTGGCTGGCGGCCGACGGCGGCAAGCTGAAAGTCGTCGCGACCTCGAATGCCGGCACGCCGCTGACCGACGGGGCGACCCCGCTGCTGGTGATCGATGTGTGGGAACACGCCTATTACCTCGACGAACAGAACCGCCGGGCAGACTATATCAGCATGGTTTTGCCTTTGCTCGACTGGGCAGGCGCGTCTCAGCGCTTCGCAACTTAACGCCCGGCCATCGCCTTTGCGCCCGCCAGGTATGTCCTGCCGATGCGCAAGGCGGTGCCGTCGACCAGTTCCGCCGACCACACGCCCAGGCCGTCGTGGCGCAATCCGGCGATGCGGTCGCGGCGCACGATGGTCGATCGGTGCAGGCGGATGAAGCGCGCCGGGTCGAGCCGGTCTTCCAGTCCCTGAATGGTGTGCAGCATCAGGTACGACCGTTCGCCGGTGTGCAGCCTGACATAGTCGCGTTCGGCATCGATTCGCACAATGTCGGTGGCGGCCAGCCGGACCAGTTCGCTGCGGTGGGGCACCCAGAATTCTTCCAGCCATTCACTTGGCGCGGCCGCCTCTGCCACATCGGGTGCGGCGGCGCGGCGGGCCAGTGCGCGTTCGACCGCGCGCACCAGGCGGTCCTCTGCCACCGGTTTCAGCACGTAATCGACCGCATCGCAGTCGAACGCCTCGACCGCGAACTGATCGTGCGCGGTGACAAAGATCACCGCCGGGCAGGGTCGGCGCATGATCAGGTGGCGCGCCACCGACAGGCCATCGGCCTCTGGCATGGTCATGTCGAGCAGCAGCAGGTCGGGCGCCAGCGCTTCGGCCAGCCGCAACGCTTGCGCGCCGTCGCTGGCGGTGCCGATGACATGCAAGGCCGGAATGCGCGCGGCAAGTATCTGCAAGCGTTCGATCGCGAGCGGTTCATCATCGACAATAAGCGTGCGCAGCGGTGGGATTGCTTCGGTCATGGCAAAGTCCGGCCTGGTTCGGTGGGTTCGGGTGACAGCAGCGGCAGGGTCAGCGTCGTGGCATAGCCCCCTTCGGGTCGGGGGCCACTGGTCAGGTGCGCCTCTGCGCCATAGCGCGCGGCCAGCCGGTTGCGCACGTTGACCAGGCCGATGCCGGTGCCGGTCTCGGTGCCGGTCTTGCCCGGGCCGTCGTCGGATACGGTCAGCACCAGCCGTCCCGCTTCGGCGCGCGCGGCAATCGTGATGGTCACCGCGCGGGCGGTTGCGGCGACGGCATACTTGATCGAATTTTCGACCAGTGGTTGCAGGATCATCCCCGGTACGGGCGCATGGGCCAGTTCGACGGGCACGACAAACGCGGTTTTCAGCCGGTCGGGAAAGCGCACCGCCTCGATGTCGAGGTAATGGCGCTGCAATGCGATCTCGTCGGCCAGCGGCACTTCGGCGCTTGGGTCCGCAGTCAGGCTGTGCCGGTAAAAGCTCGACATCGTCTGGATCATCCGCTCCGCCGCCGCCTCGCGCCCGGTCATCACCAGCGCCGACAGCGAATTGAGCGTGTTGAACAGGAAATGCGGATTGACCTGATAGCGCAAGCTGCGCAGCTCGGCAGCCTTGGCGGCGCGGCGATATTCGCCCTCGCGGCGTTCGGCGGCGCGCACCATTTCCGCATTGCCCAGCGCCAGATAGAGCGCAGCCCAGGCGATCAGCAGGAAATAACGGCCCAGCGCGACATCGGTCAGTTGCCGCCACAGGCCTTCCTGTTCCACCGGGTTCTGGATCACGGTGATTGCGGGGGCGTTGACGGCCGGCGGCCTGGCGCTGCTGCGCTCATCCGGGTCGCCGTCATCGCCGTCGTCGGTGTCGACCAGCAGGTTGCCTGAAACGTCGTGGTGGATGCGCCCGTGCTGCCGTTGGTCCGGCTGTTTGGGCTGATCGGTCAGCCGCGCGATCATCTGCGCCTCCACCGGGGCAAACGCCTGCTGGTTGATCGCCGCCAGCACCAGAGCCGCCGGCAACATGATCACCAGCGCCGCCGCCAGTCGCACCCCGGTTGGTCGCCCGTCGAACCGGCGCAGCAGCGGCCAGGCGAGCATCGTCACGACAATTCCGGCCAGCGTGACCAGCGCACGGCGCCACAACAGATCGCCGAATTCGCCCAGTTCCACCACCAGCGCGCGCATCGAAATCAGGACGAAATAGCACAGCCACAGCGCCACCGCCGAAGCCAGCACCTGCCGCGCCGGAATGTGCGGAACCTCGCTCAAAAAATCCTCCCCGGCATGGCCGGGCAATCGAATTTGAATGAGGGGAGGGGCTGTCCTGGCGCCCAGGGCGATGCCCCTCCACCGCCCTTGCGGGCGGTCCCCCTCCCCGAATCGGGGAGGATGCAAGTGTCATTCGAGCGTTCGACCATTAACCCGCGTCTAAAACGAAAGGCCCCGATCGCGCCAGTGCGGCGGTCGGGGCCGGTCGTGCGTTGGTCGAATGCGGCTCAGGCCGGCAGCAGGCCTTCTGCGGCAATCTTTTTCTTCCACACCAGCGGGGCAAGCTGGTGGACATTCTGCCCGGCGGAATCGACCGCGACGGTCACCGGCATGTCCTCGACGGTGAATTCATAGATCGCTTCCATGCCCAGATCGGCGAAACCGACGACCTTGGCCTGCTTGATCGCCCGCGCCACCAGATAGGCCGCGCCGCCGACCGCCATCAGATAGGCCGATTTGTGGTTGGCGATCGACTGGGTCGCGGCCGGACCGCGTTCCGACTTGCCGATGCTGGCGAGCAGGCCCTGGTCCAGCATCATGTCCATGAAGCTGTCCATCCGCGTTGCGGTGGTCGGGCCGGCCGGGCCGACCACTTCGTCGCGCACCGGATCGACCGGGCCAACATAATAGATCACCCGGCCGGCAAAATCGACCGGCAGCGGCTCACCCCTGGCCAGCATGTCCTTGATCCGCTTGTGCGCGGCGTCGCGCCCGGTCAGCATCTTGCCGTTGAGCAGCAGGCGATCGCCCTGCTTCCACCCTTGCACCTCTTCCGCCGTCAGCGTGTCGAGATTGACGCGTTTGGCAGAAGCATCGGGGGCCCACTGCACTTGCGGCCATTCGTCGAGCTTCGGCGCTTCGAGATAGCTTGGCCCCGAACCGTCGAGTGTGAAATGGGCATGGCGCGTTGCGGCGCAATTGGGGATCATCGCCACCGGCTTGCCCGCGGCATGGCACGGCGCATCCATGATCTTGACGTCGAGGATGGTCGACAGCCCGCCCAGCCCCTGCGCGCCGATACCCAACGCGTTGACCCTGTCGAAGATCTCGATACGCAGCCGTTCGATATCGGTCCGGGGCCCGCGCTGTTTCAACTGGGCCATGTCGATCGGCTCCATCAGCGCCTGCTTGGCCAACAACACGCAATGTTCGGCAGTGCCGCCGATACCGATGCCCAGCATGCCCGGCGGGCACCAGCCCGCGCCCATCTGCGGCAGCATTTCGATCACCCAGTCGACGATCGAATCGCTGGGGTTCATCATCTTGAATTTCGACTTGTTTTCGCTGCCGCCGCCTTTGGCCGCGACGTCGACACTGATCGTGTTGCCCTTCACCATCTCGACATGCAGCACGCACGGGGTGTTGTCGCGGGTGTTGCGGCGGGTAAACGCCGGATCGGCCAGCACCGAGGCGCGCAGCGTGTTGTCGGGGTTGAGATAGGCGCGGCGCACGCCTTCATCGACGACGTCCTGCAGGCTCTGGTCGCTTTCCAGCCGGCAATTCTGGCCCCATTTGATGAACACGTTGACGATGCCGGTGTCCTGGCAGATCGGGCGGTGGCCCTCGGCGCACATCCGGCTGTTGGTCAGGATCTGCGCGATGGCGTCCTTGGCCGCCGGGCCCTGTTCGGCGTCATAGGCATCGCCCAGCGCGCGGATATAATCCATCGGATGGAAATAGCTGATATATTGCAACGCGTCGGCGACGCTGTCGATCAGGTCTGCTTCGCGGATTGTCACCATGTCTGCCATCTGTCTGCACCTTTCATCGTCGGCTCCGCGCGCGCGGGGGTCTGGGGCGGGCCGGTGCTGCCTTCGACCAACGCCCTTACGCCTCGACGGACGACATGCAAATAACTTGGCGTGGCCGGAACGATAATCTAGAGCTTTGGCGCATATCGGTTCCGGCCGCGCCCTGTTCGCTCGGGCCCTGGAACATCAGCTTGCGAGGGAATTCATGGCCTTGGTGAAAGATCGCGTGGGGTTTGAAACGGCGCGTCGCGCGATGATCGACAGCCAGTTGCGCGTCAGCGGAGTCAACGATCCCGCCATACTGGCGGCGTTTGCCGCTTTGCCGCGCGAAGATTTCGTTCCGGCCGACAAACGCGCGATTGCCTATATCGACCGCGCGGTGCCGCTGGGCGACGGAACCGTGCTGGCCCCGGCGCTGACGCACGGGCAGATGCTGATTGCGGCCGGGCTGGTCGCCGATGACCATGTGCTGGTGATCGGCAAAGCCGGGGGCGCCTATCTGGGCGCGCTGGTCGCGCAACTGGTGGCGAAAGTGACCGTTGCCGCGCCCGATGGCGACTGGAACGCCGCGGCGCCCTATTCGCTGGTGCTGATCGACGGTGCGATTGCGGTCGCGCCCGATGCGCTGGCAACGGTGATGGCCGATCATGGCCGGGTCGTCACCGGGCTGATCGAACGCGGCGTGACGCGACTGGCCTTTGGTCGGCGCGTGGCGGGCGAACTGGTGCTCACCCGGCTGGCCGAGGCCGACTTTGCCCCGTTGCCCGAATTTGCCGCCAAGAAAAGTTGGAGTTTCTGAATTCGATGCTCAACCGGGGGGGATGGGGGCGACTGCTGATCGGTGCGGCGGCAATGGCCGCGCCGACTGCGGTTCAGGCCGAGACACTGCGCGAAGCGCTGGTCGCGGCCTACAAGAACAATCCGGATCTGGCATCGGCGCGCGCCACACAGCGCGCGACCGATGAAAATGTCCCGATCGCGCGCGCGTCGGGACTGCCCAGCCTGCAGGGGTCGGTCATCTACAGCCACACCATCGAAAAGCTGGCCTATGGCATCTACGACTTCTATCCCAGGGACACGTTTCAGGCGAACACCAATCTCAACGCGCCGCTTTATTCCGGCGGCGGGGTGCGCAGCGCGATCGATGCCGCCAAACTGCGCGTGAAGCAGGGGCAAGCCAGCTTGCGCAGCACTGAAATCAGCGTGTTTTCATCGGTCGTCGCCGCCTATCTCGACGTCACGCTCAACGCCGCGATTGTCGCGCTCGATCGCAACAACGTCAAAGTGCTGGAAATCAACCTCAAGGCGACGAGCGACCGTTTTGAAATCGGCGATGTCACCCGCACCGACGTGGCCCAGTCGAATTCGCGCCTGGCGCAAGGGCGCGCGACTTTGCGCACCGCCGAATCCAACCTGATTGCCGCACGCGAACACTATATCCAGGTGGTCGGCCACGCCCCGGGCACGCTCGATCCGCCACCGGCGATCATCGGACTGCCGACCGCGCCGGACGAGGCGGTGGAATTCGCGCTCGACACCAATCCCGACCTGGTCGCCGCGCGGCTGGCGACAAAGGCGGCGGGCAAGGATGTCAGGACCGCGGATGCGTCGCGCCTGCCAAAGGTGGCACTGGTCGGATCGACCGGCTATACCAATTATCTGGGCACTCTGCCGGCACAGGCACTTTTTCTGGGCACTTTGCCGCACACCGGCACCGCGCAGATCGGCCTGCAGGCGACAATCCCGCTTTATCAGGGCGGGTTGCCCAGCGCGCAGATCCGCCAGGCCCAGGCCAACGAAGGCGCCGCCGACGAGCACGAGATTTCGGTCGAGCGCGAAGTCATCGCCACCGTGCGTGCCGACTTCGCCTCGTGGAAAGCTGCCAACGACGCCATTGCGCTCAACCAGACGGCGGTCGATGCGGCAGCGCTCAGCCTCGAAGGGGTGCGCGCCGAAAACACCGTCGGCAACCGCACCATTCTCAACATCCTCGACGCCGAACAGGAACTGGTCAACGCCCAGGTCAACCTGGTGACGGCAAAGCGCAACGCCTATGTCGCCGGTTTCAATCTGCTGGCGGCCATGGGCAAGGCGCAGGCCAAGGATCTGGCGCTTGACGAGGACCTTGGCGCGGCGCTGTATGACCCACAGGCGCATTATGACCGCGACGCCGGCGATGCCAACGATTGGCACCGCGATCCCGATCCGGTGCGCCAGTCGACGCCCACCAGCACGACCGCTGCGCAGGACGCCACGGTTCCGCCGCAGCCCCTACCTTAACAATTGGCGCCGTGATAAGCCGTTGAGGAATTCCGATTCGGTTTGAAACTTTGGGGATCGCAAACGGCATGCGGCAGTCTGGTGAACCCTCGGTCGAGGAAATTCTGGCGTCGATCAAGAAAGTGATCGCGCGCGACAACCGGGTTGAGGCCGCGCGGCGCGATACGGCGCCGGGCGGCGATACCGCGTTGCGCGACCGGTTTGGCGATGTGCTGGATCTGGGGGAAGTCGCCGCGCAAGTGCTGGGCGCCGAAACCGAACGCGCGCCTGCATCGCCGGGGAATGCTGACGGTGAAGACCTGCTGCTGAACGCGACGACGGCATCGGCCATGCGCGAATCGCTGGCGGCGCTGGCGATGTTGTCGCAGCCTGGCGCGCAGCCGCAGATCGTGCGTTCGGGCGAAACCTCGCTGGAAGCGCTGGTGCGCGAAATGTTGCGCCCGATGCTGGCCGAATGGCTCGATCAGCATCTGCCGGCGATGGTCGACCGGCTGGTTGCTGCCGAAATCACGCGGATTGCGCGCAAGAAGGGTTGATTACACCACTGATGGCAAAATCCGACTTGGCAGAAGCCGAACGCACATTGGCGAAACTGGGCGGCTTTGCCACCCAGCGGCACATCTTTCTGTGCGTCGACCCCGACAAGGACAAATGCGCCCCGCGCAAGCTGGGCCAGGAAAGCTGGAAATACCTGAAAAAGCGGCTGGGCGAACTGGGCCTCGGCGGCTCGGCGGGCATCTTGCGCAGCAAGGCGGGATGCCTGCGCATCTGTGTCGCGGGGCCGGTCGCGGTGGTCTATCCCGAAGGGGTCTGGTATCATTCGTGCACACCGGCGGTGCTCGAACGGATCATCGCCGAACATCTGGGCGAGGGCCGCCCGGTCGAGGAATACCGCCTCAATCCTCCGGCGTAATGCCGAAATCGCGCGTCGCCCGTTCGGGATGGCGCGGGGTCACGTCGCGATAGGCTTCGACAATCTGCGCCATGTCCCGGCGATAGTCGCCGGTCGGCATGATCGCGGCGCCAAGCCCGCCGGTGCGCTTGCCATAGTCCATCATCCCGATCACCATCGGCACTCCGGCACCCAGTGCGATATGATAAAACCCGGTGCGCCAGGTGCCGACTTTGCTGCGTGTGCCTTCGGGCGCGATCGCCAGCGCAAAGCGGTCGCGGCGGGCGAATTCGTCGATCATGCCCGCGACCATGTCGTGACGCCCCGACCGGTTGACCGAAATTCCGCCCATGTCGCGCATGAATCCGCCCAGCGGCCAGCGGAACAGGCTGTCCTTGGCCATGAAATGGGCATCGATCGCCAGCGCTTGCGTAAGGCCCAGGAAATAGACGAAGTCCCAGTTCGACGTGTGCGGCGCGGCGATGATGACATAGCGGCCGCCCGGCGGCGGCGTTCCGACCGCGCACCAACCCTGCCGGCGATAGAACGCCAGCAGCGCGCTGCGCGTCCATCGCGACAATGTTCCGATCGCCGGACGTGACCGATCACGAGGCGCGAAGCTGCTGGATGTGTCGTTCATGCATGTCCCCCGCCGGGGCCTTACACGGCAAATCCGGGCAAGTCGAACGCCTGATGGTCGCCGATCAGGACGCGCGATAGTCGGCGGTGACCACCCCGCAGCGAGCCAGATCGGCCTCGTGTTCGGCCTCGCGCCAGCTTTCGGAAAGGGCTGCGCGTTCCCATTCCAGCATCGCCGGATGGGCCAGGATCGTATCGACCCATTGCGCGCCCCGGGCCCCGACGTCGAGGCCATACGTGCGGATGCGAAAAGCGACCGGGGCATAGAACGCATCGGCGGCGGTAAACGCCGCGCCCGCCAGCCACGGCCCGCCGAACCGGTCGAGTCCCAGATCAAGGATCTCGGTCATGCGGGCAATGTCGCGGGCAAGGTCGGCAGGGATTTCGGACAGATTGGCGCGCACCCCGACATTCATCGTGCAACGGTTGCGCAACGCGGAAAACCCGCCGTGCATTTCGGTCACGACGCATTGCGCAAAGGCGCGCGCGGCGGGATCTTCGGGCCAGACCCCGGCGTGGCGATCGGCCAGATAGAGCGTGATGCCCAGCGAATCCCACACGGTCGCTTCGCCGTCGATCAGCACCGGGACTTGCCCGGTCGGGGAAAAGGCACGGAACGCCTGCCAGTTCACCGACTGGGTGAACGGTTCCATGCGATCATCGAACGCGATACCCAGCGCGCGCATCAGCACCCACGGGCGCAACGACCAGCTTGAATAGTTGCGGTTCGCGGTGATCAGTGTCAGCATCACGCCACGTAATGCGCTGTGGTCTTGGCGGCAATGTCCGGCTCGGACACGCCGGGGGCCAGTTCGACCAGGTGGAACGGGCTGGCATGGTCGGGGCGCGCAAACACCGCCAGATCGGTGACGATCATGTCGACGACATTGCGCCCGGTCAGGGGCAGCGTGCAGGCGGGGATGAATTTGGGGCTGCCGTCTTTGGCGGTGTGCTCCATGACGACGATGATCTTTTTGACCCCGGCGACCAGGTCCATCGCCCCGCCCATGCCCTTGATCATCTTGCCGGGCACCATCCAGTTGGCGATGTCGCCGTTTTCCGCCACTTCCATCGCGCCCAGCACGGTCAGGTCGATATGCCCGCCGCGAATCATCGCAAAGCTGGCGGCGCTGTCGAAATAGGCCGATTGCGGCAACTCGCTGATGGTCTGCTTGCCGGCATTGATCAGGTCGGGATCGACGTCTTCGTCATAAGGGAACGGCCCGATGCCCAGCATGCCGTTTTCCGATTGCAGCGTCACCGTCATCCCCGCCGGAATGTGATTGGCCACCAAAGTCGGGATGCCGATGCCCAGGTTCACATAGAACCCGTCCTGCAATTCGCGTGCGGCGCGTGCGGCCATTTCGTCGCGGGTCCAGCCCATCATGCGGTCTCCCTTGCACGCGTGGTGCGGAATTCGATCTTCTTGTCATAGGGTGCGCCGCCGATCAGCCGTTGGACATAGACGCCGGGCAGGTGGATCGCGTCGGGATCGAGGCTGCCGACCGGGACGATCTCTTCGACTTCGACCACGCAGACTTTGCCGCACTGCGCCGCCGGCACGTTGAAATTGCGCGCGGTCTTGCGGAACACGACATTGCCGGTTTCGTCGGCTTTCCACGCCTTGACCAGCGCCAGGTCGGCAAAGATGCCGCGTTCGAGAATGTAGTCCTGTCCGTCGAAGGTCTTTACCTCTTTGCCTTCGGCCACCAGCGTGCCGACGCCGGTCTTGGTGTAAAATCCGGGGATGCCCGCGCCGCCCGCCCGCATGCGTTCGGCCAGCGTGCCCTGCGGACAGAATTCCACCTCAAGCTCGCCCGACAGGTACTGGCGTTCGAATTCCTTGTTTTCGCCGACATAGGACGAAATCATCTTCTTCACCTGCCGCGTGCGCAGCAGCTTGCCGATGCCTTCGTTGTCGATGCCGGCGTTGTTCGAGGCAAACGTCAGATCCTTGACGCCCGAGGCGCGCACCGCATCGAGCAGGCGTTCGGGCACGCCGCACAGGCCAAAGCCGCCGCATGCAATCAGCAGTCCGTCGCGCAACACGCCGTCGAGCGCGGCTGCGGCATCAGGATAAAGCTTTCCGGCCATTCGACTCTCCCATCAAGGCGCGCGCACCCTAGGACGGTTGACCAATCGAAAACAGCGATACTTTTTTATGAAATCCGATAAACGATCGCTATGTTCCGATTGGCGATCTATCATTTTGAAACGCTGCTGTGGATTGCCCGGCTCGGCACGTTTCGCGCGGCGGCAGAGCGGCTGAACACCACGCAGCCGGCGATTTCGGCGCGGGTGCGCGAAATCGAGGATCAACTGGGCGTGGCACTGTTCCGCCGTGAAGGCCGGACGATGGTGCTGACCGCGCGCGGGCGCGATCTGGTGCGCGAAGTGGAACCGCTGTGTGCCGGGTTCGAACACGCGCTGACGCGGGCGAGCGGCTTTGCCGGGGTCGCCGGCGTGGTGCGCGTCGGCGCCGGCGAAATTGCCGCAGCCGGCTGCTTGCCGGGATTTGTCCGCGACATCGAACGCGATCTGCCCGGCGTCACGCTGGAGGTCGAACTCGACCTGACCACGCGCATGGTCCAGCACCTGATGGCCGGCCGCAACGATCTGGTGTTTCTGGCGGGTCCGGTCGCCAGCCCCGGCATCCGCACCGCGCCGATCGGCACCGTCGCATTGGCATTTGTTGCCAGCGCGACCACGGCGGCGGCGATCGGGCGCGGCGATGACCCCATCCCGATCTGGGCGCTGCCGCCCAGTTCGCCGCTGAACGCGGCGACACACGAATGCCTGTCTGACACCGGTCTTGTCGCGCGGGCGGTCGCCACGTGCGACAACGTGCGCACGCTGATCGATATCGTGCTGACGGGCAGCGGTGCGGCGCTCATGCCCGAAACGATGGTCCGCGCCGATCTCGCGCGCGGCGTACTGGTCGAAATCGCGCCGCGTCCGCGCCGGCAATTGCAATTCGAGGCCGCGATTCGCGAGGCCGAGCGCGATCCGCTCGTGCTCGAACTGTTCCGCCGGGCAAGCCTGCTGCAGATCGATCCTTAGGGTCTTTCCGACTTAGATTGAGGCACCGTGATTGCCCTGAGAAGCCCTGCGGGGAGGAGCAGCGCGCAGCGCGGGCTGATTGCCCGTGCAAGCGCTGCGACGCTGCCGCGGGGCTTCTCAGGGCAACCCCTTCGGGGCGGGCCGCTTTTGGCCCATTGCGGCGTCGATCGGTCTTGAAATATTGACATATTCCTGCGCCCTC
>Ga0116227_10011713_pt1 | contig 14614 bp, 11 predicted proteins | sample S1TSphgellanicum_FD_89693 | JGI IMG/M metagenome (GOLD analysis project Ga0116227, IMG submission 89693) | Host-associated microbial communities from peat moss isolated from Minnesota, USA - S1T2_Fb - Sphagnum magellanicum MG | ecosystem: Host-associated > Plants > Peat moss > Unclassified... | reverse complement strand
TGCCCCCCGGTGTGCCCGGGCCCTCCCGGCAAACCCTCCAGGAACTTCCCCGCCCCCCTCCCCTTTCCCCCCCCCCCCGGCCAAAACCTTTTTCCTTTCCCTCTTCTGCTCCCGCTCCCTCAGGCCAGCAGCAAACACACAGCCGTCTTGTTGTTCCGCAATTCTTCTCCTACTCTCCCTGATTTTTCTATTGCTCTGGATTGCCACAAGCTTCAGGGATTGATTCTTGGAGAGATTCTGAAGAAGGGATTCAGCAGGCGTGCGTCGTCCTCGAGGCCTGCGAGAGCGGAGATTCTTCAGGCGGGATATCCCGATTCCCATCAAAGCTTGGCCACTCATAAAAGCCCTTTTCATACATACAATGGCCCAGCGGCCAAACCCCCGTTGGCCGGCCACACCACTCTCGGTCCGGCTTCGTTAAAGCCCTTTTTATACGTGCGATGCCGGCCCTACCTGTATTTATTTAAAGCAGTCAGTGGGGCCACCTCTGCACTGCATTGGTGCTCATCTGGCTAAAAGCATGCTGGTGTAGAAGCTCTGTGTGGCCACACTAGCACATTCTTTATATCAAACTGGCTGCCACTTAAATTCCTTTTGAGCCCTCCTCAGAATTTGTAGGTGAAAAGGGCTGGCTATCTATGAAATGAACATGGAGTTTTTGGGCTATTCACTAATTTCATTTGGAGTTTTTATGGCGATGTGTGAAATGCTCTTGTCGAAATTTGGCAACTACTTGATGCAATTTTTATAATTTATAGGGAATATAAATCATTCAAATACAAAAGAAACACTAAAAGAAGCTGCAAAAACAAAAGTGACCTAGAAGAATAATCATTATGCATATTGTCCAAACTATTTCAACATAGAACAAAAACATCATATGAAGTTTGCAACAATTGTAGTAGACACAACACTTGCGGGGGAATTGAGCCCCTAAAATTGGCCTTTCCAACACAAGCGACCTATAACCAACCAAGTTAACATACAATTACAACGAAGGGGGAAAAAAAAAAAACCAATGCAATTAGAGTCTATAAAGTTGTTTGGCTTATTAAACAACCATTGGATTTAGCACAAAGAAAAACACAACAAAAACCAATTTTTTTTTGGCCTTAATAGAAACAAAGCCAATAACTCCAACAAAACACATTGCACCTTAACCATCATAACAATATCGTTAAGGTGCTGCTCTCCACTACTCAATATATTCAACATACAAAAAAAATTCCAATGTATAAAAATGTTGTGCAAACATGCGCACAAAAATCAACAACTAAGTAATAACCTATTGTAGAACTTTGACTTTGTAAAAGTTAGAGTTGAAAATCATCTCTCATTTTCCACGCTGCCTACTATCTACACCATGGTCAATTCTGCCAATTTCACATACTCGAGGAAACTAGAAACCAATATTTGAAATGTTATCACAAGGCACCACATGTGAATTAAAGAATTAATGTCAAAAGAAGGTTTTGTATAAGATATTACATTTGACTTCATTGTGAGTTTGAACATGTTTTACTAGCAGTCAATATCACTAACATTCAGAAATTCATGTAACTTAACCTTTTACTCATTCACCTTGTGTGTTTGGTTATAGCAAAAAATCATTTTAAAAATTTCAAAATGTTTGGCAAAAGATCCATCACAATCTAGTTGTAACCAATATTGGGGATACACAATCCCAAGAGCATCCATGACACCATGGGCCAGAAATATAATTTCTAACACACCTTCAAACTTCTTGAAAAACTCAAATGTGAATCCAAAGGTGAAAATAACAAAAGAAGAAGGAATTGAAATACACTCCTTAATTTGCAACATTACGGGGGTGAAAGGCGTGTGCTGGAGTTCTAGGATGGGGACTAGGACGAACTCACAAGTGAGAGTTCAAAATGAGGTCAACCTACACAACCAATAAAAGAGGGTAGTTAGTGCAAGTTGAATGCAAGTGGTGTGATGGACTTAATTGAAACAACCTCATGCACAAGCTTTTCATGGCTCACAACCTTTGGGAGGAGGCATCACTCCCTTCCCTATAGTATATTTTGTGCCTTTCTATGGGGATTACATGCAAATGTCACTTTTCCTCGAAACTTCTAAATGGGAGTCCCAAAACTAGGACTTTTGTTGTTCCAAAACTTTGGCCACTCACATCTTTTTCAAATCAAGCCTCAAATTTTATAGCCCCCAAAAAAATCTTTCCAATGGTGTATAGCATGCCCCAATCAAACTTCATTTGACCTTTGCTTTCAAGGGATTTGTGGTCGGGAATCAAATTCCCAATTTGACTTTCGCTCGTTCTTTTAATCATAATTCATGCAAATCAAGTCTGAATAATGTAAGGGCACTTTAAGCATCTATGCTTCAAAACCTTTTTAAATGGTGTCTTGGGGGGCCCAATTTGGGGCTTGTTTACCATTTCAACCGAGGCTCTGGACATTCACAACTCCCGCACGGCTACAACTCCCAAAATGGGAATGCATTTGGGAGTCTTTGGGCTTCATCCCTTGCATTTTCCCCCATTTGTGAGGGTTTGTTTCACACCTAAACACACTCTCGGCCTCATGGGCCCTTGCATTTCACACTTAGTCACGAACCCAATGTTAAGGTTGCAATAATTTCCAATTTTCTCATATCAAACTTTCTACAATCCCTATAAACCCACGCAACCATCATGGAATTACATACCTACAAAAACAACAAACATGATATTTATAAAAAAAACAAAAATGGAAGACGAAATGAAAATTTTTTATTACTTTTGCACTAGTTTTTCACTAATGTTTTGACAACAACAAAAACATATTATGTCACATACAATGAAAAGCCAATTTCCAAATCACAATGCACTAGCCATATGTGTTGGCCATTTGCTTCAAAATCCAAATGTTGAACTCTAGAATTTAAGTCAAATATCACTACATTTAGATGTTTTCATGTTCGAACTCCAGCATTGATTTAAAAGCCCAAAAATTGTCTAATGTGAACTTGGAGGTCTTATCACAATACATCTTATAGATGTCACTTTGAAATACCTTAATAGCTACTATCAAATCACACACAAAAACATCCTTCATGTCGCAACCCCACTTTGAGGGAAGTGTGAGGTCGCCACTCACACTCCCGAAAATGGGGCTTGGGAGTCCTCCAGGATTCTTGAAAACTCAGAACGCAATTGCAGGGGTCAAAACACCTCACATTGAAGTGTTCTTCATATCGTTGGAAAGGTCTTGAAGTTTAGATGTCCAAAATGACCTCGCATAGCCATTTGGACATCTGTAGCACAAGTTATGGTTGAAAGAAGGGCCGGGAATCAAATTGGCAATTTGATTCTCGACCACTAAAAGTCAGGAATCGACCCAATCTTGGTGTGTGCAGGTGGAGTGCAACACACCATTGGAAAGCTCTCAAGGAAAGCTACAAATTTTCTTCAGACCTTGTCCCAATCGAAGGTCAGAGCAAGAAGTTATGGGACATGTAACAACATAACAATTCCATTAAGGACATAAAAATAGCACGATATCATAATGTGAAAATAACCATAATAATCATGAATCATTTGGTTTCACCATACATAAGGTAGCATTACACTAGTTGTTGCAAGGTTCCAAAAACTTTCAAAACTTTATATCTGCAGTAATTATATGAAGCATCTTACCAATAGGATTATGCTTAAAAAATGTACACATTGACTCTCTAAAGGAATGAAAAGCCTCTAAGTACGAGAAGACCACAATGATCAAATAGTTCGACAAAACTTCTATTCTACCATTCCATTTTTCAACAAGTAGGATGTTATTAATTGGGTTCCACATTGTCCTAACATGATTATGGTCCACAAGTTATAGTATTACCAAAATGAATACATGGGACTCTCTAAAAAATCTATGAGGCACTTATGGAAAACTATAGATGAAGGTTTTTTCCATAGAAAATGATTATTTGTCTAACAAAGCTCATGTCCAATTATGTTAAAAGACTTGATGTTAACCTCAACATGCTCCCTCAACTCACTGAAAAACATAGGTACTTTGTAGGACTAACACTTAGTCCAAATATACACTACAAATTATTGAAGGCACTTTTGTACGAATTCTTGTAGTCTTGGTTGTAGAATCAGTAAAGGATCAAAAGATGGACATCTATACCATTTTCTAAGAATAAGATTACAAGCTTCGAAGGATCTTCCTTGTCTTGTAAGAACTCCCTTCAAGCCAAAAACAACATGGAAAGGATTCACCCCCGAATTCTTTTCAACACCAAAATCAAGTTCATTCTCTTGATTTATTCCATCTTAAGTAGAATGATAGGACATGTTATCTATTGCAGAACTCAACACATCTTCAATAGGAAGAATGGGCTTGTTTTGCATTAAATCAAGGATAGAGGATTCGACAATTGAAGTATTCGCATCAGAATTTAAAGCACATTGACCAGAAATAGGGCGTCGTTCCATTGATTCAACCTCACAAATTTTTGCATCATAAGCAAAATTATTAGGGTAGTTGAACATTCCATCCATCTCACAAGTTTGTGCGACGGAGAGGCACAGATAGTACTATATGGGGGAAGGTGGTGGCTTCCCCTGAGTCCAGGCCGTGGTGAGTCAAGTGAATCCAGGGTTGCCCGTGGCTTGTCCTAGCACCAAAAGTGTTCCAGAATGTGAACTAACCAACTTGTTGGTTGGTTTGATGCAGGTTCGAGTAAGTGAATAGCTTGTCACTTCGTCCTAGTCCCATCCCGGAACTCCAGCACGCCCCCTCTACCTTTTTTAGTGTTGAGAGCTGGGAGCGTGCCCCGAGTTCCCCACAATTATGCAACTTGAGTAACTTAGCCCCAACTTGGAGTTAACTAAGGACTTGGGAGTGCGTCACTTCATTTGAACAAATTTAATCAAAGCATGCACAAATTCCAATAGTGACAAAATGTAAGCAAGCCCAAGCAAAACTTGAATCACACAAGTTTTCATAATTCAACTTGGCTTGTTGATTTGTTGTGCAATCCAAGTCCATCTTCACCAACAAAGTTTTATATGCTACCATCATTATTTTTGTAAGGCCTGACATCAAAATCCACTTGGTGGTCACGTTTTGGAAATTTTATTCCCTTTTGTTTGCATGAACTCTACAAATTTTGTGAACTCAAAATGCCTTTTAGATGAATGGGCAAAGTAAGAATATAATGTTTGCAACAAATTTTCAAGGTGAATCATTAAAGGCAATCCCAACAAGGTTTGCACCACCAAATTGGTGCAATGGGCCATACAATGGACCCTTATGGAATGAAGAGCATAATTGTCCCTATTTTGCTTTATAACACCACTCTTGGTGCCATGAAATACATCGATACCATGAGCCCCAAAGCATATGAGCTCTTGGGCAATTTGGTCTCTTGGCAAACCATCACTTATCATCAAAGCCTCCATAATCACCTTGATCAAATTATCATCCCTAACTCTTCAATCATTTTGTCCAAAGAAATGAGAATTGGAATCTTTACCCAATTTTGCATTACATAATAATGGATAGGCAACCAAGATTACTTATCCACTGTAAAATTTTCATCACAGTTAAAAACCACATAACAAGTTGCCCCCACTATTACCTTGGTTGCTTTTAAAACCTTTTGATGCATGCATTCTAGCATTGTTTAGTCAAAATTATGGCTTTAATGTTTTTTACTATTTTTGGTAGTTATAATTACTAAAACAAAGACCTCATCTTCCAACACAAACATCCTTGTTGTAACAAGTGCAACACATTAGCAAATTCCACAACTTTTTGAACCTTTTCTCCAACAACACCATTTGCAATTTGAGTAACAACATATTCACAACTTTGAAAAAAAAACAATTTTTTATTCTTGGCATGCCTACAAACCTTTGAATAATACCAAACCCCTTTTTTCACATTAGTCTTAGTGTTTTTATGAACTACATGATTATAAAGAAAATCCCATTTAAGAAGCAACGACTTATCCTTCCCTTCCACCTCACTATAAATTTTGCATTTGGGTAGTATGCAAATTGCCATTTGACCCTACACACAATTTTGCCTAGGGAAACTTAGTAGCCCAAGAATCTTGAAATTTCCCAGTTGCATCATAATTCTTTTTCTTGATTCCTAGCTTAGACTAAGCAATAGGCAAACCTTTTTCAAGGGGGATGCAAGACTCTCTCAAAGAGATAACAAAATCTTCATCTTGATTTGAAGGATAATTACAAGGAGAAAATAATGGAAGGGATGATGGAAGAGGAGCATGATTTGAAAGATCATAATAGCTAGGAGAAAATAATGGAAGGGATGATGGAAAAGGAACATGAAATGAAGAAGCACCAATATGGTCATCAATTCTAAGAGGGGAATCCACAGAAGCCAGTTTCTACTAGAATAGAAGAATTTGAATTTATAAAATTATGGCAGTTGAAGAAACATTATTGAACCCACAAAAAAAACCTAAAAAAAGCCTGATGGAAATGGTGGTATCAAAATCAAAGAAAGATATAACCTTTTCCACCGTTGGCTTCCTGCTTAGAAAAAATTGGATTATGGGGTCTCTAGAACCCTAAATTGCACCTCCAAATTGAAAATGAAAACACAATGTTGAGTGAAACAAAACAAACATTTCAAAATTTAAACACAAACAATATTATTGATTCTACAAGAAAATGAAGATGCACTTCCATGAAATAATATTGTTGAACATGGAGGATTTCATCATTTGTGACAAATAAGTGGTTTGTATTGTTCAATGATATGGAATTATAATGCTAGGTACAATTAACTACATTCTTGTGTAACTAATGACAGATGATCTTAATAAATTATAGTCTGAATATTTTTTAAGGTTTTTTTGTTTTTTGAAGGCCACTTTCTTGGTTCTTGATAATTCTCATTTTATTTTTTGTAGCATGAATTGTTTTTGAAACTTTGGTTGGTTAGTGGTTACATTGTCTACCTTTCATGTTGGTATGAGTATATTGACAATTATGCTTCATTGATATTTATTCCCATGATAGTTACAAAAGCATGATGCATACCATAAACCACATTTAGAATGTATTATCAATACATCTATCTATTACAAGTAGGTACACCATAACATATGTATTATCAATTGTGTCCATTATCAAAATGGCAATTGTGTTTTAGAACATGTAAATATGTGATTTTGTGGGCATTAGGTTGATTGTCCATGTAATATGGGTTCACATGTATGTAAATAATTATGACATGTTTTATTTAGTTACATGTTGGCTAAAATTTAAATTTTGAGAAAGTTTAGTGAATTACAATAATTGAACCCCAAATTTGACTCGAACATATGGGCTAGAAAGTGTGGAAAGGTCAACATGGAATAATAACCATTAAGTCACCATAACTAAATAGTTGTCAAACCCCATAAACTCATGAATGTTCACCTCAAATTCATCAAGTTTACAATAGGCAAGGTAAACATGTTCACCTCAAATTCATCAAGTTTACAATAGGCAAGGTAAACATGTTCACCTCAAATTCATCAAGTTTACAATAGGCAAGGTAAACATGTTCACATGGATTTTTTGACCAATCAAATGTTTACATATATCTGTAGGGTGGTTTACCAATATTTGAACCATAAGCATATGAAAGTGCACAGATAACATAGTTTGTTAAATGTCACATTGCAACAATTTTAGCTAGGGTAAAATGCCACTTTTGAGCTACCTAAGCATGCTTTCGTCCTATGGAATTATAAATTTCTTAGAGGGCAAGGTTTGCACACTTTTGTTATGATGTTGAGATACTGTCTAAAGGACTTAGGAAAGGAACATTTAAAAGTTGTGCAAATTAATCTTTCATATCTAGAGAATAATGGTAAAATTGATGTGTATACCACATTTGGCATAATGTCAATGAAAATATAGTACCAATTTCCAGGAAAAATTCATTAATAGAATTTTTGCTTGGCCTAAATACATTGCATGTCAAAAAAATTGGGATCTTCCCTACCATTTGTGCTTTTGAATATGTTTTAGTTGGGTCAATTATATAAACTATTTCTTGGGTTGTCCAAGAAAATATGGTGCTAATTTTAATAAAGTTTGTTCCATCTAAAAATGCATAATCATGCCAAGTGTTGTGACCATGATGATGTTTGAAAAATCTTTTTTGAATGTACAACATGAAAGTCAAGATTAAGAAATTTTAGAGCTATTAAATTGGTTGAGGATGTTGAAGAACTTCAAAAGGGATGAATTGATCATCTTGGGCATGGCAACCAAAATGCAAAAGAAACATGGTTTGAGCCGAAATTTGACATGCAAATCCTTGGGAAGTATTTGCCATTGCAATACACAAAAGGAAATGAGGGTGACCAAGAACTTGATATGCAAGTCCTTGGGGGACTATGTGTTATTGCAATGTAAAAAGTCCATAAATGTAGATTTATGAAGTTTATTAAAAACTTAGTTTCATATAACAATGACTCTAGATGTTACTTTTTATTTTACCATGTATAGTATGTAAGATATGTTGTTGTTGTTCACTCAACTAGTAGTTTATTTTTAAAACTTCCATTTTAAAAAGAGGGATGGGTGTAACTTCTTTTGATGTTAGGCCAATCAAAGGATGTCCTTGATTTTTTAAAAATTACCCCCCCACAACTAATTAATAGGAATAATGGTAAGATACAATAGGTTGCAATATGTGTGTAGTTGAAGTTATGAACATTGAAGTCAATAGCTATGGATGCACGCCTTCCTCAAAAAATATTATTTAAAATAGCATCCATTTCATTCTATTTATTCATGTAATTGACAACACAAGACTATATGACATTCAACATTGAAAGAACAACTTTTTGCTTGAAGGAAATAGCTTAGGCCCATGTCTTCAAAGGAACCATAAAAATTTCAACATTGATTGATTAGCTCTTTTACCAGTTCCTACTTGAGTTCCATTATCTTGTTGTGAGGGCCAAAAAAATGGTTAATGTGGTCAACATTGTGTTAATGGGTCATCATTCGTTTTCACAATTTCTTACATTAAAATTGATCTTTTTTTATTAAAACCATTTTAAAGCATTAGAATTTATTTTTAAAAATTATTTTCACAAATGAAAATTTAGAAGTTTAACTACCATAGTACCTTTACCATTTCGAAATATTTCAAGTGAATATTTTATTTATTTTTCACTTCTTCATTTTGGCCGTACAATCAACAAATTTCCTAAAAATTAGAATGTAGTAAAAGTGAAAAAATAATATTTCAACATATTATTACATATAGGTACTTATGGTAGTTAGGTGGGTACAAAATAAGTAACTTACATAAGTACATATCCACACATGTTTTCATACTCATGGTGTGCGAGAAACACTAAGACTAGGGATTTTTTACAAATTTGTAGTGTAGTTACAAATTTGCAATGCCACATAAATGGCAAGAATTTAATGATTTGGTCATTAAAATTGTCACCCAAAGGCAAGCATGAGATGATTTTTTATTCATAAATTAAGTCATTTTCATCAAATTTTGAAAGCAAAATTAAGTGGACCAAAAATATTGTTCAAGATGATCCATAAATTTTGGCACTTTAAAATTAGGTTTTTTGGAACTTTTGGTAAGGTGGCTAATAGTTTTTTTAAAATTTCAGATAATATTACTTTATTTTAGTTATGGCCAAAATGGTAAAGTTACTACGGTAATAGGAATTGGCAAACAAATAACAACCAAATGTTTGATGATTTTGAAAGGTAATAGACTTGGACTTTATATCATTATTTAAGTTTTAATGATTTATGAAAGTGATTAAAAATTCACAAAATTAGCCAAAGTTGGAAAATTTGATGGATTTTGGATTGTTTATAAATTTTTTGACATCCAAAGATTTCTTGGTATGAGGTTTTATTAAATATTTTACATCATTATGTCCATATTTTGAAAGATATAATTATTTAAAAAAATACCTCATATAATTAGTTATTAATCTCAATTAGGAAAATGACAAATGTGAATACTAGTACATGAGTAAAATATGATTCATTGCCCATGTTGGTGAGTCAACACTACATCTAATATTTTTAAAATTGTCTATTTCAGATCAAAAATGATAAATGATGTTTGAGTTGTGTGTATGTTCGTTTGCATGTTTTTATCACATTTTGTGCTCATTTTTCATCCTTTCGACAAAGTTAAACTTTTAATGTAAAATATTAATTTAATGTAAGATTTTTTTTTGTGATTGGAATTTAATTTAATGTAAATAGGGTTATAAGGTGCAAACACAATAAAAGGAGCCACTATCAGTTCCTTGGTGATTGTTTGTTCTTGAAATGTTCTTGAAATATTTTGATAAAGGTTTTTAATTTTAAAAATAATATTATGTTAAGTTTTGTATTGAAATTTTGTCAAAAATATGTCAATTTCAAAGCTTTCAAATTATTTTATAGATTATTTATTGTTTAAAAACATTGGTTACAATGTTTATAAGTGTTTATTTTGCATTTTCAAATATTTTCACATGTTCCTATGATATATTATGGATGTTGATATATAAATAAATCTAACATTTTCAACATCAAATTAAATTATCATTTTAAAATCTAAAAAATCAAGCATTGGTTACACTTGTTGTGACTCCCATTAATGTGATTATATTCTCTAGTTATTTTGTGAATTTTGAAAATTTTATCCTTGTTATGTGCTTTTGGAATTTGATCTTTAGTGTTATGAGATTCTAGAACATTGTATGAAGGTGACACGTGTTTGAAATTAATTTGTTTCCTTCCATTGTTCTTGCATTTGAATTCTAGTAGAAGATTTTGTACATGAGTTTGATTTTGTAACACCAAATGCTCGTACAATTTGTGTGCATATTTTCATGTGTGTGACTTTGTTAGTTTGGATAGTGTTGGGCATTGATCCAGTTGCTCACGACAAAAGTTATGCCATAAACCCTCTGCCTACATAGCCAATCAAAAGTTATGGTCCTTCTCAGCCAGAGAGTACAAGGACACAAAGCAAACAGTGGAGTCTTCAAGGACCAAATCCATTAGCAAGGTCCCATGTAACCTTGAAGTGAACCAGAAAAGATTGAACCTTTCTCAGCATTGGACCAAACCCAAGAAGCAACAAAGGTAAGATTTGGAAATTCTCTAATACCAGCCAACTGCCATTGCCTATCCATCAATTCTAATATGGAAATTCTCTCTCCTTCTACCAATGTGGGCACCCAATGTTGACTTTCTGATCTATGCTAGCTTGTCTTTCATTTAGAATGTTCTTATATGCTAGCAATCATCTACAATGAACCCCTAGACAAGAGATCAGTCTACCATAAGTATGGGTTCTTCAATTTTCCTCCTTGATGATGGATAATGGCAATGGTGGGCGCAAAACAAGATAGAGGGCAGGCCCAATGAGGGGGAATAGTGACACCGGGAGCAACCAGAACCCCTTGTCCAGCCTGCAAGCATTCACATCACACAATTACTTCTCTATTTTCTTCTTTCAAATTCCAAAATAGCTCATGAAAAAAAATCTAAGAGATACACACCAGTATGGAACAGGGATTTGCTTAAGGTCATTTGGGAACGAACACTTTGGAGACAGCAGTGAGAAGCTCACCATTTGCGTGTAGTCATGTCATTGTACACCCAGAATGGAGCCAAGGACGATAGTGTCAGGAAATCAACAGACATCGTATGTATCTGCCAGTCATCAAAATACAGAACTGACCTGATAAGTTCACATATCACAACCTTTAACAATTACTCCTGATCTCCTTGGCAGTCAGTGACTGGTCAGGCTTTGATAAGGACAGAAACCCAATTACTGGAAGTTTGGTTTTTCCTTCAGATCAAAGCCAGTGGAAGAAAAACATATTAAGGGTGGCTATTTCAAGATTGCTTGCCCCACTGATCTCACTAATATGAATTAAGAGCAGGTTCTGTTGAGTAAGTAGCCTACATAGAGCTTACTAGAAGTGCTCTGTCAATGAGTCCCTTAGAAGTAAGTAGAAAAGACCTGACAAGTGTCTGGGGTTTCATTGTACACATGTGTAAGACCACTCTGTGAATGCAAATATCCTATGAACCTGCACAGAACAGAGGCAGGAGAAGGTGGATAGCAACTGGACTAGGATTTAAAAGGTTCACATAGAGGGCAGTTAACATACAAATTTGCTCTCTCTGAAATACTGCAGAATCTCTGTCCAGGCTCCATTGCCAGCAAATGCAGCAGCACCTATTAAACCTACTCCAGATAGAAGGATTCCCTGCACACCAGTAGTATCATGTCACTGCATAATCTGAACATTATCCAATCCTCCTAACTGAAGTTGAATACAATGCTGGGTCTCGAATGTTGACTGGGAATCACATCAATCCACAGGAACTTGGAGACTTGCAGCTTTCACCTGAACTTAGATTAGAGTAAGCCAGAAATATATACCAGTGAAGACAGTTTATTTTCCAAAAAGTTGAGTGGCCACTTCTGAAGCTCCCCTTTTGCAACCAAAGGAGGTGGTGGCTGCCAAAGCCCAAAATACGGCACCAGGGCAAATGCTCCAATGCCAAAGGATAGTATTAAGAATGGCCAGACTGGCACAGCCCACTTTTCACTGCCAATCCACTGAATTACTCAGGTTTAAAGCACAGTTAACTGGCACTTCTTCCCATGTTAGACTATCTTTTTACAAATTCAGATGACATGAGAAGAGAGAGAACATAATGTTAGAGAAAGAAAAAACATGATTAGCACCTGCGTCCAGAGGGAATGAGAAGACTGGAATATACGAGAGGCCATAGCCCCATTAAGTAGAACTCGCACACAAGCACAGTGTTCATTGTGAATCCATCATCCGCCCTCAGTCCCACCAATTTCTCCACAAAATATTGGTCCCTGTACTGAACAGAAATTTGCAGAATGCTGAAAGATCCTCAATGACACTAAAATCCCTTCTGAAAAAACCCCCAGTTGGAGTGGAGTTCCACAACTTCCACCTAGTTGCAAATCTATATTGAGACCCCCAAACCATGGACACAGTTTACTGCTAATGGAAAACCACATTGACTGGGAGATGTTCAAGTATTTCATATATCTCAGAATGCAAAGAGAAAGGAGAAGAAAGGGAAGCAGGCAGAGTGACAGGAGGAGGAGGAGGAGACGTACAGGAGTCTGACCAGGGGCTAAGACAGTAACATAATAGAGCAAAGCTGCATAGAAGGCAAACACAAGAGCACTCGTTATCCAACCTAGGGCTTCACCACCACCTCCACCGCCGTCTCCTCCTCCTCCTCCTGTATCGCTACCTTCGCCATCGTTCCCTTCTCCGGCTACCTACACACATACGCATCAGCAACGCTTCCATTACTACTGAATTTCCTTGCAACTGATGAATATAATCAAAGCCCTGGCGATGCACCTCCGAGAGCACAGAGAGAGACACAAAGAGAGAGAGAGACAGAGAACTTCGGGGCTGCAGTTGTTGCAGCGCCGTTAGTGTTGGCATTCTTAGCAACGGATTGGAAACCGCCTCCAAGAACTTGTAAAGAGACTACCCAACTAGCGCTTACAAAACTAGAAGTCTGCTTGGAAAAAAAATTGCGAAAGGAGGTTTCAATGAGGAGATCTGACCTCGGAATCCGCAGGTTTGAAAACCGATGATGTGTCTGTCCCGAAACTGCGCACAGACCTTCTTCCTCGGCTCTCTTCTTCTCTTCTACTACTACTACTACTACTACTACTACTTCCAAGTCCCGCCTGCCCACGCTGCGAAGGCGGAAGCTCAAAAGATGCGACACGATGATCAGCAGCATCACAAGAAGAAGAAGAAGAAGAAAGACGGAATTTTCGTGTGAAGCTGGACACAGTTCGGCGATCAGAAAAGAATTGAGCAAAAGCAAGTGTGCACGCCGCTTGACGTCCATAGCTGTCGCTGCTCCACAATTTCCAAGATGAACAGGGCCGCAAGGATGATGCAACACGAGAGTAGGAATTGCGAAGCTCCGCTTTGCAAGGGACGACGGCGTAGCCGTTGCAGCGCACCAGGGATTTCATCATTGTGGAGCGACAACGGGGGACGGCAGGCGGCGGCAGGAGTGCAACCGCCATCGCCATCGCCAACTACAACAAGAGAGAGCTTCACCCACAGAGAAAGTCCCCCCAATCTGTTGCGCTCACCACACAAGCCACGTTGCAGTCGACGGTTCTATGGCGGAATGTAGGAGTTGTCCGATTTCATACGACGATTCTAGGTCGGAACTTATCAGGAGTTGGATTTTTTTTTGTTGGCCTTGCCTACCAAGGCAAGGATATTGTGTTTAGATTCATTATAGAGTACTAGTCTGTAAACCCATTTTGCAAGCAAAATGATCAAATAAGCAAAAGACTAAAGTGTTATGTATCAAAATCCATTTTGTCCATTTCTACCCATCAATCATTTTTAAAAATCAAATGTGCCCCAACATTGAATAAGTGAGGTGTTCTTTGCATGGGCCGTTAGCCCATGCCAAAAATGGTGATGAAGTCTTTTGGAAAGAGAAATTTCATTGAGTCAATGGGAAGGCCCAAACATGCAATCAAAGCGCCTTTTTTTTTTTTCCTTTTATGTTTTGGGGTGTGGGGGG
>Ga0116227_10011712_pt1 | contig 14614 bp, 18 predicted proteins | sample S1TSphgellanicum_FD_89693 | JGI IMG/M metagenome (GOLD analysis project Ga0116227, IMG submission 89693) | Host-associated microbial communities from peat moss isolated from Minnesota, USA - S1T2_Fb - Sphagnum magellanicum MG | ecosystem: Host-associated > Plants > Peat moss > Unclassified... | reverse complement strand
TGCGCATGCGCCGGGTGGACGGGGAGCAGCGCCGCCGCCAAGCCCAGGACCATGGCACCCGCCAGGGCCTGGATACGCCATTGTTTCCAATCGATACCGAACATCATCGACCTTTCATTGACAAATCTATGCAAGGGGCCGCGCCGGCACCCACGCCGGGCGCGGTCCTGAGGAAGCCGGAGCACACGGCCCGGACTCCGAGTCTATTTCCTGCGTTCAAGACTTTGCGCGAATGCCTTGAGCGTCTGCGGCGGCACCTCGCCCACCGCCGTGAGCCACCAGTCGCCGGTCTTGTCGCTCAGGCGCCGCGTCAGCGTCTGCGTGGCGCCCATGGCCATCATCATCTCCTGCAAATGGCGCTGGCGGTCATAGGCTTCCACGAACAGCGAGACCGAGGCCAGGCCATCCGTGAACACCCACTGCAGGGTGTTCTCCGGCGCGGCGCTGCCGGCCGGGGCCACCGAGCGCTTGTAGCAGCTCAGCGGCTTGAAGCCGGCCACCGGGCTCTTGAGCACCCAGCCCTCGGCCGCGGGCGTGGTCTTGACCAGCTCGGGCTTTTCCACCTTGTAGCCCTCGGTGTTGCCCATCATCTGGGCCAGCTTGTCCATCCGCACGGGGGCGTCCAGCTGCAGCTCCGAGAACGCGGCCTGCTCCAGCACCCGGCCATCGGTATCCAGCGTCTGCAGCTTGACCACCAGACCGGATTTCTTCTCGCTCCAGACACGGTAGCCAAAGCGCAGGCTGTCCTTGGGCTGCAGGAGCACCACGTCGGCATCGAAGCCGGCCACGCGTTCGCTGCCCACCAGCTTGGCGGCGTAGAACTCGGGAATGGCGGTGTCGGTGGATTTCAGCAGGTCGGGGAACAGGCCCAGCGACTCCCGCTTCTCCGAACGCGCCACCTTGGCCTCCGGCAGGAAGGTCACCACCTGGTCGTTGTGGCGGAAGGTGGAGCGCGGCGTGCCGGTGAGGTTCTCCACGCGCTCCATCTGCTGGTCGCCCTCGCAGACATGCCAGATCCGCGCGCTGGACATGCTGGCGCCCGATGACACCACGAAGGTGCCGATGTAGGCGCGCTTTTTCATGGAGGCATCGTGCATGCGCATGAGCCACTCGCTGATGCTGCGGTCGTGGTGCGCCTGAACGGCCGGCTGGGGCGTCTGAGCCGCTACGAAATGCATAGCAGCACCCGCCCACAGGACAAGGGCGTAACGGCAAAAAGACTTCAAACTCATCGTGTCGGCTTTCCGGCTCCGCAAACAAGCGCCCTCAGCGGGCCGAACCCTCGAAGGTGGCGTTGCGCAGGAATCCCGCGGGCATCTGCAGCGCCGAGGCACCGCCGAACTGCTTGTGGGCAGCCAGCAGTTCATCCAGGCGCGCGTCGCGGATCATCACCTGCGGCTCGCCGCCCGCCACGGCCACCGTGGCCAGCACCGGCTGCGCCGGCGCGGCGGCGGCCGGGGACTGCTGGGCCAGCTGGGCAGGCAGGGCCCTGTCGGCCCACCCGCCGGCCGCATTCCAGCCGATGGCGGCCAAGGCGGCCAGCGAGGCGAAGCCGGCGGCCAGCTTCCAGCGGAAAATGGATTCGTTGGCAGGCGCAGCGGCCGCGCGATGCGGCGCCACGGCCAGGGGCGCCAGCGCGGGCCGGTCCAGGCCCGGCTCCTGCCGCAGACGGGCCTGAAGGCGGTCCACGAAGGCGCTGTCGCCGCACGCGGCCAACTCGCCGGACCGCAGCACGTCGCCGATCAGATGGTAGGTGTGCCAGGCCTGGCGCGCCTGTGCGTCCACGGCCACCGCCTCCACGGCGCTGGCGAACGCCGCACCGCGCAGCTGGCCGTCGGCCAGTGCGGAAACAGATTCACGGGTATCCAGCATGTCGCTCATGTCATCACCTGCTCGCAAAGAACTCTTCACCACCGATCCACTCACCACCGCTTGCCCGACTGGTTTTCCAGCAGGGGCTTGACCTTGGCCGAAATCGCCTCGCGCGCCCGGAAAATGCGGGAGCGCACGGTGCCGATCGGGCAGCCCATCAGGGAGGCTATCTCCTCGTAGCTCAGGCCTTCGATCTCCCGCAGCGTCACCGCCTGACGCAATTCCTCGGGCAAGGCTTCCATCGCGGCATTCACCACAGCCGCGATTTCCTTGGCCGCCAGAACGGTGTCGGGCGTCTCGGAGGTGGTTAGTTCGTTTTCCGGACGGTAAGTTTCATCGTCGTCGTCCGCCCCCCTCAGGGCGTTCTCGGAAATCACCGGGTTGCGCCGCAGGTCGACCAGCGCCTTCTTGGCGGTATTGACCGCGATCCGGTACAGCCAGGTGTAGAACTGGGCCTCGCCCCGGAACTGGGACAGCGCCCGGTAGGCACGGATGAAGGTCTCCTGGGCGATGTCCTCGACCAGGTCGGTATCCCGCACCATGCGGCCGATCAGGCGCTCGATGCGGCGCTGGTACTTGATCACCAGCAACTCGAACGCCCGCTGGTCGCCCGCGACCGTGCGCTCGACCAGCAGAAGGTCGCTGTCGGCGGCGGGCGCGGCGGGGGTGGGATCGGTGGTCATGGGGTCGCTGTGGCGGATTCATCATCCGGCGGCGCATCGGTGCTGGCGCGCGAATATACCGCACGGCGCAGATCGTCCCAGCGCGCGGGGTGGGCCGAGCGGCTCAGCCAAAGCCATTGGCGCCCGGCGCCCGGGGCCTGCCAGCGCAGCAGCAGGCCGTGCTGGAGATCGAGATGCACGGTCAGCGAACCGGGCGCGGCGGCCTCCGCGCCGGCCCGCGCCGTCCACAGCCAGGCCTGGCCATCCCAGCGCAGCTCGCCGCCGGCCAGCCGGTGCGCCTCGCGGCGCGCCCACAGCGCCGCCACCCCGGCCCCCAGCACGGCCACCAGTCCGAGCGCCTGCCGCCAGCCCACGCCGCCGGCCTGCAGGCACCAGGCGGCAACGGCCGCCGCGCCGCTCAGCCAGAGCCCCGCCAGCAGACCATCCATCCAACGAGAACGCCCCACCGGATAGGTCACCGATGGGGCGTTGTGCATGGGAGGCCAGGAACCGGATCAGGCGCGCTTGAAGACCAGCGTACCGTTGGTACCGCCAAAACCGAAGTTGTTCTTGACCGCCACGTCGATCTTCATGTCGCGCGCCGTGTTGGCGCAGTAATCCAGGTCGCACTCGGGATCCTGGTTGATGACGTTGATGGTCGGCGGGCTCTTCTGGTGGTACACCGCCAGCGCGGTGAACACCGATTCGATGCCGCCGGCGCCGCCCAGCAGGTGGCCGGTCATGGATTTGGTCGAATTCACCACCAGCTTCCTGGCCGCGTCGCCGAAGGCCAGCTTGACGGCGTTGGACTCGTTCAGGTCCCCCAGCGGCGTGGAGGTGCCGTGCGCGTTCAGGTAGTCGACCTCGTCGGGATTCACGCCGGCATTGCCAAGCGCCATCAGCATGGAGCGCTTGGGGCCGTCCACGTTGGGGGCTGTCATGTGGTAGGCATCGCCGGTCATGCCGAAGCCGGCCAGCTCCGCATAGATCCTGGCGCCGCGCGCCTTGGCGTGTTCATACTCCTCGAGCACCAGCACGCCGGCGCCCTCGCCGAGCACGAAGCCGTCGCGGTCCTTGTCCCAGGGGCGCGAGGCGGTCTTGGGATCGTCGTTGCGGGTGGACAGCGCGCGCGCCGCCGCGAAGCCGCCGATGCCCAGCGGCGAGATCGTCGCCTCCGCGCCGCCGGCGATCATCACGTCGGCATCACCGTATTCGATCATGCGCGCCGACAGGCCGATGGCATGCAGGCCGGTGGTGCAGGCGGTGACGACGGCGATGTTGGGGCCCTTGAAGCCGTACTTGATCGAGACATGGCCGGAGATCATGTTGATGATCGAGGCCGGCACGAAGAAGGGCGAGATCCGGCGCGGACCGCGGTTGGTGTACTCGACATGCGTCTGCTCGATCATCGGCAGTCCGCCGATGCCCGAGCCGATGTTGCAGCCGATGCGCGTGGCCTGCTCCTCGCCGAGGGCGTCACCCACCGGCAGGCCGGAATCCGCCACCGCCTGGATGGCGGCCGCCAGCCCGAAGTGGATGAAACGGTCCATGTGCCGCGCTTCTTTTTCGGGGATGTAATCCGCGATGTTGAAGCCCTTGACCTCACCGGCGAAGTGGCACGCGAAGCTGCTCGCGTCGAACTGGCTGATGGTGTCAATGCCGGACTGGCCGGCAAGAAGATGGGCCCAGGCGTCCGCCACCGTGTTCCCCACGGGGCTGATGCAACCCAGGCCGGTCACGACGACGCGACGACGGCTCATGCAAAAACCTTTAAATTCGCCTGCTGGATCAGGGATGCGCCCGGTGCTCAGGCCTTCTGGTGGGCGTTGGCGTAGTCGATCGCGTTCTGCACCGTGGTGATCTTCTCGGCATCCTCGTCCGGGATCTCGATGCCGAATTCGTCTTCCAGCGCCATCACCAGCTCCACCGTGTCAAGCGAGTCGGCACCGAGGTCGGCCACGAAGGCTTTTTCATTGGTGACTTGGGACTCTTCCACACCGAGTTGTTCGGCAATGATTTTTTTGACACGTGCTTCGATATCGCTCATGGTTCCCTCAGAGGGTTGTGAATGAATCCGCGATTTTAGCCGGGCCGGGTGAAAGTCCCCAGTCCGGCCGCCGGGCGGATGAGCCGGCGTGATTCTCTGGCGCTGGCCGCGCCCTTATGACATGTACATGCCGCCGTTGACGTGCAGTTCCTGGCCCGTCACGTAGGCCGCCTGCGGACTGGCCAGATAGGCCACCGCATGCGCGATGTCGGATGGCTTGCCCAGGTGCCCCAGCGGGATCTGGCCGAGCAGCGCCTTCTGCTGCTCTTCCGGCAGGCCGGCGGTCATGTCGGTCTCGATGAAGCCCGGCGCCACGCAGTTGACGGTGATGTTGCGGCTGCCCAGTTCGCGCGCCAGCGCCCGGGTGAGGCCGGCCACGCCGGCCTTGGCGGCGGCGTAGTTGGCCTGGCCCGGGTTGCCCGAGGCGCCGACCACGCTGGTGATGCTGATGATGCGGCCGTAGCGCTGCTTCATCATCGGGCGGATCACGGCCCGGCTCAGGCGGAACACCGCCTTGAGGTTGGTGTCGAGCACCGCGTCCCAGTCGTCATCCTTCAGGCGCATGGCCAGCATGTCGCGGGTGATGCCCGCGTTGTTGACCAGCACCTGCAGGCCGCCGTGCGCCTTGACGATGGCATCGATCAGCGCCTCGGCCGCGGCCGCGTCGTTCACATCCAGCCTGGCGCCGCGGCAGCCGGGAAAGGCGGCCAGGGCCTGGCTGATGCGCTCGGCGCCCTCGTCGCTGGTGGCCGTGCCCGTGACCTTCAGGCCGCGCTGGGCCAGTTCCAGGGCGATCGCCGCCCCGATGCCGCGCGAGGCACCGGTCACCAGCGCCGCCTGGCCTTCGAATTGGATATCGCTGCTCATGGCTTCAGGCTCCTTCGACCAGGGTTCTGACCTCGGCCAGGCTGGCCGGGTCGTACAGCGCCACGCCGGCCAGTTCGGCATCGATGCGCCGGGCCATGCCCGCCAGGACCTTGCCGGGCCCGCACTCCACCAGGGTGGAGACGCCATGCGCCTTGACGGCCTGCACGCACTCCACCCAGCGCACCGGACCGAAGGCCTGGCGGTACAGGGCATCGCGGATGCGGTCGGCATCGACCTCCACCGCCACGTCGATGTTGTTGATCACCGGGATCGCGGGCGCCGCGAGCTCCACCGACTCCAGCTTCTCCCGCAACTTTTCGGCGGCGGGCTTCATCAGGCTCGAATGGAACGGCGCCGACACCGGCAGCGGCAGCGCGCGCTTGGCGCCGTTGGCCTTGAGCACCTCGCAGGCCTTCTCGACCGCGGCCTTGCTGCCGGCGATCACCGTCTGGGCCGGGTCATTGAAATTGACCGCCTCCACCACCTCGGACGTGCCGGCACCGAAGGTGGCGGATGCCTCGGCACAGCCCGCGATCACCTTGGCCGCCTCCATGCCGAGAATCGCGGCCATCGCCCCCGTGCCCACGGGCACGGCCTCCTGCATGGCCTGGGCCCGAAAACGCACCAGCGGCGCGGCCTGGACCAGGCTCAGCACGCCGGCGGCCACCAGCGCCGAGTACTCGCCGAGCGAATGGCCGGCCAGCACGGCCGGCGCGGCGCCAGTCTCCGCCATCCAGACACGGTAGGCCGCGACGCCCGCGACCAGCATCACCGGCTGGGTGTTGGTGGTCAGCGCCAGGGCTTCCTTGGGGCCTTCATGGATGAGGCGCGCCACGTCCTCGCCCAGCGCCTCGGACGCTTCGCGCAGGGTTTCGACCACCACGGGGTGGTCGCCCCAGGCATCGAGCATGCCCACGGACTGCGAGCCCTGGCCGGGAAAGACAAAAGCGAATGGTTTCATGCGAATAACAGGTCAAACAAGCTTCCAGCGCCCATCCAGCGGGCACGGAAAGCTACAGATTCAATAGCACGGCACCCCAGGTGAAGCCACCGCCCACGCCTTCGAGCATGAGCGTGTCGCCCTTCTGGATCTTGCCGCTGCGCACCGAGGCGTCGAGCGCCAGCGGGATCGAGGCGGCCGAGGTGTTGCCATGCTGGTCCACGGTGACGATCAGCTTGTCCAGCGGCAGCTTGAGCTTCTTCGCCGTGCTCTGCATGATGCGGATGTTGGCCTGGTGCGGGATCAGCCAGTCGATGTCGGCATCGGTCTTGCCGGCCTTGGCCAGCGTGGCGCGCGCCGCGTCCTCCAGCACGCCCACGGCCAGCTTGAACACCGCCTGGCCATCCATCTTGAGCAGCGGATCGCCCAGCACCCGGCCACCCGATACCGTGCCCGGCACGCACAGGATGCCCACGTGCTTGCCGTCGGCGTGCAGGTCGCTGGCCAGGATGCCGGGGGTCTCGCTGGCTTCCAGCACTACGGCGCCGGCGCCGTCGCCGAACAGCACGCAGGTGGTGCGGTCCGAGAAATCGAGAATGCGCGAGAACACCTCGGCGCCGATCACCAGCGCCCGGCTGGCGGCGCCGGTCTGGATCATGGCGTCGGCCACGGTCAGCGCATACACGAAGCCGCTGCACACGGCCTGCACGTCGAACGCCGCGCAGCCGGCGATGCCCAGCTTGTGCTGAAGAATGCAGGCGGCCGAGGGAAAGACCATGTCCGGGGTCGAGGTGGCGACGATGATCAGGTCGATCGACGTGGCCTCCACACCGGCGGCCTGCAGCGCGCGGCGGGCCGCCTCGGCTCCCAGATCGCTGCTGGTCACCTCCGGCGCCGCGAAATGGCGCGCCCGGATGCCGGTGCGCTCCACGATCCAGTCGTCCGAGGTCTCCACGCCCTGGGCGGCGAGCTCGGCCGCGAGCTCGGCATTGGTCACGCGGCGCGGCGGCAGGTAGCTGCCGGTGCCGGTGATGCGGGAATAGCGTCTCATCAGGTGGTCAGTGCGACCTCGGCAGGCTGCGCGGCGGAAGCGGCGATCCCCAGAAGGGGCGCGGCGTGGGCGATGCGGGCCTGGACTCGGTCGAGCAAATTGTTTCGTGCGGCATCATACGCCCGGTTCATGGCCTGCTCAAAAGCGAAGGCGTCGGCGGAACCATGGCTCTTGAACACCAGCCCGCGCAGGCCCAGCAGGGCCGCGCCGTTGTAATGCCGGTAGTCCATCCTCTTTTTGAGCGCCGTTAGCACCGGATAAGCCAGAATGGCCGCAAATTTCGTGAAGATGTTGCGAGAAAACTCGATCTTGAGGAAATCAACGATCATCGAGGCCAGGCCTTCGCTGGCCTTGAGCGTCACGTTGCCGACAAAACCGTCGCAGACCACGATGTCCACCGTGCCCTTGAAGATGTCGTTGCCCTCGACATTGCCAAAGAAGTTGAGATCGCCCAGGTTACCGGCAGATCGAAGCAGTTCACCGGCTTTTTTGATGACTTCGCTGCCTTTGATCGCCTCTTCCCCGATGTTCAGCAGGCCCACCGTGGGGCTGTCGTCATTCTTGAGCACGGAGACGAGCGCGGACCCCATCACGGCGAACTGAAGCAGGTGCTCGGCCGTGCAGTCCACATTGGCACCCAGGTCCAACACGGTGGTGGCATCGCCCCGGGCGTTCGGGATGCGGGAGGCGATGGCCGGCCGGTCGATGCCTTCCATGGTCTTAAGCAGGTAGCGCGCGATGGCCATCAGCGCGCCGGTGTTGCCGGCCGATACGGCGGCACCGGCCGCGCCGTCCTTGACCTGCTGGATCGCCACGCGCATGGACGAGTCCTTCTTCTTGCGCAGCGCGATCTCCACCGGATCATCCATGGCCACGACCTCGCTGGCCGCCACGATGCGGGCACGCGGATGGCTGAAGGCCTGCAGGCTCGCGGGCAAGCCCACCAGCAGGAGTTCGGCGTCTGGATGGTTCTCGAGGAACTGCCGGCACGCGGCGAGCGTGACGCGGGGGCCGTGGTCGCCTCCCATGCAGTCAACAGCCAGTCTGATCATGGGCAGCTCACTTGACCGTCAACGCGGTCTTGAAAAATGGCAACCATCAAGACAAAGGCCCGTGCTACTGGGGTCGTAGCGCCGGGCCTCGGGTGTTCAAGCGCGATCAGGCTTCGGACTTGGTCTTCAGCACCTTGCGACCACGGTAGAAGCCATTCGGGCTGATGTGGTGGCGCAGGTGGGTTTCGCCGGTGGTGGCTTCGACGGCGATGCCTGGCACATTGAGCGCGTTGTGCGAACGGTGCATACCGCGCTTGGAGGGCGACTTTTTGTTTTGCTGGACGGCCATGGTGGCTCCTGGGGGTAAGGGGTTGGTCGGTGACGCGCAAAATTTTTACGCGAAGCCCTAGATTATAGCCCAACTCCTTGATTTACTTGGGTTTATTCCCTTGCAGGCCGGCCAGCACCGCGAACGGGCTGGGTTTGGCGGCCGATTCGGCCTCGAAGGCCGGATCCACGGCCTCCAGTTTCACGGGGACGGGACAGGTGCCGTGGCGCGGCACCAAGGGCAGCGCCATGAGCAGCTCGTCCTCGATCAAGGCCGGCAGGTCGAAGCTCTTGCTCAGGGCCAGCACGTCTTCCTCGACCTCGTCATCCAGGGCCGCCGCCGTGTCCTCGTCGGCCACGAAGCGGAACGAGCGGTCGACCGCAAGCTCGACGGTGACGGGCCCGAGGCAGCGCTGGCAGGTCAGGGGCAAGGCCGCCTTCGCCTGGAGATGCAGCCAGATCTGGTCCGGCCCGCCCAGCGCGGGGCGCAACTCGCCTTGCGCGGCCCAGTCCACCGGCAGGTCCGCGCCGGCGCCCTGGGTTTCGGCCAGCAGCCGCGCATGGCGCTGCAAGGCATCGTGGCTGGCCAGCCGGGCCCCGGTCTGGGCGAAGGCCTTCACGTCCAGCCGCTCGGCGGCAAACTCATTCTTCATGCGGCCAGTGTAAGAGAATCAGGGCATGACCGACTCTGCCGCCCGCCCGCTGATCCTGGGCTCGACCTCGCGCTACCGGCGCGAATTGCTGTCGCGCCTGCGCATTCCCTTCGACGTCGCCTCGCCGGAGGTGGACGAAACCCCGCAGGCCGGCGAGACGCCGCATGCGCTGGCCTGCCGCCTCGCCCTGGCCAAGGCCCGCGCGGTGGCCGCGAAGTTTCCGCAGGCGGTGGTGATCGGCTCCGACCAGGTTGCCGACCTCGCCGGCGAGCCGCTGGGCAAGCCCGGCACGCACGAGAGGGCGACCGCGCAGCTGCGCCGCATGCGCGGCCAGACCGTGGTCTTCCAGACCGCGGTGGCCGTGGTGTGCCGGGACGCGGGCTTCGAGCAGTGCGACATCGCGCCGGTAAAGGTGCGATTTCTCGATCTGACGGATGCCGACATCGAGGCCTACCTGCGCGCCGAGCAGCCCTACGACTGCGCCGGCAGCGCCAAGAGCGAGGGCCTGGGCATCGCGCTGCTGGCCTCGATCGACAACGACGACCCGAGCGCCCTGGTGGGCCTGCCGCTGATCCGCACCTGCCGCATGCTCCGGGCCGCGGGCGTGAAGGTGCTGTGATGGGCGCGCCCACGCCCGGCCGGCTCTACCTGGTGCCGGCACCGCTGGATTTCGGCTGCGACGCGCAGACGCCGCTGCAGGAGGTGCTGCCCCCGGGCACGCTGGCCATCGCCGCCCGGCTGGAGCACTGGGTGTGCGAGAACGCCAAGTCGATGCGCGCCTACCTCAAGCGCGTGGATGCGCTGCAGCCGCTGTCCCAGCCCGTGCAGGCGCTGCAGATCCAGGAGCTGCCGCGGGAGGTGCACAAGAAGGGGGACCATTCCGGCCATTTCGATGCCCGCCCCCTGCTGATCCCTGCCATCGAGGGCCGCGACATGGGCCTGGCCAGCGAAGCCGGCATGCCGGCGGTGGCCGACCCGGGCTCTTCGGTGGTACGGGCCGCGCACGACCTGGGTCTCGAGGTCGTGCCGCTGGTGGGGCCGGTGTCGCTGCTACTGGCGCTGGCCGCCAGCGGCCTGAACGGGCAGAACTTCGCCTTCGTGGGCTACCTGCCGCAGGACGCCGCCGAGCGCGGCAAGCGCATCCGCGAGCTCGAATCGCTGGCCCTCAAGAGTGGCCAGACCCAGCTGTTCATCGAGACGCCCTACCGCAACGCCGCGCTGCTGCAGGCGCTGCTGCAGACCCTGCAGCAGAACACGCGGCTGGCCGTGGCCAGCGGCCTCACGCTGGCGCGGGCGCGCATCCGCAGCGAGACGGTCAAGGCCTGGAAGCAGAACCCGGTGGCGCCGGACGGCCACACCCCGGCGGTGTTCGCCATCGGCCGCTGAGACGGGGCGGCCTCAGCGGATCGCGGGAATGCTCTTGAGCGCGCGCACCGCGCCCTCGCCCATGGCGGCGCCGAACTTCTTGGCCAGCCGCTCGGCCACGTTGTCGCGGCGGGTGTAGTCGACGATGTCCTCGGCCTTCACCACCTCGCGCGCCACGTAGTCGAGGTTGCCCAGCTGGTCGGCCAGGCCCAGCTCGATGGCCTGCTGGCCACTCCAGAACAGGCCGCTGAAGAGCTCGGGGGTCTCCTTGAGCCGCTTGCCGCGGCCGGCCTTGACGGCGGCGATGAACTGCTGGTGGATCTGGTCGAGCATGGCCAGCGCATAGGCCTTCTGCTTGTCGGTCTGCGGGCTGAAGGGATCGAGGAAGCCCTTGTTCTCGCCGGCGGTGAGCAGCCGGCGCTCGACGCCGAGCTTGTCCATCAGGCCGGTGAAGCCGAAACCATCCATCAGCACGCCGATGCTGCCCACGATGCTGGCCTTGTCCACGAAGATCTTGTCGGTGGCCGCCGCGATGTAGTAGGCCGCCGAGGCGCAGGACTCTTCCACCACCGCGTAGACCGGCTTCTTGTACTTGGCCTTCAGCCGGGTGATCTCGTCGTTGATGATGCCGGCCTGCACCGGGCTGCCCCCGGGGGAGTTGATCAGCAGCACGATGGCCTGCGCGCCGTCATCCTCGAACGCGCTGCGCATCGCGGCCACCACGAACTCCGCGCTGGCATCGGCGCCGGAGGCGATCTCGCCCTTGATCTCCACCACTGCGGTGTGCGGCGCCGACACATCCTTGGACGGGCTGGTGCGGCCCAGCAGCGCCCAGGCCATGAAGACGAAGAAGGCCAGCCAGGCCAGCCGCGTGAAATACTTCCAGCGGCGCGCCAGGCGCTGCTCGTTCAGAGTGGCGAACACCAGCTTTTCCAGCGTCGCCTGCTCCCAGCCCGGCTGGCCGCCCGGGGGCGTGGCTGCTTCACTCTTGATAGCACTCGGTGCAGGGCCCACCGGGGATTCTCCGTGTTTCGGCTCGGATCCGGGAGATTCGGGGAATTGGGGGTCGCTCATGTCAGAACTCGGGTGGGTGAAGGTTGTACGCAGTATGCCAGTGCACCACGCCGTCGCGTTCGGACAGCCTGATTCTCACCAGGCCGCCGCGGCACGGGCCGCCCGCGCATTCGCCCGTGTCGGGCCGGTAGGCCGCGCCGTGGGTGGCGCACAGCAGCCACTGGCCGGTGTCGTCGAAGAAGCGGTTGGGCTGGTAGTCCATCTCCATCGCCACGTGCATGCAGCGATTGAGATAGGCGTGAGGCTGGCCGCGAAAGCGGACCGCGAAGGCCCGGCAGGTCTGGCCGGCGTAGACCACGTCGAACGGCACGGCGTCGCCACCCTCGGCCAGATCGGCGCCATTGCACAGGGGGATCAGGTCCGCCATGCCGGCCTCCGTGCTCAGGCGTGGCGCAGCAGCCAGTCGTGCAGCGATTGCACCGAGTGCGCGACGAAGCGCGGCCGCAGGCTGTCGAAGGCATCGGGCGCATGGGCGCCGTAGCTCACGCCCACGCTGGCGCAGCCGGCGTTCAACGCCATCTGCAGGTCGTGCGTGGTGTCGCCGATCATCAGCGTGCGCGCGGGCTCGATGCCGGACTCGCGCATCAGCTCGTGCAGCATGCGCGGATGCGGCTTGCCGGCCGTCTCGTCGGCGGTGCGCGAGCCGTCGAACACGCCTTTGAGTTCCGCCGCCGCCAGCGCCTCGTCCAGCCCGCGCCGGCTCTTGCCGGTGGCCACGGCCAGCCAGTGCTGGCGGCTCTTGAGCGCGGCCAGCAGCGGCAGCACGCCCTCGAACAGGCTGATGTCGTCCTTGTGGGCCAGGTAGTGGTGGCGGTAGCGCGCGCCCAGTTCGGGGTACCTGGACTCCGGCACGTCGGGCGCGGCATGCGCCAGCGCCTGCATCAGCCCCAGGCCGATCACGTAGGCCGCGGCCTCGTCGCTGGGCACGGTGCCTCCCACGTCGCGCACCGCGGCCTGGATGCAGCGCACGATGATCTTCGTGGAATCGAACAGCGTGCCATCCCAGTCGAAGGCGATCAGGTCAAACTGGCGGTGTGGGTGCGGCGTGGGCGACATGGGCGACAAATCTCTCGAGCTCGTCCGGCAGCGCGGCCTGCAGCTCGATGCGCTGGCCGCCCGCCGGATGGTTGAACTGTAACCGCCAGGCGTGAAGAAACATGCGCTTGAGGCCCTGTTTCTGCAAGGACTTGTTGAGCTCGAAATCGCCGTACTTGTCATCGCCCGCGATGCCATGGCCGGCGGACGCCAGATGCACCCGGATCTGGTGCGTGCGGCCGGTCTTGATCGTGACTTCGAGCAGCGTGAAAGCCGCCGTTCGGACCGAGCCGGCCGAGGCCCTCGCGAGCCCGTCGACAAGCTCGGGGCGAACCGGTATTTTTTCCCGTACCTTGACCAGCGTGACCGACCTCATGCCGTCGGGATCGTCCTTGCCCACCACCTTGACCCGGCGCTCGCCATCGGGCAGCAGGTACTTGTGCAGCGGCTGGTCAATGACCTTGCGGTTCGCGGGCCAGTCCCCCGCCACCAGCGCCAGGTAGGTCTTGCCGGTCTCGCGCTCGCGGAACTGGTCCTGCAGATGGGTCAGCGCCGAGCGCTTCTTGGCCACCAGCAGGATGCCCGAGGTCTCGCGGTCCAGCCGGTGCACGAGCTCCAGGAACCGGGCGCCGGGCCGGGCCTGGCGCAGCTGCTCGATCACGCCGAAGCTCACCCCGCTGCCGCCATGCACCGCCACGCCGGCCGGCTTGTCGATCGCGATCAGGTACTCATCCTCCAGCAGGATCGGGAACTCGCGCGCCGGCGCGCCCTGCCCGGCCTTGGCCGCCGCCCGCTCCGAGCGCCGCACCGGCGGCAGCCGCACCACGTCGCCCGGCTGCACGCGGGTGTCGGCGGCGGCGCGGCCCTTGTTCACCCGCACCTCGCCGCTGCGGATGATGCGGTAGACATGGGTCTTGGGCACGCCCTTGAGATGGCGGATCAGGAAGTTGTCCAGGCGCTGGCCGGCGGAGTCCTCGTCCACGGTCATGAAACTGACTTCCGGCGCCGCGCCGGCCCCTGGCGAAGGGGGCTGCGCCACGCCGGTCTTGTTAGCCCCTATAATGTTCTTCACCAGCGTTGTGTTGTAAGTGCTTGATTAATCAGAAGTTTAGAGCACTGCGCAAAAAGCGCTGGCGGTCGATGCCAATGCCGTGCCTGGCCTGCAAACCGAGCGCCCCAGCGTGAAGTGGCTTGCCAGCCCCGGCGGTCGGGCCCGACGCCCCCATGAAACATTGATACGGAATACCCATGTTCACCAGCTTCCGGCTGGTGGGCGGATCAAAGCGAGACCCTTGTGTTGATGGTGCTGATTCAAACCCTCTGGCGGTGGCTGTTGCCCCCGCTTTCGGGCGTGGAATCACCCCAAATCCCCGCCCTACGGGCGCTGCTAGCTACAAAATCTGTAGCACGCCGGATTTCACTCCCCCTCGCCCCCATCCACGCGCCAACGCCCCGGTTGCTGAGCCCCTGCTCAGCCTGACCGCAGGCTCTCCGGCAATTCCCTTCGTTTCAAGGCGTCAGTCCAGGCATCGTGGGCTCCTCGGGAGCCGCTGAGGTTTTATTTGACAACGAAGGGACACGCATCATGAAACGGATGCTGATCAACGCCACGCAGGCTGAAGAGCGCCGCCTGGCGATCGTCGACGGACAAAAGCTCCTCGACTACGAAATCGAGATCGAAGGGCGCGAACAGCGCAAGGGCAACATCTACAAGGCCGTCGTCACCCGC
>Ga0116227_10011711_pt1 | contig 14615 bp, 7 predicted proteins | sample S1TSphgellanicum_FD_89693 | JGI IMG/M metagenome (GOLD analysis project Ga0116227, IMG submission 89693) | Host-associated microbial communities from peat moss isolated from Minnesota, USA - S1T2_Fb - Sphagnum magellanicum MG | ecosystem: Host-associated > Plants > Peat moss > Unclassified... | reverse complement strand
CGAGGTGTTTTGCCCCTTGCTGTCGAGCTCTAAACATTCGGGAGTCCCGGAAGACTCCCAACCTCCAACTTTTCCAAGTGTTGGGCTTCACCCCCACACTTGGCCAAAGTGGGGTTGCGACATGTCCAAACCAACATAAGGTGCAACTTATTGAAAAAAATTATAAATATAAATATATTTTAATGTAAATAAGGTGCTTATAATTCATTATGATGATATAATTAAAATATACCTAAAATAGGTCATTATTTCATAATATACTAAATAAAAAAATCTCAAGTGCTTTAAAAAATATACAAGGAGGGCCTTTTCAAAATTATATAATGGACTTTGCGTGAATTATTTGTTTTAGAAAATGAGCCTTTCAACCATGCATTCACCTTAGTTCAAATGAAATGAATTCAAAATCATTTCAAACTATCAATTTAATGGAATGTTGCATTTGAATTACTAATTTGTTATTCCAATGAATTTGTTATTTGTAATGTCCAATAATCTTCCAACATATTTGAACTTGAATAACCACATGTACACCAATCAAAATAAAAAATGTTGTTTCAATTGACATGTATAACAGTTATTTGAAGTCGTAAAAATTTCATATATTTTTTCAAATACTTGCAAGATTGGCAACTCATAGTGACATGGAATCGACTGCATCATTAAAAAATTGCAAAGGAAAAAATCAATCAAGATGTAGACCTCAAAATCCAAGATTGAAATGTAAATGGGTGTAACCACAATAATAATAGCTAAAATAGTTGTAACCAATGCTTAATTTTTTATGTTTTAGTGTCAAAAATTGTATTGATGTTGTATATCATTTAAAAGCATTCATGATAATGTTTCTAATATATTATGAAAATATGTGGTATGATTTGGATCAAATCTAATAAAGATAAAATATTTTAAAACATTCTTAAACAATAATTAATTGTAACCAATGCTTAAAAAACATTCCAAGAAAAACATTCACCCAAGGCTACAAGGTTGAATAATGTTAGCATGGAAACACTTTGACAAAAAAACTTCATTGGAGCCCAATTGCGATCACAATGAGAATTCTAACTTTGATGGGATGAACAGGTTGTAACCCTTGAAAAATGGATGCTCAAGTTAAATTCTTTGAGATGATTGTCACAAAATGGAGGAAGATATCAAATTGTTTCATAAGTGTACAAGATGTTTTCAACACATGAGAATGGTTTTGCTTATAAAAACAAATGGGAATCCATTTCATGAAACTTCAAAAAAGAATTGTTTAATATTGGGGACTATCCAAACATAATGAAAATTACTTGATGTTAAGCTCTCAAGATAGGATAGAACCTTTCATTTGCTTCAACATTAAAGCATGGAATGTATGACCTAATGAAGGAATTCATGGGCACTAGACCTATTTTCCAACTACCCATGTCAAAGATTTGATGGATGATACTTCATGTTATAGATGATCTATATAGATGAAATGGTCACACTCATGAAAATACAATTGATTTGAATGATGACTCTTAAATTCAAGACATTGAAAATTGCAATCTTAACATTGTATCATGACTCCACCATTGATAGTTGGATGTTCATTGCAAATGCTACAAGTGATCAAACACCAATATCACCCCCATGATAGGTAAATTAATTTTGTTTCAACATGTTTCATAAAGTCTTACACCCACCCTTGCATAAAATGCTCAAACATTGAACTAGTAAACAAAGTAGATTGAAATACAAGAGGTTAATCAATTGAAAATATTGAAATCAAATGTTCCTATTCTTCTATTCACAAGAACATGGCATAATTGATCGATTGAATCAATGCAACCCAAGAGTTGATGCTAGAAAAATAACTTGATTACATGAAATCTAAAAAATAAAATGATAAATGAAATACAAAACAACATGGTTTATGCCATTGTTGGGTTATCCAATGTCTTGAGTTTGGCATTTGTCAAGAGCAAAGTTGATTTTAATAATAATGTTCAAATTTCACATGATGATTTAATCAATAATAAATTATAAGTTACACTTGTAGAAATAGTCAAGATCAACTCTAATATGTAGGGGTGCATTCATTCTATTAGGAAGCAAAATTTTCCCTTAAACAAAGTCCTTAGCTAGTCAAGTTGACATGGCATAACATGATTGGTTATTCAAGGAAAATATTCTTATAAGCATGATTTACAAGTTAAAAAAATATTTTAATTCTTATGATCTATGAAAAAAGATGGCATTATATTATTATGTAAAGGTGTATTTAAAAAGATTTTCATAAATATATCATAAATAAATGTGTGGGGACCTTTTTAAATTTCCATTAAATAGCAAAACCACTTATTACAAACACATTATTGTGCTTTTGCATCCCATTTTTTTTCATCATTTGTTACTTGGATTCTAACAACATAATACATAGTGAAGAGCTTGTTGTTAGGCATTTCTTTCATTTTCCCTTTGAAGAATGTGCATTAATATTTTAATTTGAGAATCTCCTTGGTTGTGTAACAAGTTGCGCAATAGACAATAAGTGAAAATATTTCATAAAAGAATGTAACATATAGCTTAGATTTGTCAATTAACTCTTGAAATGTTTTTTTTCAATATACCAAAAACATTTTCAACCATAGACTTTTCACATTTATGTTTCATATTTTATAATAACTCCAACATGTGAAGGCTTTGAAGGCTTGTGGTTGAAATATGTGTCTTATCTATGGTGCCCTATGCAAACAATAAGCCACACCAACTTTCAAAATTTTCCAAATCCATCACATTTGTTGTGGGCCAAAAAATGAGACTCCTACACATTTGATTGATTCCATAAACTTCATGAAAAACCAAAAATAATGTTGATTTTCTCATAGCAAATAAGGGAATTCACTCCCTACATCAACTTATAAATGACATGTGTAACCTTGATCTCCACAAGAATTGCTTTCCTATATTTTGTGTCTTGTTTTGTTATCAAAATCTTCAACTATTGAATGATTGAATGATTCTCCCTTTCATCATTTTGAATTTCTCCACCCAACATTCATCATTGTATTCTAATAACAAAAATTTCAAAAACCACATAGTGAACCTCGGCTTCACTTAATGCCCCAATTCAAAAGACAAATTGTTCAACAAGTTCGAAATTTGGAAGTCATAGAATGTAACTACAAAAACCAAAACAAAGTCAATGATTTATTAACGAGCTTGTGTCTTAGAAATTAGAAAAACATCAAGTTCTACAATGATAAGCTCATAAGGAGCTTGATTAAAATAAAAATTTGAGTTCTTAAAACAAAATATTATTGATTTGCAACTTATCCATTGTGATTTTACCAAAATTTGAAATGACAAAGAATGGAAAAACAATAAATAAAAAAAAACAAAAATGAAACATGAAATAAAATGTTGCAAAACACTATAAAAATTTTATGAAAGCTACAAGAGTTTTGCAAGGTGTTGATATCTAAAGGAAGAGTAATGATCTTTGAATTTATAATTACAAATTAGCAAAAGATCTATGAGGCAATGGAATTAATGACACAAAACTTTGCTAAAAGTTTAAGAGCATGTAGAGGTATCTTTCAACACTTGATGTGAATGTGCAAATATTTAAGGTAATAATGTGAGACAATGGTTCATGGTGTTCAAACGATGTTAAATTTGCACCTAGATTGGGTGGTATTATAGGTGGATGTCCATAATGTTTTTAATTTAGTTTCATTATTAGCCATTTTTTAAGAGTTATGGTTTTTGCCTGGTTCTTTGAATCAATTTTTCTCATTTGTTCGATGATTTTATGCATGCCCATCCCCATTGTATTTTTTTCAAGGTTCCTAACATGGGGATATCATAGTCATTTTATTGGAGTTAGGTAAACAATAGGGGGACCTATTGGGAGGAACATTTTTTGCTCTAGTTCACCTTTGCACTCTTTGCCCTACAATAGTAGCCCACCCTACTTATGTTTTCCTTTTATTGGCGGATGATACGCATATAATAAGTCTTGCATCAAATGTGGTTGGTGTTTTTTTACGATTACAATAAATTTTTTTAGCATTAGGGTTTTTAATATAGCCATTGAAATGTGTAGCTTGGTTTCCATAAAGTTTGGACCACTATGTATCACTTCCTTTTGGCTTTTTTATTCTTGATTTAGGTTTTCGTATTTTGGGCGCATTGGTGGGATTTAAATCATTCATTGAATCGTTTGTGGTTAAGGTTTTTCACAAGAATCTTGGGATGATATCTAGTCTCCTTATGCTTGCAAATCCTTAGGTGGTTTTTGCGATGCTTTCATTGTGCTATGCCCAATGCCTTAGTTATTTGCTTCATTCAATGTTTCCATCTTTAAGTATTTTGTAACATTACACTAAATTTGATATTTGTACCATAGCTATGTTCGAAAAGTTACTTGGTTCTATCAATCACCTAGCTCATCATCATGCCATTTTTCTTGCTTTTTCAGGTGGGTTCAACTTCCTTTCTATAACTCAGAGTGCTACCCCTACATTCTTGGGATGTTGGACATTGATTGTTCTTGCATTTGTCACTCATTTCCAACAAGATGATCACCTTATTCTTTTGGATGTAGTAGCACATGTTAAGATTGGCATTTCCCCATTCTAGATGGTTAAGCCTTGTTACCCTAAGTTGTCCACTCTTAGGTCCCACCCTTTAAGAATTTAGTGGTTTAGTCTTATCACCTACATGAATAAAAATTTGTTTCATTTTTAGTATACGTTCCTTCATATATATCATGGGAACATATTTTTATTCATGTGAGGGTCCAGGGGCAAGCGTTTGGTTATTAGTTCATCCTACCACACCTTCATTTCATTTATCCTTAGCCCATTTCATTATGGCATTACATACTCGTCTTGGCTTGCCACATCCTATGGTTGCCCATCTTTCACAATGTTAGTGTGATTATACCATTGACAATCTAGGTACTCATTTGTTTTGGTGCCTTTGCGGGAATGAACATATAGTAGCCCATTATACATTTTGGGGTACTATTGTAGTTATTATTTTGGAGAGTGGAACATGTGTTCAGAAGGAGGTTTCCCACCTTTATTTTCACCACACCCAATGACAAGTGGATATCCTTATCATTAGAGATAGCTTCCCTGGACCTTGATGGACGTCATCATTGCTAACCCAATTCGCATAAATATGGTGCAACAAACATCAACGACGACAACACATGAAGTGATAATGGTTGCTCAGGAGAAGATATGATCATATGGTAAGTGAGCACCAAGTAATGACTTCATTCCCCTTGTTATTGAGATGTATGGGTGTCTTCATTCTCGTTTTGATTCATTCTTTATTGCTTGTGCACAGACCATTATCATGCATCATCATTGGTCATCTTTAGTCCCCTTGATGCTTGTTTTTTACTATCGACAATGTGTGTCCATAGCCTTATAGCATGTGCAAGCCATAGCAATTCTTTAGCAGGCTGTTGCACTTGGTTGAGGTTCCTCAACTTTTCCACACATCATAGTTAATGCACCTCCATCATTAGTCGATTTGTGGTAGATGACAATTTCTTTGTCTTAGGTCTTCTTAATTATCATTGATTGTCATTTCGTAACCATGTGTCCTTTTTGCATAAGGTCTTGACTTGATTTTTGTTGATTGTTTGCTTTTGTTTTTTCTTTGGGTTGTGTCTACTTGTGTTCTCATTTGCCCTGTACTTTTGATGGATGGGTTCCCATCCTTGATTTTTTTTTATAGGTTTTTTTTCCTACCAACTAATATGGCATGATGTTTGAATCTACATAAGTAGGGTCATTAATGTTAATATTAGGATCCATAATTAATTGCCACCTTGCAAAAAAAATTAATTTTTTTTTAATGATACCTAAAGTTATAATGAGGCCTTAAAGGGCAAAGAATATGGGATAAAACAAAACGTTATTAAGAACATGTTGGGGAACACATTGGGAACACGGGGCACATGTTGGAAGACACATTGAAAACTTGAAAAACATGTTTGGTCACCCATTGAGAACTTGGTGGGAACACAATAAGATCTTGATGGAAGTACATTGGGAACAAAAAGAATCCAAAAAATCCCACACCCTCCCCCCCAAATGAAAAGAGAACCTTGGGTGCATGTTGGTTACTTCATTGGTTGCAAGAATTGTTTTTTACCTACCAATATTCTTTTGCCATTTTTGGCCTAAGTTAATGGCCAAGGTGTGAACTATGGGATATGTGGGTTTATGAGGTTCATTTGCATGCACATGGGCCTCAAAAGGTTGTTTTCATTGTTTGCTCTTTATGTGATCCTAGATGTGCCATCTTGGGGCATTGTCATTTTATAACCATAGTTTGATATGCAGAATTTGGACAAAGAGGATAAAATGGTTTCCAAAGATCTAAAAAATCCATAGCCCTCTTCACAAACTTAAAACCCTAGAGAGCACTTTTAAATGTTTGAAAGTGGTTTCATATTCTGGGTTTACACCAATGCCGCCAAATCATTGTTCCCCATGACCTCATTTTGAATTCGTAAAAACCTACCAAAAACATTTTGCGTATTTGGACAACACTTCCAAAAATGTGTTTGTTCTTCCATAAATTGTAGGAACATTTTGAAATGAAATTGCCCACCCCCTAATTGGGGGTGGGCAATTTCATTCCAAAATGTTCCCTTCATTCCCACTTCTTTTCAACAAAAAATTTCTTTCCAAGTTTTTCTTGAATTTTATTTATTTTTTTGCTCTAGTTTAGTTAAATTATTACACAAACTGAGCTTTAGGTTACAAGCACAAAATTATATTTGACCTATTTTTTTGATTTTTCATTACAAATATTTCAAATATTCAAAATTATTTCTGCTACAACACACTATTTTTAAAAAAAAAAACAAAGAATTAGACATGGAATCAAGGATAACCACTCCTAAATTGAAACTACAAAGTAGAAAATTTAATGAAATTGCAACTCAATTCAAATTGATTAAAAGTTTAAAAACAAGAATGTTGTAAGAGTATATGAAATAAACTATAATGGAAATATCAAAAAAATCTATACACTAGAAACTTATCAAAAATCAAGGCCAATCAAATGTATCATAATGCATGTTTCAATTTTTGAATGATCAAAATTAACCTAATCTCAAAATAATTAGTTCAATGTAAGGGGTCGCAAGTTGTGAAGAAGACCGGTAGTAGCAATTGGATTAGAAATTGTGAGAGTAATGTTGTGCCTTTATCATCCCTACTCATCATGTGTTTTAAAGATGTTGACCCCTTTGCAAAGTTCCAAAAATCTATGTCCTCCACATGACATAAAGAACTAGGAGACTTCTTTGACCCAATAATTGTAGAGATGAATTCCATGATCTGCAAACTTGGAACAACATTCACCATATTGGACACTAAAGGAGCATAAAGAGGTGGACATGTATCATTGGCCTACAATTGAAAAAAACAAAAAACGATTGGTAAAAGCAAAAATGAAGGACCTTGTAAAGAAGTAATAGAAAATTGAAATTAGAAAATTAATCAAAAGATAAGACAATTGAAAAAATAAATAAGAAATTGAAATACCTTAAGCTTCTTGTAAGCTTCCTGTTCTTGAACAATAACTTTTTCAAAGACAAAACATGTTCTCCATTTACCTCACTGGATATAATGTGTTGCATAACATGACTTTGGATTCCTTGATTTGTCTGATCATACCTACAAAATGAAAGGGATTGGTCTACATCAAGAATGCAAGAAAAGAAAAGATGTCCAAAAATTCAAACTTGAAAAATAAAATAATAGAGAAGTTTAGAATGTTTACTTCACATATGATTTAAAATCACAATGCCCAAAAACCTTCATGCCATACTTAATTGAAAGAAGTGCATCCACCATTCAGACCTTTAGTAGTTTTATTTGTAATTTGCTTACCTTTTAAGGAAAGCAAATCATTTGTTAATTGCTTACTCAATAAACATAACATATTTTTACCTACTGGAGTTTTCATATACCAAACTTGATCCTTCCTTCTCAAGTACTTGATCTTTGGAGTGAGAAAAAGTGGATGCAATAGGGAATTAGTAGAAACATGTCAATGTATAATCATTACCTTATATGTTTCAATGACATCAGTAATGTAATAATTCATAGTTGGGTGATGATGTTCCAAAGCACAGTGGTCAACACCGAACTTCTAGTTTTTTGATTGACATTGTTGATACTTGTAAAGAAAAAACAAACACAAAATCCAAACAAAGAAACATAAAAACAACATACAAAAAAATAAATAAATAGAAAAACATAAAAAAAAATTCAAAACAAGATTGAATTCGTCTTCATGCAACATATTCATGTCAATTTTTCATAATTCAATTGCACCATGAATCACAAAATTTTGAGTGTAAAAATACTTGAAATGGAGGTTTAGATCTTGAGGTATCGTTAGTTGGCATTTTTCTTAGCTTAACATAAGTCATTTTTTTGTCAATGAAAGGACATCAGACTTTGTAACCCCCCTACCAAGGCTCGTCACAATAAATGAATTGATTGCTTCATTTGTTACTAATTTCACTCTTTCAAATGCATCATGTTAATTCTGATGTTGAACTTCGGTCTTGACATGGTAGGTTCAACGACACAGTTCAACTGCATGTGTAGCCTCTTTAGACTTGATGACTTTATTAAAAGCACAAAATAATGTTGCAATATTGTACATCAACAACAAAAAATAACAAACAAAAAATTCATTTAAAAAAAATACTGAAAAGAAGCACAAAGACAAAAAAATAATGACAAAATAAAAGCAAAAAAAATCACAAATCATACAATTTTGTCAAAGGATATAATTCTTCGTTTTTTTTCACCACCTATAACACAAATTCTAAAAAATAATTGATCAATTGCTTCAAATTTTATACATGCAAATTTGCAATCGACATAAAAACGTCAAGCTTCGTATAGAGATGTTAGGCATCAAAAGCATTCATGGCCCAAATTTTTGAATGGACATTATGTCATCAATTAGTTACTTAAACGTTTTCAAGTTCTCGAAGATCTAAGTCCTTGAGCTGTGAATTGCTTGGATCATTTTCATCATGATTTACTTTTAGATAGGCCTCCTTTTCCACATTTTCATTGTACTAACAAGGGTTAAAAAAATCTTTTAAAACATGAAAATTAAACAACCTCGATGCATAATCGACTTCAAAAGCTTCTTCTTCTCCAAGTGCATTAGAATCAACTACTTTGAACATGCAAAAACATTTTTGATTTGTGTCAAACTTTGAGCATATAAACTTTGTAATTAATGAAAAATATTCCAAAAAAAATTATGAAAATCCAAACTAGTATGCTTCCTTTGTGATTTTTTAGACATACAAAAATGCAATTTTAAGGAGTGTCCACTCACTTGGGTGGCTCCTTTGACTGTGTTTTTACCTTAATGAGTAATGCACAAAATGAAAATTTCAACCAAAACCAAGAAAAAAAATAGAAAAATTAACAAGAGAGATTGTATTTGATGTCCAAGGTGGTGACATTGCAAATCGAGAATTGGAAACATTGGAATAACATGAAATGCTAAAAATAAATAGAGGCCTTGCAATCTTTAAAGTTGAATGAAAGTGGTTGAATCACCACCATTGCACGTGCACAATTAAAAAAAATTAGGAACAATTTGCCAAATACAAAAAGATGCAAACGATAAACGATGAAACACAAGTGACAAATGGAAAGAAACAAAGGATATGCATGTAAGACATATAACACAAAAAATACATGAGAAAAATGAAACAAGTGACATTGAAAAGAAAAGACAATGACAATGCCCAATGAGGTAACCTTATGCAATGTCAATACCACAATAGAGCACTGTTGCAAAAAAGGTTGAGCCCTATGGCAAGCCCTCTTTTTATAAGTTTTTGTGAATCAATTAAACCATTAGATGCCTAACACATTGCTAACATCCAAGCGTTTGAATGGTCTATTGATTTCCATCATGAATTGGGTGGCATTTTCCACATGTTTCTTCATGGTCAAAAAAAGAGGGTCATCACATTTAACCATTGGATTGAACAAATATAGGCCATTCAATTGTTTGTTATCAAATCCAATTTTGTGTGTATACTCATAAGTACTGTCCAAGTTTAAATTAATAGATTTATATTGTTGGATTTTTAGCAAATCTATCAAATCCAAATCATTCATATTTATAATTAAATTAGAATATTATCCATTAATCTCAATTGTCCAAATGAGAAATCTATAGCATACACACATCTAAGTCAATAAAAAATTAAATAGTAAGGCTTTGTTTCATCCATAATTCATATGCTCAATATCCATCCAATTTTTTCAAAAAACTAATATTTAAAAAAACTTGAAAATTAACTCGTATTGTAGCCATTACATATCAATTTAGTTTAATTCGATCCTTTAGATTACAAAAATATTATTTTGATTAATGTTGACCGTTGATGTTATCGCAAATGGAGTTGATCTCCTTCATTGAAGAGAAGTGTTGGTGTCCTCATGTTGCTTGGTGAAGTGATAGTGGCCAGCCACATCGTCGAATGTTCTAGAACATTCAAAAAGTAGGAATTGACGATATCTTTTCGTTAATGTAAGTCGTCAAAGGTGGTGACATTGTGAACCATTGATCATGGACAACAATGTTGTCCATCTTAGGTCATATTATGGTGCAATGTGGCTAAATGTAGATCATCAATCACACATAATCAGGACCATCCCTTCTAGTATATAGCATTGGGCTAGAGGTAATATTCCTTCTCTGCATCTAACTGCTTTCACTTGCACCATCACTTGGTCAGAACGATCTCTCATTTTGATGTGTTTTTGCTGTCGTTTGATTTTGGATTTTCAACTTTGTGTTGCATATGTGTGCAACAGTGTGTTTGAATTGCATTGGACTTCTGCCATCTCATGCCTGTAATTTTTTTGGTTTTGTTTCAATTCTTTTTTTAAAAATTCACAATTTCTTTGCATTGTCGTACCAAAATTCTCCTGATGGTTTCATTCTTTGTTTTAGAGCTAATTGAGTCTGTTTTCATGTATCTTTGCAATGTATGTCAGAAGCAATCTTCCAATTAGTTGATCAAATGTGAAAATCTTGTTTTGGTAGTTGTGTGTTCAATATCGACCTCTATTGTTTTTGTGGTTTTCTGTATTGATTCCATGCTTTTCTACCATACATAGATTATGTGGGCATCAATTTATTTTTCATCTATGATTGCATGGCACGAGATTTCAAATTTTAGTTTTTTGCAAAATGCTTTGGCAAGAACCCATCCAAATAGTAGGCGTTTATTCATGTTTTAGTAATCTCCATTCCGCGGTTCAAGATCAACTCTTGAAAAAAAATTCTGCATGTTTTTTATGTAATCGTTACCTTTGCCCGAAAGAAACTTGGGCATATTCAATAATTGTAATAAAAAAAAGATGTTTTACATAAACTTCCCATTATTTTTGGAATGGGGTTATTTTCAAGACAATAATTGAAAAAGTCATGGTCCATAGATGTAATCACACCTTGTCACATCTAATATATTAATTCAGCAAGTCTGTCAGTCTGTTAGTCAGTCTATGACAGTGACTCCGGATGGACAGTGATTTCACCGTGCCGTTATTTGTAGGGTAGGTAGTAGGTACCTACTAGCTTAGGTCATAGAGCCTGCTGAAATCACAGGATCATCCTAGGTACCTACCATCCTACCCTAGACCGGACCGGACAAGGCCCCGGAGGCAATCAGCCCGTCTCCCGAAAACAACGCCCGGGCCACGGACAGTTGTTTGAAAAGAAAAGTTTTTTTAAAAAATCAAAAACATCAACCAAACATTGTTGAAATAACACACCTATGCATTATGCACAGGGTTCACACTAGTTCATTTTATTCTTTCAATATTTGTCATTGATTTTTGTTGTCTCTTGGTCCATCTTGTCCATTAAATTGGAAATAAATTTTTTGGGCTGTCTTTATTTGATGTAATGCCTTTGGACAACGCTATTACCGAATTAAGGGGCTCACACTCGACTACTGCCTCATGCAGGCCCCTTATTCCAGTAATGCCCTCGGCCTTGGCTGTTATCCTACACTAAGTGACCTCTGATATTCTCAAGTTAGAGGTATTTATTTTGTAATTAAATGTAGTTTGCTGAATTAAAACAGTAATTGATCGTACATGGTTGCAACCAATGGAAGAGCGATATTTTTTACTAAGATGTTAACCCTCTGAAGGATGCTGAGGCCACCCAAAGGACATAATTCCCCAAACTCTTAGCTTAGAAAAATTACAGCCACCGTCGCAACTCAAGGCACTTGCATCAAGTCTATCTAGGCCTTTAGGAGAGGCTAACCTAAGTAACAGCCAAGTTGCATTCCCAAGGTTCGGGCTGGCTGCAACCTTGCAGGAGTTAATTCTCCTGTCCGGTTGAAGCTAGAACCTTCCAGCTCTGCTCAATATGTGATCGTGTACAGTACAAATGGATGAAGAAAAGTCAAAATATGCCGGTTTGGGTCAGGAAAATGGTTTTGGCTCCTCACAAATGGTCAAAGGGACCACAGTGCTCTGCACGTGCAGTAATAAATATGATTTGCTTTTAGTAAGTATTTTTAATTTGCACATCATAAATGATTGGTCCAGGTGGTTTGCTATTAGTAGTTCCCCATCTGTTTGCTGTCCCAGTTTATGGTGGGGTCGAAAAAAAGTAGATTACTAAAATTGAATGTGGAAAATATTTTTGCAGGGTCACATACTGAGCACCGCTGCAGATGGTTTTACCCCGAGCCTGAGTTCCTTCCCCTCATGTAACATTTACCGACATTGTTCACTATAATGACGCGTACCAGTCTGGCAATTTAATTGGCATTTTGTGAAATGAGACGAGTTGTAAAACCATGGTCGCTGCCTTTTTTGCCTTATTAACTTTGGGGTAAATAGCTAGCTAGCTGTCTGCCGACTAGGGTTTTTTTTAAGGATTTTGTGATGTAGCCAAAGTGGCGATCATTCATCAAAATCTGGCTAATTTGGGTCATTTTTTCTATGAAAAATTCTTTTTATAAGTCAAAATATTATTTTGGCGGAAATTCACCAGTAAAAGAAACGTTGCTGCCGACGCTCCTGCCAGAGAGCCACAGTGCCGAGCATCCCCGGACAGACTTCAGCTTAATTGACGCGACTTTTTCGACTCGCTTGCCAAAAAGAAAAAAATGGGCTAGAGTTGACAACTCTTTTATGGAAAAAAAAAAAGGAGGAATTTTCGCCAAATTTTGGAATTATTGGATCGTCTTTTTGGCGATTTTTCGCCCCCAAATCGATTACTTCTGGCGAAGCTCCCAATCCCAGTCGCGCGCTCCATTCCAGGGTTCCAAGTCGCGCTACAAAGCTGACAGCAGCTAGCTTGTCTTGCCGACAGACTGCCGACGATGAAGCGAACTCCGCGTACCATTACGCGCATCAGAATCAGATCCATAAGCTCCTACTGTAACAAACGTGTTCTTGTCCTGAGTCCTGTCCGGTGTCTCTCTTAAAATATAATCAGTGCCTGCACTGGTGGTTTTTTGTAACCAGTTTGTAATTTCCAATCCCGAATATTGTGTTTGAGGACCAAGGAATTGCGGCTCCCCGGGGTGGATTGTGGATTAATGCGCAGGCGAGTTTTGGTTTTTTCAGAGTTGTACTGGGTTTTGTTCAATTTCTATCCACTGAGTTCCAAGGGTTCCTGGTCACAACGATTTCTGCACGAGGTACCATTTTCATCTCTGGTGCCTGCTATGGTCCGGAAGATCGTCGACGTCGTTTGTCGACCTATGGAGATCATGAAAGAATTCGTGAAGGGTCTCATCCAGGACCCCTATACAATGGATCTGGTTAAAAAGTTTCTGGAAAGTGCAGATCAGGTCAAGTCGTTCTGCACTGATTTGGAGAATTGCATAAGTGAGGAGATTCAGAATCAAGACAAGTCCCTTAAAGTAAGAAACCTGCATTCCCTCTAGGACTCAGCCGATGATTTCTCTTGCTCATGGAGTGTTTAGCCAGTAACACAAAGTCAAGAAAAGGCATTGAAAATGCAAAATATCTAGTATCTCTTTACTAATATAGGCTGCCAGCTGCCGACATTTCTTATATTTCGAGGGTTACAATAAGAGGAAATCATTAGCGAGATGGACGGGACGAAGGCCTCACGCGCGGCCGGATTCAGTTATCAACAGGGATTGAAGAATGTGCTCCAGAGATTCTCGGAAGAACGGAATGCTTTCATGAACGGAACTTTGCTAAGCAAGTTGGAACCGTTGATGCAACTATTCGAGAAGCATAAGCCCCTGTTAGAAGAGTGTTTGCGGGAGGTGCAACAGAAAAGCAGACTGGCCAAGCTAGCGGTGGGATTTAGCAGAGGAATTATTGTGTGTTTCGGGGTCGCCTCATTGATTTGCACGCTGCTTGTGGCGACCTTGGTTATGGCTCCCATCGGCTTGTTGAACATTGGTTTCTACGTGGGTGTAAGCAGTGGACAAGTGCTGTTGCAACTTGCAAAAGAGTACCGAAAACAGCTGAAATCCGAAAGCGCACTCACATGTCGATCAATGCACGGCACAACAACAGCAATCCACGATCTTGCCGCGTTGCAGG
>Ga0116227_10011710_pt1 | contig 14615 bp, 14 predicted proteins | sample S1TSphgellanicum_FD_89693 | JGI IMG/M metagenome (GOLD analysis project Ga0116227, IMG submission 89693) | Host-associated microbial communities from peat moss isolated from Minnesota, USA - S1T2_Fb - Sphagnum magellanicum MG | ecosystem: Host-associated > Plants > Peat moss > Unclassified... | reverse complement strand
TGTTGCCTCGGCGTATGTAGATACGGTGCGGCAGCGAGGGGCGACGCTCGATCTCGTGTGTCTCGAGTTGCTGGCGCCGGCCGCCCGGGAGCTCGGACTCCTATGGGAAGAGGATGAATGCGATTTCATGCAAGTGACGCTCGCCTTGTGCAGACTGCAGCAGGTGCTGCGCGAGCTCAGCGCCGAATTCCGTTGTGAGGAGCCGGAGCGCCAGCCGCAACGTCGCATCCTGTTGGCCCTATGCCCGGGCGAGCAACACACGTTCGGAATTTCGGTGGTGAGCCAGTTTCTGCAGCGGGCGGGTTGGGATGTATGGCAGGAGTATCCGGCGATCAAGGCCGAAATTCTGGAACTGGTCAGGCAAAACTGGTTCGCTGTCGTCGGGCTGTCCGTCGGCAGCCATCTTCGCCTCGAAGAGGTTGCCGCGACGATTCGCCAGATTCGCGCCGCCTCGCGCAACCGGGCGGTCGGCGTGCTGGTCGGCGGACCGATGCTGCTGGCCAACCCTAAGCTGGTGGAGCTCGTCGGCGCCGACGGCACCGCCGCGGACGGTCCGCAAGCCGTGTTGCGCGCGGAGCGCTTCTGCAGCCGGCGGGTTGCGGCCAACCGATGACGCGAGGAGACACGTGAAGCAATTCACCGGCGCAAAGAAGTGGTTGAGCGATATCGACGGTGATGCCGCCGCGAAGCTGATCACCGTTGCATCGGACGTTGCACTGGTGGTCTCCGACGCCAGGCACGGCGTGATTCGCGACATATCCTTCGGGAGCGACGAGCTGGCCGCGGCATTGACCGACAAGTGGATCGGGAAACCTTGGGCGGACACGGTCACCGCGGACAGCCGGCAAAAGATCGCGGCGCTGTTGCGGGACTCGAGCCTGAAGGGTGCGCCACGATGGCGCATGGTCAATCATCCTTCGAGCACGGGGCCGGATCTGCCGGTGCTCTACGCAGCCGTACAGGTCAATGACGAGGGCAAGGTGGTGGCATTCGGCCGCAGCATGCAGCCCATGGCGGTCCTGCAGCAGCAGCTGGTGAACGCTCAGCAATCCATGGAGCGCGAGTATCTGCGCATGCGCCAGGCAGAGGCGCGTCATCGCCTGCTGTTTCAGGTCGCCTCCGAGGCGGTGCTGATCGTCGACGCCGCGACATTCAAGGTGATCGAGGTCAATCCCGCCGCGGCGAAGCTCCTCGGCGAGGGCAACAGGCGGCTCGTGGGACGGTTGTTTCCCGAGGGCTTCGACGCCGCGAGTACGCAGTCTCTGCAGGAATTGCTCGGCGCCGTGCGCGCCACGGGCCGCACCAACGAGGTCAAAGTGCGATCGGCCGACGGCGCTCGCGAGTTCGTCGCGTCGGCCTCGCTGTTCCGGGAGTCTCAAAGCTCTTTTTTTCTCATCCGGCTGAACTCGCTGGGCGACGATCATGTTCCGACCTTGGCGAAGGCGCGGAACTCGCGGGTGCTGGAGATCGTGTCGAGCGCCCCCGAGGGTTTCGTGGTAACCGACCTCGACGGGCGAATTCTGTTCGCGAATCGATCGTTTCTCGACCTGGTGCAACTGGCGACGGAGGAGCAGGCGCGCAACGAATCGATCGACCGCTGGCTGGGGCGTCCCGGCGTCGACTTCAACCTGTTGATCGCGCAGCTGCGAGAGCACGGATCCGTGCGTTTGTTCGCCACCCAGATGCGCGGCGAGTTCGGCTCGAGCAGCGATGTGGAGATCTGCGCGGTATCGGTCGCGGAGGGCGAGGAGCCTTGCCTCGGGTTCACGATACGGGATGTCGGGCAACGCGTGACTTTCGAGCGCCAGGTGAGTCGCGACAAGCCGCGCTCGGTCGAGCAGCTCACCGAGCTGGTCGGGCGGGTACCTTTGAAGGACCTGGTGCGCGATTCCACGGACATGATCGAGAAGCTATGCATCGAGGCCGCGCTTGAGATCACCGGCGACAACCGCGCGTCCGCTGCCGAGATTCTCGGGCTGAGCCGCCAGGGCTTGTATGCGAAATTGCGACGCTACGGCCTGGGGGAGCTCGCCTCGGCCGATAGCGAACAAGATTGACTGGGAGACCCATGTCCTCAACCAGCTCCAGCGTATTGACCTCGGACTATCCGACCCCACGCGCCGTTCTCGAGCTCCTCAAGCCCATCACGTGGTTCCCGCCCATGTGGGCGTTCGCGTGCGGAGTGGTCTCTTCGGGCGCGGCCCTCAAGCCGCATTGGCGATCGATCCTGGCCGGCGTGATTCTGTGCGGACCGTTGCTGTGCGCGACCAGCCAGGCGGTCAACGATTGGTTTGACCGCGAAGTCGACGCCATTAACGAGCCGAATCGGCCGATACCGTCCGGGCGCATGCCGGGACGCTGGGGTCTTTACATTGCGATTCTCTGGAGCTTGCTGTCGCTCGCGTGGGCCGCCGGTCTCGGCGCGTGGGTGGTATGCGCCGCAGCGGCGGGTCTCGTCCTGGCTTGGGTCTACAGTGCACCGCCGATCCGGCTCAAGCAAAACGGATGGTGGGGTAATCTCGCGTGCGCCGTGAGCTATGAGGGGTTGGCGTGGGTCACGGGGGCGGTCGTTCTGTCCGCGGGTGGGGCGCCTTCGGTGAGGATCCTGCTGTTGGCGCTGCTCTACAGCCTCGGCGCGCACGGCATCATGACGCTCAACGATTTCAAGTCGATCGACGGGGATCGACGCCTCGGGCTCGGATCGCTGCCGGTGCGATTGGGCGCGAAGCGCGCGGGGGAGGTCGCTTGCATCGCGATGGCGGTGCCGCAATTCGTCGTCGTCGTCTTGCTCGCCGAGTGGGGCGCGAAATATCACGCGATTGCGGTCGGCGCCGTGCTGCTCGCCCAGCTGCTGCTGATGGGCCGGCTGCTGCAGAGCCCGCGGGAGCGAGCTCCATGGTACAACGCGACCGGCGTGAGTCTGTATGTGGCGGGGATGCTGATCAGCGCATTCGCCGTCCGAGGAATGGGCGCATGATCGATCGATATCCGGCGGCGGATGCCGCAAAGCTCGGCTGGTTGGGAATCATCCGCTTAGGCGTGGTGCAGGCGGCGTTGGGCTCGATCGTGGTGCTGGTCATCTCGACCTTGAACCGGGTGATGGTGGTCGAATACGCGCGCCCGGCCGTACTGCCCGGGGCGCTGGTTGCTCTTCACTATGCCGTGCAGCTGGCGCGGCCCCGATTCGGCTACGGCTCCGATCGAAGCGGACGCCGCACGCCGTGGATCCTCGGCGGCATGGCCGTGCTCGCTGCGGGCGGCGTGCTGTGCGCGCTCGCGACCGTCGGCTTGTCGAGCTGGCCCGTGGCGGCGCTGCTGCTCGCGATCGTCGCGTACATCCTCGTGGGTCTTGGCGTGGGCGCCGCAGGCACGTCGCTCCTGGTGCTGCTTGCGGCACGCGTGAGTGAGGGCCGGCGCGCCGCGGCGGCGACCACGATGTGGGTGCTGATGATTGCGGGCTTTGCGCTGACGTCGGCGATCGTCGGACACTTGTTGGACCCGTTCTCGCCGCGCCGGCTCGTCGGCGTGACCGGCATGGTTTCCTTGGCGGCGTTCGTCCTGGCGCTGATCGCGATGTGGCGGGTCGAGGGCGCAAATGCCTCGAATGCCGATGGGGGGCCCGCGCCGGCGAGCGCGACTCCGCCCGGGAGCGGTGCGCCAGAGACCAGCGCGAACGCGCGCCGCGGCGTGTTCGTGTCGTGCCTGGCGCGCGTCTGGCGCGAGCCCCGATCGCGCCGGTTCACGTTGTTCGTCTTCGTGTCCATGCTGGCGTATAGCGCACAGGAGCTGCTCATGGAGCCATTCGCAGGTTTGGTGTTCGGCTACTCGCTCGGGCAATCGGCGCGACTCTCGGGTCTGTGGCACGCATCGGTGCTCGTGGGCATGTTGATCGTCGGCATCGTTTGCCGCGGCCGGCGCCACGATGCGCTGCTGCGCGCTTGCACGGTGTTCGGCTGTGCTGCTTCGGCGGTCGCGATCACGAGTCTGTCGTGCGCCGCGCTCATCGGTCCGCAATGGCCCCTGCGCGGCTCCTTGATCGCTCTCGGCGTTTCGAACGGCGTGTTCACGATCGCGGCGATCGGATCGATGATGGCGCTTGCGGGTCAAGGCGAGCCCGGCAGCTCGGGGGTACGCATGGGTCTCTGGGGCGCGGCGCAGGCGCTCGGCTTCGCGCTGGGGGGATTGCTGGCGACTTCCCTGGTGGACTCGGCGCGTTCGCTGCTTGCATCCTCGAGCGGCGCGTTTGCCGTCGTGTTCGGCGCCGAGGCGCTCTTGTTTCTCGCCGCCGCGGTGCTCGCGGCACGTGCCGGAGCCCGGAGCGAGCGCGCACCGAGCGCTGCGCCGACGGCGGTGACCGTATGACGCCCCTTACGGAGACGGTCGATGTCGTGGTGGTGGGCGGCGGGCCGGCGGGTGCGACCGCCGCGACCGATCTTGCCCGGCTCGGCAAGCGCGTTTGCCTCCTGGATCGCGCGGGGCGTATCAAGCCCTGCGGGGGCGCGATTCCACCCAAGCTGATCGAGGAGTTTGAAATTCCGGAGGATCTGCTGGTCGCAAGGGTGGGCTCGGCTCGGATGATCTCGCCCGCGAAAAATGCGGTCGACATGCCGATCGAGGGCGGATACGTCGGCATGGTGGATCGCGAGGTCTTCGATGAGTGGTTGCGGCAACGCGCGCGCACTGCGGGGGCCGAGCTGATCCGTGGGACCTTCGAGAAACTCACCCGGGATGAGGATGGCTGCGCCGTCGTGCACTACAAGACCCGCGGCGCAGACACCGCGGATTCGCAAGGCGCACCCGCCTTGACGTTGCGCGCCCGCGCCGTGATAGGCGCCGACGGCGCGAGATCCGCCGTCGCGAGACAGTGCATTCCGGGCGCAAGCCGCATGCGCTATGTCGCGGCCTATCACGAGATCGTGCGTGCCCCGGCGGCCACGGGCGAGACTTATCTCGGCACGCGCGCCGATATCTATTATCAGGGCGCGCTCTCGCCCGACTTCTATGCCTGGATATTTCCGCATGGCGAGACCGCAAGTATCGGAGTCGGCAGCGCCCACAAGGGTTTCTCGCTGCGCGCGGCGGTGACCGATCTGCGCTCGATCGCCGAGCTTGCGGGCCTCGAGACCGTGCGGCGCGAGGGCGCGCCGATACCGATGAAGCCGCTGCGTCGATGGGACGACGGGCGCGACGTGGTGCTTGCCGGCGATGCGGCAGGGGTGGTCGCGCCGGCCTCCGGGGAAGGCATTTACTACGCGATGGCCGGCGGGCGCTATGCCGCGGGGTCGGTCGCGGAATTCTTGCGAAGCCGCGATCCGCGTGCGCTGCGGACGGCGCGCCGCAATTTCATGCGCGCGCACGGCATGGTGTTTTGGGTACTGGCCATCATGCAGCGCTTCTGGTATTCCACCGACGGGCGGCGCGAGCGTTTCGTGTCCATTTGCCGTGACCCGGACGTGCAGCGCCTCACCTGGCAGGCTTACATGCACAAGAAGTTGGTGCGGGCGAAACCGTTGACGCATCTGCGCATCTTCGTGAAGGACATGGCGCATCTGCTCGGGATCGTGCGAGCTTGAACCTGCCGGCGCACATCCGGCGCGATAGCCGCAAGCCGGTTCTCGCGGCGGCCGGGGCGGCTGTGGGAATCGGGGCGCTCGGTGCGCTGACGACGGATCTCGGACCCTGGTATCAGGACTTGATCAAGCCGACCTGGCAGCCCCCCGACGCACTGTTCGGTCCCGCATGGACGCTCATCTTTGCGCTCGCAGCCATCTCGTTCGTTCTTTATTGGCGGCAACCGGTGAAGCGCGACGACCGGTTGGAAGTCATTGCCGCCTTTCTGTTCAACGGATTCTTGAACACGGTGTGGAGTCTGCTCTTCTTTCGAGTCAAACGGCCCGATTGGGCCCTTTACGAAGTGGCTTTTTTGTGGATCTCGATCGTGGTCATGATCGTTCTGGTGGGGCGCGCCTCGCGACCGGCCGCGTCGCTCCTCGTCCCCTATCTGTTGTGGGTGAGCTTTGCGACATTCCTCAATCTCAAGATCGTGCAGCTCAACGGGCCCTTCGGGCACCATGGGTAAACTCTTTGCGAGCGGTCGCGTCGTCGACTGCATCCTGGTTTTCATGGCGATCGAGTGCATCGTCCTCATTGCCGTACATCGCTCGAGCCGAGCCGGCCCTTCGCCGGGCGAGATCATCGTGAGCTTGAGCGCCGGCGCGGCGCTGTTGCTGGCGCTGCGCGCCGCCGTCATCGGCTCCGCCTGGCCGATGGTCGCCATCTGGCTCGGGGTGGCGTTGATCGCGCACTTAGGCGATCTCCGGCTGCGGTGGACCCGAGCGCCCGCGCTCCGTCTCGACGAGAGGGTGAGCGGATGAGCGGGCGAGTGGGCGAGCGGGGCGATCAAGCTTCAGTGGCGAACGATACGCTGCCGAGTTTCTCCATCGTGAGCTGCACGTACTGATCGCGGCCCAGCGGCTCGGCGGCCGTCGCTCCGCCCGCCATGACGATATCGCCGGCTCTCAAGGTTTCGCCGCGCTCGGCGACGAGCCGCGCAGCCGCGACCAGAGAGAACAGCGGATGACCGAGGATCGCGGCCGTAGAGCCGATCTGCCGCGAAGTTCCGCCGACCTCGAGTTGCAGACCCAGATTGCCGAGATTCGTCCGCGGATCCGACCAGGGACCGATGACGAATGCGGAGGACGAGGAATTGTCGGCGACCACGTCGGTCATCGAGAACTTGAAGTCTTTGTAGCGGCTGTCGATGATCTCGAGAGCCGGTGCGACGCCCGCAACCGCTGCTTGCGCGGTCATGGGATCGATCCGGCCGTGGAGCGATCGAGCGAGCAGAAACGCCACTTCAGGCTCGACGCGCGGATGCACGAAGCGCGCGTGCGAAATCGAGCCGCCGGCCTCGACGAGCATGCGATCGGTCAGCCGTCCAAAGATCATGTCCGCGACGCCCATCTGAGCCATTTTTGCCCGGCTGGTGAAGCCCATCTTGATGCCGATCAGCCGCTCCCCGCGGGCATAGCGTCGCCCGAGCGAGCGCGCCTGAATCTCGTAGGCCTGCTCGATGGTGAGCGGTTCGGTGAGCTGCGGAATCGCGACCGCGTTCCGGGCCGCGTCGTCGAGACGGGCGGCAAGCGCATCGAGGTCGAGTGCGCTCAAGCGGCCTACCCCGCCGAGAACGCGACGCGCACCGCGCCGAGGCCGTTGATTTGCAGTTCGAAGGCGTCCCCGGGCTCGGCGGACACCATGGGCCCGAGCGCCCCCGAGAGCACGATATCGCCGGCCTGCAACGGTCGCTCGACGCGCGCCATCGTCTGCGCCAGCCACAACGTGGCGTTGAGAGGGTGACCCAAGCAGGCGGCGCCGGCCCCGAACGAGACGCCCTCGCCCCGACGCCGGAGCACCATGCCGCAGAGCTTGGGGTCGAAATCGGCGAGTTGCCGCGGCTCGGTACCGAGCACGAACATTCCCGACGAGGCGTTGTCCGCCACCGTGTCCGCGAACTTGATGTCCCATCCGGCGATGCGGCTGTCCACGATCTCAACGGCAGCCACTGCGTATTCGATCGAGCGGATGATCTCGGCCATCGTGAGCTGCGGCGAAGTCAGATCGCGGCCGATGCAGAACGCAATTTCGCCCTCGACACGCGGCTGTAACAGCGTATCCGCGGGTATCTCGTCGCACTCGGCAAGCGCCATGTCCGCAAACAGCATGCCGTAATCGGGTTCGGCTACGCCGAGTTGGCGCTGGACGCTCTTCGCCGTGAGCCCGATCTTGCGGCCGACGAGTCTGCGCCCCGTCCCCAGCCAGTAGCGCGTATTGATCTCCTGGACGGCGTAGGCGTCCGCGGTCCGGGACGTCCCGATGAGCTCGCGTATCGGAGCGCACGCGCGGCGCGAGTCGCGCGCCTCGCGGAGGCGTCTTGCCGCAGACTCGATGGCGCTCCCGGGCGGCAACTCGCGATCCTGACCGGCGGCAGCGGGTTCCATCAGCGTGCGTCCTTTCCAAAGGTGCTGCGCGGGGCATATGCGACGCCGCGGACCATGAGACGTTGATGGGGGTGCGGCAGCGCGCTCACGGCCACCGTCGTTCTCGTGGGACCGTCGAAACCGAAAAATCCCGCGTAGCTCTCGTTGAATGCCTCATAGTCCTTCATGTCGATCAGATACGCATGCACATCCACCAGATTCTGAAGGCCCGCACCGACGCCCGTCAGCATGTCGCGGATGTTCTCCAACACGACCTGCGTCTGGCGGCGGATGTCGAAACTCACGGCGCCGTCCGGATGCACGCGCACTCCTTCGAAGCTGTCGTCGGGGCGGCGGGCACTGGTACCGGAGATGAAGATGAAGTCGTCCACGCGCTTCAAGTGCGGGAAGGGACCCTTGGGACGAGCCTTCTGCGGAAACACGCGGCTTTCGGTGAAGAGCGCGTGTTCGAGACGCCCGACGCGAGCGCGCAACGCAGCCGATACGCGCTCGAGCCCGGCATCGTCGAGCCGCGACGCAGGTGCCGAGAGCGCGAGCGCAGCGATGATCTTCCCGCGTCCGTCGGTGATCGGCGCCGCCACGGACCGCAGCCCGTCCTCCCATTCCTCATCGTCGGTGGCGAAACCGCGCTGCGCGATGTCGCGGAGCTCGGCGAGGAGCCCCTTCCGGCTGGTCAGCGTGCGCGTCGTGAAGCGCTCGAGTTCCAGATGCTCCACCAAGCCGCCGCGCATCTCCGGCGGCACGCCGGCGAGCAGCGCCTTTCCTACAGCGCTGCAATGCAGCGGTATGGAATCGCCCGCGACGTGGCCGATGACCAGCGAACGGTCGGGCAACGCGCGCGCCACATTGACCGCCACGAGACCGTTGCGCACGGCGCAGTGAGCGACCTCTCGAAACTCCGCAGCGAGCTCGTTCAAGTGGGATTGCACGTGCTCGATCAGCACCCTGTTGCTCTCCACCTTGCCGCCTAAGTGGGTGAGCGTGAGACCGAGTTGAAATCGCCCATGCGACGTGCGCGACACGGCGCCGATCTCCTCCAGAGTGACGAGAAAGCGATGCACGGTCGCCAGATTCACGCCCAGCGTCTGAGCGACCTCGGTGGCGGTCATCTCGCGCGAGCCGGCGCCGAGCACGTTCAGGATTTGAAACGCCTTCGCGACCGAGGCGTTCTTGGGGGTTCGAAGGGGGCTCGCCATGGATGCTTCCGTCAGCGGAAGCGCTTGAACGAGACCGTCGATTCGCCGCCCCCCGGGTGCCGGTGCTTGTGGGCGGTGGCCTGCATCTCGATCAACAGGTGCGGATGGGGCAGCTGATGCACTGCCACGGTCGTGCGCGTCGGGCCTTGGTGCGAGAAATACTCCCCGTACACCTCGTTGTATCCCGGAAAGTCGTTCATGCTCACGAGGTAGGTGTTGATGTTGACGAGATCGCTCAAATCGCATTCTACGCTTTTCAGGATCTCGCGGATGTTCTCGATCACCGCGCGCGTCTGGGCGCGGATATCGAGCGAGACGCTCCCGTCCGGGGCGGTGCTGACACCGGCGAACGAATCGTCCGGGCGCCGCGCACTCGTCCCCGAAATGAAAATGAAATCCCCGGCGAGGCGCACGTGGGGAAATTTTCCGCGCGGGACGGCGAGATGGCCGAGGACTTTGGCATCACTCACGATGGCCCTTCTCTATAGAACGTGAATTCGATTTCGACCGTTGCACCGAGGGGCAACGCGGCCACTCCGACGGAGGTACGGGCCGGAAGACGCGGGACATCCTTCGTCCACTCTTCCCACGCGGCGTTGATGGCCGGAAACTCCTCGAAGCGGGTCGTGAATATGCGCACCGAGACAAGATTATCGCGGCTCAAGCGGAGCCCGGGAAGCGCGGCGTTCAGATTCGCGAGAATCTTCGCGGTCTCCGCTCCGGGTCCGCCCGGGACGAGCACTCCCGAATCGACATCGAGCGCGATCATGCCGGAAAACACGATCCACGGCCCCGCCTGCACGGCCGGACTGTAGCGAAACCGGGGTCGCGGCAACTGGGCGGGAGCGAGTGCGTGAATCACGAGTGAGCCTCTTTAGAATTTGAGACCGAGCGTTAGGCCGACGGTGCGGGGCTGGTTGGTCGCGACACGATTCAAGAACGCGCCGTTGGCGCCGAGCGAATTCGTGTCACTCAGTTCCGCGCGCGTGTCGGCCACATTATTGACGAACAGCCAACCGGTGATGTGATCCCAGGCAAGCCCGATCCGCGCATTGGCGATGTTATGTCCGGGAAGAGTGTTCTGCGAGAAGGTGTAGTCGACGATGGGGCCGACATGACTGTCGTCGATGCGCCCGAGCAACCGGTATCGGTCCACCAACGGGGCGTCGTAGCTCAGGACCAAACCGGCCGTATACAGCGGCACGTCCGGGACGCGCTCGACTTCCATGAACCCCGTCTCCGGTGAGTCTTCCCCGTAGGTCGAATGGGTGTAGCCGCCGTTCACGGACAGCGTCAAGGGAGCCGCGACTTTCGCCTGTATTTCGATTTCGGTGCCGTACACGCCGGCTTTCTCGGCGTTCGCCGTATAGAAGAAACCGCAAGGCAGCGGCACCTGGAGCTGAATGCTTCGCCAGCTCTCGTAGTAGACGGATGAGTTGACCGATAGGCGGCCGTCGAGGGCGCGCGCCTTCTCGCCGACCTCATAGCTCCACACGGTGTCGGGACCGTAAGTGTTGGGGGCGGAATTCTGCCCGAAGGCCTGCAGAGAACTCAGGCACGATGCCGGGCCGCTCACCGGCACGTACTGATTGCCGCCGCCGGGCCGGAATCCCTTGGCGACGTTGGCGTACAGCGTGAGATCGTTGTTCGGCGTGTATGCGAGACTCGCCATCGGCGTGACACCCGAGTTCTGCTGCGAGTCGTAGATCGTGAACGCTTGGGTGGCGTTGCCGCTCGCGAACAGGCCCGTGTCGGAGACGCTCATGGTGCTGTGATAATTGTAGTAGCGCAGCCCCGCCGTCGCCTTGAACTCGGGATTGATCTGATAGCTCACATTGCCGAAGAAAGCGGCCTGGCGGATATGTTGCGGCTGGGCTTCGTTGATCAGATTGGAGAATCCAATATACGGGGTCCAGGCCGGATCGTTCGCGATCTGCTGGAACTCGGAGCGAAACTGACTGTAGTAGCCGCCCACCAGCCATTGCAGCGGATCGGAGCCGTTCGAGGCAAGACGCAGCTCCTCGCTCCATTGGTGGCTGATGTCGATCTCGGTGAGAGGGGAGGGCAGGAAGAAGTTGAGCTGCGTGAGAGCCTGAAAATCCTCCGAGAGGTCCATGGTCTGGTTTTCCTCGCGATTCCAAACCGAGGAGGCGAAAGTGAGGTCCGCCCAATCGAAGTGATCGCGCACGACGATACTGCCGATCGTGAACTCATCCGTGAACGGCTCGGGCGTATCGACCGGCTGATAGTGCGACAGGGTGGGCACCGACGTGCCGGGCGGATTGTCGTACGTGTCGTATCCGCCCTGGGTGATGCTCTGATAGAAGTAACTCGGTGTGATGGTCAGATCATCGCTCAGCTTCACCAGGAGGCTTATCCGGAATCCATCGAGATATTCATCATTGACGTTGTGATACGTGGCGCTCACCGGCGATGCGAGCACGTTGCCGCGCGGCAGAGTAATGACGGTCCCGGGGATAGCGGCGGTGGCGCTGTAACCTGGTTCGAGCGGAAAATTCGACAAGACGACGCGGTCGATCCACCCGGAATTGTGCTGCTCGGTGCCTACGATGCGCAGCGCCACCGTGTCGGTCGCGAGGGGCAGATTGAGCATAATGCTGATGGCGCCGTTGTCGTTCGCACCCTGCGTGTGGGAACCTGTGACTTCGAGGCTCCCGCTGACCTCATTGAGCTTCGGCTGCGCGGTTACCAGCTTGACCGTTCCGCCCATCGAGCCGGAGCCATAGAGCGTTCCCTGGGGACCGCGCAACGCCTCGACGCGATCGAGATCGTACAGATCCGGATCAATGACGACTTTGCCGTTATTCGCGCCGGCCGGCGGCGACAGCGGGACCTCGTCGAGATAAAAGCCCACCGTGGGTGCCGCACCGCCCGAGGATGTGAGCCCGCGCATCTCGATCTCGTTCTGACCGGGACCCGAGCTTCGAATCGAGATGCCCGGCGTTTCCGCCGCCACGGTCGCGAAGCTCGTGATGCCGGCTGCCTCCAGATCGGGTCCGCTGATCGCCGTGATACTGGCCGGCGTCTTCAACACCGTGGAGTCGCGCTTCTCTGCGGTGACGACAATCTCGCTGAGTGAGTCGGCCGGCTCGGCGACGCCCAGCGCAGTTTGGGCAGCCGCCGGAGCCGTCGAGAGCGCGCCGGTGGCGGCTGTGACCCCGAGAAGGAATGCGCGTATCGCTCTGACCGCTACCGCGCGCCCGCAAGGCCGGCTCATCCCCATGCTCTTCCCCTTGATATCTTAATAAGTGAGAACTAAAACTCACTAGATGAAATTTTGCGACGAAAAGACGCGGCGGGTCAATAGAAATTTGGGATTTCAATCCTCCGGCTTCGGGAGCGGCGGCTCGATCAGCAGGCGCAGGCATTTCAGGAACAGCTGCCGATACTCGACCGGCAACCGTTCGAGCAGAGTCGCCTCGACCCCGGCATCCCTCGGCATCACCCGATTCAGGAGCAGGGCCCCCGCCGGTGCGAGGAACAGTTGGTAGGCGCGCTGGTCATCCGTTGCACCGACCCGCCGCAGCAAGCCGGTCGCGACCAGCCGTCGTACCATTTCTGCGACCGTGTTTCGATCCATGTAGAGACGGTCGGCGAGCGCATTCTGGTTGAGCCCGGGTTGTTGGTGGACGATCACGAGCGCGGCCTTCTGTCGCGGGGTGATGGCCTCGGCCGCGAACTCGCGCGCGAACAGCTCCTCCGCCAGAAAGTGTGCCCGCCGCAGCAAGTGAGAGCCGACGTCCTCGAGCCGGAACCCATCGAGGATGCGGCGCACGTCGGGCCGCAACTCGACGCTTGCATCGATTGATACGGCGCGCCGCCGCCGCGCGCGTTTGCGGCCGGGTATTACCGACGACATGCCCACACTATACGACGCACACGGGCAGAGGTCCCCCGCGGTTGCGGGCTTCGGCGCTCAAAACCTCGGCGGATTCAGCCTTGACTTGCACCCTTGGCCCTCCTATATTCCGGGCAATTAGCACGTACACGTCCTAATTCGTGTCCGCGTTTAGGACGTACACGTCCTAATTCGCATCCGATGTTCTGCTGGATCTTCGCTCAAGTGATTACCATACAGGAGACGACCATGGCAGACGGTGAGATCATTGCGGGCTTCCTCGCGCCTCATCCCCCGCATCTCGTGTACGGCGAGAATCCGCCGCAGAACGAGCCTCGCTCCCAGGGCGGCTGGGAACAGCTCCGATGGGCCTACGAGCGGGCACGCGCGGCCCTCGAGACCATGAAGCCCGACGTGCTGCTCGTGCACTCGCCTCACTGGATCACGTCGGTCGGCCATCACTTCCTGGGCGTGCCGCATTTGTCGGGGAAGTCCGTGGATCCGATATTCCCCAATCTATTCCGCTATGAATTCTCTCTCGATGTCGACGTCGAGCTGGCGGAGGCGTGTGCGGAGGAGGGCCGCAGGGCCGGCCTGCTCACCAAGATGATGCGCAACCCCAATTTCCGCGTCGACTATGGGACGATTACGACGCTGCACATGATTCGTCCGCAATGGGACATTCCGGTGGTGGGGATCTCGGCGAACAATACGCCCTATTACCTCAACACCCGGGAGGGCCTCCAAGAGATGGACACGCTCGGCCGCGCGACGCGCGAGGCAATCCGCAAGACGGGGCGCCGTGCGGTGCTTCTGGCATCGAACACCCTCTCGCACTGGCATTTCCATGAAGAGCCCGCGATTCCGGAGGATATGTCGAAGGAGCATCCGCAGACCATGGCGGGATATCAGTGGGATATGCGCATGATCGAGCTCATGCGCAAGGGTCGGATGAACGAGGTGTTCGAGCTTCTGCCGCAGTTCATCGACGAAGCCTTCGCCGAGGTGAAGTCCGGCGCCTTCACCTGGATGCATGCGGCGATGGGATATCCGCAGATTCGGGCCGAGCTGTGCGGTTACGGGACGGTCATCGGCACGGGCAATGCGGTAATGATCTGGGATCTGCGCGACGGCGCCCCGCCGCCTTCGCGCGATCCCCGAACGTCCGAGCGCCCGGGCGCCCACGCGTCGAGCGCGCACTGAGGGCGCCGCCATGACCGTGGTGTCGGCATTTCTCGTACCGGGGAGCCCCTTGCCTCGACTCAAACCTGAGGTGCCCACGCTTGCGGCATTCGTGAAGGCGCTGGGCGTGGCCGGAGAGTCGCTCGCCCGCTCGCGGCCGGATGCGGTCCTCGTCTACTCGACCCAGTGGTACGCGGTGCTCGATGAGCTGTGGATCACGCGCAGGCGCAGCACCGGGGTGCACGTGGACGAGAACTGGTACGAATTCGGCGACCTGCCATTCGATATCTATGCCGATTCCGAGCTCGCCACTCAATGCATTTCGGCGTGCGCGAAGATCGGAGTGCACGCGCGGGGTGTCGACTACGACGGATTTCCGAT
>Ga0116227_10011707_pt1 | contig 14618 bp, 10 predicted proteins | sample S1TSphgellanicum_FD_89693 | JGI IMG/M metagenome (GOLD analysis project Ga0116227, IMG submission 89693) | Host-associated microbial communities from peat moss isolated from Minnesota, USA - S1T2_Fb - Sphagnum magellanicum MG | ecosystem: Host-associated > Plants > Peat moss > Unclassified... | reverse complement strand
TTTTTTTTTTTTTGGGTACCGTCTTTCATTTTGTCATCTCCTCATCTTATTCGTAAAGTTCAAAAACATAATTAAATAATATAATCCTCATCTAACCATTTCGACCTGTGTTGAATCCTAAAGAACAATTACATATCTTGTTTAAGGTACCTTACAAATAACTATATCAAATAAAATGTTTAGAGATGATATTTTGTCCAAGGCACATTGGAAATTGCAAAACATGCATCTGACACTTTCCACAAAAGTAGAAGCTAGAAACACCCAGACCCCTTGACATAGAGCCTGGTTTGCATGCACAAGAGGTGGTTCAAGGAAGGCTGTCTTGGTGACAAATCAAACCCCACCCCTAATGCCTTCAAAAAGCTGATCCTAAATGCTTTCATCACAGCATCTCCAGCGGTGCTCAGTATGTGATCCTGCACAGTAAAATTAGATGAAGAAAAGTCAAAACATGCCGGTTTGGCTTAGGAAATTGGTTTTGGCTCGGCATAATTGCACACAAAATGCTGGTAAAAGGCGCAGCAACGCTATGCACCTACAGAAAAGAGAGTAATAATATGATCTGACTGCAGCTCAATGTCTTCGATTGGCCCATCATACTGATTGGTCCAGGTGGTTTGCTATTAGCAGTCCCCCACCTATTTGCGGTCCCAGTTTGAATTTTATGTGCGGGGTTGCGGAAAAAGAATATAAACTAAACTTGGATGTGAGAAATATTTTTGCAGGGTCACATACTCAGCACCGCTGGAGATGCTCATTTAGTCTTTCTCACGGAACTCCACACCTCTGTCTATTGGAAAGTAGTAGGTACCATAGTGCCTTGGCCATTTCAACACATGTCTGTCAAATAATTAATTCATTTTGAAACATTCATTTCAACAAATGGAAATTTTTAAAATATCTACTATTTTCCTTCACAATATTTTTTGATTTGGAGGAAATTGTTTTTGAAAATTTCAACATTTCTGGAAATAATATAATTAGTGTTGAATTGGCCAAGGTACTAAGGTAGTCTTCTTCCCTCTAAAATATATCATGGGTGCTGACTCTGGGTTTTCTTCTGGGAGAAATTTTGCCAAAGTGGGCATTTTTTTTCTCTTTTTTTTTTGGTTGAAAATGGCGACTTAAAAAAGTGTTTCCCAGGTTTTCTGGTCACCATATTTCAGAAAAGAAATTTAATTTCCATATTTTTGTAATAAGTTCTGGTAGCGTAGCAAACAATATAGAAGAATGCTCTTTTTTTAAAAGAAAATTTATTTCTTGTTTGTAGCCAGATTTTCTTTAATTGTCTTTAGGGATGATCGCCAGTTCAGCTTCACTACTTTTCTTTTCTTTTCTTTTTCTTTTTCTTTTTTGGGAAGGGGGGGGGGGGAGGACAAAACAAAACACTGAAATTTCTAACTCTCTTTAATCAAGGTCATCGATGAGCCCGTTATGGTGACCTGAGTATGGGGTTATGGTTTACCCTACCTTGGACCTCAATGAGGGCCAGAATCATCAGTAACCTGCCCGATCACTGGCATTACAGGCAGGAGATTCTGCATATTAATACTGCAGAATCTGCTTGGGTGGCTGAATCCATCACCCAGGCAGATTCTGCACAAATTGAAGTAGCAAATAGGGTTTAGGGTTTAGCACTAGGGCTTTTTTTTTCCTTTTTTTTTTCATTTTTTTCCAAATTTTTCTGTATTCAAAATTGGAATTTTTTTCCAAAAAAATAGAAAAATAAGTCAAATCTACACTTGGAAATAAAAAATCCCAAAATTATCCCAATTGTTTCATAGAAAAAAATGACAAAATTGCTCAAAAAAAAAGAATACTGCTCTGCACTAATTTAAATTGCAGACCTGCAACTGGAAATGCACCCATTACAGAAAGGGCCTTGAAATCACTCCTCAACTACAAATAGATGATCTTATGAGAAAATTGTTGAAGCTTCATATCTTAGAATTCATAATTTGACTGCTCTCAAACTGCAAAATTTCAAAAGCTGTTTTGAACCCATTTGCAATGTAAACTGGTTTGCAACCTCCATGCCTTTGGTGGAATGGAACAAAGAGAACATGACAAATGTGGAGTGGTGATGAACTAGGGGGCCTTCTTTTAACTGCAGATGATGTACCTGAAAGAGAGCAACCAGAGGTTTCATAGAAAATGGAGGACAGAATCTTGTGTTGTTGAATTAAGATGGAGGCAACTGCAGCAGCAATGGCAGCACATACATATAGCATTGTGCTTTGGGATTTGGGTTGTTCTTCTCCCTTTGCACTTTTGGATTTGTTTGATTTCCATCTGCAAGACTTTGGTGCACTTGTTTATGCATATGCTTTGCAAGCAGGCAATAGTCTGCTGAGAGCTAGATAAGCAGATGACTCCTTCCTTCTTTGAGAGCCTGATGAGTGCAAGCTTGGTTGAAGTGCAGAATTGTAGTCAACCAGGTGAGATGGAGGATGACATACTTATGGAATTGCTTGGTTGGTATTCTGATGATGATGACCTGAGCTACTGCCAAGAAGTGGAAGTTCCACATTGGGATACCAGGAAGAAGAAGCAGGCAGAAGATGACAAGAGGAACACCAGGATGACAGACAAATAATGGAATTGCTTCCAACATTAATGACTGACTAAGGCCTCAGCTGCTACCAGAGATGCAGGTTCCACATTGAAATGCTAGGAAGAAGGAAGGCAGAAATCTATGAGAAGAACACCACAAGTTTTGCATGCAGTGGTTGGATAAGTTTATGAAGCCCTCCACAATATTTTCTTCTTTACCATGTAACATTTCACACCAGTGTCATGTGCTGGGTCACCAGCAAGGTGCTTTCAGTTGCAAGCTCATCTAAGGAAATCTGAAACCTTGTAGAGACAACTCTGCATGCAAAAAAATAAGTTCACCAAAAACAGAGCAGAACTTCTACTGTGCCTATAACTGTGCAATATAGTGTTTCCTCTCAATCTGCATCTACAATCTCCACCTTTGTGGTAAAGGACAGAATCTACCTAATATCACACAGCCTACTCAAATTTTTCACTTCACAACAAACTTCAATGCATCGAGCAATGCTCTCTTGCTTCAACAGAGATCTATGGATTCTGATTTGACAGAATGCTGGTTTTGATTGCTGATTCCCTGGAAACCCCTGCTGGGTTTCCATCAGTCAGCTCCATGAGCTTCCATTTGATTTGCTTTGCTTGATATCTGATCAGCAACAATTGGGTTTAGCCCTAAACCCTTTCCCACTGGAACCCCTTCCCCTGCTGCCTCCATCCAGACCTTGGAGCTATAATCTTAATGCTCATCTTCACACCAAGGTTTCACTTGCTTTTATGCAAAACTCATGTATCACCTGCCCTCTGGGTGAACCAGCTGTGAGAAAATATCACCAGCAGAAGCATCTTCTGAAGCAGTCTCCTCACTGACACCTAAGCTGTGTTCTGTGGAGAAAGTCAGAGATGGCTCAACTGACTGGTTTGCTCGGGGCTGTGGATATGCTGGTTGAGATAAGCTGTCATTGGCAGAAAAACTATTGTCCATGGAAGCATTGTCCAGCAGTGCAGATGTTCCTTCAGATGTCCCTGCAAAGTTCTCAGAGGAGCTCTCCTGCAGTTGCAATGCATACTCTAGATTCCAAAGCACATCACCCATGGAAGGGCGGTCAATGCCCTGTTCTGCCAAGCATTTCTCGGCAATATCACCAAACTTGCGAAGTGATTCAGGGTTGCAAGCACCTGCTAGACGGGTGTCCTTGATCTGGTCCAGCATCCCCATCTTCTGCCACTTCAAAGCCCACTCTGCCATGTTCACTTGTTCCCGTGGCAGCGCTGGGTTGATTGCTGGGCGTGCACACAACACCTCCATGAGAACCACACCAAAGGAGTACACATCAGACTTCTCTGTCAGCTGTTGCCGGCGGAAATACTCTGGATCTAAATACCCAAAGCTGCCCTTCACAGCTGTGCTCACATGGGTTTGTTCGAGACTTGGCCCCGTCTTGGACAATCCAAAATCAGCCACTTTGGCTACAAAATTGTCATCCAGCAGAATGTTGGTTGTTTTCACATCCCTGTGTATGATGCTCTGTGCTGCACCTGTGTGAAGGTAGTGTAAGCCACGTGCAGCACCAATGCAAATCTCTAACCTCTGCTTCCATGACAGATTTGGCAACTTAGTGCCATAAAGATGGCTGCGCAAAGGGCCTTTGGACATGTAATCATAGACCAAGATCATCTCCTTGGAATCATCACAATAACCGATCAAGGACACAAGGTGGCGGTGCCGTAACTTTGAGAGCATTTCAATCTCAGTCTGGAATTCAGTCAGCCCTTGCTCTGATTGAGGGTTACCGCGCTTCACTGCCACCTTGGAGCCATCATCAATCTCCCCTTTGTACACTTTTCCAAACCCTCCCACTCCAAGAAGTAAAGACTCATCAAAGTTGTTGGTGGCTTCCTGGAGCTCAGCAAAAGTGAAGAATCGGCCCATATTTGATGGCACTGACGATACATAGCTTCCAGCCCCACTCTTCCCACTCTTGTGTGAGTGTGTCATCCCTCGGCTTGTGTCTGAGCCGCTTCCGTGCAAAGGCAGGGGCAGCCACATGGGGGGGGTGGGCTTCTTTGCCAGTTTTGGTTTACGAGAGCAACAATAGTAGATGAATGCAGCAAGCACAACCACTGCTGCAACACCTCCGACCACCACACCTATGATCACTCCCAGGTTCTGCTTGGAGCCCCCCCCTGTTGGAGCTACCACAGTGCTCGGACTAGACAGAGCGACTGAAGGGTTAGGTCCCGAGAGACCACCTGCACTGTTATTCATCTTAAATATCTCAAGACCATTCAAGATTGCATCCTTGACAGTTGCAGAAGGCGCTGGTCCCATTTGTACCCACAAATTAGCATCAGGGCCTGTGAACATGGGTGCAGCAAAGTCCTCATAGAGGACGACATCTGGATTCCCGACAACTGCAATAACATCAAAGTTGCTCAAGACAGTCTGGTTGTTGATGTACACATTGAAGACACGCTGATTGATGGCAGAGTCAATAATTTCACAGAAATGGAGTCGCACAAAGTAAGTGTAGCCAAGGTCAACAGGGAAAACCCAAGAGACGTTGTAAGACAAAGTAACAGTTTGAGAGCCTCCAAGCGTTCGAGCAGTGGCATAAACTGCGGGTGGTGCAATGTATGTAGGATCATTGCCATACTTGATGAGGCTGAATTGTACACTGCCTACTGCTCCTGTTGCTGCAGCAAAGATGTAATTACTATCTGGTTCCCAGCTGCGATACAAGCCTTGTGAATCATTCTGAGGGCTCACACTAGCACCTCCCACATTTATTCGGTACATCGTCTGGAGAGCTATTCCAGGCAACCCGAGTGTTTGTGGTGCCTGTTGACCTACCAGAGTTGCATCATCTGTCAACAAATTACTCGGCATTGACACGACCTCTAGAGCATTGATGAATGCATATGAGTTTGGCTGCGGTGAGAAAGACAGAACAAGGGTTGGGCTGGTAACATTGATGAGGTATTCTCTGAAGACCAAGGGTTTGTCAAAGGAACTGAATGCCACACAACTGAAGTTGTTGAGCAGGGTGAACTGATTGGCAGACAGAGAAAAGAAAGAGGCATTGGGAGTGAAATTCCCAGAAGGAAAAGGGTAGAAGTAAAGACGAACCCAATGCCTTCCTGATGACACCTTAAAAGTGTAGGAAGACTTCTCCGTGAAAAACCTTGCTGATGATACCAGATTAGGGTAATCTAGGTTTGCATTGTTCTGGGCTGTGCTCCCCACCACTGTGGTCCCTTGCGGTGCAGTGAGGAGCGTGTTTGAGGAAGAAGAATTGTCTGGAACAAACACTCGTCCATCGTCTACTGTGACATTGGCAGAAGATCCACAGCTCAGAAGTATGTCGTCCGTGGGTGTAAACACCTGTGCCTGTGTAGTACCCACACCACTCATGATGGCAAGAAACGCCAGCAACAACAACACGTGCATCATCCACATGCACAACAAACCCGTTCCTCTTCTACTAGTAGTAGTACTAGTACTACCCTTCCCACGATGATCTCCATATCCTGCCACCACCTTCCTAGTCAAAAACCCCATGTACATGTGGTGTAGCAAATCTTGTCTTCCAAGCACACTGCCACGACTTGGCTCACATGAGGACTTGTCCTTCTTCACTTCCTTGCTGCTCACAGACTCTCTCCAAACTGCATGCAAGAATCCCGAACGAAAAATACAACAAAAAAATTTAGAAGTTTGTTTTGTGTTTTTTTTTTTTTGGAAACAGAAGCAACAACAACTACTCAAAACTCACAGAGCTTGACATCAAAAGGCCCGACCTTCCTCAAAGCTCTCTCTTGCTTGAAAACTGCAGTGGAAAGATGACAGAAACAAATGCTTAGAAAGAGCAGAAAACACGTTCGCCAGCTGCAACGGGTCAAATAGGTGTGTACACTTAGAGCAGCCGGAAGGCAGTAGTAAAATGCATTCTGTATGGGTAGTACTTTTTTGGATGAAGATTTGCAGAAAAAAACACTTTTGAAACTGCTTGGGGTCTGAAAAATCCGGCTTCTCTGGCAATGAACTGGACAAGCTCGAAACTGGACAACTGTTTCTGACAGAAGTAAATGCAAACAAGCCCAGTTCCTCAAAACCCATTTCGTTCGCGTGATGAATGGATTTGATGCCCGCTTACATGCAAGGACAGCAACTTTCTCTTTCTCTCTCTCTCTCTCTCTCTCTCTCTCTCTCTCTCTTCCTTCCAGCCTTTCTTTTTCGGGCTATATACATAGAGCCAAAATGCTATATTACAAATTTAAAATGCTGACATCAGAGATTTTCAATAGCCATAATTAGACCATAATTTAATAAATTTCGCCATATTTTCTAAACATGTTTCAAGCATGTAGCCAAAAATATAGAAGAATCTTTTTTTTGGTACACATTTTTACTTTGTTATTCAAATTTGGCTAAATCTTCCTGTGGATCATCGCCACTTTGACTTCATTACAAAACTGACCCAAAAAAAACACTGCTCTCTTCCGCCAATTCAGGCTCTCCATCGCCTCTCCCGCCCACCCTGCCTATACTGATACCTTCCTAGCTACATACTTTCCACACGTACCTTGTTGCCTCGGTACCTGTCTTGACTTACTACCTACCACGTCACTTCATACCTACCTAACCAGTAATTTCTTTTCTTTTCTTTTCTTTTCTTTTCTTTTGTCCTTCTCCCTTGTGTTTTTGTGTTTTTGTGTGTGTGTTTTTTTCTGGTTTTCTTTTTCTTCTTTGTCTTCTCCTTTTCTGGGGTATTTTTGGGATTTTATAAAGTTAATCCTAAGAGCAAGAACAAAGGGGTTTTAGGATTTAAGAGCAAATGCTTTTGGGGGGCATTATTATATTAAAATTTTGGGATAATTTTTTCTTCTTGACAATACTATTTTGTGTATTTACACCTAGCAGAATTTAGATCATAAATGGTCTGAAATTATTATAGCTTAGGTTTGGGGATGACGATGGATGTCTTTTATTTTAGAAAGATCTCCAATGCTTTTTTTTTAAAAAATTTCCTTTGGGCTTTCTCCATAGTGTCCTTGTTTCTAGCTACACAAGGAGAACAGGTAGGTTGAAACATGGAATTGGGTGGTTTAGAATTCATTTGGTGCAAGAGTTTTGGGCAAAACCAAAAAAAACATATGTTGCTACTAACTAATTGTAGGTAGTAGTAGGTTGAGGCAGATGATCTAGAATTTTGTGTTGTTGGTTTGTTTGTTTGTTTGACATTTGGGGCGGGGTGGGACACCTATCTTATGACTACTATTCTAAGACTCAATAATTGAACCCTTCTACAGAGAGTGTTGATGAAGAACTGACGTCTTGTACAACATATTTGGGTGTTGAAAGTGGTGGAGCACTTGGAAGTTGGAGTGCATAGCTATGCTTGTTGTTGTCTTATTTAGTTATCAATCGGAAACCTACAAAACAAGGTCCCACCCTCACCTCCCCCCCCCATAATGGGCATTGTGGAGGATACCCTTTTATATTGGGGATGCTAAACACCCCATGGAATTTTGTGAAGCTTGTCATTTTGTGCCTAGCATCATTTTGTGGAGAAACCGTGTGTTTCTAAAGTTCATTGCAGAACAAAAAAAATTGGGATGTTCTGCAACCACCTCATGCATGGGATTTGAAACCCCTTGAGGTGGTTTCACAGGGAATCAAGATCTGCTCATTTTCACTAGTTTACTTCCTGCCAGTGTTTCTATTGGAGTGAATTTTCGCTTTTTTTAGACCAAAAAATCTGGGAAATTTTGGATATATATGTTTTTTCTAGTGTAATTTGGACCCATTTTGCTATTTTAGGGGAAAAATTCGCCAAAATTTCGACAACACAATTATGAAAGAAAAAACACTGCTTCCTACTGCTTCTTGAATAAGTGTCAAATTTTATAGTTATTTCTCACACTTCAGGGTTTTAATCAAACTTTGCATCGCAACCATGTAACATCCAATGCACAAGGCATTGCATACCTTTTTATGACACCTGAACCCCCTCCTCCATGTCCAAGAATTTGATAGTGGGTGTTCATTTTTTGGCCCTTTATTCCAAGGGTGAGGACTCATCCAAAGAGAAAACCCAAAAAAAAAAGAAATGTGGTTTTGGATTCTTGTGAAAGGAGTTTTACTTCACAGAGCCGTATACCAGCAAAACAACAAAGATTTCATTCCATTGATGTGCATGCAAGTTGGAAATGTTCTTCAATGATACTAAGGGGGCGGGCAGGTGTGGAGCTTGGGACTGGGGAGGGAGTAATAGAAGGGGTGGCAAGGCAGTAGTAACTATTATTATTATTATTATTATTATTATCATTGATCCTTTCCTTGGCTTTGCTTTTTCTGTGCTGCTCAGGTGTGTCAATGAACTTAGAAGTTGCTTGAGAGAGTCTTGCTGCCAAACAAAGATTTCCAATGCACAGTGAGTGCAAGGTGCAACTTTATTGCATGAAAACACACTACAACAACCACAAGGCAGAAGAGGGAACCAAATTGGAACAACACATGAGCCTTATCTCTTGAAGCACATCAGCTTTTTTTTGGTTACATCCTGCAGAATTTTCCAAACTGGCGACAAATCGTTGCTTTTTTGGGTTTCTGACTGGAAATTTTTTAATTTTTTTTTGGTGCTAAGTCACCAAGATTAAAACATCAGGTTTCAGTGAGTAGCCAGAAAAGAAAAGGTTTCATAAATGATTTTACCATCATATTTCGTTTTTTGTCAAATTTGGCTAAATCATCTTATGAATGATCACAACTTGTGCTACATCAAAAGTTTATTAAAAAAACTTATAAATTATATATCAAAACCCTCCTTTTGATCATTTGGTTTCTTCACAAACAAGCTACATTGGGTTTTGATCGGGTTTTGACAAAACTGACCTACAACATGCGAGAAAAAATGTGGTTCAAATTTCTTAATCATAGAAGATGGCACCTTATGTGGCTGAAATTGGAATAAGACGAGCAAAGCAAAAGGATTGCAGCTTACAGTGAAGGTTCTGCATCCGTGTTCTGTTTTTGGTTGGCTAAATTTCGCATCCTGGCAACAAAACAAAAGCCCTTCCCTTTGATGTGTACAAAGGCTTGTTTTGGGGGAAAAAATAGCACATTGTCACCACGTTATGAGAAAATTGTTTTTGAATTATCCTTATTTAAGTTCTAGCATGTAGTCAACATATAGCATGATTCCTAAACTTTTCTATTTTCCTCTCTAACTTATAGCCAAATTTGGCCAATTCTTATTTTGGATAATTGCCAACCCACCTACCTCAAAATTTTGGAAAAGAAAAAAAACACCATTCCGCATATTGGGGGCAAGGACATATTTTTAGGTTAGGATCACCCACCTAAAACTTGGTCCTTACGTGGGCTACAGTAATTGGGGGAGCTCGTTAAAAACGCATCTAAGGACCTTGTTTTACAAGGATTGCTCACAAAAAAACATGTATGTTTGTTCTTGTGATCAATTTCATAATAATAATAAAAACACATAAAATTGTTGTAGCATAAGTTTATTAAACAAATAAAAACTTTCCCCAAGGCTTAACACAAAATAATAAGAATTATGAAAAGAGGAATATGAATTTAAAACTCCAGCCACAACCCCTTGTACACTTAAAAGGAGGATTGGATAGATTATCATCCTCATTCATTTACATGTACTAAACGTTTTGATTCATCAACACAAACCACTAATATTATTCAAGATTTTTATGCTTTAAAAACTATCATCATTTTATGAACAAATTATTCAATTATTTGAAATTATTTTCCTTATGATTTAATTAATTTAACATAATTCATTTCTAACTATGTCCAACCCAAAATAGTTAACTAATTATTCATATGAGTCCAAATTTATGTCCTTAATCAAAGATCCTCAAAATAAGGCCCATAAGTTGAATTATTTATTTTCATACTTAATCATCCTTGTAACCCTGGGCCACATTATTATTTCTTTACAACTTTTACCCCTAATAACCCAAATAGATCTTACAAAAATACCCCCTTAACCCCGCCACCCACAAAGAAAAACCCAATTGAAATGCATGATGTTAAAACCCCTCAAAATTAAATTTAAAAATCCAACACAAGCCTAGACCCTAATTTGGCCTGATTAAGTGACAATATTAAAAGTATCAAAAAAGAATTTAAATATTGTGAAATTAGGTAGACTAATTTGGCATGATTGATGTTGGTAGCTGGTACCAAAACCTCAAAATAAATAAATAAATATTTTATATATGACTTTAATCTTGCATGATTGTTACCCAACACAATTTTAGTGATGGCTTTTGAAATATTGTGACCCTTGGAAGGTGGGGAAGATGAACCGACACCTACATTAGAACCTTCACCTTCTTGAGTGAGGCCTCTTCTTATGACCACATTAGACCCAAGAAATGCTAGATTTTGATTAAGAGACTCTAATTTATTCTAAGCATGGGATATTTATGATACTGAGAATTTATCTAAATGAAATTTAATGTTTTTATTAGTGTTGTGTGATTTTTATTTTTATATTTTTTTAGAAGTATGTTTAATCATGGTTTTGACATTGTAAAATTTATTTGGAGATTTTTCAAGTGGGGTTTGAGCTCGGTTTTTTTAAATTCAAAATCCTTCAATTTCAGTTTTATCACATTCTTTGGGTCTCGGTCAAAAATCAAGTTTTGGTTCCATGGACACATTACAAATTCCCTTATGCTAGAGATTGTATGGGTACTAATTTTTATAACATACTAAAATAGGTGTCTATGTGTGTGGGTGCCAGTTGACCCAATGCAAGGCAAGATGGGCAGAAGGTAAAAAAAACAAATGATCCATGAAAAATCCTTTGCAGAGGTGGAAATCATATTTTTCAGGTCAAGATTTGGCGAAATTAGGTAATTTTTTTAATTAATTAATTAATTAAATTTTATTTATTTATTTACATTATTTATTTATTTCTTTTTCAACACACTGATTTGCACCTCCGTGCAATATTCTAAACATGTTCCAATTTGCAAGGCAGAAGAAATGATGAGACCTGCAAACTACGCAAAATTGGTCGGTCAGCGAATTTCTTCTAATCATAAGGGGGGGGTCCCCCAATGTGACATAACGCGCCATTGTGTCGTGAGGGATCCAACGGCTGGAATTCGCTACATGGATCACCATCTCACGGTCTGCTGCTGTCGCTTGTGAGTGCCGGCAGGCGGGCAGGACAAAAAAAATTATACCTAGGGTCCATAGTCCATACCTACTACTACCTACTCAAATCTCCGCGTTGGCAACTTGGCAGAGGCTAAGGGTGAGTGAGTAGATGAGTGACATATTCCTTTGTTTTTATTAGTGAGTCAGAATTTGGACTCTCTCTCTCTCTCTCTCTCTCTCTCTCTCTCTTTCTTTAGTCCTATCTTGGTGTGAAGATAACACACCAAGATTGTCTTTTTTTGGGTGTCTTCAAATTTGCTCAACCTTCTACATATACACTAAAAGATTGGGGGATGATGGGTTTTGGATTGGTGGGACTTGGTAAAAGTTAAGCTTCCAGCAACCAGATGCTCTTCTTCTATATTCCTTAACTTGTGTTCCTTCTTCGAGTTTTTAGAAGAAATGTCAACCTAAACACTCGTCAACTAGAATCCCCCTTCAACGAAAGAACCCAAAAAAATTGGTCTTGGACTTTTTGACTTCATTCCTCTAACATATTTTGCTTGCTTGCTTGCTTGATAGAGTGGAGGTAGGCCAACAAAAAGTGTGGCATATCAACATAAAGTCATTGCGTGGAGTATGACTTGATGTCCCTTTGGTTTCCCCTTCTTTGCTTTCGTTGACAATGTTGCGATAGATGTAATTCTCAAACTAATAGAAGTTGCAAATTTGCAAGTTACAAGTTGATGGGCCAAGCAACCCAAGATCTTGACAAGAAGTGCAAACCAATCTTGGTTGGTTATATTTGTGAACGTTGGTTATCAACATGCATAATTCTCATGTTATCAACAATCCATATTTGGATTTTTGTCATCTCCCATATTTGGAAGTATAAGTAGTCACCATATGTAGGTCTGGATGACATCCTTACGTTTATACATATGTGCATTTATGTTTTCTCACTATGCATATTCAATGGTTTTTTTTATGAGATGATTGTAGACTATAATTATCAAATTGCAAGCTTGGATGGCTAAAATGGTGTAGGTTTCAAATGGGATCTAGAAGTTTTGGACCAATTTGATCTTTTCTTTTTCCAAAGCAACATGTGAGAAGAAGTTGTGAAGGTTCTAAAATATTTTTTCCAATTTTTGAAAAAGAAAATCCCAACCAAGTTAATAACAATTTTGCCATAATGCTAGATCCTTGATTTAAATCATTATGAGTTGTGGAAATTTGATGGAATGTGGGGATGTAATTTCACTTGCTCATAAGTATGATTTGAAAGTTGTGATTCCCCTTTTCATGGTCACATGTTTTGAAACCCTAAACTCTATTGTTGAAGCATTGATGTTTTATTGGTTGTGGTGATGAACTTAAATATGAAGTTAACATGCTTAAAGTCGCAACATCCTTTGAAGAGTCTTCTTGAACTTTTGTCATTAAAGAATTATCTTTGTTTAAAAGGTTATCCATACCCCTTGCCACATGCGAAAATCATGTTGCTTAGTGGCACAACCATGAAGGGTAGTTTCCAAATGTGGCATTTTTGGTCAAGTAGATTTTCGGCACTTGATTAAAGCAATGTTTTGTCTTGTTGGGGTATTGACAACTTTGTAGTGATGTTGCTTGCAAGTGGAAAACTTGGACAAAGTCATCACAATTATTAAAAAATTGTCTAATGATCCATGCATTAATTTATGTGAAATAAAATCATGAAAGATTAATTAAAAGTTGAAGGGTATTTGATTAATGACAACTTTGAATTAATTGAAAAAAATTAAATTTTTGAGGATTTAAATGTATGGTAAATTGTTAGGTTTTTATACGTGAAAATTGAAGTGGGGTGTTGATGGGGCAAGCAACTTGCACTACAATGCGCATAATTCTTTCAAAAATTGGGGTTCAATTCCCCTACAAGTTACTACAATTTCTATGAATTTTCTTTTAGGTGAGTGGAAAAAAATTATGTTAATAAATTTTTTGAATATGCATAACCTTTGTATGTATCTATAGTTCATTTGAATTTTAAAATTGGCAAATTCATATCCACCAAAACATTTAAATTAAACTTAAATCCATATTCCCCTTTATAAAAAAGTTATAGATTTTCTTCAATGCATATCCATTTTTTTAGTTTACAAAATATGCCTTATTGATATCTTGGAATTAACCTTAAAATGTGATATTGGGCCAACATTAGTGGGTGGATGCATACTAAAGTGGCTCACTTTTTGAATCACAATGCCCATTTTTGCAAAGTGCCATTTCTTTGGACACCTATAATGAATAATAAAACTTATCAAATTCAAAATTTGAAATTGAGTATGCATGAACAACTTGACTATGAAAATACCTATATAATTTTTAAAAATAAAAATATACCCACTTTTCACAATGGACTTTTGAAGTATAAAAATATTGACTTGTCGATAATGGTAGAAAATAAAAAGGTTCATACTGAATTCCATTCAAAATTATCTATAGTGATTCAATATATGGTGTAACATCAAATAATAAACTTTTATGTGAGTATTTTTTCAAAAATCATAATCAATTTTTAATTTGGAACTTTTGAATGATCAAAATTGAGTCATATTTTCATAAGTCCTTAACATAGTTGTTTTTTTTCAAATTTCAAATTTTTTTGTTAAAGGTATATATATTTGGAATACGTAGGTGGGCTTTTATCAATATGGAATTTATTGCTTTTGGTACATGGACTTTATTACCATTGAACCCATGATACCAACAAAATTCAAAAATTAAACATTGTAAAATGGACTTTTGTGAACTCTTGTTTTTTCAAAAAATGAGCCACCTTAAAGTACATGCACCCTAGTGCAAACCTCATTTTCTTAACTAAAAATATATCATTTTTATACTTAATATGTGAACTCTTGTTTTTTCA